>Ga0209512_1005548_pt1 | contig 10448 bp, 9 predicted proteins | sample frozenSSSSmetaG_FD_184142 | JGI IMG/M metagenome (GOLD analysis project Ga0209512, IMG submission 184142) | Glacier valley bacterial and archeal communities from Borup Fiord, Nunavut, Canada, to study Microbial Dark Matter (Phase II) -... | ecosystem: Environmental > Aquatic > Freshwater > Ice >... | reverse complement strand
ATAACACCCGCGCCGACGGTCAAGCCGCCTTCACGAATGGCGAAGTGCGAGCCGGTTTCCAGTGCCACTGGCATGATCAGCTCGACTTCCATGTTCACGTTGTCGCCCGGCATCACCATTTCCACGCCTTCAGGCAAGGTCACAGTGCCGGTCACATCCAGCGTGCGGATGTAGAACTGAGGACGGTAGCCGGGGAAGAACGCCTTGTGACGTCCGCCTTCTTCCTTCTTCAGCACGTACACTTCGCACTTGAACTTCTTGTGCGCCTTGATCGAACCGGGCTTGGCGAGCACCATGCCGCGCTCGACTTCTTCGCGCTGCGTACCGCGTAAGAGCAGCCCGGCGTTGTCGCCTGCCTGCGCCTGATCGAGTTCGCGGTGGAACATTTCGATCCCCGTCACGATCGTCTTCATCGGCGCTTCACGCAAACCGATGATCTCGATTTCCGAACCCTTCTGCAAGGTACCACGCTCAACGCGTCCGGTCACGACCGTACCGCGTCCCTTAATGCCGAATACGTCTTCAACGGGCATCAGGAACGGTTTGTCCATGTCGCGTTTGGGCGTCGGGATGTAGCTGTCAACGGTTTCCATCAGCTTCCAAATCGACTCGTATTCGGGCGCTTTCGGATCGGTGCTCTTGCTTTCCAGAACGCCGAGCGCCGTGCCGCGAATGATGGGCGTGTCTGCCGGGAAGCCATAGGCGCTCAGCAGTTCGCTCAATTCGAGTTCGACCAGTTCGAGCAATTCAGGATCGTCCATCTGATCGATCTTGTTCAGATACACGACCATCGCGGGCACTTCCACCTGACGTGCCAGCAAGACGTGTTCGCGCGTTTGCGGCATCGGGCCGTCCGGTGCACTGACCACGAGGATCGCGCCGTCCATTTGCGCCGCGCCGGTGATCATGTTCTTGATGTAGTCGCGGTGGCCGGGGCAATCAACGTGCGCGTAATGGCGCGTTTCAGTTTCGTATTCAACGTGCGTGATCGAGATCGTAATACCGCGCGCTTTTTCTTCCGGCGCGTTGTCGATCGAGTCGTAGGCGCGATACTGAGCGCCACCACGCATTGCCAGCACTTTGGTAATCGCAGCGGTCAGGCTGGTCTTGCCGTGATCGACGTGGCCGATAGTGCCGATGTTAACGTGCGGCTTGTTACGCTCGAATTTGTCTTTTCCCATGATCCTCTATCTCCTGCAAATCAACCGGACTGTACGCCGGGAAGCTGTCTTTCTGAGCAGAGGCCGAGTGGTTAAGTTCGGCCCCTGGGAATTACGTTACGTTACGATGCGCGGCTTAGTGCGCCTTGATCACTTCATCCGCGATGTTGGATGGAGCAGCCGAATAGCGATCGAACTCCATGGTGGAGCTGCCACGCCCTTGCGTCATGCTGCGCAGGTCGGTCGCATAACCGAACATTTCACCCAGTGGAACGTAGGCGCGCACTGAAGTCGCGCCGCCGGCGCGTGGATCCATGCCTTCGATGAGCGCGCGCCGTGAGGACAGGTCGCCCACAATGGAGCCTGTATAATCATCCGGCACAACGACTTCTACCTTCATGACCGGCTCCAGAATGACGGGAGCGCCGCGCTGAACGGCTTCTTTGAGCGCCATCGAACCAGCGATCTTGAACGCCATTTCGGACGAGTCAACTTCGTGGAACGCGCCGTCAACCAGCCGAACTTTGATGCCGACGACCGGATAGCCCGCCAATACGCCGCCTTGCATGGCTTCCAGGATACCTGCCAACGCTGGCTTGATGAATTCGCGCGGGATAGTACCGCCGACGATCGCATCTTCAACGCTGTACGGTTCCTTGGAGTCAGCAGGCAGCGGCTCGACTTCGATCACCACGCGCGCATACTGACCCTTACCACCGCTCTGACGCTTGAACACTTCGTCAATGCGGCTGCTGCGCGTGATCGTTTCGCGATAGGCAACGCGCGGACGGCCTACAGTGGCGTCAACGTGATGCTCGCGACGCATCCGCTCAACGAATACTTCAAGGTGCAATTCGCCCATGCCTGCGATCAACGTCTGGCCCGAAGTTTCATCGACCTTGACTACAAACGTCGGGTCTTCTTCAGCCAACTTGCGCAGCGCCTCGCCCATCTTGTCCTGATCGGCCTTCGTCTTTGGCTCGACCGCGATTTGAATGACGGGGGCCGGGAAGGTGATCTTCTCCAGCACGATCGGCTTGCTTTCGTCGCACAGCGTCTCGCCCGTGAAGGTGTCTTTCAGGCCGAGAATGGCGGCGATGTCGCCTGCGTGTACTTCATCAACGTCTTCGCGCTTGTCTGCGAACATACGCACCATACGCCCGATGCGTTCACGGCGATCCTTGCTGGAGTTCAACACGCCCGTACCGGAGCGCATAACACCCGAATACACGCGGAAGAAGGCCAACCGACCGACGTACGGATCAGTGATGATCTTGAAGACCAACGCGGCCAGCGGCTCATCGTCGGTAGCTTCACGCACTTCATCCGCTTCCGTGTCCGGGTTGATACCATGCACACCCGGAATATCCAGCGGGGACGGCAGGTAATCGATGATGGCGTCAAGCAGCAGTTGGACGCCCTTGTTCTTGAGCGATGAACCCGTCAAAATCGGGTTGAGCTTGCTGGCGATGGTTGCTGCGCGCAAAGCGACATACAACTCTTCATCACCGATCGGCTCTTCCATCAGGTACTTTTCCATCAACGCGTCGTCGGTTTCAGCGATGCGTTCGATGTTCTGAGCGCGTACGCGTTCAATCTGCTCGACCACATCATCAGGCAGCGGATTGTGCGTGATGTCAGTGCCCAGGTCGTTGCCGTACTTGATGTATTCGCGCTTCATGACGTCCAGCAAACCGGCAAAGCGGTCGCCTTCGCCATACGGCATGTACAAAATGACTGGCTTGCCGCCCAAACGCTCAACGATCATATCCACACAGCGCTGAAAGTTTGCGCCCGTACGATCCATCTTGTTGATGAAGCAAATACGCGGAACGCCGTACCGATCAGCCTGACGCCAGACTGTTTCGGACTGTGGTTCAACGCCCGCCACACCATCGAACACGACCACGCCGCCGTCGAGCACGCGCAATGAACGCTGTACTTCGGCAGTGAAGTCAATGTGTCCAGGGGTGTCGATCAGGTTGATCTGCGTATCGCGCCAACGTGAGGTCACAGCGGCTGCCGTGATCGTGATACCGCGCTCGCGTTCCTGATCCATGTAATCCGTCGTGGCCGCGCCATCGTGAACTTCACCGATTTTGTGAACCATGCCGGTGTAGTACAAAATACGTTCGGTGGTGGTGGTCTTACCCGCATCGATGTGGGCAATAATACCGATATTGCGAACCTTATTCAGGTCGAGTGCGCCGCCGACTTCTTTTTTCGCCATAGAACTACGCTCGATTCTTTAACTCTAGAAACGATAGCTGGCAAACGCGCGGTTGGCTTCGGCCATCCGGTGCGTTTCATCTTTTTTCTTGATCGCTGTGCCCTGCCCGTTGGCAGCATCCAGCAGTTCCGAGGCCAGCCGCTCAGCCATGCTGCGCCCACCACGGCCACGCGCCGCACCTAAAATCCAACGGGTGGCCAGTGACATGCCCCGTCGGTTATCGACTTCGATCGGCACCTGATAGGTCGAGCCACCCACGCGGCGCGGCTTGACTTCAACGGCGGGCGTCACGTTGCGGAGCGCCTGCTCGAAGACTTCGACCGCTTCACGCTTGGCGCGTTCTTCAACCAGCGTCAAGGCGTCATACATAACGCCGCGCGCAACGCTTTTCTTGCCACCGTACATCATACGATTGATGAACATCGCCACCAGCACGTTGTTATAACGCGCGTCGGGCAGCACACTTCGGTGTTGAGGACGTGATCTTCTGGACATAAGACCTCTTACTTCTTTTTCTTGACCGCAGCCGCTGGTTGGCCTGGCTTCGGACGTTTGGCGCCATACTTGCTACGGCTCTGTTCGCGACCCTTCACGCCGTCGCAGTCCAACGTTCCGCGCACGATGTGGTAACGAACGCCTGGCAAATCTTTCACACGGCCACCGCGTACCAGAACCACGCTGTGTTCCTGCAAACCGTGGCCTTCGCCCGGAATGTAAGCAGTCACTTCAAGACCGTTGGTCAGGCGCACGCGTGCGATTTTGCGCAGTGCCGAGTTCGGCTTTTTAGGAGTCGTCGTCTTGACTTGCGTGCAAATGCCGCGCTTCTGTGGCGAACCGCCTGGCACACGTTGCCGCTTTTGCTTGTACGAGTTAAAGTTAAATTGCAGCGCTGGTGACTTGCTCTTGCTGCGCTTCGGATGACGGCCTTTGCGAACCAACTGATTAATTGTGGGCATTAAACTCTCCGACCCATGATCTGAGCTATGAATGACAACCTTTGCGTAGTCGCTTTTTTGGCAAGCAAACGGGCGTTTTGCACGCCCGCTATTCCCTTGCACAACGGGAGGCCATCGTCTGCAAAATACAGCGTCGATGGCCTCACCGAAATATGCGTCAATGCAATTCAAGAAACATTGCCCTGACATGCAGGGGTGTTCTCGTCCGCGATTGCTGATATTAACATGGAATAGTGCGTGCGTCAAGGGTGATCGCAACAAAACACAGGGCGATTGCATCTGAATGAAGGTTGACAATCGGGTAAATTTAGGCTGAAGGACATACTGGCAATGAGACTGAGCAAACCAACAAGCGTATTTGAGCATTTTCAGCAGGTGTAAGACCCACGGGTAGAGCGCACGAAAGACCACGCGCTGCTCCATATTATCACGATAGCCGTGTGCGGTCGTTTGTGGCGCCGACGATTGGGTTGATATCGGGGCGTGGGGGAATGAGAAACGGGTCTGGTTGGGCCAGTTTCTGAGCTTGCCGAATGGCATTCCGTCGCACGATCACGGCTATCCCAAAGTTATTGGAACGCTTGAGTCTCAAAGGCTGCATCGTGACCATCGACACGATGGGCTGTTAGTGACCCTCACCACTTTCCTGACTTTCGAACCGTTTTGATCTGTAAAACATCGTTGCCCATGATACCCCTCCAATATTTTTTGATGATTTAATTTTCATCTATTTTAAGAATTGCAAATGTAAGTTTTACTCACTGACGAATTCAGCGAACTACAATGGGAGAAACCCTTTCCCTGTAAATAAATAGAGAAAGGGTGAGCGGTTTTCTTTTTAGAACGCCTCGACCGGCACGTACATTTTGAACCATGCCAACACGCGCGTCCACGCATCATCAGCAGTAGCTTTGTTATACGAAGGGCGCGTATCGTTGAAAAAGGCGTGCATAGCGTCCGGGTAGGTGTGCGACTCCGCAGGCTTGCCCAACTGCGCCAACGTGCTGTACCAGTGCGCGATACGTGGAGCGGGGACGCTCGTGTCTTTGCCGCCGTAAAAGCCGATCACAGGTGCGCTGATGTTTTGCAGATCAGCATCGGTCGGATCAACGCCTGCGCCGTACAAAGTCGCTACAGCAGCGACGTTCTGACCCTTGTAGGACATCATCATCGCCAGCCCACCGCCAAAGCAGAAGCCGATCACGCCCGCCTGTTTCGGCTGGACAAACGGCTGCGCAATCAGATAGTTGATCGCGCCCTGAATGTCGTTCAGCGCTTGCGGCATTTGCACGCTCATGACAAGCCGCTGCGCATCGCTCGGCTCTTTGGCAACTTTGCCACGATACAAGTCCGGCGCAACAGCTGCGTAGCCCTGATGTGCAAAGCGTTCGACCACGCTTTTGATGTGATCATCTAAGCCCCACCATTCCTGCACGACCACTACCGCCGGATAAATGCCATCCGCTTTGGGGCGCGCCATATAGCCCGGCGCAGTGCTGCCAAATGCATCGAAAGTGACCATTGCGGTTTCGATCGTATCATCAGCCAATACGGGGCGGCTGTCGGTATTCTGACCGTTCAGCGCGCCTGCCGCTGCTGCCACTTCCTGAATAGGTGCGCCCGTCGCGGCCAATAACAGCGCGTTGGCGGATGCTGCCCCACCTAATAAAATTGCGGCACGCTTCAGGAATTCACGACGGCTGAGCGTACCACTGCGAAAGTCACTCACAAGACGATGAATTTGCGCTTCCACTGTTCAAGCTCCTCTTTAATCCATGTTTAGGTTGCAATTCGATTGTAAAGAATATCAGCGGGCTGTGCCCAATGCGGCGAACATTTGCTGAAAAGCAGCGAGCGTCGAATAACGCGGCGTCCAAGCGAGCTGAGTCCGCGCGGCGCTGTTATCCACCACCAACGATTCCGCGAACAGATCGACGATCTCGCGCGTGAAGCCGTTCAGGGCGGGCAGCGTGGTATTGAGGCGCGTCATTTGGTTCAGCACCGCGCGCGGCATCGAAACGATCGGGCGACTGCTCAATCCGCCGATCGCCGCCCATGCTGCTGAATCGTCCGCCGCCCCGTTGAAAATACCTGACGCGTCTTGTTCCAACAACGTACCGATCAACTCGGCGGCATCGTCTTCATGAATCGCTTGTGTCAGTGCGCGGCCACCATTCGCCACCACGAACACGGGCTGCGCCGTCAGCGCGCGCAAGTGCGAGTAATCGCGTCCAGCAGCACCCACCACCGCCGCCAACCGTGGGATCGCGATACGAGCGGCGGGGTAGGCGCTGCCCAATTCATGTAAGATCGTTTCAACCGCCGCTTTGTGCTTGCCGTAGATCATGGTTGGGCGCAGCAACGCATCTTCGCGAACGCGTGCGGGGTGTCCGGGCAGATAACCGTAAATGGCGACGCTCGACACAAAAACAATTTGCTGGACGCCATGCCTCAGCGCCGTTTCGATCACGCAGCGCGACCCATCAACATTGGCGGCACGCATGGCGGACTCGCTCATATCGGGCGGCTGCACCAATAAAAAGGCGGCGTGGACGAGATGTGTCACGCTGTGCCGAGCAAAAATCGCGGCTAAGGCTTCGGCATCGCTCACATCGACCTGATAAGCGTGAATGCGTCCGCTACTGTTATTCGCGAGCGGCTTTTGATCCAGCGCGATGATTTGTGCCACCCACGGCTGCGTAGTCAGATACGCCAACAGCCGACTGCCCAGATAGCCTGCCGCGCCGGTGACCGCTACGATTTTGCCGTTGGTACTGGACAACTTCAAATCGTGACTCGACGGGCGAGCGCAGCGTTACGCACGGCGTCGCGAAAATCACTGGCACGCGAGGCAAGCGTGATCTCCTCACCGTGCCAGCGCAATTGCGCACAGCTCGGATCGAGCAAGCTGAGCGTGCGCGGATTGCTGTTCAGCGTGTAAACGCCCAATTGTCCGGGGTACTCGCGATCGAGCGCCACTAACGGCTCAGCGTGAATGCCGTTGGATGCATCCACAAAAACGCCATACTCGGAGCGCGTCAGGTACGCCGTCAGCAGCGCGTCGTTGGGGATCGCCAGCGTGATCCCATCAACGCCGAACGCGCTCTCGGAAAAAGCGCGCAAATAATCAACGCTGGCAAAAGGACCGTGCAAAATCTTGATAATCGGCGTTGGCACATAAGCGAGCGTGCGTTCCAACGCTACCGCACCCGATGCGCCAAGCGACAGATACGCAGCAAGATCGAACACATAAGCGCACACCAGATCATGCGTTGCATCGATGATCGCCTTGCCAAACGGTAAAAATGAATCGTCGTGCGCCTGCATCGGCAGCGGCATTTTTTCCAGTTCCGGCGCTAAGCCGATCGTCAGCGCCGAATGAGAGGCTGCTTGCGCTGTGCTGAGCCGATCGCTGAAACGACTCAAGAATTGCCCTCCGCCGTGCGCAGCTTTTCGACCAGCCGCAGCCAGGCCATCGATACGCCCCACCCTGCCACCCAATCTCCGCCGCCCACGTTCCCCACATGATAGCCGTAAGCACGATTGCGCGACGCAATGCCATCGTTGACGCTGATCGCAGTGCCGCTGCTGTCAGCGACCACGGCCAGCACCATGCCCGCGCCGCTGGTTTGCCGCAAGGCATTGGCAGCGGACTCGGCTAACGCTTCGACTGTCAGCGCATCGGCAGCACCCAGGTGTGCGCGCAGTTCCGCAACGCTGGCGAATTGTTCAGTAGTATGCAGCATATCCTGACCATTCAACGCGCCGAAACGTTCGCTCAGCCGTTGTGCAAGCAAGCCGCCGGTGCCCGTCTCGCTGATCGCCAACTGCGTATGCGAATCGCGCAAGGCTTTCAACAGCGCCGGTTCGATCGGCTCTTTATCGACGCCGAAAATATATTGGCCGACGCGCTCGCGTACTTGCGCTTCAACACCCGCGATCAAGACGTCTGCTTCGGCTTCACTGTTCGCTTTGGCGGTGATGCGAATATCGGTTTGGCCGGAATGCGCCGCCGTACCCACCGTCGGATTGTCGAGCACCATCAAATCCGCGACCTGTTCGCCTAACCACGATTCGCCTGCGCCTGCCGTCCGCAAAACGCGCAGCTTGATGATCCCGCTGACGCCTGCTTTATCGCGCAAATAGGGCAGCACCGCGTGTTCCATCAGGTATTTCATCTCACGCGGGACGCCCGGCAAGCTAATGATCGCGCCGTGATCGGTTTCAACGATGAACGACGGCGCTGTGCCGACTGGATTATCGATCACAATCGCGCGTTCGGGCATCATCGCCTGCAATTTGTTGTTATCGGTCATGCGCGTATTGAAGCGCGCGAACTTTTCCACAATGCCGTCTACTAAATCCTGTCGTAGTTCCAGCTTTTGGCCGACCGCATTGGCGACTCCCTGACGGGTCATATCGTCCACGGTGGGGCCAAGCCCGCCCGTCGTGATCACAATGTCCGCGCGGCTCATCGCCAATTGCAGCACCTGTGTGATACGCTGTTCGTTATCGCCCACGGTTGAGCGATAAAACAAGTTCAGCCCGATATCTTTAAGCTGCTGCGCGATATAGGTGGCGTTGGTATCGTTGATTTCGCCTAACAGTAATTCAGTTCCGATCGAGACGATTTCGGCATTCATCGATTTTTTCTGCTCCATGATGCCTAAATCATATCACAGCCGCCTCACAGTCGCACGATCAGCAGTTGAGGGCGTTGTGCAAAGTCCTTGACCCCTAACCCCCGCCCTTTCCCCGATTACAGGGCAAGGGAGTCGGACAATGCTGCAAGTCCCTCCCTTTTTATGGGGGAATGCTCCTTCCCCAAGGGTGAGGGAAACTTTGTAACAGCTTTAGAATGATCGGCCCAGGCGTTGTGCATTGTGTTTGCGTGCGACTACATGGATAATTCCAATCAAACAAAGCAAAGAGGTTGCCATACATGAGCAAAATGTATATAGAGGTAGATTTTAATTCTATGACAAAAGATGGCAAAAGGGTACTTGTTAATACAACTTTTCGCCCAGAACTTTTGAAGCATATTTTCCCTAACCAAGAAGTCGTGTTATATACAGTGAACGATATTGAAGTTGATGGACATATAGAGATGGACAAAGATACGGATGGCAGAGAATGGTGGTATGGTGTTCCAGACTGGTCTACTCGTCGCGACAATATCACTGACGAAAGTTGAAATAAGGCATAACGCATTGTGAGCGATCATTTTTGGCTCGATCCTGACTACGAAGCGCAAGTTGAGGCGCAATCTGTACGGTTGAAGCTCAGTACGCTCTATCCTGGCTACCCCATGACGCTAGGGTCAGCCTTGATTGAGGCAGTAGCAGGGATTGTACTGATTGGTATAGTCGCGATTACCTTTTACGCTCTGTTTGAGCCTGCTATTCTTGCGCGTATCAGTGGGGTAAATGTTGACGCTACCGTAGTTAGTTGCGAATTCACACCATCCATCGGTAAGGGCAGAAACAGCATACAATTTACGTTTACGTATAAATTACCTGACGGCAGCATCACCCAGCCAATATACGGGACGCCAGCGTTCTTTGATATAGTCGGCCATACCTGTGAGGAATTTCCGATTGGGAGTGTGTTGCAGATCAGCTATCAGCGCGATGGCCGTTCTGCCCCTTACGTATCTGACAGCCGACTTGCTAACCCATTATGGGAAACGGTGGGGCAGGTTATCATCTTTATTTTTGGTTTTGGTTTTTGTGTATTATATTTTGCGAATGGTGTTGCTAAAGTAATTCGGTTTCCCGTTTGCGTATGGCAAATGCTAGTTATGGACGTCAAAGGTAAGCTGTACAGTGGTGAAGTTGTACGCTGCACGCGGGAGAGTTTGGGCGATACAAACCAACGGTTAGAAGAATGGGCGCTGACTTACAAATTCAGCACTCCACAAGGCACTGAGATCATTGGCAAACAGCGCGCCCGTAGCCCCAATTTGTTCAAGCGATCAATGCCACAGCCGGGAATGTCCGTGACCGTTGTGTATGCCAATGATCACACTTATTGCGTATTATAAGCCCTGGCAAATGGCAAACATAGCGTTTGCCAAATAAGCCAAATAAGAAAGGTCAGCGG
>Ga0209512_1005546_pt1 | contig 10449 bp, 9 predicted proteins | sample frozenSSSSmetaG_FD_184142 | JGI IMG/M metagenome (GOLD analysis project Ga0209512, IMG submission 184142) | Glacier valley bacterial and archeal communities from Borup Fiord, Nunavut, Canada, to study Microbial Dark Matter (Phase II) -... | ecosystem: Environmental > Aquatic > Freshwater > Ice >... | reverse complement strand
TGAGCTGCTGGGCCAGCCCCTTCGAGAGGTTGTTGATTGCGCCTTTGGTGCTCGCGTAGTCCAATCGATCCGGTGAGGGGATGTAGGCCTCGAGCGACGCGGTGTTGATGATCGTCGAACCGGGTTCAAGGTGGGGCAGGGCCGCCTTGACGATCCAGAAGAGTGCGAAGACGTTCGTCGCGTAGGTCTGCTCGAACTGCTCATCGCTGAGCTCAGCGAGCGTGGGTTGCCACACCTGCTTGCCGGCGACGTTGACGACCGCGTCGAGTCCGCCCATGGCACCCACCGCCGTGTCGACGAGTGCTCGGCAGTAGGCCGGGTCGGTGAGATCGCCCGGCACCAACGTCGCAGTCCGACCGGCCCGCTTGATGACGTCGGCAATGTGACGCGCATCCGACTCCTCTTCCGGGCGGTACGACATCGTGATGTCGGCTCCCTCGCGGGCGAAGGCGATAGCCACTGCACCACCGATGCCGGAGTCTGCGCCCGTGATCAAGGCACGCCGGCCGGTGAGTCGGCCGGTTCCGCGGTACGTCGCCTCGCCGAGGTCGGGCACCGGCGTCATCTGCGACTGGATACCGGGCTCATCTTGCTGCTGGACGGGTGGGCTGATGACGGGGTAGCGGGTGCGCGGATCGCCGAAGGTGTATTGGTCTGGCTTCGCGGGGGCGGGTGTTGCGGTGGGTTCTGTCATTTCTGTCTCCTAGCCGAGCGGGATGCGCCGTCGGCACCCGAGAGCTCTTCGATGGTGATAGCCGCGTTGATAAGCCCGATGTGACTGAGGCCCTGGGGCAGATTGCCGAGGAACGAGAGATCGCTCGGCTCGATCATCTCGGCGAGAAGGCCAACGTCGTTCGAGAGCTGAACGAGTTCGTCCATGAGCGCCGTGGCCTCGTCATGGCGACCCACGCAGGCCAGTGCGCTCGCCATCCAGAAGGAGCAGGCGACGAAGGCTCCCTCCTCCTGATCGGCTCCGGTGTAGCGATAGAGCAGTGGGCCCCTGCCCAACCCGTTCCGGATAGCGTCGATGGTCGACGACATGCGGGGCCCGCGGTCGAAGCCGCTCGTAGCGTGCAGCAGTACCGAGGCATCCAGGCTCTCGTCTCCGGCGTAGGCGACGTAGGCCTGGAGCGCATCAGACCAACAGTGCTCGTCGATCCAAGTTCGGATCTCGTCACATTCGGCTCGCCATCGCTTCGCATCGCCGGGCATGTGGCCGGCCTCGCACAGCTGGGCCGCAGCATCCAGCGCCTGCCAGCAGCCCATCTTCGAGGAGGTGTTGTGGTGCTGCTCCTCGAGCTCCCACATCCCCGCGTCTTCCTGTCGCCAGGCTCCAGCGGTGCGTTCGGCGACGGATTCCAGCAACTGGCCCGTTTCTACGTCCAGTACGTTACCGGCGTTGACGTAGATGCGAATCACGTCGAAGAGGTCGCCGAAGACGCTGAGTTGCACCTGATCGGTCGCCCGGTTTCCCGAGACCACCGGGCCGATTCCCCGCCACCCTGGTAACTGGTGCGTGGTGACCTCCCCTGGTAGCTCACCGCTGAGTGTGTAGAGGATCCGCAGTTCGGGACCGTGATCCTTGAGCACCCGGAGCAGCCAGGCCACGGCCGAATGCGTCTCCTCCCGCAGACCGAACCGCACCAACGAGTGGACGGTATAGGCAAGATCACGCACCCACGCGTAGCGGTAGTCCCAATTCTTGCCCCCGCGCAGGCTCTCAGGCAGCGAGGTCGTCGGTGCCGCAGCGATCGAACCGGTCGAGGCGTACATGAGGAGCTTCAGTGCGAGCGCGCTGCGCTGCACGTGGAGCGCCCAGGGGCCGTCATAGCTGAACTCCTTGGACCAGGCACGCCACGCGCTGATGGAGCGGTCGACGGCGACATCCGTATATTTTCCTACCGGAATGGGAAGCGGGCCATCCGACGTTCCCGCGACGACAAGCAGGTGTCGTGACCCCTTCGACGTCGTGAATCCGCCCGCTATCGCGCGATCGCCGCCGCCGCGAGGTCCGTGCTGGATGCCTCGCACGGTGAGGTTGACCGTGTCGATTCGCAGAATCTTACCGAGGGGGCCGTCTTCGACCCACGGCGACGACGAGGCGAAACGGGTGCCCGGCGCGACCTTCCAGCGGAACTTCACGGCGCCCCGGATCCCCTCGATGCGACGCGCCAACTCGACCCACGGCAGGCGTCCGGCGAGGCCTGTGACCAGCGCGTCCGTGACGCGGGCGACCCCGGACTCCGTGGTGAATGTCGTCCGCAGCACGTTCGTCCCGCTGAGGTAGCTGCGCCGTACGGTATATGGCTCGGTCGGCGCGAGTTCGATCTGACCGCCGCCCTCGGCATCCAGCAACCGGGCGAACACCGGGGTGGAATCCATATCGGGAACGGGGAGCCAGTCGACGCTGCCGTCCCGGGCGATGAGCGCAACCGTTCGGCCGTCCCCAATCGCGGCATAATCCCGCAGATCGACATAGCCGTCGGTGCGGGCTTTCGTGGCGGCCATGCGGCAACCTACCGCGCTGCCCTGAGGATGGCATCCGCGGTGCGGAGCGAAAGTGCCATCATCGTGAGGCCCGGGTTCGCGCTCAGCGAGCTCGGGAACACCGAGGTGTCACAGATCCAGAGATTAGGGATATCGAAGCTCCGACCGTCGGCGTCAACCACCCCGACGTCGGCCGTCTCGCCCAGCCGGCAGGTCCCGAGCGTGTGAGCAGATCGCGGCAGAACCAGAATGTCGCCGCCACCCGCCGCCGACACGATGTTGGTCATCATCGTGACCGCGTGAGCCTCGATCGCCTTCTCGTTCTCGCCCGCAGTGAAGGTCACGTGCGCCTTCGGCACGCCGAGCTCGTCGACCTCGTCAGACAGGGTGAGCCGATTCGAGTCGGAAGGCAGGCATTCCCCGTTGATCCCCAGACCGGCCATGTACGGGTACCGCTCAAGCGCCTCGGTGAGTTCCGGACCCCACAGTGAGCTGCCCCGGATCAGCGTCGTCGCGAAGGTCAACGGCATCGCCCCGAGACTCTGCATCAGGTAGCCGCCCACGAAAGCGGCGTCAGGCGGGCGCACCATGTCTTCCGAGATGATCGACGACGGATAGCCGCGATACGACCGCATCAGCTGGTCGAATCGTCCCCAGACCTGCACGCCACCATGGGCCATGAAATTTCGGCCGACCTGGCCGGAGCTGTTCGCGAGTGCGTTGTGCAACAGCAGCCGCGGAGTCTCGATCCCGCCGGCGCTGAGTACCAACATCGCGCACCGTTGGCGATGGTTGACGCCATCACGTCGATAGATCACGGCGGTGACGGCGCCGGATTCGTCCGTTTCGATGGTGTGCACTGTCGAATCAGCGCGGATCTCGGCCCCGCGCGACACAGCCACCGGGAGGTAACTGGTATCCATCGACACTTTCGCACCGTTGCGACATCCTTGGTGGCAGGCGCCACAGTTGACGCAAGCCTGGCGCAGTCCGAATCCCTCCTGTTGCCAGTCCTGACTGACGACAGCGGCGGGCGCATCGGTCGCGCGGATGCCAAGCGCCTCGCATCCACGCATCATCATCTCCGACGAGGCGTTGCGCGCAACCGGCGGCAGGGCGTAGTGCCGATCGGGGTCCCAGGGATAGTCGGACGGCCCGGAAACACCGAGGTACTGCTCGACGCGGGCGACATAGGGCATGAGCTCGGAGGAGGAGATCGGCCAGTCGACACCCTGACCCGTCTCGCGTAGGAGCGACATGTCACGCGCGTCGGGGCGCGGCGTATAGGCACCCCAATGCAACGTCGAACCCCCGACGCCGCGGCCGCTGTTGTTGGGCCCGAAGGCGGTCGGTGTTTCGCCTCCGCTGAGCCGCTCATCCATCCAGATGATGTCGACTGCCTCGGTCTCGTCGGGCGTGTGGTCGCCGGGCTCGAAGTTCGGGCCGGCTTCCAGCACCACAACTCTCAACCCGGCCGACGCCAAGGACGCGGTCAGAGGGGCCCCGCCAGCCCCTGACCCGACCACGATCACATCGACCTCGTCGGCGTGGTCGAACACGCGCATGCCGCTCAGGTTCATTCGGTGCCGCCGCCGCTCGGTTCCCAGGCTTCTCGGCGGCCGGCTTCGAGAAGGGTGAACCCCTGCTTGCGGACGCCGTCGCCGCCGTTGCCGAAGCCGTCGTACTTGACGCGTGAGAAGGTCGCGGGGTGCGCCATCCACTGACGAGCCAGATCCACGCGGGCGTCTTCGAACCAGAACTGCAGCTGCTTCGAGCTCAGCGTTGAGCCCTCGGCGACGAAGCTGCCGTCGATCAGCTGCGCGATCATCTCGCCCTGTCGCTCCGGGGTGTGAACGCCGAATCCGACCAGCGCGTCGAGGCCGAGGCGATAGGCGTCCACGTCGGCGGGCAACGCCGCGTTCCGCCAACCGTCGCCGCCTCCGCGACCGAGCTGCTGGTCGACACGAGCGGCGAGGTCGATCGCGTCATCGCCCTGCGGGACAAGTCGCTCGGCGATGTCGCGCAGTGTCGCTAGTTGCTCGCTCGACAAGACCAAGGGTTGGTAACCAGGGTCATCCGCCAGCGCCCGCCGGGACAGGATGCCCCTGGTTCGCCCGCTCGTCCGTTCCGACGCGATGACTCGGCCGGTGCTCGGGGGAACCCCCGGGGACGTCCCTGCATGGTCACGCCAGAAGGTCAGGATCGCGGCGGCGACCTCCTGAGGACGCTCGATCGGCAGAAGATGGGCGGCATGCTCGATCGTCATGAACTTCGCCGCCAGGTAGGTCGCCCCGTTGAGGCGGCGCTGCGCGGGTTCTCCCAGCTCCCCATCCTGGGCGCCCGAGACGATGAGAGCTGGCACAGCCAGGTCCCCGACTTCTGAAGACCAGTCTTCGCGACTACCCCTCTCCAGCCAGGCGCGCCAAGCCAGCGGGTCCGTGCGCCGCACGCCCGACACCGCGCTTGCCATGTCCGTCTCGGCGAGTGGCTCGGCGATGTTGGCCTCGACGAACTCGCGCGCCGATTCGTCGCTCAAGTGGCCGTCGGAAGCCAAGTGGCTTTCTGAAGCCCAGCCGATCATCAACTCGCGGCGGTCCTCTGCCATCGGCTCAGACGTCACGGGAGATGCGGCCAGCAGCACGACGCCGGCGAGGCCGAAAAGGGGCGCCTGACCAGACAGAGTCCGCGCGGCGATGATCGAGGCGATTTTTCCGCCCATGCTGTGGCCGACGAGCATCCATCGCGCAGCACCATGCGCACGGATCCGACGGATGACGAACTCGACCGTCTCCTCCACCGAGGCCCCGTCGACCCACGCCGTGTCACCGAACCCGGGCAGATCGATGGCGACTACCTCGATCTCACCAGCCAAGGCATCCCGAAGGTGCGCGAACTCGGCAGAACTCGCGCCCAGGGCATGAAGGCAGAACGCCACCGGCCGCGCGGATGCCCGGGCGCTGTTGCTTGACATGACACCAGCTTGCCGGAAGACCGCCGATACCCCAAGGGCTTGACAAGGACCGCCGAGGGGCACGCTGAGAATATTTACCGAGTGAAGCAACTAAGCAACGGCTCGATTGGCGAGGCCGACCGGACAGGTGCCGTTCCCCATCTTCGACACACTGGTGCAACCCTGGCAACCAAACCGTCAGCAGTCCCATGCCGTGTCACTTCGGAACCCCGACTGGGTCGGCAGGATCGGGTGAATACGCGACAGGGATTCCGCCTCGGAGCCCCGGTGCAACGGCCAAGAGCCCAACATCGCTGCAGGCGGTAGTTCGATTTGCGCAAGCAATGGTCTTCTCAGCGTGCGTGGCGGTGGCACGTGGCGACCTCGCTGTCACTGGTTGAGCACCAGGGGCTTGATGAGCGACAGTGTTTTAGGACACGAAAGCCAGGGCCTTGAGGATCGCCGGAACCTCGGTGCGCGTCGTGTAGTCCACGTGCACGTCGACGAAGCGCACGGTGCGATTCGCGTCGATGATGATCACGGTCGGAAACGGAATGCCAGCCGTGGAGTCGGCGTTGCTGTCGGCGACATCGAAGCCCAGCTCTGTGTGGGCAACCCGTGCCGCAGCACTCGGCTCGGTGACTATTCCGAGGGCTCGAACGAAGGCGTTGGACGGATCGGACAGCACCGGGAAGTTCAGTTCGCCGCCCTGGACGGCGGCGGTTGACCCATCCGGTTTCTGCGGGCTGATGGCGACCAGCGCGACTCCGAGTCGATCAAGCTCCGGCCGAAGATCACGCTCGTAGGTGCGAAGTGTGATGTTGCAGTACGGGCACCAGGCGCCACGGTAGAACACCAGCACGGCGGGCCGACCGGCCGTGACGCTGAGCAGGTTCACGATCTGTCCGTCGAGGCCAACAAGTCGAGCGTCGGGGACGATGTCACCGACTGCAATGGCATCAACGGGCACCCCGGTGCTCTTCAGGTCCTGCTGCTCCCGATCAAATACAGCCGAAAGATCAGGGCCGATCTGCGCGGTGAAGCCCACATTGAATTCGCCAACCTGTTCGCTGATGCTTGTCGTCGTCAAGACTGTGCCTTTCGTGCGGGTCTATCGAGAAAACCCAACAATAGGACACCTCGATTGGGTGCGGCTGGAGACCCGTCATACGAGGACATGAGACGTTAAGCGCACTGCCAGGAAAGGCAAACGCGAACTCATGGCTGGTGAAATTGCGCGCAGCCGCTCTGTGGATCGTCCCCCAGTCATGGCTCGGGCTCAGGTCAATGCAGCCAGGAGTTCGCGTTCGTCGCTGTCGGTAAGGCCGGCGCCATGCGGCCCTGCATTGTCTCGAGTCCTTTCCCAGTGGAGGGCAGCAGCGAGGGTGTCCGACAGCGGGCGCAGTTCAAGGCCACACTCGTTCGATCGCGCATTCATGCCACACCAGGAGCGGTCTGCCAGCCGGAGAGGCGTCGAGCGCGGACCAGACCACTCGCTGACACCATGGTCAGCAAGCCAGGCGGCCAGATCTCGGACGTCAATAACGGCTGTCGGCAACTCGGGCACATCAGGCACATCGGGCACATCAGGCACATCAGGCACATCAGGCACATCAGGCACATCAGGCAGGAGCACTGCACCGTTATTTCCTGAAGGATGAGCAAATTGCCACGGCCAGTATCCGCTTCGCCCGCTCAGGTCGCCGGGCCCACCGATGAGCCCAGCACGCGCTATCACCGTCCGACTGTTTCCGAAGCCTGCGAGCACAGCATTCTCGCAGGCGACTTTCGCGGCGCCATAGTCCTCCATGGAGGCCATCACATCCGTGTCTAGCGGATCGAGTCGGAGCGCGTCCTCGTTCTGGCCAATCTCCTCCTGGGAGGCATAAACGTTGCCACTGGACACGAAAAGATACCGTTCCACCATCGTTTCAAGATCCCGGACTGCGCGTCGCACGTGAATCGGCTGCCGGGCAACATCAATCACTGCGTCCCAGTGGTCGGCGGCGACGGGTGCCAGCGCGTCGTCGCGGTCCCGGTCAGCACGCAGCAGTACCGCACCAACGGGGACGTCAACCCCGCGAGCGAGACACCTCACCTCGTGCCCGGCGGCGAGGGCGGTCGCGGCGATGGTATAGCCGACCCACGCCGTCCCTCCAAGTACGAGAAGTTTTATGGCAGCATCAGGACAGCTCACCAGTCAGCACGTGTACAAATTCGCCCCGAGCAGATTGGAAAGCATTTTTCCACACGGTGAGGGTGGAGGCTTTGCCAATTCGTGGCGGTGCTGCTTCCCCGCAGAAAAGCGGTACCGCTGCCCCGTAAGCGGAACCTCGAACGGGACGCATTCATCCGATTGACGTCCCCAAACGGGTGTATTTTTCCTGAACAATCCCTAATAGCCTCACGTGAAATCGACGGGGGAAATTGTGCCAGTTCGACGCGATCAACGGACTCTATGTCGTATCACGCGACGGAGCCGCTCACACCTTGACCATCAAGGTAGAGGGAGCATCTGGCTCGACCAACAACGATCTCTCCTTCTCCGCGGGCACAACGATCGACCCGAAGATCAAGGTAGCTCCAGACGCCAGGCAAGGTCACTGTCAACGGAACGTCCTCGCTGGGTGAATCGATCCAGGCAAGCGCGTTCGCCACCTCGGGAGCGGTGATTCTTGGCTGACAGGACAGTACTCGCGAAGAAATCAGCGGGTTTCAGCATCGCGGCTTTGCACTTGCTCTGGACCGTACCGCTCGCGCTTCTGATCGGATTCCCGTTCTGGGTTGCGGCCCGGTTGGGCTGTTGCGCGTACGGCGGATGTTTCGGCCCCCACGAGCCGGATCAGCAGACGAACGTTGTACTGAGCATCGGCCTCGCGATAATGTGCGCACTGCTGGTGATCGCCGCAATCACGATCCCACCATGGTTCCACCCGTGGTGGGTGCGACTGATCGCGGCGATCCTGCTTGCAGTTGTCGTTTCTTATATCTTCGGGTGGGGGCGCGCGCCGTCGGTCATCCCCTTCTTACCCACGATCCGGTTCGGTGGCATCCAGTTCTGACTACGCTCAGGTCCGGCGGGAGTCCGTGTCACTGATGTGCTCGAGCGGGGTGGCGCCCGCACATCATCTACTTGGGGCTAGAGGAACCGCGCACTGGCGGAGCTCAACCAGTGCGAGCCGATGGAGGAGCAGAAGCTGACGTGTCTCGGTGAATCTGACCATGGTTCCAAGTGACGAGAAGCGTGGTGACTGGTGACGTCCCCGGGAGTGGTGTGGTTTCAGGGTTCTTGAGTGTTGCATCGGCAACGTGAGAAGCCACCGTGTGATGGTCAGTGAGTACCGATCAAAGTCACTCACAGGAAGACACAAACACACGATGGCTCTAGACCAGTCTGCCCTGCTTGACCTTCTCTCCCAACTGAAACTCACCGACGTTACCGACCGGATTCGCCTCGCAACCGAGACGCTGTACCAGGAGCTGATCGATGCCGAGGCGACTGCGTTCATTGGCGCCGGCCCGTTCGAACGCTCCGACGAGCGCACCACCCACCGCAACGGCAGCCGCACCCGAGTGCTGACCACGACCGCAGGCGAGCTGGATTTGAAGATTTCCTAAGCTGCGAGCTGGCACGTTCTTCCCCGCCCTGCTCGAACGACGTCGCCGGATCGACCAGGCGCTGTTCGCCGTGGTGATGGAAGCCTATTTGCATGGTGTTTCCACGCGGAAAGTCGACGACCTCGTCAAAGCGCTCGGTGCCGATACCGGCATTTCGAAGTCCGAAGTGTCAAGGATCTGCGCAGCTTTGGATGCGGAAGTTGCCCAATTCCGAGACCGGTCATTATCAGCACTGGATTTCCCGTATGTCTTCCTCGACGCCACCTACTGCAAGGCGCGGGTCAATCACCGCATCGTCTCCCAGGCCATCGTCGTCGCCGTTGGTGTTGCCGCCGGTGGACGGCGGGAAGTTCTTGGCTTCGACGTTGGTGATACCGAGAACGAAGGGTTTTGAACCGCATTTCTTCGGTCGCTGAAAGCGCGTGGCTTGGGCGGGGTGCAGTTGGTCATGCCGGACGCCCACTCGGGTTTGAAGAAAGCGATCGGGACCGTGTTCCAAGGCGCGTCGTGGCAGAGATGCCGGGTCCATTTCATGCGCAACGTGCTCTCGATCGTGCCGAAAGGGAGCCAGGATATGGTCGCCTCGATCATCCGCACGATCTTCGCCCAACCCGACCGGGAACATATTCAGAAGCAGTTCGCTGAGGTCACCACCATGCTGGGCGAGGTCGCATCCGAAGGTCGCCGCGATGCTCGACGACGCCAGGCCCGACCTGCTTGCATTTGCCGGTTTCCCGCACCGGCACTGGCGGCAGATCTCGTCCACCAACCCGCTGGAACGGGTGAACAAGGAGATCAAACGCCGCACCGAGGTCGTCGGTGTCTTCGCCAACCCTGCTGCCCTCCTCCGCCTTGCCGGGGCAGTGCTGGTCGAACAACACGACGAGTGGGAAGCCGGCGACCGCCGCTACTTCTTACGAATCCTCGATGCTCGAGCTGAAGACCATGAACACCCAGATCGAACCGGCCGAGGAGGTAAACATCCTGCCCGAACTCGTCTCCGCCTCAGCTCAGATCACTGACCCCACACGGTAAAGCGAAAACACACCACTTAAGGGGACGTCACCTCGAAGGTCGCTGACGAGGACGTGGATCTATGGAAAACTTACTTCTACGAGAGGTCCTCTGGAAATGGTCATTAGTTGTCGTGGTAACCACTATTTTTCCTGGTCAACCGGACATTCTCTGGTTTACGCGCCGTGAGGACCCCAATCCGACCGGTGGATCGAGGCCAAGGCGTGGACCGTGGACGCCATCTGGCGCGACCTACCCACTGTGCACCTGATCCATCGATCTGCTTATCTACTTATTCACCCTTCGTCAGACTCAGGTCCGCGGATTCAGAGTGATGGCGAAAACACCGGGCGCCGAAGTGCCGGAACAGTCGACCCCGG
>Ga0209512_1005545_pt1 | contig 10449 bp, 9 predicted proteins | sample frozenSSSSmetaG_FD_184142 | JGI IMG/M metagenome (GOLD analysis project Ga0209512, IMG submission 184142) | Glacier valley bacterial and archeal communities from Borup Fiord, Nunavut, Canada, to study Microbial Dark Matter (Phase II) -... | ecosystem: Environmental > Aquatic > Freshwater > Ice >... | reverse complement strand
TTATGACTATTCGTAATGTTGCACGTATGGGTAGACTGAGGCAATAATCAATCTATTAAAGAGTTTATCGCCAAAATATCTTCGGTTGAGCTTATAAGCAAATTCATTCAGGTAACTCTGGAGGTACTTTTCACTGACCATGTGGTAAATTCCTAGCAGATTCTTTTTCAGGTTACTGATGGCTGTATGTACCCAGTTTAAATCTCCATTGGCTGATTCAGAGGACGATTTAACTTTGATATGTTTCTCTACCATCTTTTCAAGATTCACATAAGCGGTGTTTTTATCGGTAAACAGGATTGATTTGGAGTCTATTGACCCTTTCACAAATTTCTCCACCGATTCTTTGGTCACATCCCCAAGCACTTTCAATTTGAAAAAACCACAATGACGTCCTTTCTTTCCTGAAAGAGGGTCTTCTAGCGGGGTTGATTCTGAGGCAACGGCCACTATGGCCTGCTTCTGACTTCCCTTTCCACGTTTTAGGCGATCTTGAATCACTTTGTTAGTCGCTTTTTCCACATATGCCTCATCGTACTCCACCATTCCTTTAAGCAGATACAGATCGTCTCTTTTCCCCATTACCGTCCTGATTTTGTGCATCAGATTGAAAGCGGTCTCATATCTTTTCAACCCCAATTGTCTCTGAAATTCAAGGCAAGAAAAGCCTTTTTTGGTGGCAGACATCAATAAAAACGCAGTAAACCAGGTATGCAAAGACAGGTTACTTGACTCCATTACCGTCCCAGCTTTAAGAGAAGTCCTTCTTCTGCATTTGCTGCATTCAAAAAACTTGCGCGCACTAAACCAATATTGTTTTGAGAAACCAGTACAGGTTTTACAATAAATACCGGTGTTTTCTCTGTAAGCTTTCAGATAAATCTCACAACTTTCCTCGTCTGGAAAATGGGTGATAAATTCAATGATATTCATGGCCTTGAGTATTTTTAAACCAAGAAACATCAATTGGATAAACTATGGAAATAATTGACACGAGCTGTCAAAGAAAATTTGGGCACGTGCATGATTCCGAAGACTCATAAAATATTTCATAGAAATTTAATATTCATACTATTTCCTCAAAGTATCCTCTATGAATTTTTTCACATCCTCACGAAAAAGCTTCGCAGAAGGCAAATCCGTATACATCATGTGGCCAGCCTCATAGTAGGTCATGATGATTCTATCACTGGCAGACATAGGTAGTCCAAGGTGCGCTATGGAATGCTCTACTCCATAGAATACAGTGGCAAGATCATAATATCCATTCATAATTAACACCTTCACATTCGGATCCTTACTCATCGCATCAGCCATATCGGGAAGTGTGGTCACAGCACCATCAGTTCCCCAATATTGATTTCCTCTATGCGACCAATCCCATTTGAATCCTTGCTTACTATAGGCAGAAGTAGAATAATTCAAGTCCTTACTTACTCCTAGCGCTCCATGGAAGTAGTCCAAAAAACCCATGGTATAAGCAGGGGAAATAGCATCGCTTTGAGGATCAGTGAATGCACTCATAGACATGGGATCAAGATTAATCCCTTTATATCGGGAGTCCAGACGGCCCACAGTCATTTCCTCATCCCGAAGCAATTCTTGGAAAAACTCACCCGCATCCATTTTCAAGTCAGCTCTCTTCCAAATTGCTGCACTGATTCCTGTAAAGCCTTCTAGTTTTTGAGCAATTGCACCTTCTGCACTTTCTGATAGCTTGTTTCCTTTAAATAAAGCCAGAGCATATTCATTTTCGGTGAACTCCCTTACTTGCTGTACAAAAGCTGGTAAATCACTTGTCTTGTTTGGCACTTTGTCATGATACCAAGCAGTGGCGGCCATAGTTGGTAGATAAGCGATGTATGAAATATCTTCAGTAGGCACAAAGAACAAGGTTCTCAGATCAAAGACCGAAGACACCATAATCACTCCGTTTAATGCATAACCACGGTCAAGCAAGTAGCTCATCACTCCTGCATTTCGAAATGTACCATAGCTTTCTCCCAAAATATATTTTGGTGAGTTTAATCGATTATGCTCTTTCAAAAACTGCATAATAAACAAGCTTACGCTACGTATATCCTGATCCACTCCCCAGAAATCTTTTCCAGTAGCCTCTCCTATTGGCACACTCAAACCTGTTCCCACAGGATCCATCATCACGACGTCTGCTACATCTAAAATAGAAAATTCATTATTAGTCAATTCATATGGAGCACTTGCATTGTAATTAGGATCATCGATCACAATCCTTTTTGGCCCCATGATCCCCATATGAAGCCAGTAAGAAGAACTTCCCGGTCCACCATTATATGAGAAAACAATGGGTCTATTCTTTTCAGGATTTTCTTTGAAATAGGCAGTAAAACCAAATAGTGCAATCGGTTTGTTATCTTCATCCTTCAATTCAAATGTTCCAGCTTTTGCATTTAGATTGATTGTTTTACCATCAATTGTAACTGATTGCTTAGACTCAAAAACTTGAGCTTTTTGAAGAGAATCAGTTGATTTTTCAGTTTTATCCTGAGCTGTAGCTAGGCCTGAAAAGAGTATAAAAAGAAATAAAAGTCTAATTTTCATAATAGTTTATTACGGTTACAAGTAGTTCGATTAAAGTAGGAATTGTCTTATTAAAGACCATTCGATTTTACTGCTTCACGACCTTTCCTTCTTTCATCACAAATACGACATCCTTCATCACCTTGATATCTTTCTCCGGATCTCCAGTGACCGCAATAATATCAGCCAATTTCCCAGCTTCGATTGATCCAAGTTTATCTTCAATTCCCAGAAACTGAGCATTGGTTAATGTTGCTGTCTGAATGGCTTCTAAATTTGGCATTCCTACTTCGGTCATGTAGATAAATTCGCGATAATTTTCACCATGTGGAAATACTCCCGCATCTGTACCGAAGGCAATTTTTACTCCTTTTTTATAAGCTTTACCAAAAGTTTCTTGAATCTGAGGACCTATTCTCTTAGCTTTCTCTGCCACTACCGCCGGATAATATCCAGGAATCTCCGCAAAAGCAGCAGCTGACATACCCGCTGTCACTGTTGGGACAAGCCAAGTACCGTTTTCTTTCATCATATCCATTGTTTCATCAGACATCATTGTGCCGTGCTCAATAGATGTCACTCCTGCTTTGATTGCACGCTGCATTCCTTCATCCCCATGAGCATGCGCTGCTACCATTATTCCAAAATCCTTGGCAGTCTGAACTACGGCGTCTAATTCATCCTGAGCAAACTGAGGCGCTGATCCATCCCTAGCAACCGAAAGTACTCCTCCAGTAGCCGTAACTTTTATCAAATCTGCTCCAAACTTAACTTGCTGACGAACAGCTTTTCTAGCTTCATATGGCCCGTTAATCACTCCTTCATCCGGCCCTGGATCACGCATCAAATCTCTCTTTACACCATTGGTAGGATCAGCATGACCTCCCGTTGGAGCGATTGATTTGCCTGCGGTATAGATACGGGGACCTACCACTTTTCCAGAGTTAATTGCGTCGCGCAAGGCAATGTTGACTCCAGACCCTCCCAAATCACGAACCGTTGTAAATCCTGCCATAATCGTTTTTTGGGCGAAGTGAATCGACTTGAAAGCCACATCCGCTTCATTTTCCCGGAAACCGTCCACATATCGTGTAGGGCCTGTTTCTCCCTCAATATGCACATGCATATCCATTAAGCCGGGCATCACTGTGCTACCTTTCAGATCTATAGCCGAATCTCCTGAACCCGGATTTTGATAGCCAGCAGTTACTGAAACAATTTTCTGCCCTTCAATTACGATCGTTTGCTCGCTAAGAATTTTTTTGCTTCGGACATCGACTAATTTGCCAGCATGTATGTAAGTCTTTTGTGCAAAGACTGTCAAGGAAAATAGCAAGGCTATTCCACTCAGTACAATTTTTTTCATAAAGTGAAAAATTCGGTTGGTTAATATAAGAAGCAGTTTAACGAAAAATCATGAAAAAGCCACTCCAGCCTTCAGGTGATAGCAGCACTCATGCAGGTGGAAACCCAGTTTCTCGTAAAATCCTATAGCTTTTTCAGCGGCAAAAAGAACTAATCTGGTATCTGGCGCTAAGCTTCTTGCAAACTTGAGCATACTTCTACCTATTCCTTCACCTTGCCTTGCCGAAATCACGGCTAAATCAGCAATGAACGTTCGATAGGAAAAATCTGACAATGCCCTAAGTACACCGACAACCAGTTCACCATCACGTGCTACGATCACTAAATTGGAGTTGCGAAGCATTTTTTCTAAATGCTCTGGATCATGCATTGGACGTCTTTTTCCCAATCCTGAATCATCCAGGATATAAATAAACTCCTGAAGGGATAAGTTCTTTTCTATTTCATAAGAAACCATTATTTTGAGATATAATTAGTTAACAATGACAAGGGGAGCAGGCTTTATTTCTTCAGCAAACAAGTCTTCGAAGGACAATCGAAATTTGGGAAAAATCCGTTCCAAAGCGTCGAATCCTGATGGGATTTCCCGAGAAAAAAACATGGATAAAGCTGATCACAAAAGTATAGATGACAGCATCAAGTTTAGAAACAGCAGGTATACTTCTTTCTCCAGAAGCGGATACTTCTTCATGATAATGGTAATCCTTACATTGGTATGGCTTGTCTGGACACTCTTTTTTTAGAAAGTTCTAATACACACGCTTTTCTACCAACAAAGAGACAAAAGCATTACAAGTTTCGGTCAACATTAGCATTTAGGCCACTTCGGTCATCGGTCTTCCGTCCGGCTGGCTAGCAAAGAATTTTAGGTAACTGGCATCATCCGATAGCTATCGGATGGGGATAATCGCTAGTACTAAATAAGCACATCTCGCAATTCTTCTTTTTTCTTAAGCATCGCCTTAGCGAAAGGACACATGGAATGACTTTGATATCTTCCTTTCGCACGTAGTCAACCAGTTCACCCAGCAACTTCTCTCCGATTCCCTGACCTTTCCGGCTTTCATCTACCTCTGTATGCTCGATGATCATTTTCTTAGGCCCAGCCATTACATAGACCATTGTGTAAAGCCTTTTTTATTAGAATTCTCGGAATTCCGCCACTCGAAAGTAGCTCCGTACGCATCCGTATTTAGCCCCAGATGCTTCTGATACCAATCCTTAGTCTTACTCGGATCTTCTACTTTAAAAAAATATTCCCCCTATTCCTGTGACACGTTTTTTCATGTGATTTAATGTGGCTTAGTGAGGTATTAAGGTAAGAAATAAAAAAGAGCTCTTATACTCTACCTGTATTTTGAAAACGGATCAACTCCTTCTTGGTAAAGGAGAATAGTCGTTCCCTCGGAAAGTTAAAAAATCCCCCTTGCTCCTTTGAAAAGGGGGAGTCGCGTCAGCTGAACTTCAACTATTGACTTCAAGTGTTTACATGCAATTACTTGATTATAGACAACAACTCACTGCACTCTATCACACCCTAAATGATTCAAATATATTTTGAACACGGATCAACTCCCCCTTTGTAAAGGGGGTAAGGGGGATTTAACCCCATATTTTTTTAAATTAACCGTATGTATTTTTTGCCATACAATAAATCATTACGTGAATTCTCCAGAGAACTTAGAGCCCATAGCACTCTTTCTGAAATACTACTTTGGCAGAAGTTAAGAGCGAGTCAATTCCGAGGTTATGGCTTCAATAGACAAAAACCTCTAGGCAATTACATTGTTGATCTATACAGCAATAAATTAAATCTAATAATTGAAATAGATGGTGACTCACACTTTAATGAACAAGCTATACTAGAAGACGAGGTTCGTCAGCAAATTCTGGAAAAAAATGGTTTAAATTTCCTTAGATTTCTGGACATCGATGTGAAGAAAAATATGGAGTTTGTACTAAGTGAATTGAACTTTTACATTGATGAATGGGAAGATAAAAATGGAATTCCTAGAAGTTATTTTAAGTAAATAAAACGCACACTTACATTGATAAAAATCCCTTTTTTCCCCTTTGGAAACAAGATGAGTAGTTCCCTCAGGAATAATAAAAATCCCCCTTGCCCCCTTTGAAAAGGGGGAGTCGCGTCAGCTGAACTTCAACTATTGACTCCAAATAGTTACATGCAATCATTTAAGTATATAGAACTACTGAAAACTAATTCGCTTCCTCGATTTTCACTTTCACTTTCTTCACTCGTTCATTTTTCAATTTTGGCATCAGCTTTTGCACCAGATTACTTTTCACAGCTACATAGGAAGCAAAATCCATGATGGTGATCAACCCGATTTCAGCGCTTGTTAATCCACCCTTTTTGGTCAGCATCCCTACGATATCTCCCTTGCTAACTTTATCTTTCTTGCCTGCACTCACATAGAGACAGGTCCATTCCTGAGGAACTGGTGGTACTAGCTTCTCTCCTACTTTGAATTCCTCGATAAACTCAGCTATGTAGTCCGGTCTAGACTCATCGTTTGCCAAGATCATATAAGACTGCCCTTCAGCATGCATCCTGGCTGTCCTTCCATTTCTATGGATAAAAGCATCTTCCTTTGGAGGCAATTGGTAATGAACTATATGCTTGATCTCTGGGATATCCAAACCGCGTGAAGCTAGATCTGTCGCGATTAATAAATTGGTGACTTTGCTTCGGAATCTGATCAGGTTCTTTTCCCTGTCAATCTGCTCCAAACCGCCGTGCAATACTGAATGAAAATAATTATAGTCGTTGAGCAAAATACTCAGTCGATCGACAGCATCCCGATGATTACAAAAAACAATGCAAGACTCGTCCTGAAATCCTGCTACCAAACGCATCAGCATTTCTCCTTTTTCCTTACTTGAGCTATGAACAACTTTCAATTCCAACTTGGACTCGACTACATCTTTTAGAAAGTTAACCGTACGATGATCTATAAATGGTAGAAAATCAGGCATTCTTTTCAGCAGAGTGGCCGAAGTAAGCAAGTGTCTTTGCTGTCCGTTAAGCGCTCCAAAAATCACTTTCAACTGCTCATGAAAGCCCATCTGAAGAGATTTATCAAACTCATCCAAAACTACCGTGTGGATAGTTTTGGGATCAAAAGAGCCTCTTTCTATATGATCAGCCAATCTTCCTGGCGTGCCGATGATTACCGCTGGTGATTCGCCCAAGCTATTTGATTCCAATTTGGATGAGTGACCTCCATAAACTGTAGTCACTCTGAAGGGAGTTTTCATGCCTTTGAAAACCTGCTCGATCTGGATTGCCAATTCTCTGGAAGGCACAATGATCAGTGCCTGCACTTCCCGTACATTTTCCTTGAGGGAATTTAAAAGTGGAATCAGAAAGGCTACAGTTTTACCTGAGCCCGTTGGTGATAAGAGTACGAGATGGGGATTTTTGGCAGCTCTGGAGATGAATTCGGTCTGCATTTCGTTGAGGCTATCAATCGAAAGGCTTTTGAGATACTGGGCGGTAGATTCTGTTTGTTTTTCTGACACGCGCAAAAGTACCAATTTACTGCGAGCTAAGTAGCCAAAATCATTGCGGCACGCTAAACTTCCTTTCCTTTCACCACCAAAAACCAATCACCTTCCAGCGCCAAATAACCATAGTCGTAGCAATAATGATAGATATTACCTTTTTTGGTCTCGTAGAGATGCGTGAAATATTTGAACTGAAAGCCATCACGAAGGAGTCTTTCCCGTGTCGTTTTCGCCATTTCCTCGCCTGAGGGAATGATTTCTTCCAAGATATTCCTGTTCTTTTTCAGGCTGTGATTGACCCTACGAATATAATTGGTCGACAGTGCATTTTGCTGATTATTGTAGGTATTGCGGCATTGATCATCACAGAATTTCTTATCGATTCTGCCTTGAATCACATCCCCACAATTCAAACAGTATTTTTTCTCTAGTGCCATATTCTAAAAAGTTTGATCTAATTTAACCGATTAGTTTGAAAAAAATCAATCAAACTAATCGGTATCAAATTTTCTATCTACTCATTTCTCAAAGTTCAGCGTATTCAGATTGAAAGTACTCCAGATCGTAATAGCCTCATCCGTCACATACACGAAGTATAAGTCCCCAAAGTAATCTGTGGCCGGGATAGTGAAGGAAGCATTAAACCATCCTTCTTGTGGACCTGAAGCAGGCCGGAAATCTTTGGTTAGCATTCCTGATTCTGCCAAGAGTTTCCCATCTGGAGATCCTTCTCTTACTTGAAGTTTCCCTACCGTATTTCCTGGCATGATGGAAAGCGTTATTTTCTTAATCTGATTGAGGTCTATATCTCTAAACAAAAGCCAAGATCCAGATGCAGTGAATTGCACGTAGTGCTCGTCCTCCGGATTTGCCCTAGCGGCCCCTTCCAACCCATCTGCGCTGTATGCTGAAACGGTAGTATTTCTCAATTTCAGCTGACTCGTAGTCTTAATCGCAGGAATAACATTCGCTCCATTATCTTCATAAGAGGCTTGAACTTGGTAGGATCATCCGTATTGTCAACCCGGAAATCCCCATCGTCAGTCCCAGCACATTGAGAACTGTGTAGAGCCTGTTTTTCTTCAAAACTCTCCAGCCGATTTTAAGGTAGTTTTTCCACATTTTTTGATGATTTAAAAATTGAAAGATTGCAAAATTTGAAAATTGGTTTCACACGTCACTCCACTGCTCAATGACTCCATATACAATTCCACTTTTATGCCATCCAAAAACCTTCGGAACGGATGTATCAGATAGGATAAGCACTTTTTATAAGAAATCAATCGAACAATATTGTTCGATTGCGGTCAATAATGATTGAGGCTTAGAAAAACACGAAGATTGATTTTCTGGTTTTATGCGATTGTAATCAAGCAGGCTTCTAGCCAATGACTAGGAATGCTGAGAGAAATCAAAGCAGGATGAGAAGCTCAAAAATATTCCCTTATCTATTCAAGTCGCTTCAAAATATCATTGAAACAATAATTAGGCTTGACAATGTGTCGGAGCAACTTAAATCACCTACCTTATAGCTATCCGCAAAATCTGCAGCTATCAACCTTATCGAAATCTTTAATAGACAGCCTATCAAAGTTTGTTTTTATTACCAATGGTCACAACAAAAAAAACTAAGACCCAACCGCCTGCCACTGTGCAGAACTTTCCCATTGTAGGCATTGGAGCGAGTGCAGGAGGGCTTGATGCCTTTAAGCGATTGCTCACGGCAATACCCGAAAGTTCAGGAATGGCCTATGTGTTGGTACAGCATTTGGACCCATCTCACGAAAGTATGTTACCGGAGATTTTACAACGGGTCACAAAAATTCCTGTCCATGAAATTACCGAAGACATCCATTTGGCGCCCGACCATATTTACATCATACCTTCCAACAAAATATTAACATCAACCGATGGGGTGCTGCAACTCGCGCCGCGCGATAAAAAAATTCTAAATCTCTCCATTGATATTTTCTTCAAAACGCTGGCCGAAGTGCATAAAGAGTTTGCAGTAGGTGTGATCTTGTCAGGCACAGGTAAAGATGGAACAAATGGTTTGAAAGCCATCAAGGACTATGGCGGTATTAGCATTGCGCAAGATATGGAATCAGCAGCGTATGAAGGCATGCCGGAAAGTGCCATCAATGCAGGCGTGGTTGATTTTATTTTAGCGCCCGAACAAATTCCTGAGCAGCTTTTGCAAATCAGCAGGATAGATAAAATAAGTCCTGTTCACAAAAAAGAAACACAAGAGGCCAAAGACGATGAAGCTGTTTTCAAACAAATTCTTTCACAGCTTCGCCAGCGTAGCGGCGTTGATTTTACCCATTATAAAGATCCAACGTTACGCAGGCGCATCGCGAGGCGGATTGCCATTGTAAAAAAGAAAAATCTTACCAGCTATTTAGATTTTTTGCGTAAAGATAAAGACGAACAGGATGCCCTTTTTCAGGACATGCTCATTCCTGTAACTTCTTTTTTCAGAGACCCGAAATCTTTTCTGGCATTAACTGAAACCGTTTTTCCTTCCATCCTGAAAAATAAAAATCCTGATGCACCTATTCGTATGTGGATTGCGGGTTGCTCTACAGGCCAAGAAGCCTATTCAATTGCCATTTGCCTGCAGGAATTTTTGGGAGCGAATTCCGATAGCTATCAGGACCGAACAAAAATTCAGATCTTCGCTTCCGATATTTCTGAAAAAGCAATTAAGAAAGCACGTTCAGGAATTTACACGAAAGCCGATGTGGAAGGGCTTTCTGCATCTCAGCTCGAAACTTATTTTACAAAAAACAATGGTGGCTATGAAGTGAACAAAGTCATTCGTGATATGTGCGTGATTGCCCCTCACAATTTTTTAAAAGACCCTCCATTTGCCAAAATGGATTTAATCAGTTGCCGTAATGTGCTCATCTATATGGATACGTTTTTGCAACAGAAAGCATTCGCTACGTTTCATTACGCTCTGAAAGAAAACGGATTTCTGTTTCTTGGTAAATC
>Ga0209512_1005543_pt1 | contig 10450 bp, 3 predicted proteins | sample frozenSSSSmetaG_FD_184142 | JGI IMG/M metagenome (GOLD analysis project Ga0209512, IMG submission 184142) | Glacier valley bacterial and archeal communities from Borup Fiord, Nunavut, Canada, to study Microbial Dark Matter (Phase II) -... | ecosystem: Environmental > Aquatic > Freshwater > Ice >... | reverse complement strand
TCATTTCGTAGTTTAGTAACGGTTGTACCATGGATAAAAATCTAGCGCTTTATGGATTGTTCATCCATAGAGGAAGAACAATATAGCCTTCTGTATTTGATAAGAGATATACTATTATTTACATATTTTATCATTTAAAAACAGTTTCTAAGTCCAATCTATATTCACTACATTTACTCACCCTGCAAAACTTATTCACAAAATTAAGTTTTGGGAATACGCTCATGCAACATTTATTTAGTATTATCCGATGACTTACCTTGAATGGAACAATAGCATTGCAAGACATTTTTTCAATCCTGACCATGCTGGTAAGGATATTCAATTGTTTATCACAAAGCAAGAAATAATAAATCTTGCAAAAGGAAATTTTAAAGAAACTTCCGACAAAGAAATTTGGATTGATTTTCTAAGAAAATTAAAATTTGGACTTCCAGGTTCAGGTGAATTCCCTGATATCTTTGATAAAGCACTTCATTCTTTTCATTTTTGGAAGAGATTAGTTCCAAAAAAAGCAATTGGTGATAGCGATATACGATACCCCACCTATATTTCTTATTTGGTTTTCACAGTTTTACCGTTAATTGAAATTCAAGGGGACTACAATGCAAATAATTATTATGATAGGTTGGATGATTTTATCAAAGAAAATAATTTAACTCAAATAAATAAAGGTAGCGAGCTACAAAATCTAAGAGGCAAATTAAAAGGCATTGACAATTTATGGAACGACCTTTCAAATTGGGCCAACGAAATTAAAAATGGTGAACTCGGAATATTTAAATCTATAGTCTTTACACATACTACATGGAGATTTGTCGGTAAGCCATTTTCCCAATGCGTTTTGACACCAAAGGCAATAAGAAAACTACCGGACTTCTTTTATGTATCAGGGCTGACACCAAAAACTTTTTATCAAGATGAAATTTTCAAGAATCATCTTGTAAGAAATGGTTTGACAATCCTGGGCTTAAAGCCAAGCATTATTGAACTCATTAAAAAAGGAAACAAAGACGAAATAGGTCAATCAATAATTGAAACAGTCAAAACTGAATTCAACGAATGGACAGGCGAAGAGCACGAAATAGTTTTAAAAGACGGAACAGAAAAGAAGATTAGAAAAAATACTGTTGTTCCACTCAAACTTCAATTTAAAACAAATGAAGATGGAGAAATTGCAATTTCATTCAGGGCATATTATACAACCGAACCACCACCAGAATTAAAGTTTGATGAGTTTGATGATATTTATGAAAATGAAAAATGGTCAAGAACATTGCGGAGACCTTTCAAAGAATCATTTGAACTTAAAGACGTCAACAACAAATGGAAAGCAGTTTTTGATTCTAAGAATATCCGCCTGCTAATTCGTGGTGGATATTTTCAGCTTGGAAGTGACTTTTGGATTGAAACAGAAAAACTGTCAAGAGTTGAAGAAATCTATTTGCTTTGCAAAGACAACATCAAAGATTCAATTAAAGAATGGTGTCAAAACTGTTGTAGTGATTTCCGAGACGAAAACACACTCATAAACATTCCGTCTGGGTATTCTTTATTTTGGTTTAAGAATCCGTTTAAAAGTCATGAGCAATTTCAACAATTAAAAGTTTACGAAAACAAAACTATTTCATTACGAGCAGGAACAGGTTTGAAGATTGGCTATCTGACCTACTTGAATGAAATGTTACCCGAAGTTGAAATTTCAAATGCCGATGGAAACGAGAAGGTTTATATAAAATATGAGGACGAAAATGAAAAGGTATTTTTGAGTAAGCATTCAAGTATTGGTGGAATTTGGTTGTTACCTCAAAACATTTTACTGAATAAAAGTTTCAATATTCAAATTGAAAACGGATTTATTGAAGGAGTTAGACGAACATATAAAATTGGCGAAGCATCCCATCTTGATTTAAGCAATGAAGTTTTACCGTTGAGAAATAAGTTCAATGATGTTATCGAAAATGCTACTGAATTCATTCAAGGGAATAGAATTCAAAATATAACAGCAATTAACAAAGTAGTTGACGAGCAATCGTTTAGTTCAACTTCTAAAGCAGTAATTCAGAAAGAAGAAAATTTGAATTTTAAAGACAACACACTTCTGAAATGGTTGATTGGAGTTAGGGAATGTGATACAAAAAAATACAACGAAGCATTTGAAACCATCTTGCATGGAACATTTGAAGGAGAGCAATTAAGAGTTCAAGAAAGAAGAAAATCTTCAATAAATATTTTGGACTACTTAGGATATGTTGACTACAATTATGTGGACGATAAAATATTTACGCTACCACCAAAATTAATTTCAATTCCAACGAACAGAGGAAGAAAGGCACTATTGATTGGTGGCAGAAATGAAAAACTAATAAATGAAATGATTGATTATTGCTCAAAAAGCAATAACTTAATTTCACTGTCAGTGAAAAAGCAGAGTGAGAATAATCTTCAAATGCTCATTCCCGATTCAATACTTTTTGAGAGTAACAGCAGTAAAGAATTTGAAAACATTGCTAATTATTTTACGATTGAATTTGACGAGTGGTATTTGCTTAGACTTAAAAACATTCTTCCTACTTTGAACCAGTATGAACAATTCACAATTAGTAAGGGAAGTTCAGAATCTTGGGAAAAATTTCGTTTAGAGAAAAAGGTATTCAGAAAGGAAAGCTTAAAATTTGAATTAGATAGCGATTATGATAAAAACTACTCTCTTACTGAATGTAGACCAAACTACATACCAGAGTTTGCTTTGTGGATTAACCAATCATATTATACAATTGATAAAAATTGGGGCAAATATTTATTCATTAATCATTGTTCTCCAAAATATAGAGGTTATGGGGGCCACGAATATTCAAAGCCAAATGAGGTATATGTAAATTCTAACAAATTATTTATCCCCGCTTCACTTACAATGCCCAAATTTTTTTCAAGAATACTTTTGCAGTTAAGTGGAGAAGCCCCGGACTTTAAGCAGTTGAATTTGAAAGGCGAAACAATTTATTATAATGTTTATAGAAATATACCTCCATTATTCATTGATAATTTTTTCAAGTTTAAACTAAATATGATTATTGAAACTACAAACCTTGCAATATGAAAGACCCTATAGGTTCATTTGAAACCATCAAAGACAATTTCATTCGGTATGTTGAAACTGCTTTCGGAACAAAGTTTCCGGGACTTGAAAAAGAAAGGAATGATTTGCTCAATTACGACAAAGTTCTTTACCGCAAACCGTGGATTGAACCTTTACCTGATTACATCACAAGTGGAAAAACAATTGACGATATAAAACCGGAGGATTTGGGAAATGCTTTGAACGAAACAGAAGCAAAAGTCTTCAGAGAACTTGTAAAGACTGGTTTGTTTCCTACAAATGTGCGGATGCACTTGCATCAAACGAAAATGTTGAAAGAAGCATTGGAAGGGAACAATTGCATCATCACATCGGGTACTGGTTCAGGAAAAACAGAATCTTTTTTACTTCCATTGTTTGCACAACTTTCAAAAGAATTCACACATTGGAAAACCACAAACCAGAAATCATTAGCAGTTGATTCATGGTGGAAGGATGGAAATGGTTTGACGCCAAAAAATGTTGTTGATACAGCCAACCAATGTTTAAGTCGGGCAGCAAGTCAAAGAAATCATGATGTTAGAAAAGCTGGAGTAAGAGCATTGATTCTTTATCCGATGAATGCTTTGGTAGAAGACCAAATGAGCAGGTTGAGAAAAGCACTTGATTCAGATGACACAAGAAATTGGTTTGACAAAAATGCAAACGGAAATAAAATTTATTTTGGAAGATACAACGGCACTTCTCCTATTGCCGGAAACCTTTTTAAAGTAGATGGAACGAGAAACGACAACAAAATAAACAAACTCAAAGAAGAACTAAACAATTTAGATGAGGCATTCAACAAGGTTGCAGAATACATCAAAAAAGAGTTACCTAAAGAGGAAGAATTCAAAAAACTTTCTGACGAAAAGAAAACCGAAAAAATAAAAGAACTAAAATCTTTTTTTCAGCGGCTTGACAACAGTGCTGAAATGCGTTGCAGATTTGATATGCAGCTTGCACCTCCTGACATTCTCATTACCAACTTTTCAATGTTGAGCATTATGTTAATGAGAGCAGTTGATTCAGGAATATTTGAAGAAACGAGAAGTTGGTTGGAGTGCGAAGATTTATCAGAGAAAGAAAAAGCTGCAGAACGACCAAACAGAATCTTTCATTTAATTATTGACGAGTTACACTTGTATAGAGGCACACAAGGCACAGAGGTAGCATACTTACTCAAACTTGTGCTTAACCGCTTAGGACTGCACCCACATCATCCGCAGTTACGAATACTTGCATCAAGTGCGTCCATAGTTGCAGACAATTCCAAGGAAGGAAAAAAAAGCAAAGAATTTCTTGAAGATTTTTTTGGAGTTGATTGGAATGAAAGGCCATTCAAAATAATCCAAGGCGAAAACAACGAAGTTGCAGAATTACCTACAAATGAAAAAAAACTTCCAATAAATCCATTTAGAGAAGTTGCATTGAAATATTCAGAAGCCAAAGGAAATATTTCACACCTTGATTTTATTACTGCTTGCGACAAAGGAGCAACTGAACTTGCAAGTGATTTTAAAATACCACAACAAGGAAACGGAGTGGAAAAATTACTCACTGTAATTACAAACCCAATTTTTCTTTTAAAGGAAAGATTGTTTTCGCCTTGCAAAAACTATCAGGCAGTTTGTTCATTAAAAGCAGACGGTGATGATTCAGAGGAAATATTTTTTGCTGAAACAATTTTTGAGCAATCGAAAACACAAGAAGATTTACAAGATGCTTTGAGAGGTTTATTAATAGCAAGAGCACTACTTGACGAAAAAGAATTTGCAGATAAAATCAAAATACCTGATGAAAGAAAATTACCACGATTCAGGTTTCATTATTTCTTTAGAAACATTGAAGGAGTTTGGGCGTCTGTAAACCCTGATGATATTGAAAACAAAACTGGTTACAGAGATGAAGAAAGAACAGCCGGAAAACTTTATTCAACTACAAAAATAAATTCTGCAAAAGGAAATAGAATTTTGGAATTGCTCTATTGTGATAATTGCGGAACAACTTTTTTTGGGGGGAGCAGGTCAATTGGAAAGAATGGAACCTGGGAGTTGTTACCAATCAGTCCGAAGATTGAAGGCATACCGGAAAAGACACCGGGCAAATTGGTTGACAAAAGAACTTATCAGGAGTATGGAATATTTTGGGCACAGGGCAAACAGAAATTTACAAAGCACACACAGCGTTACGGAAGAAATGCCGGACAAGAAGCAGACAATTGGAACGACCAAACTTTAGTAAACACAAACGACACCGGCGATTACATTGCTCAATGGATTCCGGCAATACTCAATGTGAAGTCAGGTGATGTTGACACTGGAAATAAAAATGACAAGGAAACGCCACAAGATTGGATTAGCGGAAGAATGTTTTACATCTTCCAAAATGGTAATGATGTTGCAAATGAATTGTGGCTTACTCAAAACTTAGCACACGAAACACATTACGCACTTCCTTGTGTGTGTCCGTGTTGCGGAACTGATTACTCTGAAAAGAAAAGTAGGAAAACAACTTTGCGTGCATTCAGAACAGGTTTCGCCAAGACCAGTCAAATTTTTGCAAAGGAGTTGATGTTGCAACTACCAGACAAAGTTGATGAAAGAAAGTTGGTTGTTTTTTCTGATAGTCGTGAAGATGCTGCACAAGTAGCAAATGGAATTGAGAGAAATCATTTTACAGATTTGCTAAGAGAAACTTTGCTCTATGAACTTCACAGAAATATTTTGAAGAAGAACGAACTTGTAATTGCCTTTGACAATTCTGATGAAAACACAAAACAAAAATTTGAAAGAGAACAGCCAAGTATTTTTGATGAAGTAAATACACTTTTCTACAACTCCAATTCTCCGAACCAACAGGACAAAGCAAAGGCATTGGACAAAATAAATCAGTTCAGAAGTAAGTCAATTAATGTTCGGGAACTTGTTGACCTATCTCCTTCTTTCAATCTTGCACCAATCGTAAAAAATCTTGCAAAACTTGGAGTGAATCCAGGAGGTTTAAATATTTCTATCAGGCAAAAAGAAATTGCAAATGGTGTTTGGGTTGATTGGTATAATTTAATTGATTTCTTACAAGAACCACTTTGGAAAGCACAAACAAATTTGAATTCATTCATTCAGGAAATCAGGAATAATTCCTTTGATGAATTATCTCAAATGTTTTTCGGGCAACTGTTCTATTCCTTTGAATCATCCGGCTTTGGCTATCTATCCATCAATCCAAGCAGTTCTCAAATAAATCAATATGCAGAGACATTAAACATGCGTCCTTCTTTGTTTTTAGATATTGTAAATAGTTCAATCAGAATACTGGGGGACAAATACAAACACAACTATTCAGATTTTCCGAATAAAACTCCGTTCACAAGTTTTGATTCATTGCCACCAACTTTAAAAAGATGGATTAAAAATGTAGCTGCAAAAAATATTAAAGACCCAGTTGAATTAGGCAATGCCATTTTTGAAACATTGCACGGTTCCGGAGTTTTAGATTCTCAACGAGGTTTGATGATTGAGAATTTATTTATAAAAGTTTCAGAAGAAGCAAGTGAAATTTGGAAAGGCACACTTGTAAACAGACCACATCTACACACATCAGGCGGCATCTGCACATTTGCCGGAACTACAAGAGATGATATTGCCTCAACTTCATTGACACTATCAGCTGACAATTGCAAAGTTCTTTGGGAGAAAAATTATTTGGCTTTCAATGCAATCACAGAACAGAGAAAACCAATTCGTATGCATTGCGAAGAGCTCACAGGGCAAACAGATGACCAGTTTGAAAGGCAACGCCATTTCAGAAATATCATTTTGCCAAGTGAAGGAAACAGAGATGTGAAAACGATTGACTTGCTAAGTGTAACAACAACTCTTGAAGTCGGTGTTGATATTGGGGCATTACAAGCAGTGATGTTAGGAAATATGCCACCGCAAAGATTCAACTACCAACAAAGAGTTGGTAGAGCAGGACGAAGAGGACAAGCATATTCGGTGATACTTACTTTCTGTAGAGGTAGAAGCCATGACGAATTTTATTTTGCAAACCCTCACAAGATTACAAACGATGCACCGCCTACTCCATTTCTTACAATGAATCAAGACCGAATTTTTAAACGGTTACTTGCAAAAGAAATTTTTAGGAAAGCATACACACAAACCCCAATCAATATTTCCAATGATGGAAAATCAAGTATTCATGGTGAGTTCGGAACAATAGGTGGAGAAGCACAAACAAATTGGTTGAAATACAAGGAAGACATCATAGTTTGGATAACCAATAGCAAAAATGAAATTGAAAAAACGGTTGATGCTTTAATTACACCGGAGTTAAAAGAGCAACGAGAAGAATTTATCAATTGGGTTTGTGATGTAAAAACAAAAAGCGGATTGATAAATAAATCTCAAAGTGTAATTGACAACAGAGAAATTTCTTCTGATGATGTTTCTCAAAAATTAGCAGAGGGTGGAATCCTTCCAATGTTTGGAATGCCAACGACAGTAAAAAATTTATATCACGGAATCAATAAACAGTTTGAACCGCTTTTGATTGATAGAGACCAAGCTATGGCAATTTATGAATTTGCCCCGGGTGCACAGAAAACAAAGGACAAAGCAATTCATACTGTAATTGGTTTTAGTTCTCCATTTAAAGACAAACTAACCCATTACGGCAGCTCCAATTTTGATGAAAATCCTTTCTACATAAATAAATGGATGACGAGATGTAAAACTTGTGGCACATTTAGAACTTATGAAAAGGAAGAAGATTTTAAAGGCAGAGAAACTGTTTGTTTGGATTGTGGCGAAGATGAATCCAACTATCAAAGACCGGGTTTATTAAAAGCTCCTAAAGCATACAGAACAAATCTTGCACAAGGAAACGATTCAAAAGAAGATTCACTTATTCTTTTATCAAGACCACCAATTTTTGCAGAGTCCAATAGGGAAGATGATAACAAAACAGAAACTCCAGAAACTCCCATTAGAAATGTATCAATATCAATTACCGATAAAGATATTACATGGAGAGTAAATACAAACGGAGATAGTTTTTTTACAGGAAAGCTTTATGAATCAAAAAGTAAATTTCCAAATACTGATGATTATAAATTCAATAATCAATGGATATTAAATGACTTTGCAAAAAATTATTCTGACAATAATGGACACACTATGCGAATCTTTCCAATTGCAGATTCACAAGAGGAAAAAATTGCTTTAGCGAGTAATAAGAAAACGGAAATTTTAAGATTATCACCAGCATCAGTTCCACTGGAACTTAATTTGAATATGGTTTCAAATGAAAATGATTCGCCTCACATAAGAGCACAATCATATGGTGTGCGTTCAGGTTACTATTCAGCAGCGTTTTTACTTCAAAGAATTATTGCGGACAAACTTGATGTTGACCCAACTGAAATTGAGATTGCAGATATTTCAAGAAAGCCATTAAATGACGACACAGACAGATTTGTTGCTGAAATAATTTTGACAGATGAATTGCCAAACGGTTCAGGTTTCGTAAGACACTTGTATAAAAACTTTGAAGCGATTCTTTCCGATACAATTTTGCCGCCTGATGAAAAAGTTTATTTGAAGAAGATTCATTCCGATTCTCATTCAGGTTCTTGTTACGATTCATGTTATGAATGTTTGAAGGTCTACAGAAACATGAACTACCACAGTTTGCTTGATTGGAGGTTAGCACTTTCAATGATGAGAATGATGCACGATGAAAAATTTGTTTGCGGTGCAGATAAAAATTTTGATTTCATTGAATTAAGAGGTTGGCTTGAAAACACAAAAGTTAACAGAAATAAATTTGCTGAAAGTTTCTTTTATGATTCAAAATATTCTTGTGAAGAAATTGATGGTTTGCCAGTAATAAAATGGAGGCAGATGCAAAGTGTAATTGTTTTCGTTCACCCTTTTTGGAATGTTTCAAACTTAAACTATGATGAGAATTGGCTTTTAAAAGCTATGACAGAGGTAAAAAAGTTTGCTGCTAAAAATGGAGGTTCAGTTAGTATCATTGATACTTTCAATTTACACAGGAGACCCGGTTGGTGTTATGAAAAATTACTTATCAGATGATGAATCAAGTTGGCAAAATAAATTTCAAGAAAATCCAAAGGATTTCTCCAAGCCAATTTCATTCTATGAAAAATTGTGCTTATAAATCTTTACTGGCAGAAGCGATGAATAAAAAGGCATTGCTTCCGGTTTCTGCAAATGCTCATTACGGAACAGTATTGCACAAAATGCTTGAGTTGATTTCAAAGGGAGCAATTAGAAACGAAGATGATTTCAATAATACTTTTCAAGAGCAAATAAAATTGATGGAAGAAAAATTAATTGCTGATGGTTATGATTTCTTGGTTCCGCTTCAAAAGAAGGTGAAAGATTTTACCATGAAAAAGATTTTGCTCAAAGATCATTTGCGAATTGTTTTAGAAAGGCCACCAAGAGCAAGCAACACAAAGTTTCATTCTGAAAGATGGTATGAATCAAAAGACAAATTGATTGGTGGCAAAATTGATTTAGTAATTGAAACAGAACAGGAAACTGAAATATTTGATTTTAAAACCGGAGCAATAACACAAGATGTATTGGATGATGATGGAGAAGTAAATTCAGAAGTGAAAGCGGAATACAAGGAGCAACTAAAACTTTACGCTTACTTGTATTTTGAAAATACAGGTAAGTTTCCAACTAAATTAAGTTTGGTTGATTTAGCGAAACAAAAGTTTACAGTTGACTTTTCAGAGAACGAATGCAATACAATATTTGAGGAAGCAAAATCATTATTGAACTCTGCAAATAATTGCATAGAAAAAGAAATATTCACCGCTAATCCAACAGAAGCGAATTGCAAGTATTGTTTATTCAGACCGGCTTGTTCCTTTTATTTGAAACGCATTGAAACAGATAATTCATTCAATGATGTTTCAGGTTCGGTTCAAAATGTTGTGAAGTTTCAAAATGGAAATGTGAGTTTGTATTTGGAATCAGGTGACAAAATATTTACAGTTTCAAATTTGCCATCTGAAAAGTTTGATGAATTAAATAACAGCAGAAACAAAAAAATAAATCTGTTCAATCTAAAAAGAGAGCCGAGAGAGTTTTTCTACTCTGCAATAAAGACGACAATATTTTATGAGTAACCATCACGAAAATAAAATTCCTATTCTTTCATTCTACTCCGGTGGTGGGTTTTTAGATATGGGTTTTGAACAAGCAGGTTTTGAAACTGTTTGGACAAATGAAGTTGATGCAGTGTTTGCAAAACTTCACGCAGCCGGAATTACTTCTTGGAGAAAATCAA
>Ga0209512_1005537_pt1 | contig 10452 bp, 2 predicted proteins | sample frozenSSSSmetaG_FD_184142 | JGI IMG/M metagenome (GOLD analysis project Ga0209512, IMG submission 184142) | Glacier valley bacterial and archeal communities from Borup Fiord, Nunavut, Canada, to study Microbial Dark Matter (Phase II) -... | ecosystem: Environmental > Aquatic > Freshwater > Ice >... | reverse complement strand
AAAAATTTTGTTTAAGTTACCATCAAACATATCAGTTTCACCTGGTATATTTATTTCAGTAATGGTATGTATTATCCTATCAGCATTCAGCGAAACTGATGCAGAGAGGAGGCACTTTGCAAATTACGTTTTAGATACTATCAAAAAGGATACCATCAAACGTGATTCGTTAACAAAATTTAATAGAGGACGTAAACCAAACTTTCGTTTGCGTGATAGGTATGGCGATCCTTACTCAAATCCAACAAACAAATCCCCACTTTTATCTCCTGATCCTAAAAATATTAAAACTAATATTGAATCGGACTCTACAGGTAATGTTATAATAAGTGAAAAAGTAGGTGCTTTGCAATATAGACCACCGATTAATTTACCAGCAAAAGATTTTTCTAAAATCCAAGAAAGGCAATTATTTAAAGATAATTGGAAAAAACAAGCAGCAGCACTTGATGGCAAAACAACTGTAACAGAAAAAAGACTTTTTCCTAAAATTGCCATGGGTCCTACCTTCGATAGAATTTTTGGTGGGAACTATGTCGATTTTCGTCCGAATGGTTTTGTGATGTTGGATTTTGGAGGAAAAATTCAAAAGGTTGATAATCCTGCATTCCCTGTAAGGCAAAGAAAAAATGGAGTTTTTGATTTTGATCAGCAAATAAGTTTAAATTTAGTAGGTAAAGTAGGTGAAAAACTAAAGTTGACGGCAAACTTTGATACCAAATCAAGTTTTCAATTTGAACAAAATATTAAATTAGAATATACAGGATTAGAAGAAGATATTTTACAAAAAGTGGAAGCTGGTAACGTTAGCATGCCGTTAAATACCACCCTCATTCAAGGAGTTCAAAATTTGTTTGGTTTAAAAACAAAACTAAAATTCGGTAAATTAACAATAACGGCTGTTGCAGCTAACCAACGTGCAAGAATTGATGCTATTAATGTCCAAGGTGGCGTACAAACAAGGCCTTTTGAAGTAAGAGCATCCGAATATGAAGAAAATCGCCACTTTTTTATAGGTCAATTTTTTAGAGATAATTATGAAACATCTTTAAAAACGTTAGCAACTGCTGCTCAAGGAACCACAAGTACATTTAGCAATAACAATAGTTTTAATAATCCATCTGGAGGAGTAAATAATAATGCAAATCCAAATTTTAATCCTTCTACAACCAATTCAGGTAATAGTATTTCCGGTTCCACTAATTTATCTGGTGCAACGGGCAGGTCGGTTGGTGCAGCAAGCTCAGGTGTATTAATTACAAGATTAGAAGTTTATGTTACTAACAGAAGTAATAACACAACTACTTTAAGAAACATTGCAGGTTTTTTGGATTTAGGAGAATCTGCAAAGGCCTATCATAAAGATGGAACCCTTTTTACAATTAAAGGTGGTGGGCTTAGTGAATTACCAACAGATAATAATGCCAATACCTTATATCAAACTTTGGTTAATAATACCTCAATTAGAAACGCAGATAATACTTCTAATACTTTACAAGACTTAAAATTTGTAAAAGGAACCGATTTCGAACAGTTAAGGGGTGTAAGAAAACTATCTGAAAGGGAATATACTTTTAATCCTCAACTAGGTTATCTATCACTTACTACACCACTTCGAAATGATGAAGTAATTGCAGTTTCATACGAATATACCTACAATGGCGTTCCTCATAAAGTAGGTGAACTTACCGAAACTTCACAAAATTTAACTGAAGACCAAGTATTAATTTTAAAATTACTTCGCCCATCAAGCATCAGGATAGATTTACCAACCTGGAACTTGATGATGAAAAACATTTATTCAATAGGTGCCAGTCAGTTAAGCAGACAAGGTTTTCAATTCAGAATTATTTATAGAGATGATTTAACTGGGATAGACAATCCTTCACTACACGAAGGAGATGTTGATATTAAAAATGTACCGCTATTGCAAATTTTTAAAATGGATCAGTTAAATCAATTAAATGACCCACAACCTGATGGAAATTTCGATTACATTGAAGGAGTAACTATTGATAGTCAAAATGGAAAAATAATATTTCCAGTATTAGAGCCTTTTGGATCAAAATTAGGCTCTCATTTTCAAAGGCCAGACCAAACTAGTTTAAAAAATAAATATGTTTTTTCAGAATTATACAGCACCACAAGACAACAGGCTTCACAACAATCCAACAAAAATAAATTTTATTTAAAAGGAAGTTATCAGGGTTCACCTTCGAGCAATGTGCAGTTGCCGGGCTTAGGAGGGCAAAATCAATCTGCCAGAGTTACTGCAGGAGGGATTTTATTAACAGAAGGTGTGGATTATGTAATGGAAGGCGGGCAAGTAGTAATTATAAATGATGGAATTAAAAACTCAGGAAAAGAAATACAAGTTCAGTATGAAAAACCAGATTTATTTCAAAGTCAGGTAAGAAGTTTGTTAGGTACAAGATTAGATTATCAGGTTAATAAAGATTTTGTAGTTGGTGCAACTATTATGCGTTTGCGCGAAAGACCTATCATTACAAGAGTAAGTGTTGGTGATGAACCAGTCAACAATACTATTTTTGGTATGGACGTAAATTTTAAAAAAGATTCTCGTTTTTTAACCAAAATGATCGATAAACTTCCTTTTATCTCTACAAAAGAAATGTCGACAGTACAATTTTCTGCGGAATATGCTCGAATTATTCCTGGAGTTGCTCCTTTTGTAAGAGGGGCTTCTTACATTGATGATTTTGAAGCTGCAGAAACACCATACGACATGACCCGCGTTCCACAACAAAGGTGGAAACTGGGTGCAACACCAATTACACTTATACCAAATCAACCACAAAATAAACTTTTCATTAATGATCATCGCGCTAAATTAGCTTGGTACTCTGTTGATAATGTATTTTTTGGAGGTATTGGAGGAAATGCAGCCAGGCCAAGTAATATTTCGGATGAGGACATAAAAAATCATTATGTGAGGCAGGTATTACCTCAAGAAATTTTTCAGAAGAAAGCAGTTTTACCCACGTTGCCAAACCAACCATTAATGGATATTGCCTATTATCCAAGTGAAAGAGGGCCTTACAATTATAACCCCATTTTAAATCCTGATGGAACACTACCAAATCCAAAATCAAATTATGGAGCCATCACAAGAGCAATCAATTATGATGTTGATTTTGATAATGCAAACATTCAATTTATTGAGTTTTGGATGATGGATCCTTTTATCCATTCTGCAGGTAATAAATATAATTTAGTTGCAGGTAAGCCTGCCGATCAAAACCCTGGAGGAGATTTAATTTTTAATTTAGGAAACATTTCTGAAGACGTTGAAAAAAATGGAAGACAAGATTTCGAAAATGGATTGCCAGCAACTGGAGATACTACAAATAGAGTCGTTCGTACTGCTTTTGGTTTTTCACCAAAACAACAATTCGTAATCAATGCTTTTGATAATACTGCTGGTGCAAGAACAAATCAAGATGTTGGTTTGGATGGATTAAATAATATTCAAGAATCTACTTACGATAGTATTGCAGGAAGGTTTATCAGTAAACTACCTGCAACTTTATCTCCTGATGCAAAAAGCAGAATTATGCAAGATCCATCTGCAGATGATTTTAAAAATTATTTAGGTCCTGAGCAGGATGGAGGGAATCTTAAAATTTTAGAACGTTATAAAAATTACAATGGGTTAGAGGGAAATTCCCCTGAAGCAGGTGCAAACTCATTTATTTCTTCAGCAGCTACTAATTTACCAGATAATGAAGATTTAAATACTGATAATACAATTAATGATATTGAAGCATATTATCAATACAAGGTGAGTTTACGGCCAAGTGATATGGTAGTAGGTCGAAACCACATTGTAGACAAAGTCAATTCAACTGTGAATGGGGATAACGTAACTTGGTACCAGTTTAGGATTCCGATTCGTGAATACCAAGATAAAGTTAATAATATAAATGGTTTTAAATCCATCCGTTTTATGAGGATGTTTATGACAAATTTTACCCAACCAACGGTTATGCGAATGGCACAATTTCAATTTCTTGCCAACCAATGGAGGCCTTATGTCGATTCACTTTCAGGAAGTTTATATCAAAAAGGGTTAAACCAATATCCTGAGCCCTATGATGCAAAGTTCACACTTGGCTCTGTTGGGATTGAAAAGAATGGAAGCGGAAATGGAACAACTACTCCTTACGTTATCCCTCCAGGTGCTATACGCGATAGAGATATTACTGTTTCCAATAGCCCACAGTTAAATGAGCAATCTTTAAGATTATGTGTGACTGATTTAAAATACAAAGATGCCCGTGCAGTTTATAAAAATGTAAATCTTGATCTACTAAATTATAAGCACATTGCGATGTATGTTCATGCAGAGGGTGCAGATTCTTCCGCAAAGTATATGCATGCTTTTTTAAGATTGGGGACGGATTTTCAGGATAATTACTATGAAATTGAGGTTCCATTACACGCTTCCGATCCTAATAAAACTGTTGCTGATGTAAATGCAAATCCTTATTTAGTATGGCCTTTAGAAAATGAAATTAATTTGGCTCTTGAAGAATTAGTGAATACAAAAGTAGAAAGAAATCAAAAAGGAGTTAATGTATTAACTCCTTACACCAGACCTTTTGATAAATATAATATTACTGTGGTTGGAAATCCTGATCTAACCGGAGTAATGACAATGATGCTTGGGATTCGAAATGTATCTTATCCTGATTCAAAAACAACGAACCGCCTAGATGATTCACCAAGATCAAGATCACAGTGCGTTTGGTTTGATGAATTAAGGACTTCAGGTTTTAATCAAACTTCCGGTTGGGCAGCTACTTCCCGTTTCAGTGCGAAGTTGGCTGATTTTGCAAATATTACGGCTTCTGCGAAGCATATAGGTTATGGTTTTGGAGGAGTTCAACAAAAAATATCAGAAAGGGCAAGAGATAATTCAACATCCTGGGATTTTTCGATGGCAGCTAACCTTGATAAATTTTTCCCATCTAAATTTGGCTTGCGAATCCCTTTATTTTTTAGTTATCAGGATGGTAAGATTACTCCTTATTATGATCCTCTTGACAAAGATGTGCCATTAAGCAAAGGCTCTGGAGGTGTAAATAGGTTTATCCCTGAGGATATAAGAGCTAATTATCGAAAAATTATTGAAGACCATACCGTCCAGCGAAGCCTAAACTTTACTAATGTTCAAAAATTAAAAACAAATCCTAATTCAAAGTCACATCTTTGGGATATATCTAATTTTTCGTTTACCTATGCTTATAGCGATGTGAAAAGAACTAATGTGAGTACAGCCATTTATCTTTTAAAAAATTATAGAACTGGTATTGGATATAATTTTTCTAACAGTTCAAAACCAATTGAACCTTTTAAAAATTTAAAATTTCTGAATTCGAAATTTTTAAAATTAATTAAAGATTTTAATATAAATCTCCTTCCTTCAAGTGTTTCTGTGAGAGGTGATTTGGATAGGCGATATATTAAAACCCAATACCGGAATGAACAATTAACTACTGACGGAATTTTACCAACTTTTGAGAAATATTTTACTTTCAATAGACAATATAATTTAAGATGGTCTCTTTCAAAAGCGCTAAGCTTTAATTATAATGCTACAGCAAGTGCAGTTATTGACGAACCACTTGGCGAACTTGACACGCAAGTTAAAAAAGACTCTGTATGGAAAAATTTGCTTCGCTTAGGTAGGATGAAACTTTTTACCCAACAGGTGAGTGCTTCTTATCGTTTGCCATTGGATAAATTTCCTGCAACTGATTGGATAAGTATTGATATCAGATATGGCGCAAGTTATTTATGGAACGCTGGCCCGCTCCATATTGCAGATACTTTAGGGAATTATATTCAAAATACTAGAGAAAAAGATGTTAATGGAAGGCTTGATTTGGTAAGATTTTATAATAAAATTAAATTCTTAAAAGATATTAATGATGCCCAACCACCAAACCCAAATGCTAAAAAGGTTTTAGCAAAATCAACTGATACAATTAAAATAAAGCCAGATTTTAAATTTTTAAAAGGCACACTTCGTGCCATAATGAGTATAAGAAATATTACTTTTTCTTATTCAGTACGAGAACAAACCGCTTTATCTGGTTTTAAACCAGTTGCTAATTATTTGGGTATGGATAAGGCCTTTAGTGCACCTGGCCTTCCATTTATTTTAGGCAGTCAAGACCCTACTATTAGAGAACGTGCTGCAAAAAATAACTGGTTAGTAAATAGTAAATCATTAAACACACCATTTACACAGGGTTTTACTGAAGATATAAACCTTGGAGCTTTAATGGAGCCCTTTCGTGATTTTAAATTAACACTTACTGCAAGGCGTTCTCGAGGAAAAAGTTTTCAGGAAGTTTATAGAGATACTACCGGAAATGGAAACTATGGAGGTTTAGGAGCTAATCTTAATGGAAATTTTAGTATGTCATTTATAGCAGTAAAAACTGCTTTTGCACATCGTGGTGGTAATAATCAATCGGATGCTTTTGATCAATTTGTAAAGAACAGAGATGTTATTAAAGCGAGGTTAACCAATATTAATTCTGCTGATGGGGTTTATAATTTTAACTCACAAGATGTTTTAATGGTTGCTTTTGTTAGTGCTTATGGTGGTAAAGACCCAGGGAAAGCAAAACTTAGTCCGTTTTTAAATATACCTTTACCAAATTGGCGATTAGATTATGCAGGCCTTGCAAAAATACCGGCAATTAAAAGAAAGTTTTCTTCTGTGAGTATTACTCATAGTTATACATCCACCTATAATGTTGGTAATTATACATCTGCAATCGATTATTTAGGTAATTATATCAGTCCGGAAAGATTTGCATTAATGAGTAATAATTATTTATTACCCACTTTACATAGCACTCAGGATACTTTAGGCTTGAAAAGATTTATTCCTGTTTTGATTTTTAATCAGGTTGAAATTCGTGAAAGATTTGGTCCATTTATAGGTATCAATATGCGAACAATAAGTAAAGTTACTATCAACGTTCAATATAACAGGGAGAGAATAGTAGGTTTAAATTTAAGCAATGCTCAGGTTACAGAGCAAACCAATCAGGATGTGATAATGGGATTGGGTTTCACAAAAAACAAACTGAAAATTCCTTTTAGAATTCAAGGTGAAACAATTGTATTGAAAAATGAAATTACATTCCGTTGTGATTTCACATTTCGCGATAGCAGAACCATTCAACGAAAAATTGGAGACGATCCTATAAGTACGGGTGGAAATTTAAATATTCAGCTAAAACCTACTATCAATTATGTTGTTAACCAAAGGTTGAATATGCAAATATATTTCGAACGAAACATAAATAATCCTCACGTTTCTACATCCTTTAAAAGAGTTAATACTAATTTTGGAGTACAGTTAAGATATAGTTTGACTCAATAATATTTAAGGAAAATTTAATCCTATTCTTTAATTTTTATCACTAATAACTCTTATTTTCTCTTTCACTTCAAAAACTTTTTTCTTTAATAATTCCAAATCGTTTTCTAAAATTGTAATATGGCCCATTTTGCGATATGGTTTTGTATTTATTTTTCCATACAAATGCGGATATACGCCTTGCATTGATAAAATTTCATCAATACCCTCATACACTGCATTTCCTTCAAAACCTTCAGCACCTAGTAAATTAACCATCGCCGATAAAGTGTGAGAACGCGTATCACCCATTGGTAAATTTAATATTGCGCGCAAATGTTGTTCATATTGAGAAGTAAAATTCGCTTTGATAGTTTGATGGCCAGAGTTATGAGGGCGTGGTGCGATTTCATTTACCAACACTTTTCCATCCTTAGTTACAAACATTTCTACAGCTAAAATACCTTTCATATTAAGCTTTTCAATAATATTTCGAGCAATATCATTGGCTTGTAAAATAATATCATTCGAAACCTGAGCTGGTGAAAGTAAATATTCTACTAAAAATTTTGTAGGATGAAATACCATTTCGACTGGTGGAAATAATGATATCTCTCCTTTAGCATTTCTAGCAACAATTACTGCAATCTCTTTTTCAAAATCTATTGCTTTTTCTAATAAAGATGGAGCTGAGAATGCTTTTGCAAAATCATTTTTATTTGAAATTTTTTGTACTCCTCTTCCATCATAGCCTTCTTTACCTAATTTTTGAAAAGCAGGTAAAAAGTGTTCGTAATTATTAAGATCATCAACATTATCAATTAAAATAAAATCTGATGTGGGGATGTTATTTTCTTTATAAAATTGCTTCTGCTTTCTTTTATCCTGAATTAATTCTATGGCTTCAGGTTGAGGAAAAACATTTACACCTTCATCACGAAGTTTTTTAAGTGCTTCGATATTTACGTTTTCAATTTCAATTGTAAGCACATCCAAGTTCTTACCAAATTTATAAACAGTTTCAAAATCAGTTAACTTGCCTACAACAAAATCATTTGCCAAAGTTTTACAAGGTGCTTCGGGGTCTGGGTCTAGAATTTTAATATTTAAATTAAAATCAATTGCCGATTGGATAAGCATTCGCCCTAGTTGCCCTCCACCTAAAATCCCTAATTTAAAATTTTTATCGAAAAATGAATGTGTTGCTTTCACCATAAAAATATTGATATACTAATATCGTTTTTTTGATATTTAAATTTTTTTTAAATATTATTAATATCTAATTAAATATCAATTCTTTCTTTATGATCAAAAAAATAACTTTTTTAAACTAGAAAGAGAGAGAAAAATAATTAAAAACTGAGAATATTAAAACACTATTCAAGTACAAATATAGGTTTTAAATAGAAGTAGGTGGGAAATTTTAAAATGAATTCTCCCTGATAAAAAAAGCAATTTTAATAATCAATATGAATACATTAATTTAATGCACAAATTAAAATATACATTAGTGCTGTAGCAAAATTATTAGCTTTTAATTATAATTTCATCCATAACTTTAGAATAATTTTATGCGCCTTTGCAAAAATTCTTTAATTTCTCCCTTTCATTCCAAAACATTTTTATATTTGCCGTCTTTACCAAAGATTGGTATTTAGTTTTACAGAAAAATAATTTTTAAAAATATGAGTGGACAAAAAGTTACGATTAGCAACGGTAAGTTACAAGTACCAGATGAACCTATTTTACCTTTTATTATTGGTGACGGAACAGGACCAGATATTTGGCATGCATCAGTAAAAGTATTGGAAGCAGCAGTTGAAAAAGCTTATCATGGAAAGAAAAAAATTCATTGGAAGGAAGTACTTGCAGGTGAAAAAGCTTTTAACCAAACAGGTGAATGGTTGCCAAAAGAAACATTAGATGTTTTTAAAGAATATTTAGTAGGTATTAAAGGGCCATTAACAACTCCGGTTGGTGAAGGTATCCGTTCGTTAAACGTTGCTCTTCGTCAGGAATTAGATTTATATGCTTGCTTACGCCCTGTGCGTTGGTTTAAAGGCGTTCCTTCACCAGTTAAACATCCGGAATTAACCGACATGGTTATTTTCAGAGAAAATACTGAAGATATTTATGCTGGTATTGAATTCATGACAGGAACCCCTGACAACAAAAAAATAATAGATTTTCTTCAAAATGAATTAGGAGTAAAAAATATTCGTTTCCCAAATTCATCTTCAATTGGTATCAAACCAGTTTCGATCGAAGGCACAGAGAGATTGATTCGTGCTGCGATTGAGTATGCCATTAAATTCAAAAAACCTTCTGTTACCATTGTTCATAAAGGTAATATTATGAAATATACTGAAGGTGGATTTAAGAAATGGGGATATGCATTAGCAGAAAAAGAATTTGGTGACAAAGTATATACTTGGGCACAATACGATAAAGTAAAAGCCGAGAGTGGTGAAGCTGCAGCTAATGAAGTTCAAAAAGCAGCATTAGCATCTGGAAGAATTTTAATTAAAGATTCCATTGCTGACGCATTTTTACAACAAATATTATTACGCCCTGCGGAATATTCAGTTATTGCAACTTTAAATTTAAATGGCGATTATGTTTCTGATGCATTGGCAGCCCAAGTCGGTGGTATTGGTATTGCTCCTGGTGCGAACATTAATTATGTTACAGGCCATGCTATTTTCGAAGCAACCCATGGTACAGCTCCAAAATATCAGGATTTGGATAAAGTAAATCCGGGTTCTGTAATTTTATCAGGAACTATGATGCTTGAATATTTAGGTTGGACAGAGGCTGCAGAATTAATTTACAAAGGTTTAGAAGCTGCTATAGATGCAAAACATGTAACGTATGATTTCGCTCGATTAATGGAAGGTGCAACAGAAGTTAAATGTTCTGAATTCGGCCAACAAATTATTAATAGGATGTAATTTTATTTACTTTTTGAAAAAATATTTATAAAACTTTTTTTAAATCCTGCAAAAATATTTTTTGCAGGATTTTTTTTGGGTTACGTGCAACCCTTTTGC
>Ga0209512_1005536_pt1 | contig 10452 bp, 10 predicted proteins | sample frozenSSSSmetaG_FD_184142 | JGI IMG/M metagenome (GOLD analysis project Ga0209512, IMG submission 184142) | Glacier valley bacterial and archeal communities from Borup Fiord, Nunavut, Canada, to study Microbial Dark Matter (Phase II) -... | ecosystem: Environmental > Aquatic > Freshwater > Ice >... | reverse complement strand
CTCCTCTACGCATGGCTTTTGCTCGCCGTCCTGTGGTCGCCGCACCCGTGATCCCAAAGAGTTTGTGGCGGAAGTCGCGTTCGACGCGGAAGAGGAAGTTGCCAAGGTCGCCGCACCCGTGATCCCAAAGAGTTTGTGGCGGAACTACATGTGGCACAACAAGGACGGCCTCACGCCGTCGCCGCACCCGTGATCCCAAAGAGTTTGTGGCGGGCCATGTCCCGCGCATACCGAGCGGAAATCGTAGGTCGCCGCACCCGTGATCCCAAAGAGTTTGTGGCGGATCCTATCCGGCCCCATCGCCTACGGCATCGCCAGTCGCCGCACCCGTGATCCCAAAGAGTTTGTGGCGGGGAAGCCGCGTTTGAGCGATGAAGAGCCGATTTTGGTCGCCGCACCCGTGATCCCAAAGAGTTTGTGGCGGCATGAGCGGCGACTGGCACTTCGCCGAAGCCGTCGTCGCCGCACCCGTGATCCCAAAGAGTTTGTGGCGGTCAAGCGCGCCATACACGGCCTGAATAATAGCATGGTCGCCGCACCCGTGATCCCAAAGAGTTTGTGGCGGTCAAGCGCGCCATACACGGCCTGAATAATAGCATGGTCGCCGCACCCGTGATCCCAAAGAGTTTGTGGCGGCAATCGAGGCACCCCACCGGAATCTTTCCTTTCGTCGCCGCACCCGTGATCCCAAAGAGTTTGTGGCGGCGGTGTCGTATTCGGTGAGAAGCCAGAATGATTCAGTCGCCGCACCCGTGATCCCAAAGAGTTTGTGGCGGGTCATCATCGTCGAGGAGGAGAAGCGGGATCTTCCGTCGCCGCACCCGTGATCCCAAAGAGTTTGTGGCGGCATGAATACGCAAGCCGCCGAAACGCCAAACGGGGTCGCCGCACCCGTGATCCCAAAGAGTTTGTGGCGGGTAGAGACGGAATCCCCGAAGCATCCAGCATGGGGTCGCCGCACCCGTGATCCCAAAGAGTTTGTGGCGGGAAATTGACGAAGAAACCAAGATCGTAACCCTCACGTCGCCGCACCCGTGATCCCAAAGAGTTTGTGGCGGATTATCCAGCCAGCATTCGAATCCGAATTCTTGATCGTCGCCGCACCCGTGATCCCAAAGAGTTTGTGGCGGAAGCTGACAAGGCTATCGAGGCGGCGGACGCGGCTGTCGCCGCACCCGTGATCCCAAAGAGTTTGTGGCGGACCGTGCTGGAAGAGCTATCTGCAATCGCTGATGGTCGCCGCACCCGTGATCCCAAAGAGTTTGTGGCGGTGCTCCAAGACCTCGACCTGGGCGGCGACGCTCGGTCGCCGCACCCGCGATCCCAAAGAGTTTGTGGCGGGGCATCAAAACCCACAACCAGGTGAAGTGTGCGCTCGTCGCCGCACCCGTGATCCCAAAGAGTTTGTGGCGGTTCCACGTCGCCCAACCCCGTGGCGACACGTTTAGTCGCCGCACCCGTGATCCCAAAGAGTTTGTGGCGGACTGAGCGCTACACCTTGCTTTCGGTCTGCGACGGGGTCAGTCCCAAATAACAGACATTAAAGAGCTATCCAAATAGTTCTGGGAGGGGTCATCTCTGGTGCCAGTCCGCGCATTGCGACAAATGAGAGTTCTGTGGGGTCAGTCCGCGAAGTGAACCCCGCAAGCCAACCATAAGCCTTGGTCGTGCCAAACTTTTGCGTATTTGAAGCAGGAGCGGCTTCTCGGTTTAGAGGGATGGTATGAGCAGGGTCCCGCCATCAGGAAGATCGCTTTTCCGCGACGGCTTCTTTCTGGTGTGTGTGTGGCTGCCATCATCAGATCCGGGAAAACCTTGCCTCCGGGGCCGCACTGGCTCAGTGAGATTCAAAACACGACCGATGCCGCGACTCCCGAAATGGCTGGACTGCGACGGGGTCAGTCCCAAATAACAGACATTAAAGAGCTATCCAAATAGTTCTGGGAGGGGTCATCTCTGGTGCCAGTCCGCGCATTGCGACAAATGAGAGTTCTGTGGGGTCAGTCCGCGAAGTGAACCCCGCAAGCCAACCATAAGCCTTGGTCGTGCCAAACTTTTGCGTATTTGAAGCAGGAGCGGCTTCTCGGTTTAGAGGGATGGTATGAGCAGGGTCCCGCCATCAGGAAGATCGCTTTTCCGCGACGGCTTCTTTCTGGTGTGTGTGTGGCTGCCATCATCAGATCCGGGAAAACCTTGCCTCCGGGGCCGCACTGGCTCAGTGAGATTCAAAACACGACCGATGCCGCGACTCCCGAAATGGCTGGACAGCTACAGGACACTCCCGAGGTGCGTGCTGCTTTTTGTCGCGGGCCAGTTTCTCATTAATCTAATCAACTCGGCGCAGTTTCTCCTGCTCAACTTGTTTCTTAAATCGCACGGCCTCGACGATCCGGCGATCGCGGCGCTGTCCTCAAAACGGTTTCTCGCGACGCTGTTCCTCGCCCTCCCCGCCGGACTCTGGCTGCGGGGAAAACCCCTGCGCAAGCCGCTCATCATCGGCGCGGTGTTGTTTCCCATTACGGCGCTGGCCTCGTTGCAAACCGTGCAGATGGGGGCGATGACGGCGGCGTCCATTTGTTTCCTCGCGATGGGATTCGCGGGGCTGGTCCTGAGCGTGGCCGGCCTGCCGATGATCCTGCGCCTCGCTCCGGCAAAGCAATCGAGCGAGGCGCTGAGCCTGCTGTTCGCCATGTGGGGCGCGGCCAGCATTTGTGGCGGAGTTCTTTCAACGGTACTGCAAAGCATCGGCCACCTGCAGTTCGGCGGCTTCCACCTGGTCTTCGACGAATACGCCACACTGCTGGTTCTAACGATCTGTGGTCTGGGCGCGCCGTTTCTTTTCATGAGCCTGCCAGATCCCGTGCCTGCGGAGAAATCGAAGCGTCACTGGCTGCATGTCCACCGCGAGGATTTCCCGGTGCTGCTGCGCGCGCTGCTGCCCACGCTCTGCATCGCGACCGGGGCGGGTCTGAGCATCCAGTTTCTCAATCTGTTCTTCAGCAACGTCCATCACCTGAGCCCGGCGACTTATTCGGCCTACGGTTCGGTGAGCTACGTGCTGGTGTTCTTCACCGGTCTGATCGTGCCGGAAGTCCGCCGCCGCCTCGGCTGGCGTGGGGCGATCCTCGGTGTGCAGTCCGCGGCGGTGGTGCTGCTCGCGCTGATGGGTCTCACGGAACTCTGGAAACACACGGGCTGGGCGATGCCGGTGGCCATTGTGTGTTTCATCTTCCGCCAGCCGCTGATGAACATGGCCGGCCCCTCGACCAGCGAACTCTCGATGTCCTACGTCGGCGAGCGGAACCGCGAGCTGATGAGCGCGTGCGGCGGCGCGGCTGTTTGAAATGCTCCGCACGTTTGAAATCCCCTACTGGCAGGTTTTTCTAACGACGGCTGTGTTGTATTGCATCGGCACGTTCTCCTACCTCGGCCTGATCCGCGCGGTGGAGCGGAAGGAATCGCAGTCCGCCACGCCTGACGTTTCGCCCGAGCATGGGCAGGTCTAGCGGCTCCGGATTCACGCCACGATCTTGAAGCCCGCGCAATTCTCCAACAGCGGGATCTTCCGTGCGGTGAGGTTCTTGATGTGGTGGGCGACGTTCGACTCCTCGGCGATTTCCCTGATGAAATCCTCGACCTCGTCTGCCTCGCCCATGACCTGGAGCTCGACGCTGCCGTCATCAAGGTTCTTTACCCATCCACAGACGTCGAAGCCGCGTGAGAGATCCTTGACGGTGTAGCGGAAACCGACGCCTTGGACGCGGCCCTCGAAGATGACTTGTTTGGCGATCATGGGGGAGGATGGGAGTTGAATGACGAAGGCTCCAATGTCCTCCCGGCACCAGGTGGAGTGTCTCGTCCAAGGAGAGGACGCGACTCTCTATCAGCGCTTCCTGCCGCTTTCCTTGAACGGATTCGTTTCGAGCGCGGAGGATTTCACGCCGAAGACTTCCTCGAAGGTTTTTCCGGGAAGGAGATTGTAGATGATGGGGGCGCTGCGCTTGCCTTCCGCGTCGTAGAGGTAAACAACGAGCTGCACGGGCATTTCCGCGCCGTTGGCCGGATTGATGCGACGCGTGCGGGCGTCGAACATCTTTTCCTGCACCAGCAGGCCGGTGGATTTCTGATAGCCGTAGCTGACCTTGAAGAGTTCGTTGTTCTGGCCGTCGTAGATCTTGCCGCCGAGCGGGTTCTGGTTCGCGTCCATTTTGTAAACGGTGAGCATGGTCATCACGCCGTTTGCGGAGAAAGTCTTCTTGGTGAGCGTCTTGCTGTCCGGGCTGCGGGTGAACATCGCACGCGATCCGTCCTCATGGCGCATGACACGGACGTTCGGTCCGTCCACCGCATCGAAGTCGCTGCCGGCCATCACGGGCTGGATGACGAGCAGCGCGGCGAGGATGCGGATTTTCCAAGTTGCCAGCGGGTTCATAGGGCACAAACTACGTACGCGCCGCGGACGCTGCAAGCCGCCAATTTCACGATGATCTGGAAAACACGACAAGGCCCGCTCGACCTCACGCACCGCGCGCGGGTGATGGGAATCCTCAACGTCACGCCGGATTCCTTCTCGGACGGCGGCGACCATTGTGAGATCGAAAGCGCGCTGGTCCATGCTCGAAGGATGATCGCCGAAGGCGCGGAAATGATCGACATCGGCGGCGAATCGACGCGCCCCGGAGCGCTACCGGTGGACGCGGATGAGGAAATGAGGCGCACCGCTCCGGTGATCGCCGCGCTGCGGGCGGAGTGGGGCGGGCTGATTTCCATCGATACCATGAAGGCCTCCGTCGCCCGCGCGGCGCTCGCTGGCGGTGCTGACATCGTCAACGACGTGAGCGGGCTGACGGCGGATCTGGAAATGACGGCCGTCTGCGCGGCGAGCGGCTGCGGTGTGGTGGTGATGCACCGGCAGGGAGATTCGCGGACGATGCAGAAAGCGCCGCACTACGCTGATGTGGTGGCGGAGGTGCGGGCGTTTTTTGAAGAACGGCTGGCCACGCTCACTGCGGCGGGGATTGAGCCGGAGGCGATTTGTTTCGATCCGGGCATCGGTTTCGGAAAAACCCAGGAGCACAACCTCGCGCTGATCCGGGCTTTGGACGAACTCGTCGTGGGTGGCCGCCCGGTTTTGTTAGGTGTGTCGCGGAAATCCTTCATCGGAAAACTGCTCGGCACGGATGATCTCAACGCCCGCGAATGGCCGACAGTGGCGATCACTTCCTATGCAAGGGAGAAGGGAGTGATGCTGCACCGCGTGCATGCGGTGAAATCCAACGTTGAGGCGTTGAGGATGACGGAGGCGATTCTGGGAGAACATCGAACATCCGTCTTCGCCATGCTTCGCCGGGACGAGTCGAACGTCCAACATTGAACATCGCAGTGGCGGAAATTGGAGCGCGGAATTATTTCGCCAGTCAAGTTTGCTGCGACATTGGCGGACTGAAGTCCGCGCTCCCGGTTTCTATCAATTCTGAGGTGCGGGGATCGGCTTGCGGGAGACGGCGAAGCGGTATTTGCCAACGGCGTCAACGATGCCGCCGGCGATGGCGTTCTGATAGTCTGGGTTCTCGATGAGGCGGGCTTCGTAGGGGTGGGTCATGAAGCCGCCCTCGAGAAGGATAGCGGGATGGACGACGCCGGAGAGCACGCTGAAGCGGGCGCGCTTGATGCCGCGGTCGAAGGTGTTTTTACCGAGGCGGCGGAGGATGGAGCCGTGGATGGAGGTGGCGAGGGCGATGTTCGCGGAGTCGTGCTCGTTGCCGGCGCGGGTCATGTTGTCGGAGGATTTCCAATCGCTGCCGTAGTGGGAGACGCCCGGAGGCGAGAGGGTGAAGGTTTCGATGCCCCGAGCGGCGCGGTTGCCGGAGTTAAAGTGGATGCTGACATAGACGGCGTTTTCCTTCACCGCGTTGGCGAGATCGACGCGCTCCTGAAGTGACAGATAAACGTTGGTGTCGCGGGTCATGACAACCTTGAAGCCTTTCAACTGGAGCTGCGTTCTAACGAGTCCGGCGACCTTGAGATTGTAGTCGCACTCGTTGCCGAGGCCGTTGGTGGCGCCGGGGTCCTTGCCGCCGTGGCCGGGATCGAGGATGACGGTGCGGAAGTCACCGGCGTTCTGAATGAAATTGGGGCGCAGCACGGGATCGATCAGTTTTGATAGATCGACGCGCGAGACGTAGGCTTTTTCACCGATCATCTCGACGGAATTGCTGAACACGAACTTCACGTTGTTCATCAGGCATTCGTTGCCGCCGGCGTTGAGTTTCATCTCGACCTTGGCGTTTTCCAAAATGATGGAAGCGCCGGAGCGGGAGAGCTTGGTGAAGTTGTAAAACTGCTTGATGCTTTCGACGGAGACATACTCGCGGCCGTCGATTTTTGCGATGTCCCAACCGCCGGTAGTGGCTGCGGAAATTTTCGGAACGAGGCCTGCCGAGAGCAGCATCACGGACGCGAGGAGGCGTCGGGCGAATGCGGGCAGTGGGAAGGAAATTTCCATTGGATGAGAAAGCGGCACGGGTTTCAAAGGGGTTTACCAACTAGAAAACCGGATGACAACCGGATTTGTCGGCACGGATTCAAAGGCTGCGGCGTCCCTGCATCGCGCGCATGAGGGTGAGCTCGTCGGCGTGTTCGAGTCCGCCGCCGGCGGGCAGGCCCTGGGCGATGCGGGTGAGGCGGCAGTTTCGGGTGCGCAGCATTTCCGCAAGGTAGTTCGCGGTGGCCTCGCCTTCGACGTCGGAGCCGAGCGCGAGGATGACTTCGATTTCTTCGGTGCCTTCGTCGATTCGCCGCAGCAGGGACGGGATGCGCAGGTCTTCCGGAGAAACCCGGTCGAGCGGCGATAATTTCCCGCCGAGGCAATGGTAGCGGCCACGGAATGAGCCGGAGCGTTCGAGAGGAAGGACATCGGTGGCCTGCTCGACGACACAGAGAAGCTGTTGGTCGCGGGTGGGATCTTCGCAAATGTCGCAGCCGGATTCCGTCGCGAAAAACCCGCAGACCGGGCAAGGGCGAACTGTTTCTTTGGCCTCGACAAGCGCCTTCGCGAGTGCGGGCGCGTCGGCCTTCGGGCTTTGCAGGAGCCAGACAGCGATGCGCTCGGCGCTGCGCGGACCGACGCCGGGAAGGCGCTTCAGTTCGGCGACGAGCGCCTTGACGGGGTGGGGGAAATCAGCGCGTTTCATCGGTTGGGAAATTTGAAAAATCATCGCACGCCATCCGGTGGCGGCTCGCGTAGCCCAAGGCGCAGACGCCGGACCATCCGGCAGCGACGAGCACCGCGCCGATCTCCGGGTCGCGCGCGGCGAGGGCGAGCACCGGTGCCCAGCCGCCGACTAACACCATAGCGGTCAACCACAAGACGAGGCGCCTCCAGATGCCGGGCACGCTCAAGATGGCGAAGGAAATGCCGAACGCGAAGAGTATGGCGATCAGCCACACCGACCATGCGGGCACGGACTTCGGCAGATCATGATCGCCTGATAGGGATCGTGCGACGGCGGCATTGATACGGTTGAGGATGCCCAACGATTGCAGGCCTGCGGCGAGCACGATGGACAACGATCCGATCGCCACGGCAGGCGGGAGCACGTGGCCGGGCGGGAGTGGATGGGCGGATTCTGTTGGAGATTCGGGCATTTAGGGATTTCTTCTGAAACTTTCCTCGTCCGGCGGCTTCGAGGCCTCGGCAAGATCTGCGACGAGCACCGGCTGCAGCTCGCCATCCTCCAGCGGAAACCGCATGATCCCCGAGACTTTCACCCAACCGTTTTCAGGAAACTCCGGCGGCATCTTCCCGAAGTCCAGGACGATCGGGATGGCCTTGCTGTCCGCAGCGCAGCAGGTGAGGAAAAGCCGGTAGAGCCGTTTGCGGGAGCCGTTGGGATTGCGGACCTTTTCGTCCATCCAGCGGCCTTCGGTTTCCACCTTGAGACCGTCGATGGCGGTTTGCAGCTCGCGGTCGCCGGTGGCGAAAAACAAATCGAGCAGGCTGAATTGATAGAAGCCACCGGCGCTCTTCGGGTGGGTTTTTCCGATTTCCTCCGGTGTGATCGTCGGCATCGCGGACGAAAGAAAGCGTGAACTATCAGCGGACGGTGTGTCATAGAGTCCCTTCCGCGAGAGCGCCGAGACCGAGTATTCGTCCTTCGTCCACGCGACCGACAAGGCCACCGGCAGCATCATCAGTAGGAGCGCCGCCAGCGGATGCATGTCGCCGCTCTCGTGATCGTGTTCCTCATCGCCGTGGTCGTGGCCGCAGTTTGCGGATTGGCCACAGGTGAGCAGGTTGAAAAGCGCGAGTACGGCCAGCCCGAGACCGCCGCAAAAAGCGATCAGGCGGAAGTCCGGGGCGAGGTATTTGTTCATCCGTCCGCTGCCGTAGAAATACAGCAGCACCGCGCTCCACAAGAGCACCGCGATGGAAAACAGGATGCGCCGGGGCCGCGGTTTCATTTCGATTCGAGAATGAGCTGTTGCCAGAAGATCGAGATTCCGCCGATCGCGAAGAACAGCCCGACCGCCAGCCAGAAGATGAAGCGGCGGCTAAGCACTGTTTGATAGAGGAAGAGCAGTTTCACATCCATCATCGGGCCGAAGACCAGGAAAGCAAGTTTCGCGCCCCAGGTGAATTTCGCCAGCGTCGCGGCGATGAATGCGTCCGAGGTGCTGCACAGACTGAGGATGAACGCGAGCCCCATCAGTGCTGCGGGCGCGGCGGCCTGGTGGGTCGCGAGACTGTCCAGCCACTGCGCGCCGGGAGCGATGCCGGTGTTGAAGAGCGCGGTGATGGTCACGCCGATGGCGAAATAAACCGCGACGTCCACGAAGTCCTTCATCGCGGAACGGAACGCGGCGACGAGTTTTTGCCCGCCTTCGTCCGCGCGGTCGTGACCGCAGCAGCCGTCGTGGTCGTGATGATGGTCATGTGCGGCCTCTTCTTTTTCCAAACTTTCCACCAGTCGCGCCTTCAGCACCGAGGCGAGCGGCAGTTTCAACACGATGAATCCAACGCCCACTGCGATGAGGTAGCCGAGCAGCAGCCGCGAGCTGGTCATCATCGCGGCGTCCTGTCCTTGGAAAGCCTTCCACGTGCTCAGCGCGGTGATCGGATTCACGATCGGCGCGGCCAGCATGTAGGTCAGCGCGCAGGAAACTGGCAGGCCCTTTTTCATCAACCGCCGGATCACCGGCACCACCGCGCATTCGCAGACGGGAAACACCGCGCCTAACAATCCAGCCGTCAGCACCGCGCGGTATTTGCTCCTCGGCAGGAACCTGTCCATCGTCCCCGCGGGCAGGTAAACGTCGATGAATCCGCTCATCAGCGTGCCCAAAAGGATGAACGGCGCCCCTTCGAAAAGGATGCTTAGAAAAGCATAAGCAAAGTCCTGCTTGGAATCGGGCGACATCGCGCTGAGCAAACTCCGGCCCGCCCTTCCTGTCAACCGGCGGCCGCCCGCCCTATAACCAAGCGCATTTAGGCACAGGCACGTCCCAGTCTGAAGGATGCCGACATCCGTCCATCCACCGGCATCGCCCCTCGCACTCTTGAACGCTTGCGAAAGCGTTGCTGCGAAGTCGGACCGCTTGGTACGCTTTTCAATGCAGTCTCGCCGATGTTGACACCGGCGGCATCGTCAACCGTCGCGAAAGGCGCACTGGCCGACGATACGCCAAAAGACGGTCAGCCGGATGCTAGGGGCGGGAAAAGGGGGCACGGAAATGGAATCCATCAGAAATGCACTGGTGGCGGAGCTTGATGGTGTTGGGAAAGAAAGCAGTAGGTGAATACGAGAGGACAGGGACCATCTACTGGTGCACGAAGTCACTCGCCCCCCACGATCCCTGCGCAAAAGCGGCAGCCGCGACAAACACAAAACATATAAGACGTTGGCGGATTTTCCCTCCTAAGGAATAGTTTGGGAGAGAGACAGTTTCCATCACACTGCTAGTTTTGAGGAGTGTTGGCTTGGAGACTTGTAACCGAGAATCTTGCGAGGGCGATCATTTAATTGGGCCTCGACTTCGTCCATGGCCGGCTGATGCACTTCACTTAGATCGCATCCCTTCCGGTAGTATTGGCGGACAAGGCCGTTGAAGTTCTCGACGCCCCCTTTCTCCCACGAGGAGTAGGGTTTGCAGAAGTACCCCTCGGACCCCAGTGCGGCACTCACTTCGGCATGCTTCGAGAACTCTAGGCCGTTGTCGTAGGTGATGGTTTGGACGCGATAATTCTCCAGTGCCCTGATGATGCCACGGCTGGTTTCCTCGCTGGTTTTGCTCTCTAGCAGCCTGTCGAACTTTTGAGTTTTTTTGGGACGTGTCGATATGCAGGCATCCGCAGGCGGGACGCCACCGCAGGTTGTGGGTTCCGGATTGGCAATCGCCGCAAATTCAAACAGTTGTTTGATCTCTCTCTGGCGATGCTATGTTTCGCATGGC
>Ga0209512_1005534_pt1 | contig 10454 bp, 8 predicted proteins | sample frozenSSSSmetaG_FD_184142 | JGI IMG/M metagenome (GOLD analysis project Ga0209512, IMG submission 184142) | Glacier valley bacterial and archeal communities from Borup Fiord, Nunavut, Canada, to study Microbial Dark Matter (Phase II) -... | ecosystem: Environmental > Aquatic > Freshwater > Ice >... | reverse complement strand
CCTTCGTCGCCGCGCAGGAGGTTCTCATCCCGATCCAATGCGAGTACTACGCACTTGAGGGGCTCAGTCAGCTGCTCAGCAATATCAAGCTGATCGAACGTCATCTGAACCCACGGTTGGCGGTATCCACGATTCTGCTGACGATGTACGACTCCCGCACCAACCTGGCCAACCAGGTGGTGCAGGATGTTCGCGATCATTTCCCCGACAAGGTACTTGCCACAGTCATCCCGCGGTCGGTACGGATTTCCGAAGCGCCCAGCTATGGTCAGAGCGTGATCAGTTACGACGCGAGTTCGCCAGGGTCCCTCTCGTATTTGGAGGCCGCGGCCGAGATCGCGCGCCGTGGGGCGCCCGCCTGATGGCGACACCCAAGCGAACCGGCCTCGGTAGAGGAATCGGCGCGCTCATCCCGGGGAGCGAAGAGGGTGCCGCCCGGCCCGTTGACGTCTTCTTTCCCACCTCGTCAGCAGCGTCGACTCCAGGCCTCTTACCAGTTCCCGGAGCGCGACTTGCCGAACTGGCTGTGCGCGACATCTCTCCCAACTCGCGACAACCTCGCACCGAATTCAACCCCGACGACCTGGCCGAGCTGGTGGCATCGATCCGAGAGGTCGGCGTGCTGCAGCCTGTCGTGGTGCGCGCGGTTACGAATCCCACAGCGGAGGGCGCACCCTACGAGTTGGTGATGGGTGAGCGCCGTTTACGAGCGAGCATCATTCTCGGGCTGGCGACGATCCCCGCGGTCGTCAAGACCACAGCCGACGAGAACATGCTGCGGGATGCCCTGCTGGAGAACCTGCATCGCGCTGACCTCAACGCTCTTGAGGAAGCATCCGCATACGAGCAATTGCTAGCGGATTTCGAAATCACCCAGGAAGAATTGGCGGGCCGCATCGGCCGCTCCCGCCCACAGATCACGAACACTCTGCGCCTGTTAAAGCTACCGCCTTCGGTTCAAAACCGCGTTGCCTCGGGCGTGCTTACCGCGGGCCATGCGCGGGCTATCCTCGCGGCTGGCGACGCTGCTGCGATGGAGCGGCTGGCCGACAAGATAGTCAACGAAGATCTTTCGGTCCGCGCGGCCGAAGCTGCCGCATCGCAGAAGTCGCGCGCTCGGACGGTTCGGCCAGCAGCGGGCAAGCGCCAAGGCCAGCTGGATGAGATAGCGGATCGACTTTCCGATCGACTTGATACGAGGGTCAAAGTGACGCTCGGGGCGAGTAAGGGGCAACTGGTGATCGACTTCGCGACCGTCGCCGACCTCAACCGCATCCTGGCCGAGTTGGGTGAGCCCGGCTTCAGTCGCTGAGTGCTGAACGTTACCGACCCACACTCCGTAGCACCTCGTGAACCGTTGACCAGGGCCGGTTATTGCCCCAGTTGTGATTCGGAAATCGCCGCCTGAGCCAGGGCGGCGTACACCCAGCCCAGATCGTGTCCGGCTGCTTCCAGGGCCTGGGGTAGCAGGGACGTCTCCGTGAGGCCGGGCAGCACGTTCGCCTCCAGGAACCAGGGCGCCCCCATTCGATCGATGATCAGGTCAACCCGGGACAGATGCCGCAGGCCCAGGGCTTCGTGTGCAGCAAGAGCGGCCCGTGCCGACCGGTCTGCAACGGCGGCGTCCAGCCTCGCCGGTACGAAGAACCGAGTTTCGCCCGCGTTGTACCGCGCCTCGAAACTGTAGACCCCGAGTCGTGGTTCGATTTCGACGGCGGGGAGAGCGACTGGCCCGTCGCCGCTGTCGATGACCCCGACCGCAATCTCAGTGCCGACGATCTTCTGCTCGACGAGCGCGACGTCGCAGTAGGTGTACGCATCCACCATCGCCCGCGCAAGCAGCGCACGATCCTCAACGATACTCACGCCCTGCGCTGATCCGCCCTGCGCTGGTTTGACGACCAACGGCCCCGAGAACTCCTCAGAAATCTGCTCCAGGATGCTGTGGGCGCCGAGTTCTCGAAACGTATCCCGGGGCAGGGCAATAGAGGTGGGCGTCAGCACTCCGGCACGACCCACCACCACCTTTGCCGTCGGTTTGTCCCATGCCAATCGAGCGGCCCCGGCGCGCGAGCCGACATAAGGGATTCCGATGAAATCGAGAAGGCCGCGAAGTGACCCGTCCTCACCGCTGGCACCGTGCAGGGCGGGCCACACCACGTCTGGCCGCTCGCTGCGTAGATAGCCCAGCAACGAGGCATCCGGGTCACGAATTTCGACTGAGAGGCCCTGCTGGATCAAACTGTCGGCCACTCGGCGACCCGAGCGGAGCGAAACATCCCGTTCGTGCGATATCCCTCCGGCGAGCACCAGCACCCGAGCCTGTCTTGCGGCTACCATCACCCGAGGTTGGCAGGCGGGTTGCTGATGGATGCGGCTACGCGGGCGACCGGTAGCGGCCCCGTCTGGTCGAACGTGGTCAGAAGTTCCAACTCTCCGTTGATCACCGTCGACAGGCGTCGGATGCCCTCGCGAATGTATTCCGGGGTCGGATAGCAGAACGCCAAACGCAATGTGTTGCGGCCCGACCCGTCCGCGTAGAACGCCGTACCCGGGGTATAGGCGACCAATTCCTTGACCGCCCTCGGCAGCATCGAGCGAGAGTCGATGTTGGGAGGCAGCGTTGCCCAGACATAGAAACCTCCGGCTGGCACCGCCCAACTCAAGTCGGGTAGGTAGTCGTCGAGAGCTGTCAGCATCGCGTCTCGCCGTTCCCGGTACACATCGCGGAAGGTGGCAATCTGCGCCTGCCAATCCGTTGAGCCCAAGTACTCCGCGACAACATGCTGGGTGAACGAACTGGGTGATAGTACGGCCGCCTCGTTGGCGAGGATCAACTTCTCCCGAATCGCGTGCGGCGCAAGTGCCCAGCCGACTCGGAAGCCCGGAGCGAGCGTTTTGGAGAACGTGCCGAGGTAGATGACACCATCCTCCTCGACGGACCGCATCGCGTGCGGCGGACGCTCACCGAAGTAGAGCAGGCCGTAGGGATTGTCTTCGAGCACGAGGATGTTGTTAGCTCGCGCGATCTCCAGAACCTCGAGCCGTCTTTCCCAACTCAGGGTCACTCCGGCGGGATTGCTGAACGTGGGCACCGTGTAGAGGAACTTGATCGTTTTCGACTCCGATTTCAGGCGCGCAATAGCCTGACGGAGGGATTCGGGAATCAGGCCCAGGTCATCCATCTCGACGTGCGCGACCTCGGCCTGGAACGATTTGAAGACCGTGATAGCCGTCACATAGCTCGGCGCCTCGGCGAGCACCACGTCACCCGGGTTGATGAACAGTTTCGTCACCAATTCCAGGGCGTGCTGCGACCCGGTCGTCACCACGAGATCGTCGACGCCGGCTCGAATTCCCTCGAGTGCCATAACGTCGAGGATGTGCTCGCGCAAGGACGGTAGGCCCTGACCGGAGCCGTACTGCAGGGCCGTCGGGCCGTGGTCTCGCATTACCCGCTCAAAAGCGCCCGTGATCAGCTCTTTCGGCAGGGCGGAGACGAAGGGCATCCCCCCCGCGAGAGACACGACCTCCGGTCGGGAGGCGACGGCGAAAAGAGCACGGACCTCGGATGCGGCAAGCCCCGCCGTGCGATCTGCGTAGCTGTCGTACCACCGGTCAAGATTGTTGCCGGGGACGGTCATTCGACCACCTCTTCGAGTGCCTCGCCCGCTGATACGGACATTTCAGAATCACTCTACGAGGATACGGGTAGCAGTTCTGATTGCGACCGACGCGGGGACTCCACGAGGCTGATCAGGCGAGAAACTCGGCGAGGTCCGCTTCGATGGCAGGCTTCGGCTTGGCACCGATGACCGTCTTGACCACTTCGCCGTTGCGAAAGACCTTCATCGCAGGGATCGAGGTGATCTGGTATTTCATCGCCATCTGCGGGTTGTCATCCACATTGAGCTTGACGATCTTGATCTTGTCCGCGTGTTCGGTCGCGATTGCATCGAGGATCGGGGAAACGGCGCGGCACGGGCCACACCATTCGGCCCAGAAGTCCACCATGATCGTGTCGGGCGAGTTGAGAACCTCCTCGGCGAAGGTTGCATCGGTCACATTCATCGTGCTGGACATACGTTCTCCTCTGTACTTTATGTGGATTCTGAGCGGTGCGGATCAGGATGCTGTGAGGACCGAAGCTGGCTCGGCGTGCACCGGCAGGGCGGCGAGATAGTGCTCAGCGTCGAGGGCTGCGACCGTGCCGGAACCGGCCGCAGTGACCGCCTGTCGGTATGTCGGATCGATCACGTCGCCTGCGGCGAAAACCCCGGGCAGGCTGGTGCGTGACGATCGACCGTCCACCGCGACGGTGCCGTCGGAGTTCAGGTCGAGCTGCCCGTGGATGAGGTGCGTCCGGGGGTCCGCCCCGATGGCCACGAACAGGCCACTGACGTCGATCGTGCTCTCGACACCGCTATCCACCCCGACCACGCCGATCCCGGTGACGAGGTCGTCGCCATAGATGCGCTCGACCCGCGTGTTGAGCAGCACCTCGATCTTGGGGTCGGCGAACGCGCGTTTCTGCATCGCTTTGGACGCGCGCAATGCAGGGCCGCGATGGATCAGGTACACCTTGCTGGCGAAGCGCGTGAGGAAGGTCGCTTCCTCCATCGCAGAGTCCCCACCGCCGACCACGGCGATCACCTTGTTGCGGAAGAAGAATCCGTCGCACGTCGCGCACCACGAGACGCCGTGCCCGCTCAAGCGAGTCTCATCCTCGAGGCCGAGGCGACGATAGGCCGAACCGGTGGCGAAAATGATGGTGCGCGCTTCGTGCACGTCACCGTTGCCCAAGCTGACCCGCTTCGGATCGGACGCCAACTCCAGAGAAATCACGTCGTCGAGAACAATTTCCGTTCCGAACCGACGAGCCTGAGACTCCATCTGCATCATGAGCTCGGGCCCCTGGATGCCGTCGGCGAAGCCCGGGTAGTTGTCGACCTCGGTGGTCTTCATCAGGTCGCCCCCCGCCTCCACGGAACTTGCGATGAGAAGAGGCGCCAGATTGGCGCGCGCGGCGTAGATAGCCGCGGTGTACCCGGCCGGGCCCGATCCGATGATGATCACGTCTCGCACGCTCGACGCGTCGGTGGCATCCACTTGCTCTACTTCTGCAGTCATGTTCATCTCCGTCTGCAACCAGGGGTGTCGGGCGGATATTCCGTCCGGGGCCGGCTCACGCGCGCCCAGCCCGTCGCATCCGGCTGAGCACAGGTCGTGCAAGCGCTAAGAACTCCGGATTGCGGGTGATGGCAAGTCCCACCGCGTACACCCCGGCCATCAGCAACCCCACGACGGCCAGGATCGCCAGTGCCGCCCAGCGGCTCGATACGGCGAATGACCCCTCGTTCACCCAGCCCAGAGCCGCCAGGAGGCCGAGCCCTGCAGCCGCGGCCGGCAACGCCGCCGCCGTGAACCACAGCGCAGATCTGGCGACGGCGATCGTTCCGAGTGGACCCAGTTTCCGACGCAGGAACCAGGCCGCGAGTACCGCCTGGAAGGTCACGGCAAACGAGAGCAGCAACGCGAGGGCGACCGCGATCCATCGACTCTCGACAAGGGCACCGATGAGAAGGGCTCCACCAACGAAGAGCGTCGTTTGAGCGATCTGAATGAAGAACGGGGTGCGCGTGTCGTCAATGGCGTAATAGACCCGTAAGAGAACGAAGAAGATCGTGAAGGGTACGAGGCCCGCCAGGTAGGCCAAGTAGACGCTGGCCAGAGCCTGCACGTCGCTGAACGTGCCCGCGAAAACGGCACTGAAGGGGTACGCGAGCACCGAGAGCCCGATGGCCGAGAAAATCAGAATGAGCAAAACGGAGCGCAAGGCCGCTTCGAGGTCGGCACGAACTGCCGGCAACCGGTTGTCACGAGCGTGGGTACTCATACGAGTGAAGTAGGCGGTCACGATCGAGACGGTGACCACTGAGTGCGGGACGATGAACATGAGCCATGCGTATTTCAATACGCCGAGGGATGCTTCGCCTGACGCCGATAGGGCCACCCTGCTCTCGACCACCCCGGAAACCTGGGTGACCAGGAACATCCCGAAGACCCACGCCGCAGACTCACCCGCGCCGCGGAGGCCCACTCCTCGCCATCGAAAGTCGGGGCGGAACCGCAATCCCGCTCGCGTCCAGAACAGGAAGAGCAGAAACGCCTGCACCGCGATCCCGAGCGTCGCGCTGCCGGCCAGCACTGCGACCTGGGGGGTGGTCCACGTGGCGGAATCACGGTGCGCCGGGTCGGGCCCGAACAGGGCGATGAAGATCAGCAGCCCGCCGATCGCGATCACGTTGTTCGCCGCCGGCGTCCAGGTGAAAGGTCCGAAGACTCCGCGCGCGTTGAGCACCTCTCCGGCGAGGCTGTAAACGGCGTAGAAGAAGACCTGGGGCAGGCACCAGTACGCGAAGGAAGTCGCGAGCGCGACATCCCGTTCGCTGAAGCCGCTCTGCGGACCGGTGTCCGAATACAGGGCCACGAGTAGGGGGGCGCAGAGCGTGGCGATGACAGTGACGGCAAGGAAGACCACGAGACCGAGCGTCACGAGCTTGTTCACGAAACGAGCCCCGCCGTCGTCGTGCATTCCCGCGCGAACGATTTGGGGAACGATCACCGCGCTCAACAAGCCACCGGCCACGAGCGCGTAAACGTTATTCGGCAGCTGATTGGCAAGCGCGAACGTATCGGCGCCCGCTCCGATGATTCCGATAGCGCTGGCGAGCACAGCGGCACTCACGAAACCGAGGATCCGGGAAACGATGGTGCCCGAGGCGAGAACGGCACTGGCTCGGCCGATGGTCGGCTCTACCCGTTCAGACATCCCGCACCGCCCGTCGACGAACGATGGTGCGAACGATCCCGACCACGAAGACCAACACGACTAGGAGGGCAATCGCCACGACGACCGGTGTTTCCCAGCCAGCCTGAACGTTCACGTCGGCCGAAACAGAGGAACCGATCGCCGTTCCCGTGGCTCCCGTCAGCGTCACCGTCACCTGTACCGCCCCGTTGGACAGCGAACGCACCGGGATGTTCGCCTTGGCTTGCGAGGAGGGGTCGACTTCGAGCAACACCGGACCACCCTCGACCGCCAGCAGTCCGGACTGGGGTCGCACCGTGATGTAGACGCTGACACGCTGATTCAAAGCATTGGAGACGGTTACCGGGAGGAATTGACTGTTGTCGGCCAGCAGGAGGAACGTGCCGCTCTGAACGAGGTGCACCGATGACATGAGGGCGGCCGACTGCGCGAGAAAGTTCGCACCGGCGGTCGTGAAGGCGTCGTCGGCACTGCCAGCCGGGCTGGTAGTGGCATCGACCGTCAGACCCATCGACGCCAGCAAGGACAACCGCCTCGGCGCGGTGATCGAGTCCGGTTGACCGCCAATCGCCGCGAATGCCCGCTCCGCCCGCTCGGCGGCGAGCATCCGGGCCGCCAGACCGAGGCGCTGCGCCGGTTGAGGCGCGTCGATGAGGGTGACGCCTCCCGCCTCCGCCGCGCTGTCGGCAGCCGGACCATCGAGCACGCTCGAAAGCGACGAGAGAACGACGGCCGGGTCGGCAGCAAGAGAGTCGAGCGTTTGCCTCAGCCGCTCTGCCGTGACCGCGGTTGTGCGATCGAGCGCGGTGACGACGGGGGAACGCACTAGCGATCGGGCTGTCGAGACGGCCAGCACGGCCGGTTCCACGGCGAGCAGAGCCGATGACCATTCGTTCTCGGTGCCAGCGGCTGCGGCATCCGCTATCGCGTTCGACACCGAATCGGACGCGGCGATGATGTCGGTACTTCCCATGCGCTGTACCGGCCCCAGCCTGGACTCACCGAGGTTGGCTTGACCGGCGATCACGGAGGTGTAACCGATGCTGGCGAGCCGCGCGACATCGGTGCCGACGAGTGTGCCGGCGCGAGGCCACGCGATCCCGCTCAGTCGATACGGCCAGGCGAGCACGTCATCCGCGGACTTGGGCAGGGGCGGCAGCGTTCCGGCGCCGAGCGTGGGCGAACCTCCGGCGCCGAGTGTGGGGCCCGGCGCTGCGGTAGTCGGCGGGGAGAAAAGAGCGGGGTCGAGGGCGAAGGTGAAGCTCTCCGGCTGAATGAGCGCGGCGGGGTCCGATTGGGTCATGAGAGTCGTATCCGCGTCCGCGTACGACAACGGGAACGTGTCATTGGTGGCCTTGGCGAGCCGGTTCAGCCAGGCGATCGCGCTGGCTGGCGCGCTCCCGCCGAGCACCCTGATGGAAGCGATGATCATCGGATCGATACCGAGGGTAACCGGCCGATCGACCACGGCATCCAGTTCGCGGGTGAGCAATCCGGTGGGTGACGTGTAATCGGCCAAGGCGTCCCGGCCGATGAGACCGCTGGAGGCAATGGCGCCCGAGACGAGGCCGTTCGACGTTTTGCCGGGGGACGCGGAGGAGGGTGGGCTGCCAACGATGAGCGGGACGATGACCACGAGGGGCACCGGTCCGCCGGGAAGGGGTGAGCCGACAGCCGTCGAAGAGCTCGCGGCGCCGATGCCCGTCGACAGCCCCAGGAGCAGGGCGGACGCTGCGCAGACAACCCTCAACGACACGAGCCGACCCCGCGAACTCGCTCGGCCGACATGCCCCCGAGTCTATTCATCGGGTGCTGGAAGCCAGACGGGGCGGGCCGGTGCCCTATGACAAGCTAAGGCCATGGGGGTGGCCGAAGGAATCGCACGCCTGTCCGAGCTCGCCTCGTCGCGTGCTGTCTCCCGGATCGCCACGGCCTTCCATAATGCGGGCCACGAGTTGGCACTTGTGGGTGGCCCGGTGCGCGACAGTCTTTTGGGCCGCATCGCGACCGACCTGGACTTCACGACGGACGCGACACCCGACCAGATCGAGGCCATCATCACCCCCGTCTCGGAGGCCAGGTGGGATGTGGGGCGTGATTACGGGACCATAGCGGCGCGAGTCCTCGGAGAGTCTGTCGAGATCACGACCTATCGGGCGGATTCCTACGACGGGGTCACCCGAAAACCCGCGGTCCGATTCGGCACGACGCTCGAGGCCGACCTCATGCGTCGAGACTTCACTATCAACGCGTTGGCGTTGCGCTTGCCGGCCGAGGTCATGATCGACCCGGCCGGTGGCCTCGAAGACCTACTCTCACGAACTATCCGAACTCCCGGTCGGGCCTCCGTTTCGTTCGGTGACGATCCGTTGCGGATGCTTCGGGCCGCCCGGTTCAGTTCTCAGCTCGGCTTCGTCGTGGCGCAGCCGACGGTCGAGGCCATGATCGAATACGCCCCGCAACTCGAGCGGATCAGTGTTGAGCGCATCCAGGACGAGCTCGCTAAATTGCTGTGCACCGACAACCCCGTGCCGGGCATCCGGCTGCTGGTCGACACCGGAATCGCCGCGCTCGTGCTGCCCGAGGTTCCAGCGTTGCGTTTGGAGCGGGATGAGCATGCGCGGCATAAGGATGTCTACGAGCACAGCCTCACGGTCTTGGCTCAGGCGATCGAACTGGAGCATCAACGCCACCCCGGGGAGCCGGGCGATCTCGTGCTCCGCTTGGCCGCATTGCTGCACGACATCGGCAAGCCCGTCACTCGCAAGATCGAGCCCGGCGGTGTCGTCACGTTCCACCACCACGACGTGGTCGGCGCCAAAATGGCGCTTCGCCGGCTCAAGGCTCTCCGTTTCGACAACGAAACGATCGCATCAGTTTCGCGTCTCATCGAACTGCACTTGCGATTCTTCGGCTACACCGACGGTGCATGGAGCGATTCCGCGGTGCGGCGGTACGCGCGCGACGCGGGCCCCCTGATCGAGCGGCTGCACATCCTCACTCGGGCGGATGTGACGACACGCAATCGCCGCAAATCGGACCAGTTGTCGTTCGCTTACGACGACTTGGAGGAGCGCATCGCAACCATCTCCGAGGCGGAGGGGGCCGCTGCCATCCGGCCGGATCTCGACGGCGAGCAGATCATGTCGGTCCTGGGGCTCGGCCCTGGTCCCGAAGTGGGCGCGGCGTACCGTTTTCTGCTCGAACTCCGACTCGACGAGGGGCCGCTCGAAGCGGCGGATGCCGAAGTCAGGTTGCGCGCATGGTGGGCATCACGCGGTTGATGATTGGCTGGCAGCAATCGCACTGACTATGCTTAGGAGGTTGTCGAGCACCCTTCGGGTGTGGCGGCGACCGTCAACACCCTCCTGTTGCAGATCTCCTGCAACCGTTCTAGTCCGAAGGAGGTGGGTTTGTGACGCACCAATACGAACTCATGGTCATCCTCGATCCCGAGATCGACGAACGCACCGTGGCACCGAGCCTCGACAAGTTCCTGAATGTCATCCGCAATGACGGCGGAAGTATCGACAAAGTCGACATCTGGGGCCGCCGCCGGTTGGCCTACGAGATAAATAAGAAGACCGAGGGTATTTATGCCGTTGTCAACTTCACGGCTAAT
>Ga0209512_1005531_pt1 | contig 10464 bp, 9 predicted proteins | sample frozenSSSSmetaG_FD_184142 | JGI IMG/M metagenome (GOLD analysis project Ga0209512, IMG submission 184142) | Glacier valley bacterial and archeal communities from Borup Fiord, Nunavut, Canada, to study Microbial Dark Matter (Phase II) -... | ecosystem: Environmental > Aquatic > Freshwater > Ice >... | reverse complement strand
CCTCGGTTCACCTGGTCTACTACTGATTGTTTAAATGATTCACTAAATGTTTGAATTTTTCGATCCATAAGTTTACTGTTTGTGTAAACCTATTTTAGGACAAGACAGGGAAGCTTCGTTTTTTCTTGATTTTTTGGGTACTTTTTGATCAAGCAAAAAGTACCTTGCCTCCGCGGCTAAGAGCGGACAAAATTGAATTAATTAAGAATTAGTGCTGATTTATAATGTCCGTAAGTACGGCAATTGTTTTTCTAGCCCGCCCGGCTATAGGCATTTGGACGGGCTGCAGTGACAAGGATTGCCTTTTCATCGCAAAGGCGGGCTGATTTTAATATTGTTCATTAAATTCTATTTTTACGGACATTTATGTAATAAAACAAAAATTAAGATGCTTACTATTCCAATTTACCAGGTTGATGCGTTCAGTGATAAGTTGTTTGGTGGAAATCCGGCGGCTGTCTGTCCGCTGAATGAATGGCTGCCTGCTCCTCTGATGCAGAAAATTGCTGCTGAAAATAATCTCGCAGAAACCGCATTCTTTATCCCACAGGGAAAGGATTTTGAGTTACGCTGGTTTACACCAGAATCGGAAGTTGATCTTTGTGGCCACGCAACTTTGGCTACAGCCCATGTTTTATTTACTCAATTGAATTTTGAAGTTGATACCATTCATTTCCATACCCTGAGGGCAGGCACCCTTACTGTAAGCCGTAAGGATGATCTTTATACGCTTGACTTCCCTTCCCGTGCCCCGCAAAGCTGTGAGGTACCTGGTGGCCTGATTGAAGCCCTGGGTGGCAAGAAGCCTGTCGAGATTCTCCGCTCAAGGGATTATTTCATAGTTTATGAGACTGAAGCCGATATTTTAGCCTTGAAGCCAAATTTTGCTGCATTGAGCCGCATTGAATCTTTAGGCTTTGTGGTAACAGCTCCCGGAGATAACAGCGATTTTGTTTCCCGGTTTTTCGCACCATCTGAAGGAATTGATGAAGACCCTGTTACCGGATCTTCGCACTGTAACCTGATCCCTTACTGGGCAGACCGTCTTGGAAAATTTAAACTTCATGCTTATCAGGTATCCGCACGACGTGGTGAATTATGGTGTGAGCATAGAGGGGACAGGGTATTGATGTCGGGGAAAGCGGTTACGTATTTGACAGGAGAAATTTATTTAAGCTGAAGAATGAAAGTTATAAGTTGTAGGTTATAAGTTTCTGAAAAATTCATTCCAAATGAAGCAATCATCCTCAGACAACAGTTAACTGATTCAAGAACCAAGAATCAAGAACCAAGATTAAATCCTGGTTCAATGAAAACAATTTAATCCCGGAATGAATAAAAACTATTAACAGTAATTTTGTAATTAGTACTACATCACTGACAACTGACAACAGACAACAGACAACAGGTTTTTAGAAATTCGGTTTCAAAACATATTTCTCATAAAACCTGAAAATATGCTCCGTTGCTTCTTCGGCAGTATCCACCAAACGGTATAAATTCAGGTCATCTTCGTTGATATTATGTTCCTGTTCCAGCATATGGGTCTTTACCCAATCCATCAAACCTGACCAGTAATCAACGCCGACCAAAACGATTGGAAAACGAGCTACTTTCCCGGTTTGAATCAGGGTTAATGCTTCGAACATCTCATCCATAGTTCCAAATCCTCCCGGAAGTATTATGAATCCCTGGGAATATTTCATGAACATTACCTTTCGTACGAAGAAATAATCAAAGTCAAGGTTTTTATCGCGGTCGATGTATTTATTATGGAACTGTTCGAATGGCAGGTCAATATTTAAACCGACAGATTTACCTCCGGCTTCAAAAGCACCTTTATTTGCGGCTTCCATGATACCGGGGCCGCCACCAGAAATAACACCATAGCCGCGTTCAGTCAGCATCCTTGCACAATCCTCTGCCAGTTTAAAATATTTATTTTCGCGTGAGGTTCTTGCAGATCCAAAGATAGAGACACAGGGTCCGATTTTGGCCAGTTTTTCAAAACCATCTACAAACTCTGACATAATTTTAAAGATCTGCCAGGAATCGGTAACCTTTATTTCCTGCCAGTTTTTATTTTCGAAAGCGAGTCTTATTTTATCGTCATTACTCATAATTGGATTCAGATGGATTAAAATTGAGTTTTACTGGTGGCGGGTTTGCTGATTAATAATAAACCAATAAAGGTGATTAAACCGTTTACAACAATCAGCTCATTATCAAAAATATAGCCAGCCATTAAAGTTTTTGAATTAGCATTCAGAAAAAAGCATATTGCCGGAGATAATAAACAAATGAAGGGGACCAGTTTATCCTTCACACCTCTGTTTTTCATAAATAGACCGAAACCATAAAGTCCGAGTAACGGACCATAAGTATAGGATGCTACAGTGAATATAGCACTTACAACTGCTGCATTATTTACAACATTAAATAAAACGATAACCAGGAACATGAGCAGTGAAATGCCTATATGAACGATATGTCTGGTACGGATTGCTGCGGCTGAGTTTAGGTCTTCCCTTTTTGAGAATCCGAGGAAATCTACGCAAAAGGAAGTGGTTAGCGCAGTTAATGCTGAGTCGGTAGTAGCAAAAGTAGCCGCTGTTAATCCGAGCATGAAGACCACCGCCGGAACGAGTGCTAAATGGTTGAAAGCAATTTCAGGGAATAGAAAATCGGTTCTTGGTTTACCTGTAACATAGTCAAGAGGTAGTTCAATTCCATTTTTACTTGCATAAATATAAAGCAGAGCCCCTACACTCAGGAAGAACATATTCACAATCACAAACACTGTGGTGAACGTGAACATGTTTTTCTGTGCTTCTTTGATATTATTGCAGCTCAAATTCTTCTGCATCATGTCCTGATCCAGACCCACCATTGCTATCGTAACAAAAATACCTCCCAGCAATTGTTTGCTGACATGGAACTTGCTGGTCATAAAATCTTCGTAGAAGAATACTTTCGAATAACCGCTATTTTTTATCGTATCAAATGCCTCTACTACATTCAGATTCAGACTATCGCAAATAAAGTAAATCGTCAGTATGACCGATGAAACGAGAAATAAAGTTTGAAGGGTGTCGGTTATGATGATCGTTTTTAGACCACCCTTAAAGGTATAAGACCAGATCAGCGCGAGTGAGATCAGAACAGTGGCCCAGAAGGGAACACCGTAAGAATCGAAAATAAAGCGCTGTAATACGATTACAACCAGGTATAAACGGAAAGATGAACCGATTGTACGGCTCAAAAGAAAAATACTGGCTGCTGTTTTATAGCTGTATGTGCCTAAACGCTCTTCAATATAGGTATAAATCGAAGTCAGGTTCATCCGGTAGTATAGCGGGAGTAAGACAGTCGCGATGATGATGAAACCTATTGCATTGCCTAAAACGAATTGAAAATATTTAAATTCATTTCCTGCGGGATTACCTACTTCACCCGGCACTGAGATAAAGGTTACCCCGGATAGGGCTGTACCAATCATCCCAAAAGCTACCAGATACCATTTTGAATTCCGGTTTGCGGTAAAAAAGGTTGAATTGTCTGAAGATTTTTTGGATGTAAAGTAGGAGATACCCAATAGCATCAAAAAATATCCAATCAGAAAACTAAGTAAAATTCCCGGAGCCATAAGATTTTTTTAATTGATAATCTCTGCAAATTAATAATTAAGTTCTGAATATTCTCTTTACAGGTACTACTAAACGTTATGGGATTGCTTCGTCGTGACTGCCCGTTCGGTCGTCGATTGTCATTGCGAGTGTATCGTTTTGTCATTGCGAGTGTAGCGAAGCAATCTCCTCACTATTATTATGGGATTGCTTCGTCGTGCCTCCTCGCAACGACAGTCGCCTGTCATTGCTAGTGTATCGTTTTATCATTGCTAGTGTATCGTTTTATCATTGCGAGCGTATCGTTTTGTCATTGCGAGTGTAGCGAAGCAATCTCCTCACTATTATTATGGGATTGCTTCGTCGTGCCTCCTCGCAATGACAGTTGCAGTGAAGCAGTATTTTCTAATAAACCCATGCAAAAAAGACTAAGTTTAACTATAAATTTGCAGAATGAATTTTTCTTCCAAGCTGCTGGAAAATGCAGTCAATGAATTTTCAAGTTTACCGGGCATAGGTCAGAAAACGGCATTGCGTTTAGTTTTGCACTTGCTGAACCAGCCTCAGTCTGAGGTTGAGAAGTTCAGTAATTCACTCTTAATTTTAAAGAGGGATATCAGGTATTGCATTGAATGTCATAATATTTCTGATCATGAGCTTTGCCAGATTTGTAGTTCTGTTAAGCGCGATAAGTCGCTGATTTGCGTTGTAGAAGACACGCGGGATGTGATGGCAATCGAAAATACCGGTCAATACCAGGGTGGATATCATGTAATGGGTGGCTTAATATCTCCGATGGATGGTATTGGTCCCTCAGATCTGAATATCGAAAGTCTTGTAAAACGGGTTCAGGCAGGGGGAATTAAGGAGGTCATTCTGGCTTTAAGTGCGACAATGGAAGGAGATACGACCATATTTTACCTTTACAAAAAACTTAAAGATAAGGGGATTTCGATCAGTACAATTGCACGTGGTATAGCATTTGGAGGTGAGCTGGAATATGTGGATGAAATAACACTGGGAAGATCCATTGCTACCCGGGTACCGTACGAAAACTCTTTAGCCAGATAAAACTGATAAATAAAAAAAATGAACCTCAAAGACAAAACGGTAATCATTACTGGCGCTTCGTCGGGTATTGGAAGGTCATGTGCAATAGAGTTCGCGAAAAAAGGCTCAAACCTTGTTTTGGGGGCACGGCAGTATGTCACTCTATGCGAAATAGCGCAGGAACTGGAATCAAAGTATGGAATTAAAGCAGTGGCTGTTCAGTGTGATGTTTCTATAGAATCAGACTGTCAGATTCTGATCGATCAGGCAATAGCCAGCTTTAATCGTATTGATGTTCTGGTGAACAATGCAGGTATTTCCATGCGGGCATTGTTTAAGGATCTTGATTTGCTGGTTTTACGAAACCTGATGGATGTCAATTTTTGGGGTGCTGTTTATTGCACTAAATATGCGCTTCCTGAACTGTTGAAACATCAGGGTTCTGTTGTGGGGATTTCCTCCATCGCAGGTTATCGGGGCTTACCCGGCAGAACCGGATATTCCGCTTCTAAATTCGCCTTAAATGGCTTTCTTGAAGCATTAAGGGTAGAAAATTTAAAAACCGGATTACATGTGATGATCGCCTCTCCAGGATTCACTGCGTCCAATATCCGCAAGGTAGCATTGGTTAAAGATGGTAGCGCTCAGGGAGAAACCAGTATGGATGAAGATAAAATGATGAGTTCGGGGGAGGTTGCCCGCATCATTATAAAAGGTATAGAACAGCGTAAACGTTCATTGATCATGACTGCACAGGGGAAACTTACAGTCTTTCTGAATAAAGTATTACCGGCCTGGCTGGACGGATTAGTCTACAATCATTTTACAAAAGAAAAAGACCCCTTGATTAAATGAAATTAAAATACTTGCTCTTAATTCTATTATTGACTTCCTTTTTTGAACTTTCGGCGAAAGTTTTGATCGAAAATAATATTCCTTACCGCGAAAATTCAACAGATGTCCGAAATCTTTTGGATGTTTATTACCCCGAAAATACAGAAGCGACCAAAGATGTCCTGGTTTTTATTCATGGTGGTTCATGGAATAGCGGTAAAAAGGATATTTATTGGTGGCTTGGTAAGAACATGGTCCGGAAGAATGTTGTCACAGTGATCATCAATTATAGCCTGAGTCCTGAATCACAATATGACAGGATGGCTTTAGATTGTGCAATGGCAATAAAATGGGTAAGGGACAGTATCTCCAGATTTGGAGGTCGTGCTGACCGAATCTTTGTCATGGGGCATTCAGCCGGAGGACATCTTGCAGCATTGATCAATAATGACCCCAGGTTCTTTGCAAGTGCAGGGATTCCTAACCCAATCAAAGGAGTAATTCTGAATGATGGTTTCGGCCTGGATATGTATGAATATTTGACGATTTCGAAGCCGGATAACCTGACAGAAGTGTTTCTGAATGCGTTTACAAGAGATCAGGAAACATGGAAAATTGCTTCTCCGATGTATTATCTTGAAAATATAATAAAGCCATTCCTGATTTTTGTCGGTGACCGGACCTATCCGGCGATAAAACTACAGTCTAAGCGTATGTATGACGAACTTCTCAAAACAAATAAGTCAATCGAGATGAAAACTATTCAAGGCAAAAAGCATAAAGGAATGATCATTCAGATGATTTCCGGGAAAAATCAGATGTACGATTTTATCCTGGAATTTATGGCTAAAGCTTAATTTATATCTGAATTAATTTGTTCATAATGTATCACTTACATCTTTCTCTGAATTTTCCTTATTGCAGTTTCGATTGATTTTTCAGGTTCAATAATATTATATTCACCCCAGAATTCAGGATCAGCAAAGTTTGATACCTTGTCCATCATGATCACGTTTTGTCTTAATTTCTGAGTAATCTTCTGAGAATCGTTGTTCTTCTTTTTCCAATCGGTCACAGCCATTTCAACTGATGTTTCATAGGTGGTATTGAATAGTTTTTTATCCCAGTCAACAAGAAAAGTAATGTCACCACGGGAATAGGCAAAGATCCATTTCCCATCCTGCTCACGATAATTGATCTGGTATCTGGCTTCAGTTGGATATACTTCTGCCCCGGCAGGTTTCTTTTGGGTAAACATCAAACCAGCCGCTTTTTTGTCCTCAACATTCAGATTAAATGTGGCACTGATTATTGCCATACTCTCGGTATCGATAAATAATTTACCATAATACATTGGTGCCGTAATCACAGGTTTTTGTTTAAATGCGAGCACGTAAACTTTCCTGTCGTCAATTTGGGTGTTATTATCCAGAGAAAAATCATAGATTTTCAGCGCATCATCGGTGAAAATTAAGTCCGGATATTTCATAATATCCAGGAACATTGTGGTATATGGCCCACCTTGCAATTTAAAGGTAAGGGTATCTAATTTGGTATAATCGGTATTTTTTCGACCTTTGAAAAGTTCAATATAATCATCAACATTACTCATGTAAGGTTGTTTTTGGATCTCTACAACTGATTCTGAGAGTGATAAATAAGTTTTGCGTTTTCTGATCGTCTCGCGGTAAAACCCGGTCATCAGGTTCTGGTCACTACTATAATTCTGATCTATTCTGCTTATTACCTGCTTAAATAAATTTTCAGCATCATTTATTGAAACCACAACCTCGCCGAGAGTGATGTTAGAGGATTCAAGAAGGATCAGATTTTTTTCTGACCTTAAATCTTTAAGGCTGATTATCTTATTTTTATATCCCAAAAAAGAGATCAGTAAATCTGAACCGGAGTTTTGCTTTGGCACTTTTAAAGAAAACTCACCTTCACTATTACTAACTCCGGCAATGTTAGTGCCTTGTACTGATAAAGTCGCAAAAGCAAGTTCCTTTTTACTTTTACTGTCAAGGATTATTCCCTTGTATTGGGTAAAGGAGCTTGTATCACTCTGAGCGAATGCCCTCCCTGAATAAAAGAGGCTCAGGGAAACTATGGCAATAAATACAAGTGATGAAACTGTCAGTAATCCTTTAGTGTTTAGGTGGACCGAATTTTTCATGGCTAATGATTGAAATTTTATTATTTATAATTGGTTACACAAATTTAAGCATGGAAATCGGGAATTGGTATAGGGAATACCCAACAAGCTTTCAATCCTGAGAATTGCTGATTGATCTCTATTATGTTCTATCTCAAATTGCTGGAACAATACCTAATAGAATTTATGTAAATAATTGATGATCAGTACTTTGTAATTATTGAATATAATCGGGAGAATTGGATGATTTATAAGAATTAAGTAATTTATGACAGTAAATAAACTCATCTGACTGTAAATGTTACATAAAGCATTGATAATCTGAGTGCCTAAGGATAATGAGACATATAAATTCCTTTTTTGTGCTATATTTTTGTTTACTGCAATTTATCCTGAGCCTTAAAATAATATTTCACGCTTTACTTTTCAGTGATTTTTCTGAGCAGGATAATTTCTAATTTTAGGCCATTATTTAATAAAATTATAGGTACATGTTAAATACTCCACTGGGTCGTTTCCGTTTAATTGCATTTGTCGAAGGTTGTTCTTTTCTGCTTATTGGTTTAACAATGATTCTCAAGTACCGGTATGATATGCCCGGACCTAATTATGTCGTAGGGATGGTGCATGGTGTGCTTTTTATTATTTATGTGTTATTGCTGCTACAGGTAACTTATTTATACAAGTGGTCATTCTGGAAACTGAGTCTTGGTTTTCTGGCATCTTTAGTTCCATTTGGGACATTTTATGCTGATAAAATATGGTTTTCTAAGCAAGACCCGAATATTTAGGTGTTCCAGAGACCCGGATAAAAATGTTGTTTATATGCAGAAGCGCAGCAAAGCGAATCTTTTGATTTGTAAATTAATTAAGTACAAAGTTTAAATGGAGAATAGCTCATTTAATAATAACCGTGCAGTAGCCATCTGGTTATACATCGGGGTTGGAATGATCATGATACAGGTTTTGATTGGCGGGCTTACCCGTCTGACCGGTTCAGGATTATCCATTACAGAATGGAAACCGATTCTTGGAGCCTTCCCTCCAATGAATGAGCAAGCCTGGCAGATAGCTTTTGATAAATACAAAGAGATCGCGCAGTTTAAACATCTAAACAGTCATTTCAGTCTGAGTGATTTTAAAATGATCTATTTCTGGGAATGGTTCCACCGCGATTGGGCGAGGCTAATGGGATTGGTATTCATTTTTCCATTCATCTATTTTCTGGTGAAGAAAAGGATCCGGCGGGATATGGTCAAGCCAATGATCATTTTATTCCTTTTGGGTGGATTGCAGGGGGCTATTGGCTGGATCATGGTTCAAAGCGGACTAAATGCCGAGAATCTGTATGTGAGCCATATTCGTCTTGCAATTCATTTTATATCGGCTCTGGCCTTATTAGCCTATACCCTTTGGTTTGCGATGAAAGTCAGCATTCCTTCAGCTCAGGTTTTACATGTTCCTTATTTGAAAAAGCTGAACATCTGGCTGCTGGTATTAATCACCTTACAATTGATCTATGCAGCATTTATGGCCGGTTTGCATGCGGCTTTTGCTGCGGTTACCTGGCCGGATATGAACGGGCAATGGATCCCGGATGGCATGCTGATGCAGGGCGGCTTTTTGGAGGATATCACGCATAACCTGATCACGGTACATTTTATCCACCGCGCACTCGCTTATCTTATTTGTTTTCCTGTTATTATCTGGACGATCAGGACTAAAGATCTTCCGGTAAACAGCCTGCTTCGTAAAATCCGTTTTCTGCCCCTGGTATTATTATTAGTTCAGATTCTTTTGGGGATTCTGACGGTAATCAATACAAGTGGTCAGATTCCTTTAATCTATGCAATTCTGCATCAGTTTGTGGGGATGTTATTCCTCCTTTCATTTGTTGGAACCTTGTTTTTGAGTGGGGGAAGGCGGGGGAAATAGAGATATCCTGGTCATAATTCTTGTTTCAAAACGCATAGCCAAGCCCTCCCGGGATTTTGCTTTCTGTTATTTTGTATTGAAATTTGTTTTGGTCTTTGGTTTTGTTAAGAGGTATATTCGTTTATAAGCTGATAAGGGGGTGACATGCCTCCATACCGGAGTTATAATCAAGGCATGCAAAGAGTTCAATAATTTACCAGAGATTAACCGAATGGAAAAGAATTTATTGAATAATTATATTTTTGACCACATTGAATCCTTGGAGCAAAATCTTTCAACCTACAGGAAAGACAAAAATCCCGAATTTCTCCACCGTTTAAGAGTTGATTTTAAAAAAATAAAAGCTATATTTTCTTTTGCTGAAAAAATTTATATAGAAAAATATGACATCATAAAACTGAAGCCATTATTTCTTAAAGCAGGCAAAATACGGGAGATGCAATTAAATATTCATTTGTTAAGTGCAGTTTCTCATCCTCCCGAAAGACTTATTGCAAGGTTAAAAAAGAAAGAAAATATTCTGATTCAACAATTTATTCAAAATGGTTCGCGAAATATTATACTTATAAATGAATTTCGCGAAAAAACTTGTATACCAGAAAAACTGCGGAGTAAAAAGATAATCCTAAAATATTTTAAAAAAGAGAAGAAAAAAGCAAAAAAAATACTCCGACATAAAGACAGAGAAGGAATGCATGTATACAGAAAGAAAATAAAGAAAATGATGTATATATATAATGCTTTGCCTAAAGGAATTCAGAAAAAAATTGAATTAAATGAAACAAAAATAAACAAGCTGCAGGAGCAACTAGGCGATTGGCACGATACTTATTCCGCAATTAATTTTTTTTCTCACGCACATTT
>Ga0209512_1005527_pt1 | contig 10471 bp, 9 predicted proteins | sample frozenSSSSmetaG_FD_184142 | JGI IMG/M metagenome (GOLD analysis project Ga0209512, IMG submission 184142) | Glacier valley bacterial and archeal communities from Borup Fiord, Nunavut, Canada, to study Microbial Dark Matter (Phase II) -... | ecosystem: Environmental > Aquatic > Freshwater > Ice >... | reverse complement strand
CGATCCGACCCGTCGCATCCCGGGCATAAGAGACGGTGGTCCCGTCGGTGAGAGTGGTACCCACATGCCGGTCGGAGACGTCGTAGACGAGGGTCTGATCGGCAAGCGGCCCGACCAGTCGTAGCCATACCGCGTTACCGTTGACGTCGCGGCGTCCTTGCCCACTGGGTATCGGTTCCCGGCCCGCCATGGGCGCAAAGACGGCTCAGGTTTCGATTGTGTGGCTCAGTCGGGCGTTGACGGGTTTTCCATCGTCTGCTTTGCTGAGTTTCGAATCAGTCGGGAAGTCCGCACATTCACAACACACCCGATCAGAATGATCGTCGCGCCTGTAATCATCAGACCAATCCCCAAGTCTCCTCCGAGCGCTGCGCCCGCAAAAAAAACGATTACACCCCCGATGGCTAACACCAGTCGCGCTCCGATTATCATTCCCAACTGCGTTTTGTTCAAGTCAACTCCTCCCTCGCTGGTCAAATTAGCTACCTGTCCGCCAACGGATCAGAATCCCAAACTTGTTTGAAGACTGCCTGTCTGCCCAAAATTCGATCAAGGCCGTCGACCGCAACGAACGCCCCGAAGACCATACTTATTATTGCCTCGGCGACCAGAGCCCCACCGAGAGCGGTGCCTAGCGCGATTGACGCACCGCCCGTGGAAGGGGCCGCGGCAACTGCGCCAGCGACTACGGATGGGATTTCAATGGCCGTCCGAAACCCGATAGCGAACGTCGTGATCCCCAGGCCGATCTCGACGGCCCCAATAACCAATTGTCTGGGTCAGACTGTCGTGTTTTGGGGCGCGGTCGCCGACACGCCCCGACTCCACCTGGCCGTTGAGGCCGCGTCCTGTTTCGCGCTCGTCGTCGACCCGCCGCACAGGCCAACGTAGACCTGTTGGGAGCCGTAGCCGCATTGCCCGCTTAGGTCGTATCCGTTGATGGGGTCTGCGGGGTAGTCGTAGGAAATGCTGACCCCTCCCTCGACCGGGTCGACGGACGGGAACCGGCCGAGGGCGGCAACGTACTGCCGCACCTCCATCTCGATGGTGGCGGTGGTGCCTTGGTGTTCGATGAGCTTGCAGGCGTCTCTCGCCGCGGAATTTCGTTGCTGTGGCGAGTCGCCGCCCAAAAATGCCGATGTGGTTGCACCTATGGCCGCCCCATTGACTGCGCCCCAAGCAAAAGCGTTTCCCAGACGAGTTGCCGCAGCGCCTGCCGTGGAAAGGACCCGAAGAACGGCCGACCCGGCACCCTTACGGGCCGGGTGTTCACGCCCGAGGCGGGCCCGTACGCTAAAAGGGTGTCCGCGGCATCCACCCCTCTCGTGGATATCGTCTTCCCCTGCCTGAACGAGGCGGTCGCACTACCGTGGGTGCTCTCCCGGGTGCCGGCCGGATATCGCGCGATCGTGGTCGACAACGGGTCGACGGATGCCTCGGCCAAGGTCGCCCGCGAACACGGCGCCACCGTGGTGCACGAGCCCCGCCGCGGGTTCGGCTCGGCCGCCCATGCGGGCCTGGTGGCCGCCACCGCACCGATCGTCGCGTTCTGCGATGCGGATGCCTCGATGGACCCCGCCGACCTTCACCGCGTGGTCGACCCGGTCGCGATCGGGGAATGGGACCTCGTGCTGGGGCGGCGGCGGCCCACCGATCCACGGGCCTGGCCGCCGCACGCCCGCATCGCCAACCGCGCGCTTGCGGGGCTGGTCCGCCGTGCCACCGGACTGCCGCTGCACGACCTCGGGCCGATGCGCGCGGCGCGGCGCGAGCAGGTGATCGGCCTCGATCTGCAGGATCGCCGCAGCGGCTATCCGCTCGAACTGGTGCTGCGTGCGCATGCGCATGGCTGGCGCATCACCGAGGTGGACATGCCGTATTCGCCGCGCGTGGGCCGGTCCAAGGTGACCGGAACGGTGCGCGGCACGATTCAGGCGGTGCGGGACATGTCCCGGCTTCTGGCTGCCGAGCGGTCGAGGGAAGCCAGGCAACCGAACATCCCGGCGGCTCCGAATCACCCGCTATGACGACCCTCGTTCTCATCGCCAAAGAACCCCTGCCGGGCCGGGCCAAGACCCGACTCCACCCACCGCTCTCGCTCGAGCAAGCCGCTGAACTGGCCGCGGCCGCGATCGACGACACGCTCCGGTCGATCGCCGACCTTCCCGTGAGCCGACGGGTGCTGTTCTTCGACGGCTCTGCGGTGCCCGCAGGCGCGGAGGGGTACGACCTCGTTGCCCAGCCGACGGGGACGCTCGACGAGCGCCTCGCCCACATCTTCGACGAGGTCGAGGGCCCGACCGTGCTGATCGGCATGGACACCCCGCAGCTCTCCGCCAATGATCTGCGGCCGACCTTCGACGCGTGGGGTGCCGGAGGGGATCCGAGCGGAACGCCGATGGATGCCTGGTTCGGCCCCGCAACGGATGGCGGCTTCTGGGCGCTCGGCTTGCGCGAGCCGCGTGGTGAACTTCTGCGAGGCATCCCGATGTCGCGAAACGACACCGGCCTTCGTCAACTGGCGCGGCTGCGGGAGGCCGGACTACGGATCGGAATACTCCGCATGCTGACCGACGTGGACACGATCGAGTCGGCCGTCGAGGTCGCCGCCGCCGCACCGCATACCCGGTTCGCCGAGACCCTCACCCGTTTCGATCGGACACTGACCGGTTTCAATCGGCCGGTTTTTGGATGAAGTGGCGGTAGGTGCCGGTGGCGAGGCGGATGAGGAACGCGCTACCGACGAGTCGGCCGACCACCACGGCGACGCGAGGATTGCGAGACGGCGCCGCAAGAGATCCGCGCAGCTGGTCAACAGCCGCTGGACGCGCCATGTGAGCACCATCTGTGTCCCGCTCTCGCCTAGCCAACCCATCCTCGCCCAGAGTTCAAAGCGAGGGTTCAATCGGACAGGATGAGAACGTGCGAATCGCCATCACCGCCGTGCTGCTCGCCGCCAACGCCGTGGCGACCGGGCTATCCGTGGCGCTGCTCGGCTTCTCCTCCGACACGTCGAACACCCTCGGTGCGCTCCTGCCCGTGACGGGCGGGCTATGGGCGCTCTTCGCGCTCTCGATGGTCTGCCTCTTCCGAGTGCCCGGGCGGCGTGCAGGTGTCGTGCTCGTGCTCGTCGGGGCCGTGGGGATCGGTGGCGCCGCCCTTCTCGGGGCGCCGAACACGAGCACCGACTCGGCCCGGTACGCGTGGGACGGCATCGTGCAGAACGCGGGCAACTCTCCCTACGACTTCGTGCCGGCCGACCCTGCCCTGCGCTCGCTGCGCCCGGAATGGATCTTCCCCGAGCCGGTCGTTGCGGCAGCCGTCGCTGGCGGCGGTGTCGTGGGCGGGGATGCCGCGCACGGCTACCTGGAATGCCCTGGCGCTCGCATCACCACGGTAGTCGAGCCGCAAACCGGTCGGCTTCTGTGCACTGCGATCAACCGACCCACGGTCACCACGATCTACCCGCCAGCCGCCCAGCTGCTCTTCGCCGGGGTGCGGTCCCTCGTCGCGCCGACCGCGGAGTACTGGCCGATGCAGCTCGCGGGGCTGCTGATCTCCCTCGCGGTAACCCTGCTGCTGCTGCGCGGCCTCATCAGCTGCGGGCGAGACCCGCGTTGGTCCGCACTCTGGGCGTGGTGCCCGCTCGTGGCGACGGAGGGCGTGACCAACTCGCACGTCGATGTGTTCGCAGCCCTTCTCCTCCTGGTCGCGACCCTGCTCGCATCCACTCGGCGACCGTGGTTGGCGGGGCTTGCACTCGGGGCATCCATCTCGGTCAAACTCATCCCGGCGATCGGCTCGTTCGCGATGCTGCGCCGCAACCCGCTCGCCGTGATCGGGGGTGCCGTCGCCGTCTTCGCTCTGCTGTACGTGCCGTACGTGCTGGCGAGCGGGCCGACGGTGGTCGGGTATCTGTTCGGTTACCTGAACGAGGAGGGTTTCAGCAACGGCACCCGATTCCTGTTGATCTCCCTGGTGGCTCCCGGGCCTGCCGCAGCGGTCGTTGCGGTGATCGTGCTCGCGGGCCTCGCGGTGCTCGTGACCGCGAACAGCGACCCGGATGACCCGTGGCTGGCCCAGGTCGTCATGATCGGGGTGACTCTGCTCGTGCTGAGCCCGCGGTACCCGTGGTACGCGTTGCTGTTGGTTCCGATGGTCGCGATGACCGGACGGTGGGAGTGGATGGCGGTGCCGCTCGCCTTGACGGTGCGGCTGTTGGTGCCCTCGCCCGAGGTGTCGCAGGTGGTTCTGTCGCTTGCGATCGTGGCGATCTCGGTGGCGGCCTGGCGGCGGGCGGGACCGGGAGGCCGAGCCCGCGCATGGGCGGATCTGAGGCATCCGCTTCGACCGCGCCTGCGCACGCGGGAAAGCGCTCGCGAGCATGCGAGATCCCTGACCGTCAGGTGACAGAACGGTGACGGAATCGACACATTCCCACCCTTTGCGGGAGGGGGGCGAACCTCATTTCGACCAGCCGTCGCCCCCAGCCACCGGGGGCGAACACCTCATGCGCGCGATCTCCAACGCCATCGGGCTCGCCGCTGCCCGCATCCCCGCACTCCCAACGGGTGACCGGAACTCAACGTCCCGGTCTCCGTTTTCTGTCCGCTAGAGGTTCATGACCCGGGCGCCGTGCACCGGACCGGTCGCGCGCACGACCGTGAGCCGGGCCGCACTCAGGGCGATCTGCAACTCCAGGGCCGAGTCGAGGTCGGCCGCGAGGAAAGCGATCGTCGGCCCCGAACCTGACACGATGCCAGCCAGCGAACCGTTCTCCTCTCCCAGCTCGAGTACCGCCGCGAGCGAGGGTTGCAAGTGCAGGGCCGCGGCCTGCAGGTCGTTGTGCAGCGTCTCCGCCAGCATGTGCGGGTCGCCGGCCCGCAGGGCCTGCAGCACATTCGCATCCACCGACGGGGCGACCTGGGCGGGGAAGATGTCTTGCGAATGACGGTCCCGGTGCCGGTCGAGTTCTTGGTACACCGCGGGAGTGGATAGGCCGAGGTCCGCGATGGCCAACACCCACTGGAAGGTGCCCTTGGCAAGGGCAGGGCTGAGTTGGTCCCCGCGCCCCGTGCCGATCGCCGTGCCCCCCGTCAGGGCGAATGGCACGTCGGCCCCGAGTTCGGAAGCGAGATCGAGCATGTCCTCCCTGGCCAGGCCCGTGCCCCACAGCGCATCGCACGCCAGAAGCGTGGCCGCGGCATCCGCAGACCCGCCCCCCATCCCGCCGGTGACCGGCACGTGCTTTTCGATCTCGAGCCGCGCACCCCCGCGGTAGTCGGCGCGACGGGCCAGGAGGCGAGCGGCTCGGATGGCGACGTTGGCACCATCCACCGGTACCCGTGACAGTTCGACCGAGCCCGACACGCTCACCGAGAAATTGTCGGCCGGATACGCACGTACGTCCTCGTAGAGCGAGACCGCCTGGTAGGCGATCGCCACGTCGTGGTAGCCGTCGTCGAGGAGCGATCCGACTTTCAGAAACACGTTGACCTTGCCCGGGGCTCGCGCGTGCACCATGCTCGCGCCGGTCCCCGGGGTCATGGCTCCAACCTAGCGCGAGGCCGGAGGGGGGCCTCACCGTGAGGCGGGCTCGGCGACCCCGGTTCGCGCCCAGCCCTGCCCGTTCCACTCGATCGCGCCCGCGGCCTCGAACGCCCTCAACCATCCCGCCATCGGCCACTCACCCCACCGCCGGGCGAAGGTGGCGCTGTTGCGCAGGATGTCGTCGAGATGCTGCCAGGGCGGCGTGGTGGTGGGGTGCCACTGGTGGTAAGCGTGCGCACCGCCCACCCAGGCCAGGCCGACGCCCGCCCGCCACCGCCGCCGCTCTCGCGAAGTCGGTCGAGCCTGCGCAAGGAAGACCGGCCGACGCCCGCCCGCCGCGACCGATCGGCGCGTTAGTCGCCGCTCGCGCCCGCCCCACTCCGAGCGATCGCGAGGAAGGCCGCGACATCGAGTTCTTCACCGCGCGCGGTCGGGGGGATTCCCGCTGCCTCGAGTCGAGTCACCGCGACGGCCGAGTCGCCCAGCACCCCCGCCAGCGCTTGGCGCAACATCTTGCGGCGCTGACCGAAGGCGGCGTCCACCAGGGCGAAAGTGGCCAGTCGTTCGGCTTCGTTCCCCGGCGGTTCGTGCCGTGTGAACCGCACGAGAATCGAGTCCACGCCAGGAACCGGCCAGAACACCTGCCGACTCACCGAACCGGCGGTACGGAACTCTCCATACCAGGCCGCCTTCACGCTCGGCGCTCCGTAGATCTTGGATCCGGGGCCGGCCGCGAGACGCTGGCCGACCTCCGCCTGCACCATCACGACCCCACGCTGAATCGAGCCGAAATGCTCCATGAAGTGCAGCAGCACCGGCACGGAGACGTTGTACGGCAGGTTCGCGACCAGTACGGTCGGGCTTCCCGGCAGCTCGGTGAGAGCGAGCGCATCGGCGGTGATCACCCCCAGCGACGCATCCGGCACCAGTGCCGCGACCGTGATCGGCAGCTGGTCGGCCAACCGTCGATCGATCTCGATTGCGGTGACGGAAGCCCCGGCCGCCAGCAACCCGAGGGTCAGAGAACCCAGTCCGGGGCCGATCTCCACCACGTTCTCGCCCGCTGAGACGCCCGCCGTCGTGACGATCCGGCGCACCGTATTGGCATCGATCACGAAATTCTGCCCGAGCTTCTTCGTCGGTCGCAGATCGAGCGCCTCCGCAAGGTCGCGGATCTCGGCCGGCCCGAGCATGCTCATGCCAGATCGGCGAAGGGGCCATCCGGGGCGGTGACCGCCTCGGCGGACCATGACCCGTAGACCTCCTCGGTCGTCGAGGTGATCTGCGCCGCGAGCATCGAGACGTCCGTTTCGAGGTGTGCCGCCATTGCCCGCAGGGTGTGCGGGATGAGATACGGCGCGTTCGGTCGGCCCCGGAACGGGTGCGGGGTGAGGAAGGGGGCATCCGTCTCGATCAGGATACGAGACCGCGGGATAACCGATAACGCCTCGCGCAACCCCACGGCGTTCTTGAACGTCACGGTTCCTGCGAACGAGAGGTACCACCCGTTTTCGGTGCACAGTCTCGCCATTTCGGCATCCCCGGAGAAGCAGTGGAAGACCGTGCGCTCGGGCGCGCCGACGCGGCGCAGGGTCGCGATGACCTCGGCGTGGGCATCCCGGTCATGGATCTGCAGTGCGAGCCCGTGGGCCTTCGCCATCTCGATGTGCGCCTCGAACGAGCGCACCTGCGCTGCGCGACCGTCATCCCCGGTGCGAAAGAAGTCCAGCCCCGTCTCGCCGATGGCTCTCACGCGGGGACGGCCAGCGAGCCCGTCGATCACCGCGAGGGCGTCGTCGAGGCTCACGTCGTCGAGCTCGCGCCGGTCGTACTGGGGCGCTCCATTGGGATGGATGGCCACGGCGGCGAGCACCCGCGGCTCCACCGCGGCGATTTCGGCAGACCAGCGGCTCGTCGCGACGTCACCGCCGACCTGCACGACCCCGCGCACGCCGACGCTCGAGGCCCGGTCCAGCTGTTCGCGATAGTCGAGCGGGCGCATTCCGTCACTGATCTCGAGGTGCGTGTGGTTGTCGTATACCCCGACGGTCAACGATTCCGGCAGGGGCGGGTACTCGAGGTCGCGGGTCTGGCCGTTCTCCGAAGTCGCGTCGCGCTGGCGCAGGTAACTCACGCGGAGAGCTCGGTGGGCGCGTGAGCGGTTGCCGCATCCGACGCCGCATCCGATGCATCCACCCGCGGGAAGAGGGATGCCGCGAGCGGCGTCACCGTCGGCCCGCCCACCCATTGCCAGGCCGTCTCGATGTTCTGCGACTCCACAGGCCCGATGCCACCCAGGGCATCCCACAGCCGGGCTGTCGCCTTCGGAAGCACCGGCGCGAGCACGACCGCAAGCGTGCCGAGTCCCCGAACGGTGGTGGCCAGCACCTGCTCCAGCCTCGGACGATCGGTGGGCACCTTCGCGAGCGCCCACGGCTGCTGCTCGGTGATGTAACCGTTGAGGTCGTCGACGAGCACCCACGCCTGAGCGACAGCTTCATGGATGGCGAAGCGGTCGATCGCGCGGTTGGCGGCATCCGTCACCCGTTTCGCCGTCGCCATGATCTCAGCGTCGGGCTCTGCAGTGGGGATCACCCCGTCGAAGTAGCGAGTGACCATCGCGAGCACCCGTGAGGCAAGGTTTCCGAACCCGTTGGCCAATTGCGCCTCGTACCGAGCCGACAGGTCCTCCCAGCTGAAGGAACCGTCGGCGCCGAACGCGATCGCACTCATGAAGTAGTAGCGGAAGGCATCCGACCCGAAGGTGTCCGTGATCTGCGACGGCCGGATGCCCGTGAGTTTGGACTTGGACATCTTCTCGCCCCCGACCAGCAGCCAGCCGTGCCCGAACACGGTCTTGGGCACTTCCAAGCCCGCGGCCATCAGCATCGCGGGCCAGATCACGGCATGGAAGCGGGCGATATCCTTACCGACCACTTGCACCGCCGGCCAGCGCCGCGAGAATTGCTCATCGTCGACCCCGTACCCGATCGCGGTGATGTAGTTGAGCAGCGCGTCGAACCAGACGTAGACCACGTGGGTGTCATCCCACGGCACGGTGATGCCCCAGTCGAAACTCGACCGGGAGATGGAGAGGTCGGCGAGGCCCTGCCTGACGAACTGGGTGATCTCGTTGCGCACGCTCGCCGGCTGAACGAAATCGGGCCGGCTTTCATACAGGTCGAGCAGCCGTTGCTCGAAGGCGCTCATCCGGAAGAAGTAGTTCTTCTCGTGCAGCAGTTCGACGGGGCGGCCGTGGATGCGACACACGAGCTGGCCCGCAAAATCACCCGATTCGCTCTCGATCAGGTCGTCCAGTTGCTTGTATTCCTCGCATCCGACGCAGTAGTAGCCCTCATACTCCCCGGCGTATATATGACCGTCGTCGTAGAGCTTCTGCAGGAAGATCGTGACGGCCTTCTCGTGCCGGGCGTCGGTGGTGCGGATGAAATCGTCGTTGGTGATGTCGACCGTTTGCAGGAGGGGCTTCCACGCGTCATCCACCAACCGGTCGGCCCATGCCTTCGGGGTGGTGTCGTTGGCGACCGCGGTACGAAGGATCTTCTGACCATGCTCGTCCGTGCCGGTCAGCAGCCAGGTGTCGTCCCCACGCTGGCGGTGCCACCGGGCGAGAACATCGGCCGCGACCTCCGTGTAGGCGTGCCCGATGTGGGGTACGTCGTTGACGTAGAAAATGGGCGTCGCGATATAGAAAGAATCTGCGGCGGCCATGAATTCGAGTCTACGGGCGGCATTGTGCCCGTTACGTCGCGACGGTGTTGGCATGGACCTCGGTCCATGACTCCGTCATCGGAAGCGCAATCGGAGACCGGTGATCGCCTCGTCCCGGCACGGTTGCAACGGGTCGTAGCGTGCGCGAGATCGCTACCGCTTCGCTGTGGGCTTTGGAAACGCACTGACCCGAACACCTACTCGTGATCGGTGCCGCCATCAGCGGCGGGGCGATCAGCGAGCTTTGAGTGCGGCCTCGTAGAGGTCGCGGCGGCTCAGGCCGGTCTGTTCGGAGACCTCGGCCGCGGCATCCTTGAGCGACCCTCCCTCAGCGAGCATCGCCAGCACTGCATCGACACCCGACGGCAGGTCGGATGTCACGGCCGCAGCCCCGGCAACCACCACGACGATCTCGCCCCGGGCCCCGTCGGCGAAGTGCTGGGCGAGCTCGGCGGCGGTGCCCCGCGCAACTTCTTCATGGAGCTTCGTCAGCTCTCGACACACCACCACCCGCCGATCGCCGCCGAGCGCCGCGACGAGGTCGTTGAGGGCTGCGGCCAGACGGTTCGGCGACTCGAAGAAGATCATGGTGCGCGGCTCGCGAACAAGCCGGCGGAAGTACGCGACGCGGCCTTTGCGCGGCAGGAATCCCTCGAACGTGAACCGGTCGGTGGGTAGGCCGGATACCGCAAGCGCGGTGAGCACAGCGCTCGGTCCGGGCAGGGCCGTTACTATCACGCCGACTGAGGCGGCCGCCTCAACCAGCACGTATCCGGGGTCACTGATGGCGGGCATCCCAGCGTCGCTGAGCACCAGCACATCGACGTCTCGCGCCAGCTCGACGATCTCTGCGGCCTTCTCGGTCTCATTGTGCTCGTGCAGGGCAATCAGGCGCGGCCGGTTCTCGATGCCGAGGGCGCGCATGAGGTGGATGGTGGTGCGGGTGTCTTCGCTGGCGATCACGGTGGCGGTGGCCAGGGCATCCACCAGCCGTGCGGATGCGTCGCCCAAGTTGCCGATCGGAGTGGCGGCGAGGATGATCACCCCGCCATCCTCGCAGCCTGCCCCGCCGCGTCGCTCCTCCCCGTACCAAATGAAGGAGTCGAGGACCTCCAGTCACATGGGATGGCTCGCTTTCCGCCTTTGCGCACGCAAGTTCCTTCATTTGGCACGGGGGGGCGGGGGGACG
>Ga0209512_1005525_pt1 | contig 10477 bp, 4 predicted proteins | sample frozenSSSSmetaG_FD_184142 | JGI IMG/M metagenome (GOLD analysis project Ga0209512, IMG submission 184142) | Glacier valley bacterial and archeal communities from Borup Fiord, Nunavut, Canada, to study Microbial Dark Matter (Phase II) -... | ecosystem: Environmental > Aquatic > Freshwater > Ice >... | reverse complement strand
TCCCAATTACCGGACTGGCGACTATAGTATTTTGGCATAGGAGCAAAGTTGGTTGTTGCCCCGGCTGTATATTCACCCCCGATAAAGCCAACTCCGGTGGGAGGCAAGCTAATTGTTGATGCACCTACGACCGAACCGATAACACCTCCCGTAGGTAACCAATTTCCATTATAATACCGACCAGCAAGATAACCCGTTGTTGGAGTTGCAATATCTGCTGGAATATAGGTATAGGTATGCTGCACTGTATGCGATCCGACAAAGCCGGTAGTATCGACATACCAATAATAGGCCAACTCGTTTACTAAGGCATCTTGTAAGGCAGGATGGTTGCCATTTACAGGCTTTACCCTGATTGTTCCGGTGCTACCAGCGCTAGAAGTAACATTAAACCTTGCAGGTGTATATTTTCCTGTTACACCAACCGGGAATGTGAAATCGTATGCAGCTCCGGGAAATAATTTCCTTACACCTTGATCGCTTAATGCACCATTCAACAGGATCATCTTTGATGCATCTGGCGTTCCTCCGATTGAAGCAGAAACTCCCAATGTGAGCAAATAATCGTCGATATACAAATTGCCATTCATGAAAGACAGTGTACCATTGACAATTGCATTATCTGTCATGCTTACATCCTGTGTGTTATTAATCGTAATATTCCCAAATACACCTGTACCACTACCAGAAATCACCTGACTTGAACTACCCAACATTACAATACCATTCGAGCCCGTGCTTGTATGTGTTGCACTATTCTGGATATTTCCGATGACAGTAATTGAATTTCCGCCATCATCTAAAATACCAGAGTTCAACGTAAGATCGGTATTCACCCAAATATTAGCATTTGCCCCCAAGGAAACAGTTGAAGTGGAAGAATTAACAAAATTTGAAAAGTTGGTTAAATTACCAGCAACACCGGCAATTGTGCCAGTAGATGTACCATTAAATGTTGTAACCTGGGTTGAATTGCCAGGTTGATAACCTCCATATATAGTTCCGACCGTACTTGTTATATTATTGTTTGTTAGGTTCCTACCTATGTTGACATCTAAGCCATTGCAGTCAAATATGGATCCAGCTCCATTTATAGTAAGGTCGTTGATCAATGTTAAAGGATTTACAGCCAGATTTACAGTTTTATTACTTCCAGTTCCGTCAACAATAACACTACCAAGTGGTGAGGACGCGTTCAAATTAAAAGTACCGGCAGTAGTATTTGTATTTCCAAATTGAACGATACCTCCGGTTACATTGTAAGAAGCTGGTACAATAAGGGCATCGGCATAGGTCGTACTGCCCGACCGTTCAATATTCAATGTACCACCCGACATGTTAAACTGGCTACCACTGTTTGTCACTTCAATCATTCCCCGTGAAGCATTAAACCCCAGACCGCGGACCATTACGTTTCCACCTGATTGTGTATACCAAAGTGAACCAAGGGTATTCGTCGTGTTTCTTCTTATTTGGCCATCAACCTTAAGCGTCCCGCCTGAAACTACTATTTCAGGATTGCCTGCAGCGGCATACTCAATATCATTGTTGCTACCACCTACGTTCCCAATATTCACAGTACCTGCTAAGACTTCCAAACGACCTTGCAACATTAAGTCTGCAGCATTATTGTTGGCCTGACCGATATTGATTGTACCTCCATTGGCCGACAAACATCCGGTAGAAGGAATTGTAAAGGGAGCAGTTGTTGTTAACGTAATGGATAATGGGCTCGTTAGTCTGAAAGTTCCGTTTGTGAGCGTTAATGCTGTCGGTAAAGAAGCATTCAATGAAAAATTGGTTGATGTTACATCGAGTAATGAGTTTCTGTTTGTTCCTTTATTGACATTGAGGATATTGAAGTTTGTTGTACCACCCGCACCGCTAATCCCCTTATTTTGGACTCCCGTAAATGTAACATTACAAGGAGTACCAATCTTCATATTGAAGATGCCATTATTGATAAGGTTACCCTGTATATTTAAATTACTGGTGGCAGTGTTTGTAGTGGCTACATCAAAAGTTGCTCCGCTAAAAACTGTAATATCACCAACAACTGCCAGGTTGTTAATAGCTGCGGCATTAGTATTGATAAACTCTAGTATACCGGAGTTTACATTAATATTGCCATTCACTGTCACCGTATGTGTTGCATTAGCAGTATTAAATTCTGCTAAACCAGTTGTAGTCCCATTTATACCAAGGTTCCCAAATACAGTAAGATTCGTATTTGGCAGAATAATATTTTTACCAGTAAATGGAGATAACAAAAGATGATTATAATTTGCAATTGGAACGTTTGTTCCACCGGCATTATAGGTTGTGGGTAATACAAAAGAAGCACTGCCAAGTGCCGATGTACTGTAATACTCTACTATACCACCTCCTGCGCCAAGGAAATTACCGAAATCACCTCCAGGAAAAACAGCAGGGTTCGTATTTGAACTAATGCGCAATGTACCTGCTCCTGTGACTTTCTGATTGGGTAATGACCCAAAATTATGACCGGTTGTGGTAGTAATATCAAGAACAGACCCCGTATTAATCTGCAATGCTCCAACTATCCGGTTGTTAGTTCCGACCGGAATCGTAACTATATGATTATTTGAAAGGCCATCTCCTATAATTACAGGATTATATGTATTTGGTAAGGTGCCTGGAACAGTACCATCAACAGCACCTGTATTAGAAATACTAGACCAGGTAGTAGGATCTGTCCAGTTCCCTGATTGACGGCTGTAGTAAACCTTTACAGTTCCCAATGCTCCAGGTTCTCCGGCTGTGAAATCACCATCCAGGTAACTTACTCCGGCAAACTTTACATTGTAATTGATTTTGTCAATCTGAGATACATCACTTATGACTGTCCATGAATAAGGGTTATAAACACCAGGGTAATAATTAGCAAGTGTTCCTGCGTTGATATCCGCGGGATTAATAAAATGATAGAGATGCGAAACGGAGTTTGGCTGTATTCCTGTAAAACCGGAATTTGTTACCTTCCAGTAATATTTTAATGCGTTGGCAGAAGTTGTAATTGGCTGTATAAAACCTACCGGTTTTACATTTACGGTTCCCCATGTTGTCGGTGGTGTTGAAAAACTAATTGCAGCAGAGTGGTAGGCGCCACCTGAGCCTACCGGATAAATAAAGGAAGGTGAAGTTGCACTGTATATTTTTGAAACACCACCATCGCTTTGAAAACCATTGGTAGTGACCATTTTTGTATTTGAGAAGACCGCTGTTGTACCGACAAGTCCGTCATATACATTCGATCCAGCGGATAGCGCGAGATTATATTGGTTGATATTTAATATCCCGTTAGCAAGTCTAAGATTTCCGTTTACTGTTTGGTCAGAAGTAAAGGATACTGGCCCGGCTGCATTGTTCAGCGTGAGGTTGCCAAATGCGCCTGTTCCGTCACCACCAATGGCTTGGGCGCCACCACCATTTAAAATAATGCTTCCATTCGCTTGGCTGGTATGTGTGCCAGCATTAGTAATATTGCCAGCTACATTGATGGTGTTGCCTAGGTCGTTCAGGAAACAGTCATTATTGCTGATGGTTAGATTTCCGCGAACAGTAAGGCTACTGGAAATATTGGTATTGCTCGCATTAGAAAGATCAAAGTTATTTAATCCTGATGTAATCGTCCCGGCAATCGTGAAAATCTGACCTCCACTTCCATTTAAGGTGGTTGTATTGGTGCCAGGTGTATATATGGCTCCGGTATTGATTGCAAAATTGTTCCCAATAAATGAATTAAGAGAACTCATGTTTAAAACGCCGGAAGCATTTAACGTTAAGTCATTTATTACAGTTAAGGACTGATTTGGGCGTGAAGTTACTCCTACTTTTGTGATACCTGTCCATGTTATATTTCCAGTTGTACCTGTACGTTGATAAACAGAGAAGTCGTAAAACGGAGCACCAGAATTTACATTAAATGTAACTCCTGTATAAGTATAAAAATTAACACTGCCACCTGTAACGTTTGTGTTAATCGCATGTGAATTAACTTCGTAAGCATATGTGCCATTGCAAATGTCGTAGATGTTCACCGTACCACCGGAAACAATATATGAATTGGCGTCCTGGTCAATGTTAAAGGTCCCGGTACCTCCCAATGGTCCATTATCTGATGTTGCAAAATCAGTAGCTACATTTCTGATGTCATTAATGGTGGCTATGGATGCAGTGTTATACTTAAATCGTCCTATAAGATTAATTGTTCCTCCTGTTTGCACGTATGAAGAAAATCCATTTGCTGCGCCTGCTGCTCGAATTTGTTTAACATCAACTTTACCGCCATTTATTATCACAGTTCCGCTGGCATCGCTCCAGAAAATAAAACCGCCCGATTGCCTTGCGGAGAAGTAGCCATCATTAATCTGGAATTTACCATAGATAGAAAAAGAAGAACACCCATTTTGATTTACTCCATATTGTGCATCGCTACCTCCGACAAGACCGTAACAGGCATTTACCTCTCTGTAGGTGTCCGCAGTAGCCAATAATACAACATTTGTTCCATCAATCAACAACGCTGCTTTTGTGGGCACGTAAAAATCTGAATTATTATATGATCCGGATTGACAAGTACCACCTTCTGACAGTGTAGGTATCGCAACACTTCCAGTTAAGCGGGTAGTTCCGGTTTTCAACCATAATGCTTTTCTCAATTCAGGATTTGCAGGTGCATCTGTATTGCCTCCTTCACTGTTTCTTCCAAATAATCTGAAAAACTGTGGTTGTGATGCATCTATTGAAAAAATATTTGATTGATCAGTTCCTTTTTCAACAATTAAATTATAAAAATCAGTTGTGTTATTACAAAGCAAACTGTTATCCGTGGCACCATAAAAACGAACAGAAACTGCACTATATGTTGTAAGTTGAGTGAACCAGGGCTGCGGAGCAGCAAGAATCGCAGGATCAAAAAACCGAACGATACCATAATTGGTGAAATTGCCACCAATATAAAATTTGTGATAAATATCATAATATCTGGGTACTAAAGCACCAGCCTCCGTTCCTGCATTGGGATCTCCTGCAGTAAAAGGTCCGGTTCCAATGGTTCCAGGTAAATAAGTCGTATTTGTTTTTCTGGTACCAACAGTAATTGACCCGTTTGCTGAAACATTCACATTCCCTTTTACATGAATAATTAGTCTGATATCAGAGTTTGCTGTTGAATTATCGCAAATTCGGAATATACCTTTGGTAACGTTAAAATCACCATTCATGGTGACGTTATTCATTGTATAAACAATGTCGGTGTTTAAACTTAAGTTTATGCTTAAATTATTGTAAGTAGTTTGTGTTGTTGATATCAATCCTGTGCAATTGTAATATTCGACTGTACCTCCATCTGCTGCTACAAAATCGGTATAGGTTCCACCTGGAAAATTTCCTGACGACAGTCTTAAAACACCCTGTCCTGTTACTACACCAAAGTCATGCCCATTAGTATTTGTGAGGTCAAGATTACCACCGATCCTAATTTCAAGCGAATTAACCACCTTGGTATTGGAAGTTAATGAAATGGTGCGCCCGTTTAAAATCACCACATTGTCGAGGGGTCCAGGGATAGCTGAATTAACAGAGAGTGTTCCAGACGGGTCGGTAGTCCATGAGCTTAGTGTATTCCAGTTCCCCGATTGGTAAGAATAATAAGTTTTAATAAATGGTGAACCAATTGCAAGCCATTTTTCTGAGGCAATTGCTCCGATGCTTGTTGCAGTTATACTCCCTATTGCAGGGACCGAAGTTATCATTGAATAAATCCCTGCTTGTAATGCAGATTGAGCGATCGTATTGGAAAAATCTATTTCGCTACCGTCTATCTTAACAGCTGCATCCGTAAAAGTTCCGCTGACTTTTTCCAGTTGCCAATTAACATTGTTTGACAGTGGGGTCACTAAAGTTGCATCTCCATTGGTTGCACCAGTACATGAAAAAGCTGCTTTAATTATAGGATTAGTGCCGGATATAGATGAAAGCGTAAGCCAATGAGAACCACATGAAGCTCCAACCGGGAACAGGTAGTCGCCTCCTGCATTGATCATAGCCCTGGATATGGTGCCATCAATATAGCTACCTGCACCAGCTGTGACAGAATTTGCGACAGTATTTGTGAGGCGGATCGTTTTTCCTGTGCTTATAATACCGTTCGTCAGTGCCAAAGTTCCGGCAAGGGTTAAATCAGGGCCTAAATTAATAATGGCTCCTGTTCGGTTTAAAGTGAGGTCATGCAGATTTTCAGTGGTATTTGTAAAATAGAAATCATCGAATGCTCCGGTGCCGGTTATTGCAAGATTTGAGGTAACTGAACCTGTAATCGTTCCGGTGTCAGCACCAGTGCGACTTACAGCACCATTAATTACTAAGGATTGTCCACTTATTTGTAGTGCACCTTGTTGTAAATCAAGTGTTCCATTTACTGATGTCGAATTGGTAAGACCAACTCCAAAACTATTGGCAATGGTTAAATTATCTATATTCGCCGGCAACCCATTTCCGCTTAGCTGAGCAGAAGTTCCGTTAAAAGTATAATCAGCACCTGTATCATAATTTTTAGTGCCGGTTAGTTGAATACAACCTGTTGCTACAGTTGTTGAAATGCCCTGGGTATGTTTTGTAATAATACCAGCTCCCGCACTTAATGTGAAGGTGCCGGTGCTCCCGTCAAGCACTGATGCTCCCATATCTAGAATTGAGCCGCTGTTAACAGTGAAATTTATATTGTTGGATATTGTGCCACCTGTTTTTGTGAAAGTTTGAGTGCCAGATTTATTAAACACAATTGATCCATTAACATTAGCAGTTTCAGTTATAACTCCCCCTGACATGGTGAAGTTGCCACCTAAAGTAAGATTAAATACTTTGTTATTGTTGGCTGAAAGGTTAAGCGTTCCGGCAGAAATTAAAAAATCCCCAATGACTGTTAAATTTCTGTTGCTGTTATCAGGAGTTAAATTAGCTTGAATCACTAAACCTCCAATTGAGTTGGTCGGAGACACCTGTAAAGAAACATTATTTCGTATTGTAACTGAGCCGGTTCCTACGTTTTGGCCGGGGTAGCCTTGTGCTGCAGTTGGTTGGGCCCAAACCGCTGGGCCTGTACTGTTACAACGCTCCCATGTTGCTAAAGTAGTCCAGTTAGTGTTTGCTTTTGTGCGGTAATCCCCAACTGTCTGCCCCCACCCAAAATTATAAATCCCTGGCAGCAAAAGGAATGCAACCAGGAAAACCAGCGACAGGAAAAAAGTCTTTACTGGAATTAATCGGCACGAGGACATTTTCGCGATTTGCGAATTCAGATGAAAGGGAAGCGTCATGTGTGGAAGTGGAGACCTTCCCATTTGAGTTTTAAGTTTTAGTTAACTAACGTAAGGGCAAAACCGCTTCTGCATATTTTTCGGTTTTGGTATCTGATTGTGATGTGTAAGTAATTTTTAAATTTCCGGAGCGATAATCAACTTTGGCTTTTTTGTCAAGTTCCATCTGAAACTTTCTTACGGGGTTCGGAGTATATACTGCTACCCCTCTAACGGTGCCTACCTGTGTGATGACGGTTGTGGGGGAAATATGTTCGACGAGGATATCGCCATAAACCGACATGTTACCTGTACGGTTAAAAGCGAATTGAAGAAGTGGAATCGTATCGCTGATGATTTCAAGTTTTACATCCGAAAGATTAACCTTTGTGGTTGACTCGCCGACGCGGATAATAACAGGAATTGTAATCCCGAATATGGGAATCAGTTTTATACCAATGGAGGTTGAATCTTTCTTGATCTCTTCGGTTCCGAGTGCGGTTTGTTTGGGGACGGCTCTAAAATAAACATGCGAACGGTATTCACCCGGTGTCAATTGATCTGCCCTTGTAACCTGCATCTTCACCACCTGTGCTTCATGAGGAGCCAGAGTGACTGAACGCGGGAAGAAGCGCAGGAATTTATCAGCGAAATTTTGTCCGGCATCGGGTGTTGTAATCTCTTCAAATGATCCATCTTCGCGCATACGATATTGAATAATAGATACATTGTATTTAGCCGTGTCGATTCCTGTATTTGCGAGGTTAAGATCTTGTGTCCGTTTTTGCCCTTCGAATACAACCCTGCGGGGAGTAATCAGCAGGTTCCCCTGCGCCGTTGCGTGCGTAGATGTGATGATTGTTAAAAGTACCAATCCTGCGATCAGCAAGACGTATTGATGAGCCTTGCAAGAGGGCGTTTTTTCCTGCATAAATCCTGATTTGCACATGTGTTTACATTTAAAATAAATTGCACCAAACATACAAAATAAATAAATAATTTAAGGATTTATTGTTGATACGGCGGCAACTAAATATTGAAGCTATTTTATGATAATTAAGAATTTGTGATAGCTTGACTATATTGATTCCTGAACATTAACTAAAACAGATCTTTTAATGAATCGAAATCCTGAATGTTTCTCTGATATTGCATCTAAGTTATGCGACTAATTAACTGTATGTTCATCCCGGATTAACAATTGCTCACTGTTCACTGCTCATTGTTAATTGTTCATTGTTCCCTGCTCACTGCTCATTGTTCACTGTTTAGTTGTAGGAAAATGTAATTGCATATGTTCCTGCATAAATTCCAACCGGATTGTCGTTCATCGTACCTACATTCAATACGGCTCCAATCTGGACCGACATGGCTCCTCCGTTCAGTTTTCCTACCCCGATTCCGGGAGCCGGGTACGATTGCCAATCACTTACCTTCATCGTTCTGGCATTGATGGTGTTGGTTAACACAATCGGACCAGAGGGTAGTGTGATCGAAAATGTGGCATCGTATTCGCCCGTGATATAAAAGCTGGCTGAATTGTGTCCTCCCCCTCCTAAAACCACGGTGCCTTGTGCGGTGCGGGCGCCATCGGGCGTCAATACAACCTTTCCTCCTTGTGTCTCCGGCGAAAAGCGACCAAAGTTTAACTGGGCTGTTTCGGTGGCGGTGAGTGCAGCAATAATTTCTGCAAAGGCCTGTGCCGTTACGCTTGCCTGTGCATTCACAACAGGCGTGCGCGAAAACAGGAGGAAAAGTAGGATGCTGAACAATAGAAAAGTATTCTTCATTGAGTTTTTATTGGTTAGGTGAAAACTAATGAACTTAATTGTATAGGAGTTAATTCAACTAAGCAATTTCCAAAAAAAGACGCTGCAAACCGCAACGCCTTTTTTTGATGGGATTCTAGTTTATTCGTAAGCAACGACAACATTGAAGGAGGGACTCTCATATAGTCCTGCGGTTTGTAAAGAAGCCTTGCCGACAGCGAGGGTTGCTCCTATATAAAATACTGGAACTGAACTAATAACATTTCCAGTCTTCGCTGTACTACATGAGAGAGTTGCTATCATACTAGGTGCTGAGGTTTTAGTAAGAGTAACGTCATCAGGGTAAACAATACTATATTTAGAAGTTGCTTCACCACCAACAGCAAATTTCATATTTGAAAATGACCCAATACAGGTTGTTCCTCCAGATTGAGTTCTTGTCATAGCTGCATTAGCTGATAGTGTAACTGTACTTGGTAAATCCGCTGGGTCAGGTATTATTGAGCCAAAATCAAGATTTCCGGTTTTCGTCACATTCAAGGAACCGATAATTGTTGCTGAAGATGTTGCCGATGTTGTTACAGAATTTTGTCCAAAAGAAACAGCTGTAAATCCTAAGATAACGAGAGCGAGAGCGAGTAATTTTTTCATGATTTTAATTGTTTTAATTTTAATTGTGTGTAATAAATTATTAATTTTTTATGAGTTTTTAATGTTTACAGGAGTACGATTGCAAACTCCGTGCCAAACGGTTTTACAAACTATTTTAAGTTTGTTAACTAACTTTTAAGCTGGATGTAAGATATTGAGCCTAAGAATTTGGCGCATCATAAATATAATCATTACAAATAATAATCAGTAGCCGATTGACTTCCTAACGAATGAAATTGTGGAAAGTAATTTCACACAATGTAAATAATTTTTTTGCAAGAACCCTTCGAGTGTCTTCAACCCCTTCGAGCGGTCGAAGACCCTCGAAGCGGGTTTTTTCATGCGATGGGGAGAAAGGGCGATGGAGAGACGGAGAGATGGAGAGAAGGGGTGACGGGGCGATGGGGAGAAGGGGAGAAGGGGAGATGGGAGAGGGAGAGGTGTTAATATCGGTGGAATTACATATGTTCGTGCACTGCCGCGCGAACGCAAACCCTCGGAGTGGAGTGCCCATCAAAAGGATCACAGAAAATGTTTCGCAGGTGTGGTGAAGTATGCATCCAGTATGATGAAACTCTTTGTAACACCAATCTGGAACAAAGCAGTGCCTTGTTCGGTGAGGGGATTTAACCTCTTTGTGAAAGCAAATAAGTCTGCTTTCGGCACAAATGGAAGTGTGACTGATCCCGGTTTATTGCGGTTTTCGGATGGCTTACTTCCGCTTCCTGACAACTTAAA
>Ga0209512_1005521_pt1 | contig 10482 bp, 9 predicted proteins | sample frozenSSSSmetaG_FD_184142 | JGI IMG/M metagenome (GOLD analysis project Ga0209512, IMG submission 184142) | Glacier valley bacterial and archeal communities from Borup Fiord, Nunavut, Canada, to study Microbial Dark Matter (Phase II) -... | ecosystem: Environmental > Aquatic > Freshwater > Ice >... | reverse complement strand
ATATCGCCAATATGATGACCGCCACAACGCCGCCCATGGCGACAATGATCAGCGGCTCAAGCAGCGAAAGCGCGGTGCTAGTGAAGTTATCAAATTCGCGTTCGAGATATTCGGCAGCGCGTTCAACACGAGCAACGCCTGCCGCTCGGTGAGTTCGCCTGAATTCATTACACAAGGGTGCTCGTTCATTTTTCTTCCAGCAAGCTTCGCAATCGCGCCTCGTCGATCACCATGATTCCCAATGTGTGCGCGTCCTCCAGCTTTGCGCCCGCACCCTCACCCGCCACGACCCAATCCGTTTTCCGGCTCACGCTCCCTGCCACTTTTGCGCCCGCCGCCTCGATGCGCCGCGTTGCCTCCGCTCGCGACCAGGTCGGCAGCGTTCCGGTCAAGACCACCGTCTTACCCGCCAGCGATCCGCTCGCAACCGCCATCACTGCCTGCGGGTTCACGCCCAACTTCACCAACTCGACGATCAACGCTCGACTCTCTTCGCTCAGACCCGCCTCTTCCATCAACGCAGTCAGGCTCCCGACACGGGCCGCCATTTCCTCGGCCGCCTTTTGTCCGACACCCGGAAAGCCCAGTCCAAAAATAAACCGCCCCAGCTCAACCTGCTTGCTGCGCTCAATCTCCGACAACATCGCCGCCGACACTCCGTCCTCGCGCTTCAACCGGTAAAGATCAGCCACGCTGCCAACCTTACCCGCCGTCACCAGAGTCTCGATCAGCACCGGACCGAGTCCCTTGATCCCCGCGCCATCCGGCGAAGCGAAGTGTTCAACTCGCCTCCGCACCTGCGCCCCACACCGGCTATTCGGGCACCGCACCGCCGCCTCACCCTCTACCCGCACGAGCGTCGTCTCGCACGACGGACATTTATCAGGAAACGCAAAAACCTCCGCGCCGGGCACACGCCGGCTCAAATCCACGCCCGCAATCGCCGGGATAATCTCCCCCGCCTTTTCCACATAGACAAAGTCACCCACCCGAAGATCACGCCGCGCAATCTCGTCCTCATTGTGCAACGTCGCCCGAGCGATCGTCGTGCCGCCAATCTTGACCGTTTCCAATTCGGCGACCGGCGTGACCACGCCCGTGCGCCCAACCTGCAACGTGATCGCCCGCAACCGGGTCGTCACCCGCTCCGGCGGAAACTTATATGCCACCGCCCAATGCGGCGCTTCATCGCTCGCGCCCAATGCGCGCTGCGCCGCCACCGCATCGATTTTCACCACCGCACCGTCTGTAGGAAATCCGAGTGACGCACGTTGCCGTCCGACCCGCTCCACCGCCGCCCACACTTCGTCAGCCGTTGATGCCACCGCAAACGACTCGACCCCCGGCAATCCCCAGGCCCGCACTTGCACGTGCAACGCCTGCTGTGAAACCGGCGCTGTCGCCGCGCCTTGCCAAGCCCCCAATCCATAAAAAACGATGCTCAACCGCCGCTTCGCCACCTCGGCGGGATCGCGTTGTTTCAATGTGCCCGCCGCGAGGTTTCGCGGATGCGCAAATACCTCTTCGCCCGCCTCCGCACGCTCCGCGTTGATCCGGTTATACTCGGCATAACTCATGTAAACCTCCCCGCGCACCTCGACCACATCGGGACAGCCGGCCGGAAGCGTGCGCGGCAGATCGGCAATCGTCAGCACGTTGGCCGTCACATCATCGCCCTCCAACCCGTTGCCTCGCGTCACCGCACGCACAAGTTTTCCTCCCTCGTAGGTCACGCTGACGGCCAGCCCGTCGAACTTCGGCTCGATCACCCACGTCATCTCCTGACGTCCACCGGCTGCGCGTTGCACGCGGTCGATAAACGCCCGCAGCTCCGCCTCGGAATAAGCCTTTTCCAAACTGAGCATCGGCTCGCGATGCCGGTAAGTCGGAAACGCCCCGCTGCGATCATCACCCACCGTCTGCGCCTGCGTTTTTTCCAACGCACGCATCTCCCGTTTCAACGTATCATACTCGGCATCGCTGATCTCGGGCGCAGCCTTCTTGAAATAGAGTTCATCATGCCGCGCGATCTCCGTGCGCAACCAGCGAAGCCGTTCGTCGGAATCCGCCGCTCCCACCGCCTGCACGAACGAAAAAAACAAAATCACGACCATCCATAACCGAACAACCCGTTGTCTCAGTGCTCCGTCCGAATAATTCGCCATCCGCCTGCATCTGCAACTTCCGGGCCAGCCATTGCAAGACCTGATAAATTACGTCCTCAACACCACGGGCAGAAAATCGAGAAGTTGCGTCGTGGTGACGGCGACCTGTCCGCGCGCCCGCGCCAATTCATCGGCGGCCATCCCGTGCCAAACCACCCCGCGCGTCGCCGCGCCCGTGGGATCAGCGGGAGTTTGCGCCAGCAGTCCGGCGGTCAGCCCCGCCAGCAAGTCGCCGCTGCCACCTCGCGCCAGCACCGGCCCGCCAAAAAAACTGTGATAGCTCTTCGCGCCCGCCAAAATTCGCGTGACCGGCCCCTTGAGAACCGTCACCGCATCCGGCGGCAGAGTTGCCCGCTCGATACGCGCCCACTCGCCCGCGTGCGGCGTGAGAATGCGCGGCGCGTTGCCCGCCGCCACGATGTCCGGCTGCAACGCATCGGCGTCGATCACCAGCGGCACGGCAGACTGCGCGACGATGTCCTTTACCAGGGCGAGCGTCTCCGGTTCACGCCCGAGCCCCGGCCCGATCAGCAATGCGGTGGCGCGGGATATTTTTTCGCGTAGCAAATGGGTGCCTTCGAGTGCGAGACCGCCCTCGGGCGTTTCTGGCCAGCCCACCCACATGGCCTCGGGCACACGGGCCGCAAACGCCGCCACCAACGACTCCGGCACGAACGCCGTGACCAGCCCCGCCCCGCTGTGCAACGCCGCCAGCACGCTCATCAAAACGGCTCCGGGATAATTGCGCGAACCGCCCACGACAAACAGATGCCCGTAAGTCCGCTTGTCCGACCCCGAAGCCCGCAACCCTCGCAGTGGCGCAAGCGTAGCCGCCGTAATCACCCAATTCCGTTTGTCACGTAATACGTGACAAACCGTCTTATCCGATTGCAGGTTAAGGCCCAAATCCAGGTAGCGAAGGCGTCCGGCATTCGTCAGTGTAAGCAAAGGAGACTTCACCATGCCGGTCGCGTAAGTGAAATCGGCCCGAAACGCGGACGGCTCGACCAGCCCGCTAGGCAAATCGACGGCCGCACGAAAACGAATGGGCAACACGTTCACCTCGGCCAGCAGCTTCGAAAGCTTCGCTTCGAGCGGCGGCCTAAACTGGTAGCCAAACACCCCGTCCAGCACGAGGTCGTAGCCCTCTCCCGCCCACTCGCTCACGCTCATGGCCACGGGTGCAAGCTCACGCCACGCACGCTGAGCCAGCGGACGCAGCACGCGCTCGCCGAACACGAAACGCACCTCGATACACGCCTGCGGATGCAGCTCCCGAATCTTCCGTGCGGCGATCAGCGCATCGCCGGCGTTGTGTCCTTTGCCCGCCAACACCAGCACGCGACCGGCAGACGGAAAACCTCCGATCTCCAAGAAATCCTTCAGCACAGCCTCACCCACCGCTGCGCCCGCCTTTTGCATTGCCGCCCACTCGCGCTCTTCGTCACCACCAAAAAATGCCGCCTCAAAGTCTTTGGCTTCGGCGCAGGTGAGGATGGGATGCGCGACGACCATAAGGGCAGCCTAGACGGACTTGACGATGGCGGCAACGGCCATCGCCGCCGTGTCCGTGTGCGAAAGCGTGAGCATGATCGCCGTGCCGCCCACTTGCTTGAGCAACGCCTGCCCTTTTTCGTCGAGGCGCACGAGCGGTTCATGCCGTTCGCCGTGATAGACCGAGATGGACTTCCAACCGAGCTCCGCGCCGATACCCGTGGTAAACGCTTTCGACACCGCCTCCTTTGCGGCGAAACGCGCGGCGAGGTGCTTGTGCGGATACTTCATCCCGAAACAATAGGCACGCTCCTCGTCGGTGAACACACGGTTGAGAAACCGGTCACCCTGTCGCTCCAGCACGCCGCGGATGCGCTCAACGTCGATAAGATCGGCGCCAAGACCGAGAAGAATACCACCAGGAGGAAGTTCGATGTTCATCGGAGTTGGCCCACGGAACACACGGAATACACAGAAGAATCAGACATATTAACAGGGCTTGGTTTCAGTGTGTTCCGTGTGTTCCGTGGGCAAAATCAGGGATTCATGAGGGTTTTCATCATCTGAACAGCCTCCACAATTCCCGTGGAAAGCGCGCGGCTGACGATCGTGTGGCCGATGTTGAGCTCGTGAACGTGAGGCAGTGTGCGGATCTCCGCCACGTTGACGTAATTGATGCCGTGTCCGGCATTGACGACGAGACCCGCCGCATGCGCCAGCAGCGCACCTTCGCGTAACCGGGCAAACTCGGCGGCGCGTTGCGGCGTGTGCCAGACGTTCGCCCACGCTCCAGTGTGCAGCTCAATCCAAGGAGCACCAATCGCAGCGCTCAGCTCGATCTGCGCGGGGACTGGATCAATAAAAAGACTGGTGATGATACCGGCGGCGTTCATCGCATCGACGCAGGCCTTAACGCGGTCGCGATTGGCAACCACGTCGAGTCCGCCCTCGGTGGAAATCTCCTCGCGGCTCTCGGGCACGATACACACGGCATGCGGCTTCAGCTTGAGGGCAAAGGCGATCATCGCAGGCGTGCATGCCATCTCCAAGTTGATAGGCGTGCGCGCCACCTCACGGAGCCGCCAGACATCGTGATCCTGAATGTGGCGGCGATCTTCGCGCAGGTGCAGGGTAATACCGTCCGCGCCCGCCGCCTCGGCCTGCAACGCGAACTGCACGGGATCGGGCTCGACCGGCCCGCCCTCAATCTGGGCATAGCCGCGATAACGGGCCTGCCGGACGGTCGCACAATGGTCGATGTTTACGCCGAGAAGGATCATGGGATGGGAAAGCAGAGCATGAATAGGGAAATCAGGAAATCAGGAATATAAGCCAATTTCCCCTTCCTGATTTCCTGATTTCCACATTGGCTCGAAACCATGTCATCCAAACCGGCCAAACCGGAGAACCTGCTCCTCAATCTGGTTTTCAACATCATGGTGCCTTGGGCCGCACTCACGTTGCTCAGCAAACCTGAACGCCTCGGCCCGCTCTGGGCGCTAGTCGTGGCCGTCGCCTTTCCGCTGGGCTACGGGGCCTGGGATCTCGCCGTCCGCCGCAAAGCCAACTTCATCTCGATACTCGGCCTGGTCAGCGTGCTGGCCTCCGGAGGGCTGGCGCTTCTCAAGATCGATCCCTTTTGGTTCGCCGTCAAAAGCGGCGCCGTGCCCGTCTTGATCGGCCTGGCCGTGCTGGCCTCCTCCCGGACGAAAAGGCCGCTCGTAAAAGAGATCCTCTACAACGAACAGGTCATCGATGTGCCCCGCGTGGATGCCGCCTTGGCGGAGCGCGGAAATCGGGCCGCCTTTGACCGGTTAATCAACAACGCCAGCCTACTCCTAGTCGCCACGTTCGTGGTCAGCGGCGTGCTCAACTTCGGCCTGGCGCGCTACGTCATCAAGAGCCCGGGAGGAACGCCTGAGTTCAATGCGGAGCTGGCCAAGATGCACCTGCTGGACATCCCCGTCGCGACCGTGCCCAGCATGGCCATGATGATGTTCGCCCTGTGGAAACTGATCGGTGGCATCAAGACTCTCACCGGCCTGAGTCTGGAGGAAATCTTCAAGGCTCCGCCCGAGAAGCCGAAACCCGCAACCGCCGTTCAGAACACGGATAAACCTTAAAATAAAAAAGGCCGGACGAAAATATCGTCCGGCCTTTTGTTTTAAGGGCTCTCGCCGAATTCAACGCATGTTGATCGGAACGTAATCCCGCTGCTGCTCGCCGACATAAATCTGGCGCGGACGGTAGATCTTGAGCTTCGGGTTTTCCGCGACCTCGCGCCACTGGGCGATCCAGCCCGGCATGCGGCCGATGGCAAACATCACCGTGAACATGTTCAGCGGGATGCCCAGCGCGCGCATGATGAGGCCGGAGTAGAAATCGACGTTCGGGTAGAGCTTGCGGGAGATGAAATATTCGTCGTGAAGGGCGACCTCCTCGAGCTTCATCGCGATGTTGAGCAGGGGGTCGTCCTTGATGTTGAGCGAGGCGAGCGCCTTGTAGAAGGAAGCCTTGATGATCTTGGCGCGCGGATCGTAGTTGCGATAAACGCGGTGCCCGAAGCCCATGAGTCGGTCACCCTTGCCGGCCTTGGCGGCGGCGATGAAACGGGTGCCATCGTCGCCGTCGTCGTGGATGTTTTTCAGCATCTCGAGCACGGCCATGTTGGCTCCGCCGTGGAGCGGACCCCACAGGGCGTTCACGCCGGCGGAGACGGAGGCGAAAAGATTCGCGCCGGCCGAGGCGACCATGCGCACGGTGGACGTGGAGCAGTTCTGCTCGTGGTCGGCGTGAAGAAGAAGGAAGAGGTTCAGAGCCGAGGCCACCTCAGCGGTGGGGATGTATTCGTTATACGGCTCGGAGAACATCAGGTGGAGGAAGTTCTCGCAGTAGCCGATGTTGGGGCGCGGATAATTAAAAGGGAGGCCGTTGCTCACGCGGAAGGTGTGCGCGGCGATGGTGCGGACCTTGGAGATGGCGATAGCGGCGGCCTCCTCGAAGTGCTCGAGATCACGCTGGTGATTGTTACTCGCCAAGTGCGGGTAATAGGCGCCGAGGGCGTTGATGGTCGCGGAAAGCACGGCCATCGGGTGGGCGTCGCGGGGGAAACTCTGAATGAAACGCAGCATGCCTTCGCGCAACGGAGCGTGCTGGGTAAGGAGGCGGGAGAATTTCGAGCGCTGCTCGGGCGTAGGGAGTTCACCATGGACCACGAGGTAGGACGTCTCGACGAAGTTGGACTTTTCGGCGAGCTGCTCGATCGGATAGCCGCGGTAGCGAAGGATGCCCACCTCGCCGTCAATGTAGGTGACCTTGCTCGTGCATGAGCCGGTGTTGCCGAAGCCATCATCAAAGGTGATATGGCCGGTTTCGGCACGAAGCTTGCCTATATCGATCCCTTTTTCCCCTTCGGAACCCGTCATAACAGGAAGGGTAATTTCTTTATCGTCCACTTTCAGGGTAGCAAAATTCGCCATAGGTAGAGCAACAGAGCAAAATCCACACCGGATGCAAAACAAAGTCGCGCCGACCCCATTACTTCCCGTTATCCATAAGTGCGAACAGTCAGGCAGGTTAGCAAAAGTGTTACCCCAACCACCGACGCAACCATCCGGTTAAGCCGGAAGCAAAGCCGCCGCCGCGGCGGAGGCCGCGAAATTGCGATAGATCTGCAAGCCCTTGGCCTGACTTTTCTCAGGGTGAAACTGGGTCGCGAAGCAACGTCCGCGGGCAATCGCGGCGGTGAAAACACCACCGTAATCACACTCGGCTAAAATCAGCGCAGGATCAGCCGGAACACAGTGAAAACTATGCACGAAATAAAAGGCCTCGCCCTCGTTCAGTAGTCCGGTCGCAAGCGGCGAATTAGGCTGGGTGAAGCGCACGGTGTTCCAGCCCATGTGGGGAATCTTGAACTCCGGCGGACGCTGGAAGCGGACAACCCTGCCTGGGAAAATGCCGAGCCCCTCAGTTTTTCCGCCCTCTTCGGAGTAGTCGAAGAGCGCCTGCATGCCGAGGCACACGCCAAGAAACGGACGATCCGCCTTGATCCATTCGCGCGCGGTTTCGGCGAGGCCGCTCGCTTTGAGCGAGGTCACGCAATCTTCCAACGCACCCACGCCCGGCAGTACCAAACCATTGGCACCCGCCGCCTCGACTTCGTCCGGCACCTGCACGACGCGCACATCGGCACCGACAGCCTCAAGGGCCTTGGTGACGCTGCGAAGGTTGCAAATGCCGTTGTCGATGACGGCGATGACGGGAGCGGACATGACCACCAATTAAATCTTCCCTTTGGTGGAAGGCAACTGGTCGGCCGCGCGCGGCTCGATCTGCGTGGCCATGTCGAGCGCACGGGCAAGTCCCTTGAAAATGGCCTCGGCGACGTGATGCGGCTCCTCACCGTAGATCAGCGTGACGTGGAGATTGGCCCCGAGCGCGTTGCTGAACGCACGGCAAAATTCCTTTACTAAGATGATGTTAAAATCGCGCACGAACTGGGTCGGCGCCTCGACCTGATAGGCCAGGTGCGGACGTCCGCCGATGTCCACGACGACGCGCGCGAGCGACTCGTCCATGGGCAGCAGGAAAAATCCGTAGCGCTTGATGCCAAGCTTGTCACCGAGGGCCTTCTTGAAGGCGTCGCCGAGCACGAGGCCGACATCCTCGACGGTGTGGTGGTAATCGACGGCGATGTCGCCCACGCATTTCACGTCGAGGTCGAACAGGCCGTGCTTCGCCAACAGCGTGAGCATGTGATCGAAAAACGGCACGCCGGTGTCGATTTTTGACACGCCTGAGCCGTCCACCGCGAGAGTGAGCGCGATGTCGGTTTCGGCAGTTTTGCGCGAAAGGGTTACGGTGCGATTTTGAGCCATGCTTCGATTGCTGAATTGACGGCGAACATTTCGTCGTCACTGCCGACGCTGATGCGCAGGAAAGAGGCGGTCAAGGCGTGGTTGGGGAACGCCCGCACGAGAATCCTGCGCGAAAGAAGGAAGTCGTAGAGCGCCTTGGCGACGGCCGGACCGCTTTCACCTCGCCCGTTTTTCGGCTCCGTGAAGATGAAGTTGCTCTGGGATTCGTAGGTGAACCAGCCGAGACGAACGCCCCACTCGCCCAGCCAGTAATCGCGCGTGTGGATGATTTTCCCGATGATGGCGTCGTAGTAGCCGGGATCAGCGAGTGCGGCCGAGGCGGCAGCCTGCGAGAGGCGGTTGACGTTGTAACTATCGCGCACGCGGTCGAGCAGATCGATCACGCCCGCGTCGGCGAGCGCGTAGCCGACGCGAATGCCGGCGAGCGCATGGGCCTTCGAGAGCGTGCGCGTGATGACAAGATTCGGATGTTTCGCGAGAAGCGGCACGGCATTTTCTTTAGCGAACGGCGCATAGGCTTCGTCCACCACGAGAACGCCGGGGAACCGCGTTAGCACGTCGGCCAGCTCGGCGTTGCTGAAAGCGACGCCGGTGGGCGCGTTGGGCGACGTGAGAAAAAATGCACGCGCACCGGAGGCGGCGATTTTAGCGACCGGCAGCTTCATCGACCGGTCGAACTCGATCACGGACGTCGCTCCGTCTTGGATCGCGACGAGCACGGGATAAAGCGAGTAGCTCGGCAGCGTGAACCCGGTCGCGGCCGCCGGTCCGCCGAAGACGCGGACGAGAAGGTTGAGCACATCGTCCGAGCCGTTGCCGATGAGGACGTTTTCTTCGCGGATGCCGTGGATCTTGGCGATCTGCTGACGGAGGGGCGTGCTCTTCGGATTTGGATAGAGACGAAGACGTTCGCCATCCTCGGCGAGCTCGGCGCGGATCGCAGCGGCCACGCGCGGGCTGGGCGGATAAGGACACTCGTTGGTGTTGAGCTTTACCCAGCCGGATTCGGTGGGCTGCAGGCCCGGCGTATAGGCGTGGAGCTTGACGACGTGAGGAAGCGCGAGAGAGGAAAAATCAGACATGGGAATAGGGGCGAAGATACCAACGCTCAGAGAGCGCGAATCTTCACCGAGCGGCCGTGGGCATCGAGTTTCTCCATTGCCGCGAAGGCCGAGACAACCGGTTCGCCCTTTTTCAAGGCGGCCTTGCTGTAGCGGATGACGCTCGTGCGGCGCATGAAATCAGCCACGCGCAGGCCGCTAAAAAAACGTCCCGCACGGCCGGTCGGCAGCACATGGCTCGGACCGGCGGTGAAGTCACCGAGGGCGGTCGGCGTGTAGTTTCCCAGCATGATGGCACCAGCGGTCGTGATGTCCCGGAGGAGCGTCTTATGCGCGGATTCTTTCACGAGCAGTTCGAGATGCTCCGGCGCCACATAGTTGGCGATCTTCACGGCCTCGGAGAGGTTCTTTACTTCGATGGCCAGAAACCCGTTGGTAAGGACACGCTGGGTTTTCTCGGAGCGGGAGATCGACTTCAACTGCACCTGCACCTCGGCCTGAATGTCGTTAAGAATCTGTGCGGAAGTCGCGACGAGGTAGATCTTCTCGCGGCCAGAACCGTGTTCGGCCTGGGCGAGCAAATCGGCGGCGGCGAAATCAACGCGGGCCGTCTCATCGGCGATGATCATGACCTCACTAGGGCCGGGCAGCGAATCCACGCCGACCGTGCCAAAAACCTGGCGCTTGGCTTCGCAGACGTAGGCGTTGCCGGGGCCGAAGACCTTGTCCACCGCCGGCACGGTCAGCGTGCCGAAAGCGGCGGCACCGATGGCCTGAACGCCGCCGATGCGGTAAACCTCGTCGATGCCGAGCAGGTCGAGGGCGGCCAGCAGGCCGTCAGCGATTTTGCCTTGGGAATTCGACGGGGTGAAAACGGCGATT
>Ga0209512_1005518_pt1 | contig 10485 bp, 7 predicted proteins | sample frozenSSSSmetaG_FD_184142 | JGI IMG/M metagenome (GOLD analysis project Ga0209512, IMG submission 184142) | Glacier valley bacterial and archeal communities from Borup Fiord, Nunavut, Canada, to study Microbial Dark Matter (Phase II) -... | ecosystem: Environmental > Aquatic > Freshwater > Ice >... | reverse complement strand
GATCTTTACGGCAAACTGGCCTGCTTCGCGCAATGAGGTTTGGAAAATATTACTGAAAGCAAGGGCAATCGAAAACCAGGTTTATGTTGCCGGTATAAACAGGATTGGGAAAGATGGGAATGATATCTCCTATATTGGAGAAAGTCAAATTTTTAATGCAAGAGGGGAATTGCTGTCAGAATCAAATGTAAACAATGAAGGTTTTTTTACCTGCGAAATATCCAGGAAAGAACTAAACGATTTCAGGGAAAAATTTCCGGTGGCAAAAGATGCCGATCAATTTTTAATCATCTGATTTAAGATTTTCTCATTCTTAGGTTTATCCTTCTTCCCGCTGATACAAATCCTGAAATTCAATCGGAAGATTTGCTGATGACCGATTTTTACGATTTGCTATTCGCCGTCAATCAAAGACAATTTATCCCAGTGTACTAATTGATCGATCGGTACGCGTCTTTTCACTGATTTAGGTTCAATAACCGGATAACCGATCGGGATTAGTGCGATCATCTCGATATTGGGAGGAGCATCAAAAAGGGTCGCACATTTTTCAGCATCGAAATTACAAATCCAGCAGGTTCCCAACCCTTGTTCGGCTGCTGCAAGTGTCAGGTGGTCAACAGCAATTGCTACATCTACATCTGTAAAATCTTTCCCGTCAGTTTTTCGGTGCCATCCTATGTTATGGTCGCCCATTGCAATAATAATTGCAGGGGCGGTAACCAACCATTCCCGATGATACAAAGCCTGAACTGATTTAAGTATTACCGGATCAGTGACTACTAAGAATTTCCATGGTTGAAAATTAGCAGCAGACGGAGCAATTCTTGCCGCTTCAAGAACATAAAGCAGCTTTTCCTTTTCGACCGGTTTTAGCTCGAAATTTCGGACAGAAGATCTTTTGGTGGCAAGTTCGATGAAATTCATAAAACACTTATTATGAACCAAAAATACAATTTTTTTTCAAATGGAGTTATTCAAACAATTACAGATTATATTTTGGTTAACATCATGCCATATAAAGTACGTGAAAATAGGGGTTTAAAAAGAAATGTCTAACTTTGCCGGCAAAATACAGATTTTTTATTCTAAAGAAATTCAAGAAGTTAATTAATGATAACAGTTTCCAATTTAGCAATTCAGTTTGGCAAAAAGCCTTTATTTCAAGACGTTAATCTTAAATTCTTACCGGGTAACTGCTACGGTGTGATTGGGGCCAACGGAGCAGGTAAATCGACAATGCTTCGCCTTATTTCGGGCGATCTCTCCTCTACAAAGGGTTCTGTGACCCTTGGACCAGGTGAACGTTTATCCGTTTTGAAGCAAAATCACTATGATTATGAAGAGTCTACAGTTCTTAACGCCGTATTAATGGGGCACAATGAATTGTGGAACATCATGCAAGAGAAGGATACTTTATACGCAAAAGCCGATTTTTCGGATAAAGACGGGATGAGAGCCGCCGAACTTGAGGAGCGTTTTGCCGAAATGGACGGTTGGAATGCCGAAAGTGATGCCGCCATGTTATTGAGTGGCCTTGGAATTAAAGAAGATTATCATCACAGATTCATGAAGGAGTTGGGCGGAAAGGAAAAAGTACGCGTTTTACTTGCTCAGGCTCTTTTTGGGAAGCCGGATAACCTGTTACTTGATGAGCCTACCAACGACCTGGATCTTGATACGGTGATGTGGCTAGAAAATTACCTGGGCAATTACGAAAATACAGTCTTGGTCGTATCGCATGACAGGCACTTCCTGGATGCGGTAAGCACCCATACTGTCGATATTGACTTTGGTAAAGTTCAGTTGTTTGCAGGGAACTATAGTTTCTGGTATCATTCGAGCCAGCTTGCATTACGTCAGCAACAGAATCAGAATAAGAAGGCTGAAGAGAAAAAGAAGGAATTACTTGAATTTATTGCACGGTTCAGCGCAAATGTGGCGAAATCGAAGCAAACTACAAGTCGCAAGAAAATGATCGAAAAGTTGAACATCGAGGATATTCAACCTTCGACTAGAAAATATCCAGGTATCATTTTTACGCCTGATCGTGATCCGGGCAACAGAATACTTGAAGTAAAAGGATTAACCAAGAGCATCAAAGGTGAGGTGCTTTTCAAAGATCTCGATTTTAACATCGAAAAGGATGACAAAGTGATCTTCCTTTCACGCGATCCAAGGGCAATGACTGCACTTTTCGAGATCATCACTGGTCATGATAAAGCAGATGCAGGGACTTACTTCTGGGGCCAGACAATTACAAACGCCTATTTACCAATGGATAACTCTGACTTCTTTAATTCAGATCTAAATCTTGTTGAGTGGCTTGGGCAGTTTTCAAGTGATACCAGCGAAAACTACATTCGGGGATATTTGGGTAAGATGCTATTCTCGGGAGAGGAAATCTATAAGAAAACGTCCGTACTTTCGGGTGGTGAGAAGATGCGTTGCATGATATCGCGAATGATGCTTAAAAATGCGAATGTTTTGGTCCTTGATACGCCAACAAATCATCTCGATCTGGAATCTATTCAGGCCTTTAACAATACGCTGACCAATTTTAAGGGAAATGTTTTAATGTCGTCACATGACCATGAGTTCATTCAGACCATTGCCAACCGGGTGATAGAACTGGCTCCAAAAGGAATGATTGATAAAATTACCGAGTACGATGAATATATTGCCAATGAAGAGTTGAAGGAGAGACGTAATAAGATGTATTGAAAACAATTTTTGCTTTCAAAATGTGTGAAATGTGTAATAATTAAATGGAATTGTGTAATTCTTTCATTCTGAACTTATATAGATTTGCATCATAAAAATAAATTAACATTCCACAGTTTGAGAGATGGGTAGATCGATAAAAAAATAAACAATAGAATAAGAAAACACGCGAAGAAATTTAGGTATTCAACCGAGGATTCGGATGACATAAAAAGGACGTAATTTGACTTTCTTTCGGTTCGGATTATATTATTCTAGTTTTTATTTTGTGAAAATAGTTGTATCTCAGTCGCTTAATATTGTTATAATGTGTAAAAACATTGAATGTTTAGTTAATTAATGCTAATTTTTTATCTACGTTAAACATTTTATATTAATTTCAACTTTAATTTTAATTTAACATCAACAAAAATGAAAAAGTTCTTTTACGTTTTACTAATTCCGGTTCTTTTATTGGCATCCGGTTGTAACCAGAAAAAAATCGATCGCCTGCAGGCGCAAAACGATAGCCTGAGAGCTGTCGGAGGAGACAAGGACTCAAATATTGCTGAGTTCGTTGCTACGTTCAACGACATTGAAGCTAATTTGGATTCAATTAAAAAAGCTGAGCTTGTGATTGACAAGAATGCAAAAGCCGGCGAAGTTAAAGGTTCTCGTAAGGAGCAGATAAAAAGTGATATTAAATATATCTACGATCTGCAACAAAAGAATCGCAAAATGGTTGCTGAACTATCTGCAAAACTTAGCAAATCAGGCAAACATGCTGCCCAGCTTCAGAAAATGATTGACAATCTAAATGCTTCGATTGCTGAAAAAGATACTCAGATTGCTCAGATGACTGACGAATTAGGCAAACTGAACATTCAGGTAAAAGACCTTAATGTTAAAGTTACTGACCTGAATACCAATGTAGACAATTTAAGTACCGACAACGCTAAGAAACAGGCTGATATTGATGCTAAAACTGCTGCATTGAATACTGCTTATTATGTGATTGGAACGAACCGCGAACTGAAAGATAAAAAAATCATCACAGGTGAAGGTGGCTTTATCGGAATTGGTCGTACCAAAGACATCATGGCTGATCTTAATATGAATGACTTCGTTAAGGTGGATATCACCGTAGTGAATGAAATTCCAATCATGAAAAAGAAAATCAACATAATCACTTCTCATCCAAATGGTTCTTACCGTCTCGAAGGTGATAAAACAGTTGATAAACTTGTGATTGTTGACGCTGCTACTTTCTGGAGTCTTTCTAAGGTTCTTGTTATCTCGGCTAAATAATTATCCAACTATCATATTATAAAAAGAGCCGGCTTTAAGTCGGCTCTTTTTTTATGCAATAATGTTTTTGGGTTTAGGTCACTTCTCATTTGTAGGATCGGCCATCCGATTTTTTCGCAGGCGAAGAATATAAAACAGATAAAGGAGATTAGCTTTGAGCAAACTGTGGGATTGATCCAATACCAAACCGTTTGTTTTTGTAGTGCGGACAGCTCTGCTAACAGGAATTAATTCTTACTGTGAACTTCACTTAAGTGAGATTTTATCCGGATCTGATTGACAACGATTGTCTGTCTTGGGTAAGATTGTCGTTGGATTTGGATATGACAATGGATTGAAGTTCCCTTTATAACCGGAAATTATAAGGTAATGAAAGCGAAGAGAGGTGCGACAAATAATGCCAGTTCTAAAGAAAATTACGATGGGTTTTAGTGCTTTCTTTCAATTCGTTTAACGGATGTGCAACGATTTCAATCATCCACTATAGTTCGTGCGCTATTTACGCAATGGCAAAATCATAGCAGTGGAACAACCTAAAGAATAAAATCAGAAATCAGTTTTTCAATTTGTTGCTGCTTTAAATTCGGTTTTACAATACCTGATTCCTTCGGCATCGTAACGCTTAATCTGTTCCAGCATTCGCTTTTTAAACCATGGATAGTTTCGGCTTTCTTTTGTAGACCATAGTACTTCAGACAATGCAGCGACGCGTGGGAAGATCATATATTCAACATATTCTGGAGTTTTCATATATTGGGTCCAGACGTTTGCCTGAGCGCCGATAATATACCTGGTTTCCTGCCTCGAGAGGTCCTGCGGAACCGGCTCAAAATTGTAGACCTGTTCAAGGGTTAAGAGCCCGCCTACTGCCAATGGTTCACCTTTGGGATCAGTTTGATATTGGTCAAAATTACAGAATTTGACTGGCGACATTACGGTTTGAAGTTTCCGCTGTATTGCTTCAATTCCTTCATTCTGACCGCGCCATGACATTACTACCGCTTTGGTAATTAGTGTGTCTTTTACGATTTCGTCCCAGCCTACCATATCCCTTCCGAGCGAATCAAGCGTTCTGCCGATACGCCGAACGAAATAGTTATGGAGATCGTGGACATTGCTCATACTATCTGTTTTCATCTTAAGCTGACACTGGGGGCATTTTTCCCATCTTGTTTCGGAACAATCGGCTCCGCCAATATGAATATACCTGCCGGGAAACAATGTCGTCATTTCTGCAATTACATCTTTGATAAAAGTATAGGTCCCTTCCTTACCCGGGCAATATACGTCGTTGAAAGTACCCCATCTGGTGGCAACTTCGTATGGGACACCAGTACAGCCTAATTCCGGATATGCGGCAAGCGCCGCCAAAGCATGCCCAGGCATTCCGATTCCGGGAACAATTGTAATAAAACGTTGTGATGCATAAGCAACGATCTCGCGGACATCATTTTGCGAATAATAACCACCAGTGGGGATTGTATCGACTCCTGTTGGGTTATTGATGTGCCCGATCATCGTCGTTTTTCTTTCTGAACCTACTTCTGTGAGACGTGGGTATTTTTTTATTTCAATTCGCCAACCCTGATCGTCTGCCAGATGCCAGTTAAACGTATTTAATTTGTGCATTGCCATGTAATCGAGGTACTTCAGGATAAATTCTTTAGGCATAAAGTGGCGGCTAACGTCCAGGTGAAGGCCCCGCCACGAGAAACGCGGCGAATCTTTAATTTCAACCCCTGGAAGTATGATCTCAGTAACTTGTTTCGGAGTGGAGGGCATTAACTGAATCAGGGTCTGTACACCGTAAAAAAGTCCGTTGGGAGTTGCAGCTTCAATTTGAACGCCATCCGAAGATACTGAAAGATGGTAATCTTCCTTGCCAAGTTTTAAATTCTCATCAAGTTTCAGAAACACTGATCCTTTGTCTCCTGTTTCAGAAGTCACGACAGTGTTACTGAATTCATAATATTTCTCCGTATGAACTGTCAGAAATGATGCCAGTTGACGCATCTGATCACTTTCGCTGCTAATCTCTATTTTAGTGGAATTTGAGAGCGTAAATAGCCCCTCCTGGTCGGTTACTTCAGCCGGTAATGGGATGATTCGTACAACAGGGCGCGGAACTGGCTCTTTGCATGAAAACAAGATCGATACGACCGCAATTGTGAAAAATAATCGGAGAAAATTCATTTTCTGGTTGATTTATGTTTTCCGGATGACAAAAGTACAAAAATCTTATTGGGATGTATGATTAATCTTTTTACTGTTGGTCGGAAGATTCAGTTGTTTTCCGGAAAAAAGAATGAATGCATTTAATGCGAATCCTGTAATTATTAATAGATTGCCTGTTATATTAGCACCGTTTAATGCAATGATTTTTCCGGTTAACGCAATTGCTCCTCCCGCGATCATCGCCGTACTACTCCTGATTTTACTTGCTCTAAAGCCTAAAAGTCCAGCTGCAGTTGGAACGATAAATGCACCCGAGAAAATTGTTAAAGCGATTAGCAGCGACTGGATAATGGACTGAACGTTTAATGAGAGTATAATACTTAATATTCCAATAATCAGCATTATAACTTTAGTATTCCTTCGTGAATTCTGCTGTTCAAGTCCTTTTGATATTGGATCGCTGATAATCGTTGCAGATGTGAGTAACGCAGTTGATGCCGAGGACATCACTGCCGAAAGAAGTGCTGCAATCAATAACCCGACACCCCACTCTGGCAATGTTCTGACCATTACCGGAATCAGGGCAGAGCCTTTTTGCAGATGAAGCTCGGGGAACTTATAGGCAGCAAATACGCCCAGAAAGGTGATGCATAAGGAGAAGGGAATTAGTACAATAGCACTTATCAAAACACTTTTTCTTGCAATGTGCTCATTCTCCGCACAAAAAATACGTGAATAAATATCAGGGCCAACTACAAAAGTTGTGGAATAGGTTAATAATAGTACAATCAGATCGAAAACATGAAACCCTTCGTTGAATGGGAATTTTAGTGGTGACATTGCCATTGGTGAAACTGGTTCCGAAAAGAAGATATAAAGAGCGGTTATTAAAACACCTGATAGAATGATCACCGTTTGATAAAGGTCTGTTTTTAAAACAGATATTTGTCCGCCAATTACCGTATAGAAAATAAATACGGCGCCAGAACCCCAAACTGCGATCGAATAATCTAAACCTGTAAATCCATTCAGAATTTTGGCAGCACCGATAATTTGTGCAGCAATAATACCTATCCATGCAAAAGAGATGATAAAAGAGGAGATCATTTTGGCTTCAACCCCATAAAAATCGCCAATCATCTGGGGAAGTGTATATTTCCCCTGACGCCGAACGATCATTGAAAAAGGAACCAATATAAAAAGACCGGCTGATGCACTTAGTAACAGCCACGAAGCAGCCCAGCCCTGGCTCAGTGCCAAATCAGCTGTTCCGAGAATTGCAGAACTTCCCAAAATTGTTGCCAGCAAAGATCCCGTGATTTGCCATAGATTCCCCCGTTTTCCTGCTACGTAATAATCCCCATCTGACCGGATTTTTCTTGAGGAGAAAATACCGATCAAAACCATTGCGGCGATATAAATTATTATAAATAAGTATACTAACACAGGGATCTGAAATCAGTTTGAAAATTCAACCTCTTCATCCGGTAACTGATCCGGAACTTGTTCGCGTCTGAATGGGGGGAAGAATACCCAATACAAACCACCTAAGGAAACAAGAGCCGACATCAGGAAAAACATAAGACTTAATGCAATGCAAAGTTCATTGTCGAGTCCAAATGTCTTGGCTCCTATCAGAAAAACCATTTCACGTGCGCCAATTCCGCCAATTGTAATTGGCAGCGCTGTTGCAATAGCTGATACAAAGAAAAGGAAGAGATAATCGAACAGGTCGGTGGATTGGTGAAAAGCATAGAGAATAAACAAGGCTGAAAAAAATTGTACAATCTGCAATGCCAGTGACCACCAGAATAATCCGGCATGGATTGGCAGAAAACTTTTAAAAAAGTATTTAAGCACAAAGTAATAAAGTACATAAAGAGCTGGTATGCCAATCCATGCAGCCTGTCCGTATGGAAAATGCAGACCCGACAAGTAATACAATACAATGGTGATCATCCCAATTACCACGAGCCCCGCGATACGATTGACAAGCATGGTTCCAATATTTTTTTTGAGACCATTTTTCCGGTACTTATTTACGAGGTAAACTTTGTAACCATCGCCTCCAATACCGCCTGGGAGGAACAAATTATAGAACATCCCAAGCCAGAAAAGCTTAATATTCAGAATTTGTGAAATATTGGCACCCGTATTGCGGAAAGAGAGGTTCTGCCTGAAAGCTAATAAGATAAATGAAATTATCAAAAGTACTAAAGCGCCAAAAAGGAAATACACATTTGCGGTTGAAAAAACGCCTAAAACCTCTTTAAACGAGATTTTCGACATTACCCACCAAATTGCAGCAACGGAAACACATAGCTTCAGAAGATTTGTTCCAATTTTTTTAATTCTCTTTTGCACTTTGTTTTACCAGTTTTCTTGATTATAAACTTCTCCCGGCTGCTGCTTTATTATTTTTGAATTTTCAATTAGCAACGTCTCTTTTCAGACGGCAAAAGTATAGATTATTGCATCATCACAAAAGACCGCCGGGTTAAAAAAGAGAGACAGATGTTAATTAATTGATATGTTTTGTTTTGACTGTAATCTCAAAGTGTTACAATTTGATAAATACTTTGCGTTTATAGAGGAAATAACAGATTCCCCACATCATAGCCCAAACGGTAATTGTCAAAGCCATTTCAATGGTTAATTTGTCAAAGACACCAAAAATTGCATTGATAAAGGGTTTGGCAATGGCGCTCAGCCATTCATTACCGCCTGTATGGGCAAACAGGTAAATGAATAAGGGATTCATTCCAACAATTGCAAAGAATAATGTGTATTTTTTAAAATTCATCACATCAATCAGCCAGTACGAAATCGACAAGGCGATAAGGCACCATCCCCCGCTTACAATTACAAATGAACTGGTGCATATATGCTTTATAATCGGGATATAATTGCTCATGCCGTATCCAACAATCAACCCGATAATCCCTGCGATGGCCATCGTTTGAATCTTTTTGCGTGGTTTCCATTCATTCATCAGAATCATTCCGGCAATAACTCCCCAAATGGTGTGGGCCGTTGTAGGGATTGCATTGAATGAAACCCAGCCTCCTCCGCTTAAACTGCCCGTCAGCGCCAGATCGAACCACGAACCAAAATTTTGATCGGGCGTAAATGGTTGATTGAAACCTTCAATACTCCAAAACCGGTAAAGCAAATCGGATAAAAGGATCATCATAAAGGAGACCAGTAACTGCCATTTAACTGCTTTTTGCATGATTAAGAATGCAATCAGATAAGTTACAGAAAGTTGCGACAGAACATTTGTGAAATGGTAGGTGATCTTCCCCGGACCAATGCAATAGAGGGCCCAACCCAGGAAAAGCAGCAATGCGGATCGGGTTGCGGCGTGAATAAAGGTTTTATTCCAGCTGTCCCCCCTGTTCCACCTTCGTGTCATCGAAAATGGCATGGCAACACCAACGATAAACATAAAGAACGGTTGGATTAAATCCCAGAAATGAAGTCCAATCCAATCGACATGATGCAGTTGCCGGCCAATGTCCGAAATCAATGTTCCATCCATTGACGGATCAACCAATGTACCGAAGAAACCTGAAAACTCACCGACAAGCATAAACATCGTAAATCCCCTGAAAAAATCAATAGAGAGCATTCTGCTCTGATCCTGACTGGAAAGGACTTTATTATTCATCTGCTTGAATTAAATAGGGTTAAAAATGTATTGATTAGTCAATCAGGTGGAAGTCCGATATAAATATTTTTTTCACTGTTGAGTTTAGTCCAAAACCTGATACGGTAAAAATAGTAAGAAATAGCATAAAATGGCAATATTAAATCAATTGTCTCATCATTTTCCCCATTGTCGTTAGCGTCTTATAATATGCATATTATAAGCATTTTAGTTTAATTAGAATTTCCTTGCTGAAGGTTTATCAACAATAAGAACAGGCCAATTGCATAAGTATTTTTGATTTCCTTATATGAGTGACGATTTTACATTCCAATCTCAGCCTTGCAGGAGGGGCACATCTGCTGATTTTTTTGATCAATATCTTCGACGTAGGTACTCGACCTCATCACGCAGGTCGGGTTATGGCAGTGTATCAATCCGAACGTATGACCAAGTTCATGGATTACCTCCTTCTTGAAACGATCCAGCAGAAACTGGTTATCTCCGGCTATTCCATATCGCTCATTACTAAATCTGTATAGCGAAGCAATTCCGGTTCGGCCGCCTAAAAAGGCCTGACCGAAAATAAAAGTAAGAATTGGAATGAAAAGATCAACATTGAATAATCCAAGGGTTTTTAAAGAATCTGG
>Ga0209512_1005516_pt1 | contig 10485 bp, 13 predicted proteins | sample frozenSSSSmetaG_FD_184142 | JGI IMG/M metagenome (GOLD analysis project Ga0209512, IMG submission 184142) | Glacier valley bacterial and archeal communities from Borup Fiord, Nunavut, Canada, to study Microbial Dark Matter (Phase II) -... | ecosystem: Environmental > Aquatic > Freshwater > Ice >... | reverse complement strand
ATCCCTGTCTGTTTACTCATGGTGTTGGTTGATTTGAAACGTTTGTTCAAACAGGCGATGTCGGAACATCGCCCGATCAACCAGCACCAATGAATTTTAACATTTTAACGGGAAAAAATCCTCTTCCTTTTTCCTATCTCCGAACCTAAAGCTAACTCCGAGACTGTCGTTGACCCCGCTTTCAACGCCCAAGCTGCACGACAACTTCATGATCGACGGCGAGAGGATCAAGTTGAAGTAGTGCTGGCACTATCGTTGGTAAATGGCGAATTCCTCCGCACTGAAATCCGATCGGTGTCCTGCGGCATTGCAAGGATCAGGTTGAAACGGGTCTCCTGCACGCTGCCGTAGCAAGCCGGTGACCGTAGCGGGCGCGCAGCTTGTCGAGGGTAGCGTCGAGTCGCTGGTGTTCGTGTCATCCATGGCTGCCATCGTGTCGGCCACCGCCCGGAGGCAACGATAGTGTGTAGTTTAATCAATCGCAGAGCCGGGTGAAGACCTCGGACTGTCATGGGGTGTATTCTTCTACGATTAAGATCAAAAGGGCTATTGCCCTCCAGAGCTATACTCGGACATTCGGAAGGGCAGTTCAACGTCCTGGCGAGTTTGCTGGCGGGATCTCGTTCCGGATGGTTGGCTCAAGCATCACCCAGCAGCATGAGCGCCTACCTCTCAAACTCCCTGATCCTCGACGGTTATCGCTTGATCCGTTTTCTCGGCCGCGGTGGTTTCGGTGAAGTGTGGTTGTGCCAGTCTGTGTCCATGGGCGACTACCGAGCGCTCAAGTTCATCCCGATCACCCATGCGGACCGGTTGGAAAAGGAATATGATGCGCTGCTCCACTACCGTCGGGCGGCGGCCCAACTGCATTCGCCTCATCTGGTGCCCATTGAGCACGTGAACCGCAACGATGCAGGGCTTTACTACGTGATGCCTCTGGCGGACGGCGGCACGGCAGTCGATCCCTCGGATCCCGTATGGGTGCCGGCGAGTCTCGCGACGATCATTCACGAACGGGCCGAAATGCCGGCGTGGTTTTCCAGCAAGGAAATCATCGCGCTGATCCGACCGATTCTCCATGCCTTGCAAACCCTGTCTGACGCCGGACTCGTCCACCGCGACGTGAAGCCGGAAAATATCCTCTTTTTCGGCGGACAACCCTGCTTGGCGGACATCAGCCTGCTCGGTGCGGATGCCTCCGTGATCACCCGGCGCGGCACTCCGGGGTATGCCACCCCGTCCTGGTATGTCGGCGGGCACCCGGACATGTATGGCATCGCCGCCACGCTCTACAGCCTGCTCACCGGGAATTCACCGGACAAAATGGGCCGAGCTGCTTTCGTCTGGCCGCCGCAGGGCGATCGCTCCCTAAGTGAGGCGGAACGCGGCGAATGGAAGCGGCTTCATGCTGTTATTCGACGTGCCTGTGAGGAAAAAGTATCCGAGCGTTTTGTCGATTTCCGGGCGATCGCCGACACGTTTCAAAAGCACATTCGCCCCACTCCGAAGTTGCCGCGAATCATTGCCACCAGTCTCGCTTTGGCCGGGGTGGCGGCGGGCACGATGGTGGCCGCATTCCGCAGCAAACAGCCGGATGTCCAAGATACGACAGGTAAAAAAGACGCCGCCAAAAACCCTCTGCCTGAACTCACCCAGGAGCAAACCGCCGACTACCAGGCGCTCGCGGGCATGATCCAAGGATACATTGGCGAAGGCCAATACGCCAACGCTCTTGCGAGCGTGGAAACCCTGCTTTCCACATATCCGCAATCCCGCACTCAGCCGGCTTATTCCATCGCCCGTGCGATGGCACTCCGAGGACTCGGCCGTATCGAAGAGGCGAAGGTGGAACTCAGGAAAGAGGTCCATCTGTCTCCCCAAATTCCCCCGATGGCCGCCCGCAAAGGCTTGTGGGAGGAATTCGGCGATCTGCCGTCCGCCGAACAGGATTTGACCCGGGTCCTCGACAAGTTCGGCCCCAACACCTTTGTCCTGTTCCTGCGGGCCGACGTGCGCGCGCAACTTGGGAATTTCCCAGGCGTGCTCGCCGACAAACAAGCCGCCTATGCGTGCAATCCCAAGGACGAGTCCGAGCAAAAGCGCTTGGTTAGCACCATGTGGGCTCCCTTGGAGAGCAAGTATTCCGGCTATGCGGACTACTTGAAAACAGCAGCCGTCGGCGAGAAATCTTCGGAACCGGTGGATCGGACACTGGCCAAAGATTCCCCGCTGTTGAAATCCCTCCATGATATTTTGAGAGACTACGGCTCAGAGATGGCGACCACCACGCCCGCTGCGATCGATACCACCAACGAGGTCACCCGCTCGTTGTGGAATGCTTTCCAACGGGGCGACGACCATCAGGCGTTGTCCTTGCTCGATCAGATCCACCAACAGCTTCCCGCCTTGGCCGATGATCCACGTCATTCCGCCTTCAAAGCGCTTTTGTTGCAGCGGCTGTGGCGTAACGACGAGGCGAGCAAAGAACTCTCACGTCCGTGCAATGCCGTCTTGGACCCCAAGCACGCCGCAGTCCGCGCAAGATTTCTAATCGCCCTTGGAAAAGGTCGTGATGCGGAGGCCCTGCTCTCGCGGATGATTGCAGCCGTGCCTTCGACAGAGGATGAACTTGGATACAGTTCCATGCCATTGCTTGCCGTCCGTGCGGAAATCCGGTCTTCGCTGGGTGATTTTGCCGGCGCATTGGAGGACCGTCACGCTGCGGAATCCCGGGTTCCGCCCGAGCCACCCGCTGGCGGAGCCCTGAACCTCTCCATCGACCTCTATTCCCAAAGCCGCCAACGCACCCAAATCCAAGAAGCTTGGGCGGCCATCGAAGCCGGCTTTCCCGCCTATGCGGACTACGTGAAAGCGCAGCCCGGAAAATAATTTCACTTTCCGGGGGAGATTTGTTCCCGCGCTCCGAATGAGGGATTGGATGAGATTGGTTTCCCTACTTCACGCCCGCCGGTTCCACCTGTTGGAAAGTCACCGGCCGGGGTCTTCGCGGAGCAACGAATCCAGTCGCTTCTGGCCCGGGATCCACGGGTCGTTTCAGTCAAACTATTAAAAATACGATCATGATCGAAATCATACCCACACTGTTGACGCCAGCCATGCTGGCCATGTCCGCCCCAGCCATGCCCGCTACCGAACACACCTACGATTGGCAAAACCAACGGACCGTGATGATGGTCGGCGGCAAGCATATGGAACCCGTCAACTACGGCTCGATGAATGGCAGCAATTCCTACGTCGGCGGCACCCTGACGGTGGATGACTGGCGTCAAGACTGCCCCCCCCATCGCGGTCTCATCACTGACCGCTACCAAACCGGAAGGGAGGCATCGTGCCTCCCTTCCCTCCTCAAACCACCATGCTACTCGTACTTTCTCACAGTGAGGACCTGACGACGGACCTCGTCCTCGACCACCTGCCCGATCTGGACGTATTTCGATTCAACATTGATCTTTGGAAGGAATATGAGTGGCAAGTGGATGGTCACACGTTTCTTCTTCGCGATCCCACCGGGCGCACCTGCCGCGATGAAGAGACCCACGCCGTTTATTTGCGAAAGCTGTTTTTCAACCCGCCGCTGATCGATGTTCCGGCCGGCGGCTCGGAAGAAGCCTGGACACGCGGAGAAGTCGAGGAAGTCTGGTTAGGACTTCGCGATCTCGCGATGGACAGCAAGCGCCTTGCTCTTGTGCATCCGTCGCCATTTGGGAGGTGGAACAAAATGCGCCAGATGCGAGTCGCCCGGCGGTTCTTTCGCGTCCCCAAGTGGTCGGCATTCCATTCCAAAACATGCCCTTTAGATGTTCCGGTTGTGGCAAAGTCATTCGGACAGAATCAGATTGGAGAAGGTGGGGTTCTCATGGTTCGCGAAGTCCAACCGGAAAACCTTTCTCCCGATTTTCCCTGGTTCCTCCAACAGTCCATTACCGAAGCCACCCACGACGTGACCGTGGCCTGCGTGGGCGACCAGTTTTTCGCCTACGAACTCTCCAGAAATTCTTTTGAAGGCCAGGACTGCCGCTTCCCCACAACCATGAGTGGTCTATCGTGGACCCCTTGCAGTCTTTCGCACGAAGAGATCTCCGCCATCCGCGGATTCATGAAGGCCACGGGGCTCACCTTTGGCAGAATTGACATGCTGAGGGATCGCGATGGTCTGTGGTTTCTCGAAATCAATCCGAACGGTCAGTTTGCATGGCTTGACCCACACGGGAAAAATGGTCTCTTGGTTGCCGTTGCGGATGAAATCCGGCAGGTCCACCATCGCCATGTGGCATCCACTCGCCTCCGTCCTCTCACGGCGGCATGTTCCTGAAACCCGCACCCATCTCATGGCCGCCCAATTTCCACCCACCTCGATCAACCTGCTCTCCAAGCTCAAGGAAGGCGGCGAGGAGGAGCATTGGCAGGTCTCGTGGAAACGTTTCCTCGAACTCTATCATGAACCCATTGAGGTGATCGCCCGTTCCTGTTATCGCCATCACACTGGCGGGCACGAACCGTCGTCCGGATTCATCGAAGATGCTGTCGCCAACACCGTTGCCGATTTCTTCGCCCGCAGCCAATACCGCTACGACAAGGAAAAGGGCCGGCTGCGGACTTACCTCCGCGTTCTCACCAATGCCCGGGTCGTCGATCTGTTGCGCAAGGAACGTCCCATCGACCAGCGCCCGCTCGATGGCACCACCGAATCCGGCCTCCCGGCAGAGTCACCCGGAGAATCCGACGCTTTTGGCCGATCGCTCCTCGCCACCTTGGTCGAAGACCTGCGCAACCGCATCCCACTGCGACAGTTCGAAATCTTCGAGCGGGTCAAACTCAAGCACCAGTCACCCCAGTTCGTCGCTGAGGATCTCGGCATCGCTCGGGCCATGATCGACCGCAACATCCACAAGGCGATGACTGCGCTCCGCGACCTCGCCGCCCACGCCGAATATCAGGAAGAGTTCTACGAATGAGTGAAATAGGCATTCCTGCCTGTCTTTCATCCCCATCGATTCAAAATCCCAATCTCCAATTCCCAATCCCCATGAACGCCATCACCTTGCTCACCCGTTCCGGCAGTGCCGACCTCACCCCCGAGGAAGACGCTCAGCTCAACCGCGAACTGGCCGCCGCCTACCACATGGACGAGGCGTCCGCCACCAGCCGCGATGTCCAGCGCATCGCCGAAAAAGTGCGCGCACGGCTTGCAAGCCCACCCGCCGACCCGCCTTCGTCCTGCAAGGAATAATCTAGCAACCGGATCTGGGCTAATCTCGCTAATCAAACTGACTCTCATGGACCGTTGGGCACTTTACACCGCAGGGAAGATTTCGAAACCGACGCAGAGCCCCCAGCTCTTGCGGTTGGAATCCCACGGGCACTTCGTGATCGAATCCATAGACCATCATCCTCCCGAAGGCCGTGAACTCCCTGACCTCTCCGAGCAATGCATCGCAGTGGATATTGTCGCCATTGAAGACGCCTTGGCTGGCCCTTGCTCCGCACTGTATCGGCCTGGCTTGATTTCCGTCTCCAGCCAAGTCGCCAACCGGAGGCGCGAGCAGCTATGGCACGAGAGTTGCCGACCGGGAACACCTCCTCTTGTCACCTTGCAAGCAGCCGTCGGTGGCTTCGCTTTAGGTGTCATCGCAACCGTGACGTCATTGGTGTTTTTCTGGCGGTAAGGGGAAGATCAACCACGCCGGCATGCCTAAAGCGCACACCAATCATCAGCCGCGCCCTTGGCGCAACACGCTCGTCAGCTTTTTCGGCCTGACGGGGAAAAGCCCCGCGATCGGACACGAAAGCGTTTGTTACAGCACCCAGAGTTCCGCGTCATTGACCCTCCGCAGCCCGGCCTCGATCTTCGAAAGTCCACCACGACTCAGATCCCATCCAGCAACCTGCAACTTGGCCGCCAAAGCCTCCTGCGACAGTCCCGCCTCAGTCCGTAAACGGCGGACCTGGGGACCGACAAGATTCTGTGAGATGGCTGCCATTGCTCCGCTATTGGAGCTTGACCCTACCCAAGCATTCCCGGACTCTTGCTCCGCGGATGGAGCAGAATGCATCACTCATGGCGCAGGCGAATCGGAGAGGAAGACTGTGGGCGGGCAATTGCAGAATGACATTGTTCCTTCGTCCTAGTCCCAGCCCCACCGATTGAATCGTTTCCTCCAATCCACACCCAAAACACAAACGCAAACTGAAATACTTCTATGGATCTCCTTACCGACCCAATCGTGCTGGCTGCTGCTGGAGGACTTGCTGTCGCCCTTATAGTCTATATAAACGGGCTGAGATCTCAGCGGTCGTTGAAAAATGAAATCGCCGGATTGAAAGAACACCTGCACCGCCACATGACGATCAATGAGAAAGGCAATAACGCCATCATTCGGGAGAATACAACTTTGACAAAACAGGTGACCACCTTGGAAAACTCGCTGGCTACATTGAGCTCCAACGCGAGCAAATCAGAACTCCGCTCGCTGTTTCTGCTCGAAAAGGGAATACAGCTTATGTATATAAAAATTCCGTCATTCGCCGGGCACTGGGAGACATACAAAATCGAGGCGGACGCGGAACTGGAAAAGATCTTTGCTGGCGAAGTTTCCTGGCCGAGACAAATCATCCGCAGATCACTGGGCCTTCTTTTCACCGACAAGTCACCTGCCAATTTCCCTCCAAACACAGAAATTGATTTGAAAAAAAACTAACAAACGTCGATCCTGTGAGTTCTGATCGACATCTCTCTTTTGCCAACTGTGCCAATCAGCTCCGTTCTGCTCGTGCTAGCGAATATCAATGGAGTATAAAATTGCAAGTTGCCTTTGGGGTATGCCGGGGTGTTACAGATATTTAACCTACTCACCAAAACGAAGAACTTAACACGGAACAAACCGAATCATGAGCAACAACTTCAACCGGACCGGTTCTCACATCACATACCTATCTTTTGTGGCCCTTGTTGCTTGCCTGTGCCTGTCGGCTTGCAAATCCAAAATTCAGCTATCAGGAAGTTATGAAAGTGACGAAAGAACAATCACAGGTCATCCCTGTGAAATGATCACGTTTCTAGGCCCTGGAAAAGCAAAGTTTACCAATAACCGGCTAAGCGCAAAAATCTTTAACAGCCCTTTCATCGGCGGGGAAAAAGAATTTATGGTGGAATACTGGAATGATCAGGAGTCTATCGAATTCAGGAGATATTTTTTAGATCTAACCGAAACCCGGAAATTCAAAATCGAGAATGGAGCTTCAGTTTTTCGAGAGGAAGGTAATTCATTTCGAAAGAGGTGATAAGCCGAGGACGTCTCCAATACATCTGAATAGTCGTAACTTCGATCAAAAGAAAGCACCTCTCAGTGAGCACCAATCAAAAAACATCTTTTCCCGCCGTCCCGATCAGCTTCATCCTGCTACTTGTGGTGGGATCCGTTATCGCTTGGTGGTTCATGAAGGGCGACGGCACTCCGAAACTGCCGGCAAAACCATTGAACGGGGACACCTTGAAGATATTTCGCGTCCCGGGTGGAACCCTGTCAACCAGTGGATTGACCAAGACCGAGCAATTCTCCAAAACTGACGAGAATTGGTGGCGAGGAACAACAAGCGCAGTCATCAGGTTCGACGCCACCTATCGCTACGACATCAAGCTCCGCTCATCATGGAACTTTATCTTCGATGAAGAACGCAAGGTGGCATTCGTGCTGGCACCCAAGCTGACGGCACAACTTCCTGTCGCGATTGACAGCAAGACGGTTCAAGAGGAAACCAGCTCCGGATGGGCTCGCTTTGACAAATGGGATCACTTGGCGCAGCTCCGGAAAGAGGTGTCTTCATCCCTTGAGAAGAAAGCGGAAAGTCAGGATTACGCCACCCTTGTCCGTGGCGAGGCGCGGCAAACGGTGGAGGAGTTTGTCTCCGACTGGATTATCAAAGAGCACGGTTGGAGCTCCAAGGACCGGCCTGTCGTGAAAGTCTATTTCGAGGATGAAAAGGACATTCCGTTTCCTGCCGGCAAAACCGTCTCTGATTTCCTGCAATGATTCGACTTTTCTCCGCATGGTGGATGCGACTGACGGTATCGGGCAAGAGTCTGGCACTGGTCCTCCTTTTGCTGCCCATCGCTATGTTCCTCGGCCACTGGTGGACAGGGGGAGCCATCTGGAATCACATGACCCATACCCCGTTCAGTCCTTGGAAAAACTATGTGAGCGACTACGCTTACCGAAGCCCGGTTTGGCCGATCTTCGTTGGCTGCATGTACGCATTCGCGATCATACTTGTTGGATTTTCACTCAAATTATTCCACTGGTCCGGCAGGTGGCGATTTCTGGCTTGGCTGCTCTGCCTGTCACTCGGCTATTCAGGTCTCAAACTTGTTGAGGTTGCAATTTCCCCAGTCAAGTCCCCAGAGGTCACCATTGAGGAGTTACAGTCGCGAATGGATCCGTCACTTTGGAAGTTGTTGAAGGACGACGCTTTCATGAAATGGCAGAAAATCAACGGTGTGCCGACTCCAAAGCAAAATACTCCTAGTATTGTCGTCGAAGCGTTCGTGTCGAATGCCAAACACCTTATCGGAATCGAACCGGCCATGTTTGCCATCGCCTTTTCAATCGTGTTTTGCTGGATTCTAGATCCACGCACCTGGTTAAGGGATTCCCGTTGGCGGTTGTCGGTCACTGCTTTCGCCTTGGTGGTGGTTGCACTCCCCCAGTTTCAGATTTTTAGTAGCTATGTTGGCCTGGGACAGCGCATCGGTTTCCTTGGTGTTTATATCTGGATGTGGCAGATGCTGACGGCATTTTTCAAACGAGAAATTGCCGAGAAGCCAGTTGAAGTCAGAAACTCCGTGCCACATTGAACAATCTGAATTCCAATGGTGCCAGTCGTGACGAGATTAGGCAGCCCGAGCAGCAAATATTTTTCCGCGTGCTTGAGGACTTCGCCTTAAGCATTCCCAATTCAGCCGAGCCATTGAGTGCAAATCCGAGAGAGCGAGCCAAAGAGATTGTGCGGTTCGCCGGACTGAAGGCTGGCGCATTGTCGGCGACACTGGCCCTGCCCCCGGGGCCGATTGGAATGCTCACGGTGGTCCCCGATTTAATCAAAGTATGGAAGATTCAGCAGCAGATGGTGGCCGATGTCGCGGCATGCTTCGGCAAGACCGCTCAGTTGAACCGTCAAATGATGGTCTATTGTCTTTTCCGCCATGGCGCGGCGATGCTGGTGCGGGATGTTGTCGCGCGTGTCGGAGAACGAGTCATCGTCAAACGAGCCAGCCTGCGTGTGATCCAACAGACACTGAGGAGGATCGGTCTCCAAGTCACCCAGAAGACCGTGGGGAAATCGCTATCCCGTTGGTTGCCTGTTCTGGGACCCGTTTTGATCGGTAGCTATTCATTGATCGACACCCGAACCGTCGGCAAAACGGCTATCAACACTTTCAGCTGCCAGATTGAAATCGAGCCACCTGAACTCCCTGATCAAATAAATGATTCAAAAACTTGTTAGTTCAAAGCCGTTCATTCAAAAATGATCCGTTTTCCACTGAATTCCAATCCTTTCAGGCGGCGTGTAGCTTCTGCCTTTTCGGTCCAGAGAAGAACCTGATTGAGAATGCTCGGTAGATCATGGGACGAGGGGGCGAGGGAGGCTATGGTCTTTGCAATCAGTTTCGCTTCCTCCGACGCAGGGTGCTTTTTAAACGCGAGCAACACTTTTTTGATGCGTTTCAGACTTCCTTTTATGTCCGTCTCGTTCGTCCGGGCATGATGCCATTTTGAAATCTTGGTCACGTTCGCCTTTAGTTCGAAGAAGAGCTTTTCCTGCGTAACAAACACCTTGCCGCTCTGAATATAGCCCGTGAATCCATGGCGATCCTCGAAAATCCGCATGGCGTCCTGCAGAAGTTCGATTGATCGTTGGACTTCATCAGGTCCGGGTATCGTAACACATGGGAAAAACGCATTGTTGAAGTAGCCGAATGGCTGATCACATCCTACGAGCAAGATCATGGTCGATACTCCCGGTGTGCAAACCATGTATGCAAAGGGTGTATCAACCACTACTCCAATCATACCATCCAGAATGACATGGCTTGGGCTGAAAAAATGATCTCCAACCATCCGGACCCAAGTTCCGGGCCGGTGCTCCAAAGGCTGATCGTTTGCGAAATTGCTTGTTTGATGAATCACCATGGGTTGTCCGATTTAATCGGCTTTGGTTTCCGTTAATTCATAATCGATATCGAACATTTCTGAGGAATCAAGGTGAATTTCATACCACTCTTGTTCTGAAGTCTTCACCACGAAGCGTGCGGCCGATTTCGATGGCGTCTGCAAGACACATGAGAGCGGCGGAGCGAATGGCGCATGAATCGGGCGGTTTAAAAAGCGCATGGCAAAAACGAGGTGGCGGATCATTTTTGGCGTGGCGGTTGTGTTAGCTCTCGATGCGGTCTTTCATGCGGTAGCT
>Ga0209512_1005511_pt1 | contig 10493 bp, 10 predicted proteins | sample frozenSSSSmetaG_FD_184142 | JGI IMG/M metagenome (GOLD analysis project Ga0209512, IMG submission 184142) | Glacier valley bacterial and archeal communities from Borup Fiord, Nunavut, Canada, to study Microbial Dark Matter (Phase II) -... | ecosystem: Environmental > Aquatic > Freshwater > Ice >... | reverse complement strand
ACCTGATGCTGCAATGGTATAAGTTACCGTATAAGATCCTGCAGTACTTGCACTTGGAATTATTGCTCCTGTTACCGAATTAATAGATAATCCTTGTGGCGTTGCTGTGTAAGTTCCACCAGCAGTTCCATTCAGTGTTACTGCCTGATCAGAAGCAATATTCTTGCAGAATGCGGTTCTTGTATAGGTAATTGTTGCTGCTCCATTGGTGATGGTCTCAGGTGTTGCTGTAAATGTTTCATCACTGCTGACAGCAGCGTTCATTGGGGTAATTGCCCGTGAAGGATTAACCATGATTGTATGAGATGCTATGGCAGGTTCGTTACAGCCTGCAGCACTGGCAGTGATTATGGAGGTTCCGCTCCATCCTGCAACATAGCTTACGGAGCCATTTGCTGCAACAATCGTGTTTCCTCCTGCGATACTCTCAGCATCCAAGCTATAGGTTATTCCGGTAGTGTTGGTTGCTGTTGCTATATAAGTTACTGATCCTTCTCCCTGACTCCGGGTTGTGGTGGCACCCAAGATAAAAACTGGCGTTCCTACTGTCAGAATAATCGTTATATTTTTAATATTCCCTGTGCTTACTGGATTACTACAAATTTGAAATCCAGAACCGGATGCCAAATTGGTGATTGTAATATCAGTTGATCCGGCATTTGCCATAGCACTTGTTATAAATGTACCAATACCTGGTTGCAAAACAGTTAAAGTTGCAGTATTACCGGTTACAATATTGGCACCACTTAGATTGTAAGTCACAACATAAACACCTACCGGTAAACTAACCTTGGTAGAATTTAAGGTTACAAAAGTACCATTTCCGCTACAGACAGGACTTTCTGCACTTGTACTTGTAATGGCGTAGTTTGGACAAGTCCAGTAAATAATCAATTGTCCTCTACCACCTTCACCTGAAGCAGAACCTAAATCGCCTCTGCCACCTCCACCTCCACCTGGAAAAGTGCCCCCTAAGCCAATGTTGTTTTTGTCGCCTCCATTTCCACCATCACCATTGGCATCAATTCCTCCAGCTCCACCTTCTGCCCCACTGGCATTTCCGCCATTTACTCCATCTCTGCTAACAGTTGCTGAACTTCCACCGCCGCCACCGCTATTGGTATTTCCATTACCGCCATTACCTCCATTAAATTTTGTCGTTCCTATACTTTCTGATGCTAATCCTCCCACCCCTCCAGTTCCAGAAGAGTTAGTATTATTACCATTATTGCCACCTTGCGCAATAACCAGTGCGTCAAAACTTGTTGAACCTCCGGCAGTGGATTCAGTAGTCTGGTTTGGAGCTGTACCACCTGCTCCAATAGTCACATTGTAGGTATTCCCTGGGGTCACAGCCAAAATGCTACTTGCATAAGCACCTCCACCACCTCCACCTTTTCCAACAGAAAAAATACTTGCCTGACCGCCAGCCCCGCCACCGCCCCAAGCCTGCACATTGATACTGGTCACCCCGGCAGGAACAGTAAAATTTCCATTGGCAGTAAATGTTTGTTGTGATTGTGCCTGACCTTTTCCTGCAAAAGCAATAAATAGCACCATCATCAAAATTAAATGAGGAATGAATGGTAGCTTTATCAATCTCTTAAGCAGCAGCAGAAACCACCCCAGGCCAATGGCTAAAATCAGCAGGCTTCCAGACAATGTAGAGCTATATAGAATAAATTGTGTTATAGAAAACAGTGGTTGGGCAATATCCGCGGGAGTATTGCCGTTATAATGATTGCATGGTCGGGTAATGGCATTTACAAAGAGTGTACATGGGTTCAATTTGGAGAATTGAACCAGCGAATCACTTCTTAACGTAGTTGCAGACATTTCGCAACCAACGGTCGAAATAAAATAGTAAATTAATACCCCCAGTATTTTAAAGCCTATTAATTTATTCATCGCAAACCCATCAATTCAAATCCAACTCTGTACTTCAATTCAGCAATCTGACGGTAGACGGAACACTCTTTTTAAGGAAAAATCTAAATATTTTTGTTTAATTGAAATACTTTTCCCTCCTTCCAAAGAAAAAAAACTGTTACTTCATCCCCTTTTCAGTATTAAAATTTCCTGGTAGATTCATGCAAACTTTCTAATATTACAAAATATAAGCACTCAAAAACTATTTTTTTTATTGTAACCTCAACATTGAAAGGCTGTTTTAGATTTTGAACTTTCTAATTGCATTCTAATAATTTGATGGAAAAGTAAAAAGTAATTTTTACAGACCCTTACAATTCTAATTATAAGAGATATAAAAGTTATTTATCGCAATACAATATTTATTTTATCTTTATTGTTAAATATGCAATTTATATTAATTCTAAATAAGATTTTAATGCTATGTATTGTAAATTATTTTTACTTAAGGTCAATATAGAGCTAATTAAGGTATCTTTTAGATAACTATTATTTACATCGTGTAAGAATATTTTATTATTTGTAATATTATACATACATTATTTTACACATTAAACTATGTTATTTAAACATATTACTTGTTATGTATTTTAGTTATGATCATGTAAATAGACACCTAGTCTTAGCCATGTATTTTAGACATGGCTAATCATATTTAATCGCGTTTTGATTAAATATGATTAGTTGAAATGAATTGGTTAATTTGACAGAGTGATTCGTTGCGCGGAATTTACGATATAAAACACTTTTCTACCTGCGGGTTTGGCATATTAATCAGTCCAAACATTAAAATGCATGTCTACATGAGGAGGGATTGCCTTACCGTTATGCATTCCGCTTAACCACAGACATAGTTGCCAGAGTAAATTTATTGTAACCTGAAAATAATACTTCGTGATCACTCAAAAACTCCCAGATCCGTTGGAAATATTAAGGTATAGCCAATAAATATAGTTCACAAATTTGGGGTGAGATTATATTACAGATCCATCAGCCTATTCAATCATTCACTCGATCAATAGAAAAATGAAATAGAAGGCCTTGTACCTGTTTCATAGGAACTTACCGGTGGAATTAAGTTGAGCCTAATTTAGTAATGGCTCCTATCTATTTTGAGTCAAAGGCGGATTAGTGTCAACGTTTATTTTGGAAAAGTAGAAGGCAGTTGTAATTTATAAACTTTAAAGGGAGGCTTTTACCTTCCACCCTCAACCATTAATTTGGTGTTTTAAACGGATAAATAGATCTCGATTTAGCCGCTCATTCAACATTGGGACAACCGCTTCGATCGAAGCTTTACTAATGTCATCAATTTCAATGGCCCATTGCGAAGTTATGTCACACAGAGTATTCAGGGCGACATAGACTCATATAAACATATTTTACCTTTCGGTAATTTTTCACCCCGAAAGTGTCATTGGGTGCTACCCAAGTAATTGGAAAGATAGAAAAAGAAATGATCTATGAAGAATGACTGGCTGATAGCTCCGCGCCCATCCGAGTAATCCGCTTTAAACCGTGTAATCTGTATCCCCTAATTATAGCCAAACGTCACCGCATAACTTCCGGAATAAAGCCCAACAGGATTGGCATTCATATCGCCCACCGTCAAACTTGCCCCAATTCGTACGGTCAACTCCCCACTGGTCAATATACCCGCACCGATGCCCTGTGCTGGAGACGATTTCCAATCACTTACCTGGATGGTTTTATCATTTTTAAAGTTGATCAATGTTTCAGGTCCCAGAGGAAGAGAAATTGAAAAGGTAGCATCATATTGTCCCGTGATTGAGAAACTGGCCGCGTTTTGAGTTCCACCCTCCAGTACAACATTTCCCTGAACACTAATGGTTCCTTCAGGAGTCAAGATTATCTTTCCCCCTTGTGCTTTAGGCGAAAAGCGGCCAAAGTTCAATTGGGAAGTTTCCTTGGTCGATAAAGCTTCTATAACTTCCGCCGTGGCAGTAGCACTCATGGTGACCTGCGCTTTCGCTTCAGGAACCATGGCAACTAAAAAGGTGGTAATGCCACAAAACAGCAGAATTATTTGCCTCATTTAAATTAATTAAAGCGTTAAAACAAAGTACTCAATATCAACAGGTTAACAGAATCAAATTATCATATCTATTATAAGCATGCAAATAACTTGCCCTTTACCCCTTTGCGTAATATGACTTACTAATTTTGCTTCTATTGAGATTTCATTCTTCTTTCGGGGGGCATTGTCATAAACCATGCCAACCGATATTTAGAAAGTGTTTTTGACTAATTAACTGTTTGTTTTTAATTACATAAACATATTGACATACAATTATTTAAAATTTTAATTTATAATTATTATAAATTAAAATACACCCCTTTACACCCCAAATTGGCACCCTATTTCAAATAAGATATTTTTACTCACCGTAAACTTTCTTTATGCTGAAAAGAGGGTGAACACTGATGACATGTTAAAAAGAACAAAAAAGAGTGTTCTTTTTTATTTATCAGTATTCAAATTAATGATTAACCTGAATTTATAATAAGCAAATGAGTGTAAAAAAGTACCAAAGAGACAAAGTATCAAAGCAAAAAAAGACTTCAATTAGTTATTTGGGTGCTATATTATAGTAAAAATTACTCCAAAAATAAGGTAAAATACTTTGGGACTTTGGTACTCTGGTACTTTGCAGCTTGCCTTTGAAGAACATGTTTCTTATTTCGAACTCAGGTTATTACTGATAAAACATCTTATCCAGAAACTCTTCCCTGAATGCAAAGATTTGTTGTAGTTGCCGTTTTACAAAAAGGGCATGTGCCAATTTTCCTAACCATCCAAAGGGCAATTTATACGACACGCGGTCAGTCATTAAAACACCTTCGCCCTGCGCTTCGAAATGATGTTCATGGTGCCACATCCTGTAAGGGCCAAAACGCTGTTCGTCAACGAAATATTTACCTTCTGAAACATGCGTTATTTCAGTCACCCAGTTGGTTGTGAAGCCCGGAAATGGAGACACCCGGTAAGTAATAATTTGTCCGGGGGCCATTTTAGCAGGAGCCCCGGAAGTAATCTGAAAACCCATGTGCGAAGGAGTAATCTTCGACAAGTTGCCGGGCGAAGAGAAGAAAAGCCAGGCTTCGTCCATCGAACAGTTTATAAATTGCCTGACTTCCAGTGTATAAATTCCCGAATGTGATTGAAAGGTTACCATAATTGTTTAATAGATTACACGGATTAAAACGGATTACACGGATTAAAACGGATTACACGGATTACTTTCGATACTTTGATAAGCATCTTTCATCCTTTTTATTTCTTCATCAATAAAAGTAATGGGTTTACTGGCAAAGATAAGAATTTATCTGTTTCAATATTTTAAACTATAACTCACCTTACGAATGAACACAGATATTTAATAAAAAAGAAAAAAGAAATACATATGTAGCAGAGGATGTTCTCAAAGTCGAATAAACACGGAGACACAAATACATGAAGACACAAAGATCTGGCATTCAATTATTTTTTCCTCGTGTTCTTGCGTCTCCGTGTTTAATTTTTTCTTTAAGACACCCTTCGTATTATTTTTTTGTGTTCTTGCGTAAGATGAGACTATAATACGAATAGCACGAATTTAAATGAAGGATATGAATTCCAAATGGAACTCAGATGCAAGTATGCAGGATCAGTGTTCCTTTATTTATTTAAACTGTATGTAATCGATGTTCCCGTCTGTCAGCATCCGTGTAATCCATTTTAATCCGTGGAATATTTCCCTCAGTGTAATCTGATTTAATCTGTGCAATCTGTGTCCCTCCGTTTTAATCCGTGCAATCTTTTTCCTTAACTTTGGGCCTTTCAAAAATGAAACTATAATCACTTTATACAACATACCATGGCATTGATCAATGAGAATTACCTGAAACTTCAGGCAGGGTATTTATTCCCCGAAATCGGTAGACGAGTACGCGAATTTGCAGAGGCCAATCCAGACAAAATAATTATCCGCATGGGTATTGGTGACGTTACACAACCATTGGTACCAGCCGTCATCAAGGCTTTTCACGAAGGTGTTGAAGAGTTGGCAAGTGCAGCCACATTTAAAGGTTACGGCCCCGAACAGGGCTACGATTTTTTACGCAATGCCATCGCCTTGAACGACTACCAAAATCGTGGAGTTGACATTACAGCTGAGGATATATTTGTATCCGATGGTTCAAAATGCGACACAGGCAACATCCAGGAAATATTTGGAGCGGGAAACAAAATCGCCATCTGCGACCCTGTTTATCCTGTATATGCTGATACAACTGTTATGTCAGGCAAAACAGGACCGATGCAAAGCAATGGTTATTTCGAAGGAATTATTTACATGCCTTGCAATGAGGCCAACGGGTTTATTCCTGAATTGCCCACCGAACGTCCCGACCTGATATTTCTATGTTATCCCAACAATCCAACAGGAACCGTTGCCAGCAAAGAAGAGTTGACCAAATGGGTAACTTATGCCCGTGCCAATCAATGCATTATCCTTTATGATGCAGCCTACGAAGCTTATATAACCGACGATTCCATTCCCCATTCGATCTTCGAAATTGAAGGTGCAAAAGAGGTGGCACTCGAATTTCGCAGCTTCTCAAAAACGGCAGGCTTTACCGGAACACGTTGCGCCTTTACAGTGATCCCCAAAGAATTGAAAGCTTACGACACCGCCGGGAATGCCCACCAGGTAAAGGCATTGTGGAACCGCAGGCATACCACCAAATTCAATGGCGTATCTTATCCGGTGCAGAAAGCCGCCGCCGCTATTTATACCCCGGAAGGCAAAAAGCAGGTGAAGGCTGTTGTTGATTATTACCTTGAGAATGCCCGTATCATGCGCGAAAGCCTAAAAGAAAGTGGGTTTAGCGTGTTTGGCGGAGTGAATGCCCCTTATGTTTGGGTGAAAACTCCCAGTGGAGTTAAATCATGGGATTTTTTTGATCAGCTACTCACCGAGGCCAATGTGGTGGGAACTCCCGGTTCAGGCTTTGGCCCCTCGGGCGAAGGTTATTTCCGCTTTTCAGCCTTTGCCGATCGTTACAATGTGCTGGACGCCATGGAACGAATCAGGAAATTGTAGGGGGTACACAGTGTTTAATATTAAAATGTTTCACTTTCAAAAGTTATATTGTGTGTCACAGTAAAAGGTAAAAAGGCACACAGTGTTTCACAGAGGCTACACAGTGTTTCACAGTTTTTTTTACTGTGTGACACTGTGTAGCCTCTGTGAAACACTGTGTGCCTTTTTACCTTTTACTGTGTGTCCTCTGTGAAACACTGCGTAACTTTTTACCTTTTCAGGAGCGGACTCAACCATGAGGCCAATAAACTGCAAAGGTGTTAAGCCTTAAATAATTAGTTACATTTGACTAAATGTAACTAATTTATAGGTACATTTGTAAAAACTCAAGGATGAGCAGCAAAGCCAAATTACTAGAACGTTTTTTGAGACAACCCAAGGATTTTACGTATCCCGAACTCCTAAGTCTTTTAAATAGTTTTGGATATGTAGAAGAAATGAAAGGAAAAACATCTGGTTCAAGGGTCATGTTTTTTAATCAGGAAAAAGAGCATGTTATTTTGATACACAAGCCACATCCCGGGAATATACTCAAAGAATATGTGATGAAATATGTTTTGGACGAACTTATTACGGTAGGTTTTATTAAAAACGAAGGCTAAAACTCTTAAATTATGAACACGTTAGAATACAATGATTTTATTGGCAGCGTTAATTTCAGCGAAGATGATGATGTTTTTTTTGGAAAGATTGAAGGGATTAACGCATTGGTAACATTTGAAGGGCAGTCAGTAGCCGAACTAAAGGAAGCTTTCAAAGAAGCTGTTACAGATTATATCGTGTTATGCCAGGCAAAAGGCATTAAAGCACAAAAGACCTATACTGGGGTTTTGAATGTCCGCCTTACGCCTGAGATACACCGAAGAGCTGCAGTAATAGCGAAAAAAAGTGGAACAACATTAAACAGTTTAATCAAAAAAGCAGTTGAGAAAGAGCTAAAGTCTGCTCATATTTAGGGACGCGTTCCTCCACGATGTAAGCCGAGGCTGATGTTATTTATACTAAAAGCGGGATAAATTTATACATTTTCATTGTGGCATTTATAAAAAACTTCCTATTTGTAATTAAACACATAAATACATAAATCACATAGAAAACATAGCTAAGCCATACAGTTTAAAATTATTCTATGTGTTCTTGCTATGCCCAGAGGCTTCGGGATGTATCTATGTGTTTAATTTTTTAATGTACTAATTTGCCCCGTTTGATGTATAACTAACAAGAGATTACTTCGTTCCTAAATAACCCTCAGATCAAGTTTCTTATAGCGAGAATCGTCCATATTAGCTAAGACACGACAATCCGTCAAAATGCATAAATGTCGGATTGTCGGAAACCTGCAACACCCTAGAACCTGGAACTCTCCTTTGGAGTGCCACTTCGTGTAATTCGTATTAATTCGAGTAATTCGTATTTACAATTTCGAAATAGGCCTGTGGATGTTCGCATACAGGGCATTTCAGGGGTGGTTGGGTCGATTCGTGCAGGAATCCGCACACACGGCATTTCCAAACCACTTTTCCTTCGCTTGCAAATACCTGTCCTGTTTCCAGCTTGTGGTATAATTGACGGTAGCGTTCATCATGGTGCTTTTCAATCTTGGCGATTAATCTAAACAGCAAGGCAATTCTTTTAAAACCTTCTTCATCAGCTACGCGGGCAAATTCAGGATACAGATCTGTCCACTCTTCGTTTTCACCATTGGCAGCAGCTTTCAGGTTTTCCATTGTAGTGCCTATCATTCCGGCAGGGTAAGTGGCGGTAATTTCAACGGAACCACCTTCCAGCTGTTTGAAAAACTGTTTTGCATGTGAGCGCTCGTTCTCAGCAGTTTCCATGAAAAGGGAAGCGATGTGCTCCAAGCCTTCTTTTTGAGCTACTTTGGCAAAAAATTCATAACGGTTGCGGGCTTGCGATTCGCCTGCAAAGGCTTTTAACAGATTTTTCTCTGTCTGTGATCCTGCTAAATTCTCCATTTGTGTTTGTATTTATTGAATGAAATTATTTTACTAATCAATCCTCTAAAAGTACAACTTTAAACCGATGTAGATTCAAAAGCATCAAGGTTTTTAAAAACCTTGATGCTTTTAGGTCCGGTAACTCACGCTAAGCAAAGGGAGCACCGGGCAAGGAGCAATTGGCAATTGACCTTTTGTCCCTTTCGCTATTTGGATTTTTGAGGCCTGATACGATTAAAATGCCCCCGAGTATTCAGAATCAATTGCCCTTTGCGTAAAGGTGAGTCAGTAACAAATGTATTTTTGCAGTTGAAGTAAAAATTAACGACCTTTGCATCCTTTATTAAAGGCAGTGGGCAGTATTTAGTGGACAGTTTACAGTAAATTTTAGTTGATGACAATAAACGAAGTACAAAAAGAGATTGTTGAGGAGTTTTCGGCTTTCGAAGACTGGATGGACAAATACGGTTACCTGATCGAGTTGGGTAACGAGTTGAAAGATTTAGACCCGAAAGACAAAACCGATCAGTACCTTATCAAAGGGTGTCAGTCGAGGGTATGGCTGGTATCTGATTTTACGGATGGTAAAATTGTTTTTCGTGGTGAAAGCGATGCGGTGATCGTCAAAGGATTGGTGGCTTTATTGCTTCGTGTGGTTTCGAATCGTACCCCGGAAGAGTTGATGAAAAACGAACTTTTCTTTGTCGACGAAATCGGCTTGAAACAGCACCTCTCGCCTACCCGATCGAACGGATTGCTGGCTATGATCAAACAAATTAAACTCTATGCTGTTGCTTATAACAGACTATCAGGAAAGGAAAATGCATGATGGATAACAGGATTGATTTAATCATTGATGGGTTAAAAGACGTTTACGACCCGGAAATACCGGTCAATATATATGATCTAGGGTTGATTTACAGTGTGGACATTGATGAGACCAACAGGGCCAACATCATTATGACACTCACTTCACCCGGCTGTCCGGTTGCTGATATGCTGGTGGATGATGTCCGCCAGGCGGCTTTAGCGGTTGTCAATGTGCAGGAAGCTGAAGTGGAACTGGTGTTTGACCCACCCTGGGACAAGTCGATGATGAGCGAGGAAGCCCGGCTTGAGCTAGGATTTTTTTAGAAGAAGATTGCACGGATTTAAAAGGATTACACGGATTGGGTGTCCGCATTTTTTGAATCAATCCGTTGCCTGAACTATGATTTATATGATTATAGGATGGAAGGATTATAAAAAGAACCCACCATCCTAAAATCGTATCATCCTAAAAATCCTAATTTTGACACTTTAATCATAATAATAGTCTAAAATTAAAATTGAACTGAATTGACTGAAAATGGTTAGAATGCAAATTGGTAAATTGGTAAACAGAATAAAAAGGGGTGCTGGATTTGTAGAAATCCAGCACCCCATTTTCGATGAGATGAGCCCATTTTACTTTTGGTTTTTCACATTCACCAACAAGCTTAATTCGTCCAGCTGTTCGGGT
>Ga0209512_1005510_pt1 | contig 10493 bp, 8 predicted proteins | sample frozenSSSSmetaG_FD_184142 | JGI IMG/M metagenome (GOLD analysis project Ga0209512, IMG submission 184142) | Glacier valley bacterial and archeal communities from Borup Fiord, Nunavut, Canada, to study Microbial Dark Matter (Phase II) -... | ecosystem: Environmental > Aquatic > Freshwater > Ice >... | reverse complement strand
AATAGTATAAAAGGCCCATCAACAATGCAACAAATGAAAATCCAACGAATAAAATAGTGGATCTCATTGCTGGCGTGATAATAAAATCGGTCGACTTGCGAGGTTTATTTTTCATCACCTTTTCGTTGGGAGGAAGTGAGGCGAGGGCTCCGGCGGCAAATGTATCCATGATCAAATTCACCCAAAGCATTTGTGTGACTGTCAATGGAAGCTCATGACCAAATATGGAGCCGAGTAAAACAATAAGCAGTGCCGCAACATTGATAGTCAGCTGGAAGAGTATAAACCGCTGAATATTCAGATATAATGATCGTCCCCACATTACTGCAGTTGCTATACTGTTAAAGGAGTCGTCGAGCAAAGTAATATCGCTGGCTTCCTTGGCGACCGATGTTCCCGATCCCATCGATAAACCGACATGTGCAAAGTTCAAAGCCGGCGCATCATTGGTTCCGTCACCTGTAACCGCAACTACAGATCCAGCCTTCTGAAGCAATTGAACTAAACGCTGCTTGTCTGTGGGCCTTGCACGACACATGATTTTCAGGTGTTTAACCCTGCTTAGTGCTACTTCATCGCTCAACGCTTCGAATTCAGTTCCTGTAATAATATTGTGTAATTGATCGCTGTCGTTCCAAATTCCGATTTGACGACCAATTTCTCTTGCGGTTCCGGGGGTGTCACCTGTTACAATTTTTACATCGATGCCGGCATTCAGACATTTTTGAACGGCTTCAGGCACATCCTCACGTACCGGATCCGAAATAGCCACAACACCAAGATAAGTTAAATTGGCATTTGCGAGATGACCGTCCACGAACCGCGCTTTTTCATCATCAATGATTTCGTAGGCAAAACCTAAAGTCCGCATTGCCTGATTCTGGTATTGAAGAAGTAGTTCTTCAATAGATGCTTTGACAGCAACAACAGGTTTATGCTCACCCTCATATAAAACATCATTGCACTTTGAAAGAACGATTTCCGGAGCACCTTTTACGTAAAGTACTTTTTTGTTGAGTAGCGGCGAATTAACGATCGTGGCCATGAATTTCCTTTCGGTCGAAAAGGTAAGTTGCTCAGTTATTACTGCATCTTCGCGTAATTCCAAATAATTGATTTTGCTTGCGTTTAACCACAATAATAAAGCCGCTTCAGTTGGATTTCCCAAGGTTTTAATGGTGATATTATCCGAGAAATCGAGATAAGCAGTTGAGTTTACAGCAATGCCTTCCTTGATTAGATTACTCAATTCATTTTCGCCCATCGCCTGATCCTTCAAACCGAAAAAATTGGTATTTGCTACCTGCATCCGGTTTTGAGTTAAGGTTCCGGTTTTATCGGTGCAAATTACGGTTGTCGCACCAATGGTTTCACATGCATGCATTTTTCTGACCAGGTTATTTGCCTGCAACATTTTACGCATACTTAATGCCAAACTTAGCGTGACGCTCATTGGTAATCCTTCGGGAACTGCTACTACAATAAGGGTTACAGCCACCATAAAGTATTGCAGAATCCTTCCTGCAACATCGATACTTACCCAAGATGCGTTATTCAATGGATCAATGCCAAATGCATAACCTAACAACATCAGCAGGATAAAAGTAAGGAAACCGAAACCGAACCATTTAAACCATCCACCTTCTTCAACACTTTTAGGAAGTTCTTTTTTATTGCCGACTAATTCGTATCCGTCATAAATGATAGGCATCCAAACTTTTACGAGTGCAACCAAAGCGGCAATAATTACAATGCCGACTGAACCTAATTGAGTCAGCGTGTATGGGGTGGTTCCAAGAAAAAGATCTTTTATAAACAAAGCGCTAAAAGTCAAAACGGCCAATCCAAAACCTACAACCCCGATAAATTTTGCCAACCCATCGAGTTGCTTATTCAGTGGTGTTTCTTCACCAGACATTTCGGTTGATTTTTCTGCCACTTTGCCATATTCAGTGGCATCTCCTACAAATTTTATCTCCATTACGGCATGACCATCCATTACTTTTGTTCCACGCATCGCCCAATTCGAAGCATAGGTCGACTCTTTGTCGAATTCCGCAGAATTGGTTGTTTTATCGATGATTGGTTCACCTGTAAGGCACGATTCGTCAATTTGCAATGATATTGCCTCAAATAGCTCACCGTCTGCAGGGACTTCTTCACCTGTTCCCAATAAAACGATATCACCGACAACAATGTCTTTCTTCGGTATTTCGCTTACATTTCCGTTCCGAACGACTTTAATCAGTGTGTCGTCATTTACCTGATTCAGAATATCAAACTTCTTATTGGCATCCATCTCGAACCAGAAAGCAACACCGGTTGCTAGGAAGATCGCGCAAAAAATACCGATTGTTTCGGCAAACTCGTTATGGACAAAGGCAATGCCCAATGAGAGAAAGGCTGCGATTAAAAGAATCCGAATAATCGGATCTTTAAATTTTTCGAGAAAAAGTATCCACAAAGACTCACGTTTAGGCGGAGTAAGCAGATTACTTCCATATTTTTTTCGGCTTTCAATTACTTGCTCACTGTTGAGTCCTGTGTAATGTTTCTTGTGTTCCATCTATATTATTCTTGTGATTTAAAATGCTAAAAAAATCGAGTCTAAAGATACTCAATTCTGAATATTTGGCTCATGCATGAATTACGAACTAATCAAACGTTAATTCAGACAATTTTAGGCGGTTGCCAAATCGGGGCAGTGTACCTTGATATTAAAAAGCAGTTCTGTGGAGAATGAATTTGATATACATAATCAGTTCCAGAAAAAAAGTCTAATGATGGATTGATTTGTTCGTCATCAAAAAAATCAACATCCGTAAATGAATTGGTCTCCCCACAGTTATCCGCAACAGGTTGCTTAATGATGGTTGCCTGTATATTATTATTGGAATACACATTTATTACAGGACAGAAGAGAACTGCCAGCAAAAAAATAATTTTTAGTAATACTTTAATATCTCTCTTCATAATTCGTCTTTATTCTGCTACCAACGCTTCGATTGCCTGCAGGTTGGCTGCGTATTCTGGAAATTTATAGTATTCGTTTCCTAATGCCTTATAAAATAATTCATTGATGAATGCTTTGCTTTGTTTTTGAAGAAACAAACAACATGCATCATGATTGCTGTTGAGAATGTATTTAACTATCCGGGTATTGAATTTAAAATCATCATGATTTATAATAGAATAGAGATCCGAAATATGCTTAACAAAGAAGTGGTTCAGATAGTTCTCCGTTTTTGGGCATATTGCCGGATCTGTCAATTCGGCGAAATATAGCATATAGCAATGATTCTGGATTCCAAAATCATCTAACATCTTGACAATGATCCGCTCGTGTGTCCCGGTAATCTTAATATCATCCAGAAAGATCAGAATTTTGTTTTTGAGGAGCGCTTCATCAACGTGGAATTTATCTCCTTTGATAAGGTTGTAACGTTCTTCAGCGGTCATCTCGCCGTAATCTTCGCGATAGGTAATGCTTCTGCTGATTTTTCCTGTTTCGACGGGTGAGAAACCATTTTCATAAAGAAACTGATTCAATTTATCGATGAAATAAATTGTCATAAAGTAGGAGGCCGTCGGAATATGAGAATAAGCACTTGGCAATACAACTATGGGTTTTCCGCTGTAACTGAATTTGAACAATTGATTGATAAAACGATCGGCAAGCGTATAGCCAAATTCGCGGGCAATATTGGTCGAGCCGAATTTGAATTTCGAATATTTTTCAGCCGGAAAATCAAAAATTTTAGGATCAGATACCTGGAAGGCACTAAACTTCTCAATCGTTCGCTTGTAAGTGTCTTTTAATATCATTAATTGTATATTGTTGATTGTTAATATGTAATGCTTTAAATCCGTAATTCAGCGATCCTTCATAATCGGCTTTAATATTATCACCAACATGGAGTACTTCCCACTTTTCCAAACTTGTTTGCTCAAAAACTTTTTCGAAAAAACCTGGTGATGGTTTCGATAGTCCGATTTCGTCAGAGAAAATACAGAAATCAAAATATTCAAAGATGTTTAAATTTTTTAGAGTAGCAACAATAGTTGTTCCTTCGATGTAGCCCGTGTTGCTGCTAATGTTCAAGCTATACCCTTCGTTTCTTAGAGAATGCAACATTTGCTGTATTGTTACATTCAGAAAATCAGGTGGATATTTTATAAACAAATCGTTGACTTTTCTTTTGATTTCGGCGTACACATTATCAGGAACTGAATCGGGATCATATCCGAGTTTTTGCAAGATCCGATGGTACATGCATTCTGTTGGAACTTTTTTGCCGTTAATTTCATTCAACCGGTCGCTTACTTTGTCGACAGATTGTACGATTTCCATGATTTTTTTTGCAGAATAGCCGAATGGATTGAACTCTTTTCGCAGAAATTTTGCACGCCGCTCTTTGAATTCGGGATGCGATTTTATCAATGTAAGCCAAAGATCGAATGAGATATGTTTTATCAAGTTGTTTGTTTTAATGATATTGTTTATCCTGTAACCAGCTGAACGATAATTAACCTACCACCTTCTTCCTTCGACAGTAAAATCTGTTTGCCATCTGTAAGTTCAACGGCCTGATTGATTGGAATTGCCTTACCCTCACTTTTATCTTCCAAATCGTTGAGCCGTTGATTGATCAACAGCCATTTGTTGTTGTGGAAAACAAAATAGCCAACCGGTTTTTTTTGATCTTCTGTAAGGCGTTCGTTGGGAGAGATATTCCTGTTCACATGCCATTGATAGAGATATTGGTTGTTGTACACCATAAGCCGGTAGTTATCGGGTGTAAAAGTTCCGGCACGACGGGATGAATAAAGGTTGAGCACCGGCAACTGACCTTTGTAAACCGTTCCGCAGAACGGACATTTGGGTTGTTTCGTATTATCGAAGATAAACCATTTATGCCAGCATCCTTGATTTTGACACGGTTGCATCAAATCTACCGTTTTCAAAAGCGCATCTTCCCATTCATTGGCGGTTGGCCTGGCCGCCGGATTGTGAAGTCCTTCGATAAAGGCTTTGTCAAACAGTGTTTTGAGGTAGGGTCCGCAAACTGTATATGGAGTTTTATTTGGATCACCTTGTGGCAGCTGACTTGGATTCAGTTGGTTGACCTTTACCTGATTGCTTTTATCGGTCGGATGCTCAATGAACAGTGCTTTGGAGCCCATTGAATACTCTTCATCCTTGGCACAGTCGAGGTCGTTTACCTTTCCACCCCTTAGCGGATGACGGTAAAGGAGGTACATATAAATCATCACGGCAAGTGCGTGACGGTCGGTTGCAATACTTGGAACCTTTCGGGCTGGATCGGTAATCTTAAGGTGCTGTGTTTCGATTACTTCTGGGGCTATAAAGTCGGGAGTTCCCAACACATCGGGTGGATATTTTCCGGGAACAACAAGGCCATCAATATCAATAATTGCAGCCCTGCCTGTTGCCGGATCGACCAATACATTTTTATACGAAAGATCGGAATGGGCAAGTCCAGCTGCATGCAACCGCTTCACTGCCCGGCTGATGCGGATACAGATCTGAAAATATTTAAACCAGTCACCTTTCTCTTCAGTAGCCAGAAATTTGTTTTGGTTCTTAGCCGAAGCAAACCATTTTCCCTCCTTCTCTTTTCCTTTGATCCCTAAAAAATCGTTGTTGACTGATCCTTTCGAAAAAAAGAAATGCTTTTGGTAAGTGGGGCAGACGATTCCCAGCTTACCATTGTACTCGACAATTTTCGTTGGCCAGCAATAGAGATCCTGCCAGTAGTCGCCACCTTGCTGATTGAAAATACGATCGCGGTAAACTCCCGTAATATTCTGGAGACGGTCTTTGGCATTAAAATCCTGTTTGTCGCGGAAAAAAGCTACGACATAACTCTTGTCAGGACTGAAATAGACATCCTTCATTCCGCCGGAGCCGATCATTTCGTCCACAAATTCGATGGGAGCACCATCGGTTGCGTTGATTTTAATTGTTTTGGCCATAATCAGAATAGAATTGCAATCGTTCGGTCGTCGTGATTTCCTGGCGACCAGAAGTCTAACCATTTCAGCAGTTGTTCGGCTGATTTCTCGTTATTATCTTTGAATTCAACTTCTTTCGAAAGGTCTCCCCATAATTCATCCCACTTTTCAAATTTTAGCAGATTGGCATCGGTTTCGAATTTTGGATCGGTAATGCCATCCGTCATTAAGATTAAAGCGGTGAATTCATCCACAATATCGAATCTCAACCGGCGATAAAGCTCTGCAGGTTGCGTGATTTCGGGCATTGTAAGAAAACGGGTTTGCCCGGCAAACTCACCGCCATCCGATTCTCCGAGCACTTTTAAGAACTTTGTTTCTTTATTATAGATACCTATTCCACCATCGCCTACCCAAAAGGCACCTACGAACCAGCCAAATTTAAATTTTTTACAAATGGAGACAATCAATGTTGTCGAAAAATCTTTTACAGGCCTTCCGGATTTAGTGGCCTCTTCTTCGATATTTTTATAAGCTTTAAAGACCGCTGTTCCTACTATTCCGTAAAGCGCATCACCCATTTTTTTACGATTGGCATCCGATCTGTCCTTACTTAATTCCCTTATAAGATATTCAAAATCTTTGTGCTGTATTTCGAGTTGCGATTTACAAACATTCACAACTGTCTGGCAGGCAATCTGCGAACCTTTTCTTGATGCTTTGCAGGAACCTGCACCATCGGCAACTGTGATAATGTACCAGTTTGTTTTTTTATCGTAATCCATTCCGAAATCATCGTCCCTGAAAATTCCTTCATGAGCGTGCGAACGTCCCCTCTGACTGGCAGCTACGACATCTTTCCTTTCAGTCTTTAGCAGCATTGCAGTGGATTCTACTTTAAGAAACTGGGAAGCAAATTCAGGTTTCCAGTATGGATCGTTTTTGTCTGAAGGTTTGTCCTGCCAAAGAGAGCGAGGATCAGGATTTACTGTTAGGGTGAGTTTCCGCTCGAAAACTGGTTTCCCTTCAGTCCACCCCTTCCGTTTTAGATACAGCTGGATCGATTGTTCTCCGGCCACTTTCGGTGTTCCTGTAATAGTGTCTGTCTCAGGATCGAACGAAAGTCCAATTAGTTCAAGATTGGCAAACCAAAAATCCTCGATTTCAGTAAGCCCAATCTTTTCGGTACTAAACACAAAATTGTAGGGTTGTCCTACTTTTCCGTTTGGCAACGTGATGAACTTATTCTTGATCAGCAATGCCAGTTCTTCATTTTGAGCTTTTTCCTTTAAATCCTCTTTCGGCGAATTATCGGGTGGCAAGTTTGTGTCGACTGTCATATTTTGTGTTTCAGATGGTTTTATTTCCGTTGTTGCGTCATTCTCATCGTCAGACAATAATGGTGCCTCTTGTATTGCAGGTACTGTATTTTGGGCGATGTCAGCAGGTTCTGGTTGTGATTCGGGTAGAGATGCAGGGTTCTGTAGAGACGCAGGTTTTTGTAGAGACGCACGGCCGTGCGTCTCTACACCCGCATTCGTATTCCCCGTATTCGTATTCCCCGTATTCGTATTCCCGGCATTCGCATTACCGTCATTCGCATTTTCAGTTAAAATGAATTCATCCCAAAGTTTTAGAATGTTTTCATTCATTTCATTCTCCTTTGATGTAAGAAATGCTTTTATCTGAACTTCGTCTGTTGCCGGTAGATCTATATTTGATAAATACTTTGTAATATCCATTCTTAGAATAAATTAGTAAAATTCTTACTATCCCTGTGTTCTTGTTACATTAAAATTACCATCTCCTGTTTGAAAGCGTGCTTCTCCGCCGCACCAGGGGCATTTTGCAACTTCTTCATCACCTGTGCACATGATTTTTCCGCAGGAACAATAACTGAAACCAAATTGATTTCCACAGCAGGGGCAAATAGGGAAACCTGTTAAATCTGCGGTATTGATCATTACATGCGCTGGTTCACCTTCAGTCAGGTCAAAATAACTGCTGTCAATCGGATAAGCGCCCACTAATTTGTAATCCAGCGTGTTTATATCCAAATCTTTGAATTCTGAAGGAGACAATCTTTTCTGATATTTGATCAGGTAATGTCGTTGGGTCTTTTGACATTTTGCCAACAAAACAGCAAAATTATCATCTGTTTTAGGAGCGATTTTTTTAGTCAGATCAATCCGGGCCAAATAGCCATTACTGATGGGTGCTAATAATAATCCGTCCCTCTTTGTGTTTGATATACTGGTACTTGATGCTTTTATGGAAGCTGTCACCCATTTAAAGAATTTCTTAAATGATTCTGAATCTGTGTTTTTCAACTGAAGAACATTTTCAGTAATTCGAACCAGGCTATTTGCATCTGCATTTTCGCCCAATGAAATTGCCACAAGGTTTGTTTTAGCCCTATATTTCTGATTCCATCGGTTAAAAGCTAAATCAACATTATCCGTCGGATTTCCATCAGTGAACAGGAATATAATGGGTTTCCAGTCACCCTTTTGCTCTAATGTTGTTTTTTGGAGGGAGTTGTCCATATCGTTCATCAAAAAATCCAGTGCATTTCCCATAGAGGTTCCACCGCCAATCGGCAACTGGGGTGGATAGAAACTGTACAATTCGATTAACGGTGTGATCTTTTGTGATTTCCCCGCAAAAGCGATGATCGATACCCAAACAGTTTCCAACGCATACGGATCCGTCCGGAGATCTTTAATGATTGATGAGATTCCATCCTGCACCATTTGGATGGGTTCACCAACCATCGATTCTGAAACATCGATCAGAAAATAGACAGGTAACCGTCTCATTATAAGAATTTAATTAAAACCAGTAGTATGACCAGCAGAATAATCTGCGACATATCAACAGCAATACCATTTCCAACCTGCGCGGGTCGCGCCATAGGCCGGAAGATAGCAAGGATCGGATTAAATATCTTGTCGAAAAAATTAAATGTCTTCAGGTAATTGCCGGTGAGCCGGTCCTTATACGGCGTAAGTTTGGAGTACAGGAATAGTCCTACGATCAGAACATTCACGAAGATATAAAGTAATAATCTCATTTTGTGTAAGTTAAATTATTGAATAATAAAGCTTTAATTGAAATACAAATTTTATACCTGGTGATCACTGATCATTTCAGGGTGTGCGCAAATTGACGGAATTGATATAAACGATTCCGGGACCTGTAATCTCGACAAGCGAAAATCCTTCGCCGGAGAACAGGTTTGAAGCCGACATGGAGGATTGAATTTTTCCTTCGAGGCTAAGGCTGGTGCAAATTAAACTTCCATCATCAACCTGAATTATCTGTCCAGGTTGCAAATCAATTCTTGTAGGAGAACCAATTGAATCGAGAAAAACAGTACCGTTTCCGGTGATTTTTTGCAAAACTAATCCCAATCCGCTGAAAAGACTTCCTAACGACATTTTAAAGTCCACATTCACTTGCTGACTGGAAGCAACGTAATATCCTTTTCTGCAAAGTATTCCGCCCTCCATTTCTGTCAGATTGACAGAGAGCATTCCTCCTTTACCCGCAACAACCATTTTTTTAGGATCGCGACTTGTATTTTTATAGACCACAAGGATAATACTTTCGCCTGAAAAGCCCCTTTTAAGCATTCCCCAAACGCCATTTTGAAGCACTCTCATCTCTCGTTCGATCCCTTTTTCAAGGTAGATTAGCGAACCTCTTTCAGCAAAAAACTCTTCCCCGGGGTTGAGAACAACCTCAAGGCATTTTAGGTCATATCCTATAAATTTACAATTCATTCCAAGTCAATTTTTAGTTTTATCCTACTGATTTCCTTCATCTCTAAATCCTAAATCTCTAAATCCTAAATCTCAAATCCTAAATCCCAAATCCTAAATTACTGTATGCACTTCGGGTGGTGGCGGCGGTAACTGCATTTCAGCAGTTGCACCGATAGACCGGTTTCCCATGCTTACTGATGCAGAAACCCATTTGAAAAACTGACGGAAAGTGGCGCTATCTGTTGTGTCAAGACTTACAACGTTGTCTGTAAGTTCTTTTAGTTTAGCCGTATCAGCTTTAGAACCAGCAGCACATGCTATTATACTTCCAAAGTGACGACGTTTTACTTCCGGAATCATCTGCATATACAGCTGATTGTCTGAAGGCTTTCCGTTGGTCATGATAAATAGCAACGGCATCCAGTCTCCTTTTATTTCTGAAGTAGTTAATTGTATTTCCTGATCAACCCTTTCGCAAAGGAATCTAAGCGCTTCTCCCAAATGTGTTCCTCCCGATTCAGGAAGAATAATTTCGGGTAATTGAAGGCTTTCCAATTCAGTAAGCGGTAATATCTGCTCGGCAACGCGGTTAAAAGTGATCAGGCTGATGTGAACTGATTCCAATGCAAACGGATCCTGCCGTAAGCTTGCAACCATCGATTCGAGTCCGACTTTAATGGACTCGATTGGTTCGCCGTGCATGGCGCCGGAAGTCTGAATCAGTATATAAACAGGTAATCTTCTCATTTG
>Ga0209512_1005509_pt1 | contig 10495 bp, 9 predicted proteins | sample frozenSSSSmetaG_FD_184142 | JGI IMG/M metagenome (GOLD analysis project Ga0209512, IMG submission 184142) | Glacier valley bacterial and archeal communities from Borup Fiord, Nunavut, Canada, to study Microbial Dark Matter (Phase II) -... | ecosystem: Environmental > Aquatic > Freshwater > Ice >... | reverse complement strand
GAACGGTAAATTTGAAGAAGCCGTGAAATTTTTTGAGAAAAATACCGAAGATAAAACTTCGACAATTATGATTGAGAGAATATCCGCCATGGATAAAGACAATTGGCATGGGGTGTGGAAGTGGGAGGAGAAGTAGTTTCACCCTTTGTCATTCCAGCGAAGGCTGGAATCCATTTTCTTAGTGATATAATTCCGCAATAAATAAAATAATTAATGGAATTAAATCTAAAAAAACTTGGGGATAACGCAATAGCTAAAGGATTTGAAGAGATGGGAAAAAGTATTCTGACTGGAGGGGCGAGCGGTATAGGAAAATATGCCGTTGGAAAACTTTTCGAATATATATTTGAGAAGATAAAAAATAGAGAAATTCGCGAAGATATTTTTAAGTCTCAAAATAATAGAAAAGCTTTTATAGAAGTATTAAAATATTTAGACAATGGAATACCTGATGAATATATATTTGATGCTTTGAAAGTTGTTTTAACACATAGTTACACAGAGGAGGATTTAGTTAGCGATAAAGTTTTTCAAATATTAAGAATTCTTACTTCATTGGATTCTAATGATTTAAGAATTGTTTTTGCTGCATATACTTTTTATAAGAAATTAGATTCTTCCAGTCTAGAAGAACTTGAAGGAAGGTCTTATTACTGGTATTGGAGAGATAAGGTTTATGATGAGGCGGGTTTTGAATTTAAAGAAACAATAGATACTTCAGAAGAAAAATTAATTAACTTACACCTAATTGCTCCACGAGCAAATTCAGATATCAATCAGATAAACAATGTAAGCAATTTCAGATTAACAGAAATGGCTATCAAAATGTGTGATTACCTAATGGAAATCAATTACACTATAGAAAAATTAAAAGAATAAAATGGATTCCAGCCTCCGCTGGAATGACAGGCTCGATACAGAGAGATGACAAAAGCACTCGCGGAATGTAGAATCTCAAGTATGAATCAATTAAACATCCGCAAAATTTGGAAGGAATTCATGGAAGAAAAAGGTCACGTGGAAGTGGCCAACGTTTCTCTTGTCCCACAAAATGACCCTTCCCTCCTTTTCGTGAACTCCGGCATGTTCCCACTTGTGCCCTACCTGACCGGACAAGTTGAACCGCCATCACATAAATTATTTAATATTCAAAGAGTCGCTAGATTTAATGGTCGTGATGATGACATTACAGAAGTTGGTGACAGCAGACATGCATCTTTTTTCCATATGATTGGGAATTGGTCTATTGGAGAATATTTTAAAGAAACTCAAATTCCTCAAATATCTGAATTCCTTATTGAAAAACTTGGAATTGATATTAATAATTTCTATGTAACTGTGTTTGAAGGAGATGATAATGCACCAAGAGACGATGAATCTATTAATTTGTGGAAAGATGTTTTCAAAAAATATGGTATTAATGCAGAGCTAAGCGATACAAGGATCGAATATACAAAAGATGGAGAAAAGGTAATTTCGACGGATAAAAATTGGGAAGCAGGTAAAGACAAAAACGAAAGAATATTTATGTATCCATTTAAGAAAAACTGGTGGATGCGTGGCGATGCAGTCGGAGAACTTGGCGGACCGGACAGTGAAATGTTTTACGATACAGGCTTAACACATGATCTTAAATATGGTGAATATTGTCATGTAAACTGTGATTGTGGAAGATTCATTGAAATCGGAAATAATGTTTTCATGCAATATGTAAAGAATGCTTCTGGTGGCTGGGATAAGTTAAAACAAAAAAATGTTGACTACGGCGGTGGGGATTAGAGAATTTCTATGGCTGTTGCAAATACTTCTGATATGTTTTTAACGCCAGACTTCTATCCTATTATTGAAAAGCTTGAGCAGATAAGTGACAAAAAATATAACAGCCTAGACAAAAAGATTTTTCAGGTAATAGCTGATCATATGCGTGCAGCAGTTTTTGCAATAGCAGATGGAGTTATCCCTTCAAATAAGGATCAAGGTTATCCAGTTAGAAGATTAATTCGAAGAGCAGTTAGGTTTAGTAAATTTTTAGAGATAGAAAAAGATTTTGCTAAAGAAATTACAGAAACTGTAATAGAAATGTTTACTCAGTATTATCCACATTTGACAGAAAAGAAAGTTTCTATAATAGAAGAAATTGAAAAAGAAGAAAAAAAATTTTTAAGTACTTTGGAAAAAGGTATTTCTCAGCTTCATAAAATAGTAATGGAGAATATAAAGGAACAAGAGCATTTAGATAATAGAAATATTTTAAGTGCAAAAGATGTATTTGATCTTTATCAGACCTATGGTTTCCCTATTGAAACAACAGTAGAAGAATTAAAAAAATATGAAGATATTGATAGTAAAAATAAAATTGATCAAAGTAAACTATTAAGTGAAGTTCGAGAACTTTTGAAACGACATAAAGAAATGTCCAAAGCTGGCTCCGAGCAAAAATTCAAAGGTGGACTCGCGGATACGAGTGACAAAACAACCGTTCTCCACTCTACTGCACATCTGTTTCTTGAAGCTGCGAGAAGAGTTCTCGGCGATCACGTACATCAGCGTGGATCAAATATCACAGCCGAAAGAATCCGATTCGACTTTTCTCATCCAGCTAAATTAACTGATGAAGAAATAAAAAATATCGAACAAATTGTGAACGATAATATAGATCTGAATCTCGAACGTGAGCTCAAAGAATACAATACCGATGAAGCTTTTACGTTAGGTGCAGAAGGAGAATTTAGAGAAAAATACGGTGACAAAGTTAATGTGTATAAGTTCTGGAAACCTCTGAAAGAAGTCATCGCTATCGACCAACAATATAGTTTGGGAATTCAAAAAGCTATCGAACGCGATCGCGACATAGAAAGTAGTTTTCGAGATCAATATATCTATTCATTCGAAATTTGCGGAGGCCCTCACGTCAACAATACTAGCGAAATAAAGAAATTTGGTCGATTCAAAATCACCAAAGAAGAATCTTCTAGCGCCGGAGTGAGGAGAATCAAAGCAGAATTGGTTTAAAAATTGTATAATCCATCCATGAAAACCAAATTAAAGAAAAAAACTCTACTATCGCTAATAATTTTAGTAATATTCATTTTATCTATTGGAGCTGGAATATTTTTTATAACCAAACCAAAGCCTAGCACCAGTATTGAATTTACTCTGGTGAAAGAATCTGGCGTTGTTTCTTACAAAAATAACGAATCTGATCAATATAAAACTTTAGATTCCGACCAAATCGTTTTGCAAAATAATGCCTTCGTGAAAACTACAGATTCCTACGCTCATGTAATCTTCGTGGATAATTCATTAATGTCCATCGACGTGAATTCTGAAGTACAAATCACGGTAAAAGATTTCGGAACAACTATAGATCAGATTTTGGGAAATACATGGCATCGTGTAGAAAAGCTAGCTCATGGTAAAGAATATACCGTTACGACTCCCACATCTCTAGCTGCAGTCCGCGGTACAAAATTTGGAATCGACGCCGGTAAAACAGGTTCTTCAACATTTGTAATCGAAGGTGCTGTAGATGTTGGTCAAATAGAAATCGTGAATGGTCAAAAGGAATGGAAAAATAGACAATCAGTGATTGCTGGAAAATCAGCCAATATTCCAGATTTTAAACGTATTCAAAAAATTGATGTTGCCAACATTTCTCCAGAACAAAGTACGTCAAATTGGTACATTCGGAATAAACAATTGGATAAAGATTATGATAATAAAGGAGATTTGAAGAATGCAATAAAAAAAATTCGTGATAACAAAAATTTTAATACTAAGCAGCATAAACAATTATCCAATCTGATAAGCCATTCCGATGGCGATAATTATGCCGATCCTAAGATATGTGAAAACTACACCTCGACATCTTACCAAGAATACATGTTATCCATCGATCAAATCGCTGCGTCAGGCAATGATGCCGCCATTGTCCAAAAAAATAGAGATTACATAAATGCGATCTTCGACGCATGCAAAGACGGGATCTTAACTATCGAAGAGATACAAACAATAAACAGTATTTTATCGGAGTAAACAATTCGTTTCTACTTTCTAGTCCAAGCCCTTCTGTCATCCTGAGTATGTGCGAAGGATCTCTTTATTCTTAATTCCGGAAATATTATCCACCACTTGTTCTGAACAGATCCTTCGGAATAGAGTGATTGACTAGTAGTTTTAATTTCTATTACTTCCAAAACTTAATCCCATTCATTCTCGAACCTCCGCGCGTTTTCGGATTGCGTCGTTGGAGTGTGTATAGCAAACGACTCACGCGCTGGAGTTTTGCATTTAGTCCTGTAAGGATTACTTTTTGCCACCAAAAAGTAAGAAGGGAATACAATCTAAATAAGATTTAATTTAGCCTTAGGCCAGTGAGACAGGAACATTAAGCACAAGAAGGAAAAGAGCTAGGGGGCTCGCATTCGCGAGAGATTACTACGTCGTTTACAACTCCTCGCAATGACAACAAAATAAGATTATGTAATTAAAACAAAAATTATTTCCTACTCAAAATAGCCAACAATTCATCCGAAGTGTAAACTTTTTCCAAAATCATATGAACATCAATAAGATCGTCCATATTTATCGGCTGATTGCCTAGTTTTCCGAGCTCATCATCACGCAAATCGGACGCATATTGCTGCATAGTAAATCCAGCAGAATTATAACTAAATGTGATGAAATGACTGTTTTTACAACTAGAACAGTTGATGTGGAGAACTACGATTTCATCAGTACGACGAATAACTTTAATATTTTCTGGAGATCTTTTTGTCCCACAAATATTACAAAAATTTCCCCATTGCGTCAGTACTGCTTGAATTATATTATTATCTTCAAACTGGTTGATGATTGGCATTTATTCTTTCTCCTTGTTTTTTCTTGCAATTATTCTATCAAGAAAAATAAAAATTAGCAAAACTATCAAGATACTGCCAAAAAATACCGACGTCAATTCTAATCCGGATAAAATCATAGCTATTACACCAGCAAAAAGTGTGGCCACATACTCGAGAAAAGCGACTCTTCTCTTTCCATAACCGAGTGCGAGCAAACGATGATGCAGATGCGTAGTATCGGAAATATTTAGTATGGAAAATAGTTGTTTCAATGATCGTGGTTTAACTCTGCGGATACGTCCAAGTAATACCCATGCAAAATCTAAAAGTGGAATTAAAATAATCATAGCAGCAATAGATAACTTTACCTGAACTAAAATAGATAAAACAGCAATCAGGAAACCAGATATTTGTCCACCATAGCTATTAAAAATTTTTGCAGGATAAAAATTGTACCTTAATAATCCTAGATTACTACCTAACAATAAAGCTGAAATAACGCCCGTAACGAGATTTACTTCACGAATGCTTACTAACAAAATTATCAACGATGCGATCGCAATATTTCCATTTAAAACTCCATCCACGCCATCATTCCAGTTAATAGCGTTGATTACTATCATCATCCAGAAAAAAGAAACCACTACACTAAGCAAATTGTATGTAACTATTTCTCCAAACATCTGGATTACGACGCGCCCACGATCAAAGTTTAAAAACGAGCCCGTAAAGGGATTATTAGCCTCAGAAATATTTATTCCAGAAAAAATTACTGCAAAACAACAAAATGATAAAACAGCAAATTGTACAGTTCCTGGCAGATTATATTTATCGTCCAGTACTCCGAAAATAAATAAAATGACAAGACATAAAAATATTACAGCTATCTGAAAATCAATATGAAAGAAGAATGGGGCTAAAAATAAGATCGGTAAAACAACAGGTACAAAACCAAGTTTTGGAATTATACCATCATGAATATGGGTAGAAAATCCTCGCTCTGATTCATCACGCAAATGTTTTGGCTTAGCTACAGCACCGATTCTCTTTGCAATATCCATAATTAATGGCGTCGCAAACAGAGTAAAGGTTAATGATAAAAATATTATCGGCAGAAATGCTATGTATTTATCTAGACTTTCAAACATTTATAATTTTTAAATACTTGCAGATTATATCCTATGATTGTATTTTTTACAGTCCTAAATTACTCCCTTGTTTTCGTAAATATTACCAACTACTTGTTCTGAACCGATACTTCGGAACAGAGAGATTGACCAGTATTATAAATAACTTATTCGTTTAGAACTTGTTATCCTTGACTTGAATGAAAAAACGACACTCGATGAATCGCGTCCCAGGTAAGGAATAGCGATTTTTCGAGTGCTTTGAACTTTTGCATTTAGTCACATCAGAGAGTTACTCTTTATTTTAAGAGAAAAGTAACGAAATAAATACAACTTAGTAAAACAGAATTTAGCCGAAGGCGCAGAAAGACAAGAACATTTATCACAGTCAGGGAAAGATCCCCCGTCTCCACGAGGATGACAACTAGAGAAAAAAGACAGGGGCTCGCATACGCGAGAGATTGCGATGCTAACGTTCGCAATGACACTTTCCAACACTGCACCTCTGTGATTAATAATACAAATTTTTAATTAACTTTAATCTTCTCCCAAACTATCCCAAAAATGTCCCTTTTTCTCTTTCTCATTTTCTAGAATATTATTGTGTGAAAGATTCTGAACTAGACCTACAGCTATCAATGCAATCCAAATAAAACTGCCTCCATAGCTCATAAACGGAAGTGAAATACCTGTCGTTGGCAAAAACCCATTATTCATAGATATATTTATAAATATTTGCAACAAAAACATAGTCCCGATACCGAGAATAACCACTCTAGAAAAATCACTATTTTGTTTAGTCGAAATGCGAAATATTTCTGATACAAAAAGTAGAAATGCCACAAGAAGTAAAACCGTGCCTACAAATCCATACTGCTCCGCAAAAGCAGCGTATATAAAGTCATTCTGAAATTCTGGCAATCGATCTTGTTGTACCTGTATACCTTGTGAAAATCCTCGACCGAATAATTCTCCGGAACCAATCGCTATTTTCGCTTGGATTTGCTGAAAACATTTTCCAATCGGATCTCTTTCTGGATAAAGCCAACACTCTACTCTGTCTCTTTGATAATGACCTAAAAAATTCACCGTCTCCACTCGTTGAAGCAGAAACATCATTGAAGTGAATAAAATAAATAAAACTATAATCACAACTTTTGAAATTTTTTGGAATAATGTGAGCGTAAGAATTGTAATAATAGAAAGCGGAATCAGAATCTTTGCAATTAAATTTAAATCTTTAAAAATTATCCAGAATAGAATAATAATGAAAGGCACTAGAATGAAAACAAGCACTTTCATTTTTTGCTTTGCAGCAAAGTAAATCATAAAAACCATTGTGAGAAATATGATTATCGTGGTTCCAAGTGCTGGTTGAAGCAAAATCAATATAAGTATCGGCGCGAGAAACATCATGTAAGGAAAAACCGAATATTTATATATTTTTGTAAATATTTTTTTCTTATCATAAATTTTGTGTGATTGCGTGAGGATAAATGAGCCGACTAGAATAAAAATAATTTTAGCTAAATCTGCTGGCTGTAGATTGATACTACCTGCAAATGGAAGAGGCAGGACAAACCAACGCGAAGCACCATTCACACTTTTTGTGAAAATTAAGACTGAAATTAATAAAATTACTAGAGATAAATATAAAAATATTTGGAAATATTTGGACTTTAGAAAATTTAAATTTAAAAAAGAAATAATAAAATAAAAAATCAGTCCTGAACCGACAAAGACGGATTGTTTTATGAATAAAACTTCTTTATCTGTGCCACGAGTCGAAGAAAAAAGCGTAATTAATCCCACCATAAGAAGAGCGATTAATAGTCCAGACAAGTAGACATCATGTTTGGAAAAAAATTTCTTAAACATATTTTAAAAATGATGACGTATTCTATCAGATTAAATATCGTTGTCTTCTTCGACAGCTTCCACTACTAATCTTTGCTGACCTTGCCCAGGAGGAATGCATGTCATGAGACTAACTGTTTTTTTATCCGTACTTTGGATAACAGAAATATCATCAGTCTCAACAGCCTTTAATTTTGTCACCATATATTTGTACGAGACATCTTTATATTTGATAGTAAATTCATCGCCTAAATTCAAAGAATCAAGATTATTAAATATATTTGTGTATGGATGACCGTTTAAAATCCCACTTCCGCTGTGACCATAGATAAATGTTTTACCGTCATGACCTGGAAGAGAAGTTCCCTTAAAATGGGCAACGCCCGTGTACAGAAACTGGCTATAATCCCTTTCTGATCCGCTATTAGTATTAATATTAATTGGAACATTTTTTAAATTAATCTTAGGAATATTTAAATACATTTTACCTGATTCTGATGCAAGTGCCGGATCGACACTCTGAGTTTTAATTTCTTTATCTATATCCGCGATACTTTGCTCAACATTTGTATTGTAATCCGTAGATATTGAGTTAGCGTTTGTAGTAATAGTTTTAGCCGAAACTACATCCAAAGGTGAAATTAATTCTTTAGAATAACTATCCACATTTATCGCACGAGATAATGAATATCGGATATATGGATACGCCGCATATCCAAGAATGCTAATGCCCGTGATAAATAAAATTATCGGCACCACAAAGGGTCTCGATCTGCGAGGTGAAATAATCCGTGGTTTTGATTTTTTGTAAACAAGTAGAGCCATATCTCAATATAGAAGACTCTGTAAAATAATTCAATATTTATTATGACTTTGTGACGAAAGAATCTGTCATTTCAAATGTTGTGAGAAATCTCTAACTTAAATCAACTCCGATAAGATTTTTTATTTTAGCTCGAAATAACATATGGAGAATACTTCGCAAAAAAAATATTTGATGTATAATGCTTGTTACGACCTGATAAAATAAGAGATTGTTTTATCAGATGCGACAAGATTCTATCGTAATCTTAAAAAATCAAACTTATGCAGCCGAATAATCGCTCTATAGGTAACAAATTCGAATCTATTGCGAATAAATTTTTAGAGAATAAAGGATATAAAATTATTGATACTAATTTTTATTCCAGCAGATATGGAGAAATCGATATTATCACTGAGTATGAAAATAAAATAATTTTTGTCGAAGTAAAAGGTAGAAAAAATCTAAAGTATGGAACTGGTGACACATCGATTACCAGAACTAAAAAAATAAAATTAATAAAAAGTTGTCAGCTCTGGTTTTTAAAAAATAGTTTTGACAAAAAAATTGCAGAGAAGGATTGGCAAATCGATGTGATAGTGATCACTGAAGAAATTAATCAAGAAAAAATAAAATATAAAGTCAAACATTATAAAAACTGTATAACTTTTAACGATCTAAAATGACAATAAACAAATTCATCTCATCCAAAGTACGAATAAAAATAATCAAGCAATATATTTTTAATCCAAAAGCTAATTATCACATTAGAGAATTAGTCCGAATATTGAAAGATGAGGTCAATGCTGTCCGACGAGAACTGATTAATCTAGAAAAATCCGGATTTCTAAAATCACAACGAGAGTCAAATAGAATATGTTACACGCTAAATTTAAATTATTACGCTCTCGGAGATTTTAAATCTATCTGGCATAAAGAGTTTGGTCTAGGTGCTCAAATTTTAAAAAATAAGAAGCAGCTGGGCGAGATTACTTTCGCGTTTCTGACTTACACTTTTATCAATCTAGCAGAGTCAAACGAGAATGATCTAGATCTGATAATAGTTGGTGAACCAGACGAAAGAATACTGTCTGTGATTGTAAAAAACGCCGAAGATGAACTAAAACGAGATATTTTTTATACCGTTTTATCAGATAAAGAATGGACTAATCGCGTGAAGCGAAAAGACCCACAAGTAATGTCTGCGATTCTACTTCCACACGTGGTAGTAATTGGGGATGCCACGAAGATCACGGAGTAAAGATTTCGCATGGTCATTGCGAGGTGACGAAGCAATCTTTCACTGAATCAATAGAGAATACTGTAATCAATAATTATCCTATATTGATTACTACAAAGGATTGCTTCGTCACCTCGCAATGACCACAAAACAAACCTCAACCCGTAACTCGAAACCACCCCGGATCCCCATAAACTTTGCTTTTCGTCTGATAAATGTTAAAATCCAGGTGCTAATTTTTAGAATTTTACAATGAAAGTAACAAAAAGAACCGTTTTCGGAAAAAAGTTAAAAGCTTCTAGAAAGCTTGGGATGATGCCTGCAGTTATTTATGACAAAGACACTAACATTTCTGTCGAAATGCCTCTCACAGACTTCGAAAAGATGTATTTAGAAAAAGGTCATACCGGCGTCGTTAAAGTCGAAGTTGAGGGAAAAGAGCATAATATCCTGATCGATCACGTGCACAATCATCCAGTCACACGGTTACCAATCCACGCTACTCTGCGTGAAGTTAATTTGAAAGAAGAAATCAATGCTGTAGTTCCGTTACATATAATCAATGAAGAATTGTGTATGGGCGTGAAAGACGATGGCGGTATTTTGGTACAAAATATATCTGAAGTCG
>Ga0209512_1005508_pt1 | contig 10497 bp, 11 predicted proteins | sample frozenSSSSmetaG_FD_184142 | JGI IMG/M metagenome (GOLD analysis project Ga0209512, IMG submission 184142) | Glacier valley bacterial and archeal communities from Borup Fiord, Nunavut, Canada, to study Microbial Dark Matter (Phase II) -... | ecosystem: Environmental > Aquatic > Freshwater > Ice >... | reverse complement strand
TTTACTTTATTTACGATGCTCGAAACAATGGAACATTATTCACTTAGTGAACTTAAAAAGTTTGCGCAAATTGCTAAAAATTACATCAACCTTTGACCATCTCTGGAACTTGTGTAGATACCTATGCCCTCTAATGGAGGTTTTGTTTAAGTTCAGTAATTTTTTCTAATGGCAAGTTGGTGAGCTCAGCAATACGGGCTGGATCTTCGTTTTCTTTTAATAAACGTTTTGCAATTTGTTCCATAGCTTTTTGCATGCCTTGCTGTACACCTTGTTCCAGACCTTGCTCCAGACCTTGCTGCATCCACTCGTCTCTGAAATGTTCTGCAAAAGTACTCATGATTTTTTCTCCGATATCTGGCGAAAGGTTTGTTTTGACCAGGTCAATGAACGCGTCTTTATCACTCACTTCGCCCCTGTCTAATATATAAGTTAATACAACTTCTGCTAATATTTTACCATCAAGCTGCCCCAGGTCTCGTATCAACGGAATGATCTCTTTAAGTGAGGGAAGCATATCTCTGGCAAAAATATGTTTCATGGTGAGTTCCATCACCGCTGCCCAAGTATTTCGCCTTAATTCTGCATCGTCAATTTTATTTAAGTCCAGTAAAGTAAAGGGTTTTAAGAAATAGGTATCTACTAACTTCCTTGGCGCGTCCACTAAATCGTTAATCGCATTTGAGTAATTCCATGGTTGTTTACCGTGGTATACGACGATAGGCAGAATTAATGGGATACGTTTGCTGTCTGTTTCCTTTAAGTCCTGGTCTATGACATTGCAAAGGTATTTTAACAACCGAAAAGGCATAAGTTCATCCGGGCGACTTTGGTGGTCGACGAGCAGATAGAGATAGGCTTTGTGTCCATCAACAATTGTTTTAAACAGCATGTCTGCGATGGATTCGTTTCGCATGTCATCGATATAGCTGCTGGATTGTAATTCGAGCGATGCCAGATCAGTGACAGCAAGCACCTCTTTGGGTAGGTGCGCTTTAAAAAAATCACATGCGACTTCTGTATCTGACATCATCTTGCGAAAAAAATGATCGTGCGCTTTAGCGATATGCTTTTTTGACATTGGGATTTCCGTGAACACGCGTATGTTGGCGTGTTGTCTTTTCATTTATTTTGATATGAAAATTGCTGCAAAAATTTGTTTTTAAACGTCGATGTTAAATCCCAACTCCACATCGCACCCAGCTTGTCCGCCACGAATCCCCCAATTTTCTCTGGTAATTTCCCGAATTAAAATTTTTACGTGATCTTTAGGAATGCCAAAGGGTTCAAGTTTGTTGACAATTTCCTGATACAAATTTCTTTTTGCCTCAATAGAACGCGCCGCAAATACGTCCAGGCTGATATGCGTATAAAAGTCAGATTTTTCGCGCGCCGGAGGGCATGCGAACCGATGAGGTTCATGTTACAACCAAACGTACATTTTTATCCCCGGGAAGTATCTTAAAAGCTTCGCGCAACGACAGATGTACGGCTTCGATGATGGCGATTTCTTGTTCATGAGAATACTGGCGGCGCACTTCAATCAAAACGCTGGGCATTTTTTTCTTCCAATGCGGGTTGGTTCGGATTTCCGTAGCGCGGGCAGCTTTTGTACGCACCATGGTTGAGATGTCGCGGTAAGTTATATGGCATACACATTGAGAGGTCATGGATTTCTATGGACTTGTATCTATGTTCAACGATGGTGGGCACAAGGCGTGCCCACCCTACAAAAACATATTAATCGGTCCCAAATTTCTCCGAGTACGGACCATACAAAATACCATTGACGTGACCAGCAGATAAAAGCAGGTTGCTGGCTTGCCCTGCGACGGGATGAGCAGCGTCTATAGCAGTATTGATAATTTGTTTGACCGCAGCAGCGACTAACATGCCGACGATTCCGCCACCCCCGCTGTTACCGCCCTGATCGCGGGCAGAAGCAGTTCCTTCCCATAAGGTATTGCCTGTTTTTAAATCGACCAGTTTGGCCGAGACGTTGACCACCGTTGCGCTATCAACCACGACATAAGTCGTTCCGTATTGATTCACAGTGACATATAAGGCTGCATCGGCACCAAAAATTTCACGTAGTTTTTTGAACGGGACGTTTTGGATGTCGTTAGCATTGGTCAATCCATTTTGTTTAAATGTTTCATCCACCACCGCGACAGGAAAAACGTAATAACCTGCTTCGGCTAATGGATAAGTCATTTGTGACAACATGCTGTAAGTAGCCTTGACATCTGGAGACTCATTGACCGGAGGAAGTATCACTACAGAGCGCGGACGACTTTCTTTGTATGCAGTGTAGTCAACCATGGCCCGATTTGTAGCGCATCCGGCAAGAATGAGTATGACTAAAGTTGCAGTAAATAATTTGAAAAAATTGCGCAACATGTTATTGCTCCTTCTTTTGGGTTTTATTGGAACTTACCGGCGTTGCAATTGCTGTCTGGTTTTTAGGAGCAACATTTTTGGCTATCGGGTTGGCTGTAGCGGTTTTGTGTAAATCCTTTTTCTTTAATAAGAAATCCATATAAGGTGCAGATTCAGGAAATAACCTTTTTTCCGTGTTGAATTCTTGTGCTGCACGATCCATGTTACCGGCCTCGGCAAACAACATACCTAAATGCGCATGAAAACCTGGTGGCGCTAACTGATCACGGGCTTTAAATTGTTCCAGATTTTTTTCAAGGGTAATAATTTGTTCATCGGTGCTGGCTCCCTGAAAATAGGCATAAACCTCCGGTTGGTAATCATTCCATCCATACATCGTTTTTGTTGCGGAACATCCGGCGAGTAAGACAATGGCGAGTAATGCCAACGTTGTCGTACAACTGTTTTTTAGTTTGAGTTTCATCATGATCCTGATTAGTGTGTTTTACCTGGAACCCAGGCGCCGGAATCAATGGCCGCGACTAACTGGTTCACCGCTTCGCGCATAGCTAAGTCAAGTACTTTGCCATTGAGTGTTGAGTCATAGCTGGCTGTGCCACCAAAGCCGATGACTTCTCTGTTCGATAAGCTATATTCACCAGCGCCCTGAACTGAATAAACGACTTCAGAAGTACTGATGTTGACGATGTTCAGCGTTACTTTTGCGTAAGCAATTTGTGATTTTCCACGGCCTAAAATGCCAAAAAGCTGATGATCGCCAACTTCTTTACGACCAAATTCAGTCACATCACCAGTCACAACAAAATCAGCTCCTTTTAATTTCTGGGTTTGTTTTTTTAAATCGGCTTCCTGTTTTATTTCAGATAAATTGTCGCGATCCAAGACGTTGAAACGATTGGTTTGTTGTAAGTCAGCGATCAAAATTGTTTTTGCCTGACTGCCTAATCGATCAACCCCATCTGAAAATATTCCACGCATATAAGAAGACCGGTTATCAAATTTCCCGACAGCGATTAATGTGCGCACACCAGAATAAGGCTGGTTTGCAGTAGCAACTTGATGAATGAGGAGAGATCGCGAACTCTCCGTTGCGCAGCCACTTAAGCCAGCTAACCCGGCGATGGCTGCTAATGAAAGTAAGATTGTTCGTGACATTTTCATTGCTTGTTCTCCAAAGATCGTTATCGAAATTTTCATTAAAATAGTCATTATTTTAGATAAAATGAATAAATTAAGTCGGGCAGTATAGCGTAATTATTTGCTAAAATAGCAAGTGAATAAATAAAATAATTTAGTTGAAATCACAAAATTTATGGAGGTATTTATGGCACTCCAGATAGCAACCTTAGGTGGTGGGTGTTTTTGGTGTTTGGAAGCTGTTTATCAGGAATTAAAAGGCGTGAGGGGAGTTGTGTCTGGTTATGCTGGCGGTGCCGTGCCCAACCCCACTTATGAACAAGTATGTGGCGGCACAACGGGGCACGCTGAAGTGGTGCAAATCAGTTTCGATCCTGACGAAGTGAGTTATCGGAAGATAGTAGAAGTATTTTTTACTATGCATGATCCAACTACGTGGAACCGGCAGGGCAATGATGTCGGTACGCAGTATCGCTCCGTGGTGTTTTACCACACGCCGGAACAGTATGAAACGGCCAAACAAGTGATCGCAGAAATGGCCATCGTGTGGGACGCGCCGTTAGTCACGGAATTAAATCCGGTGCCTACTTTTTATTGCGCGGAAGCTCATCATCAAAATTATTACCGCCAGCATCCGGATCAAGGTTATTGCGCGTTTGTGGTGGCGCCTAAAGTGGCTAAGTTTCGGCAGATGTTTACTTCAGCTTAGTTCCTGATTAGTTGAAACTGGTTTCAGCATTTCAAGATGCGCTATGCCATCTTCCAGATATTCTTCTGAAACACAGTTAAACCCGAACGAACGATAGAAATCTTGTAAATGCGCTTGCGCGTTAATTCGGATAGCTTGCATTGGGTAACGCACGTTTAATTGTTTTAAACCTTCGAACATCAATTGCCGGCCAATTCCCTGGCCGCGAAAAGCGGCAGTGGTGATCACCCGGCCTAACGACGGTTCTGGATAACATGTATTTGGCGCAGTTATCCGCAGGTAAGCCGCTATTTTACTTTCGCCAGTCCATGCCATGACATGTAAGGAAGTGAAGTCAATGTCATCCATGTCTGGATAAACGCAATTCTGTTCTACCGCAAATACTTCATTACGTGCTTGCAGGATGGCGTAAATTTGTTTTCCGGATAATTCATCGAAACCAGCGCATTGCCATCGGATTGTTTTTGTCATGATTTCTAAAAAAATTGAATTGTTTAAATTCGGCAAGCACCTTGCAAACCTCATTAAATTAATGCATCATAAGTCGTCTGAATTCCTACCACGCACAACGCAAATGAGCCATTCCTTTTTTTATTTTACCTTTTTCTATTTCAGCCCAAAGGCGGTGGAATTGAGGTAAGCGGGCGAAGTATCAAAGCAGCTCAACCAAATTCTTAAACCGCCAACGCTGGCGGTTTTTTTATCCTTACTATTTTAAATTCAGCCTGGAGAAATTATGTTACGTACCGATGATTTACGTATACGAGAATTGAAAGAGTTAGTGCCACCATCGCATTTGATTCGTGAATTTTCATGCACTGCGAAGGCCTCGGATACGGTAGCACATGCTCGTACCGCTTTACATCGCATTTTGCATGGCCAGGATGACCGGCTAATGGTGGTAATTGGTCCTTGTTCTATTCACGATACCAAAGCAGCGTTGGACTATGCGCAGCGTTTGGCCAATGAGAGGGGGCGTTTTAAAGATGAATTGGAAATTATCATGCGGGTCTACTTTGAAAAGCCACGCACCACCGTTGGTTGGAAGGGACTGATCAATGATCCGTATATGGATAACAGCTTCCGTATTAACGACGGCCTGCGCATTGCGCGCGAGTTGCTGCTCAATATTAATGAATTGGGTTTGCCCGCCGGTACGGAATATTTAGATGTGATCAGCCCGCAATATATTGCTGATTTAATTAGCTGGGGCGCGATTGGTGCACGTACCACGGAATCACAAGTGCACCGGGAATTAGCATCTGGTTTGTCTTGTCCGGTCGGTTTTAAAAATGGTACCGACGGCAATATCAAAATTGCGATTGATGCGATCAAAGCGGCTTCGCAACCACATCATTTTTTGTCAGTAACTAAAGGCGGGCATTCTGCGATTGTCTCTACGCTGGGCAATGAAGATTGCCACGTGATTTTGCGCGGTGGAAAAACGCCTAATTATGATGCGGCGAGTGTGGAAGCAACCTGTAAGGAAATCACAGCTGGCGGCATTGCTTCACGGTTGATGATAGATACGTCGCACGCGAATAGTTCAAAAAATCCGCAAAATCAAATTTCCGTTTGCGCCAATATTGCAGGGCAAATTGCAGGCGGAGATCGTCGCATTGTAGGTGTGATGATTGAATCAAACCTGGTGGCGGGTCGTCAGGATCTGGTCGCAGGTCGTGAGTTGGTGTACGGTCAGTCAGTAACCGATGGTTGTATTAAGTGGGAAGATAGCGTGCAGGCGATGGAAGTATTGGCTGCTGCGGTGAAGGAACGACGTTTGAAGGAAGAGGAATAGCTGAATCTTCGGAGGGTGGGCACGTTTTTGTGTTCACCCTGTTTGAGAAATTAATAAGATCAATTAGCGGGATAGTTGAATAGCGATGGAGTTGATTGACAAACATCTTGATCAATGATTGGTGGGCACAAAAGTGTGCCCACCCTACGGCCGTGACTTATGCTGCCGGAGTTGATGAATACTGCTTAATAACCTTAGCAATTTTTTGTTCCAAAGTAGTCTCATCCGTTTCTGAAGCCAGATAACTCTCAGAATAAGATGGTATTTCCTCTCCTGAAAATAGGGAGTGGATAATAGTGACCCCTTTGCTGAAATCTTCTTTTTGGTCGTGGGTAGCCGTACTGTTTTCCTTCCCCATATCGGCTTCCACTATTTTAAGTTTTGTTTCCGCTTCCAAAAAAAATGCTTCTGGCGCTTCCTCACTAACTAATTCAGGAGACAAATCAGGGGACTTATCAGCAAAATCAGTCAGTTCTTCATATAGCTCTCTCGCCCCTTCTTCGGGCTCTTTTTCTCCATCTCCAAATGCATCAGGCCCCAAACTATCAAGCACCTCTTGGGGTGAGCGTAGTCCTTTTTTGCTCCCGGCCGATCCGGCGGCGCCAGATGGGTAGAGCCGTTTGGATTTGATATTGTCCATATCTTTCTTTCGGTAATAATTATTCAGTTTGACGGTTTGTTGGCTCTGGCAATGTTGCTGTAGCCACATCTTCTTAGAGACGTCTGTAATTTTTTGTAATCAATTTTAGAAGGTAAAACCCGTTGTTCTTAAGGTCATAGTAGCACTTACTTTATTTAGAACAAACTACGTTTAGCCCTGATTAATATCATTATAGGAACTTATTTATTTTGTTGTAATTAGGGGTTTCCCTAAGTTATTTTGACGTCATTCATTCAGGAAACGGGCTTTACGCCTATTTTCGTCCAAACCGCATTTCAGCAGCCAGTTTATGGCGTTGCTCTGATAAAATGGCGGGCTTTGCGTCATACAGTATGACGTTTCCGCTTCGTTGTTGACTGCTTTTGACTATTTATACAGATAATCCATGACAACCTCATTAATTCCACTATCAGTTACAACCAAAATGGCTAATGCAATCCGTGTGTTAGCTATGGATGCTGTTCAAAAAGCTAATTCGGGTCATCCCGGTATGCCGATGGGAATGGCAGAAATTGCTGTTGCTTTATGGCAACAACATTACAGCCATAACCCGGTGAATCCTCATTGGATTAATCGTGATCGTTTCGTTATTTCCAACGGGCATGGTTCGATGCTGCATTACGCTTTGTTGCATTTGACGGGTTATGACTTGCCAATGTCTGAAATTAAAAATTTCCGTCAACTGCATTCCAAAACACCTGGACATCCTGAGTCCCATATTACGCCAGGCATTGAAACTACTACCGGTCCGCTAGGGCAGGGTATTAGCAATGCAGTGGGTATGGCGTTGTCGGAGAAATTACTCGCTGCTGAATTTAATCAACCAGGTTTGCCCGTTATCGATCATTTCACTTATGTTTTGGTGGGCGACGGTTGTTTGATGGAAGGCATCTCGCACGAAGTTTGTTCCTTAGCTGGTACGTTGGGATTAAACAAATTAATCGCCATCTACGATGACAACGGTATTTCGATTGATGGTCGTGTCGAAGGTTGGTTTACCGACGACACCCCAAAACGCTTTGAAGCCTATGGATGGAATGTCATTCGAGCGGTAAATGGACACGACGCAGCAGCCGTGGCCGCTGCAATCGCTGCCGCAAAAACGGCGACTAAACCAACACTGATTTGCTGCAAAACCGTAATCGGAAAAGGCGCACCAAATATGGCCGGCACGCACAACGTGCACGGTGCGGCGTTAGGTGAACAAGAAATTGCAGCAGCTCGTGTTGCATTAGATTGGCCCTCTGCACCGTTTGAAATTCCTGCAGACGTTTATAACGCATGGGATGCCAAAGCAGCGGGCGCGCAACGTGAGTCAGATTGGAATGCGTTGTTTGCAACGTATTCTTCATCGTATCCGCAGTGCGCCACCGAGTTAGTGCGCCGCATGAAAGGCGAATTGCCCGAGAACTTCAACAAAGTGACGGACGCTTACATTAAGCAATGCACCGACAAGCAAGAAACTATTGCGACCCGTAAAGCGAGCCAAAACGCCATACAGGCATTTGCCCCGATATTGCCCGAGTTTCTGGGCGGTTCTGCTGATCTGACCGGTTCTAACCTCACCAATTGGAAAGAATGTGTGGCGGTTCGTCATAATCAGGCGGGCAATCACATCAATTACGGCGTGCGTGAATTTGGGATGAGCGCCATCATGAATGGCATTACTTTGCATGGCGGATTTTTACCGTTCGGTGCGACCTTCCTCACTTTTTCCGACTACAGCCGCAACGCGATTCGCATGGCGGCGTTGATGCAAATTCGTACGCTGTTTGTGTTTACGCATGACTCCATCGGCCTGGGTGAAGATGGCCCGACACATCAATCTGTTGAACACATCTCCAGCTTGCGTTTAATTCCTAATCTGGACAACTGGCGTCCATGTGACACGGTTGAATCTGCGGTGGCATGGAAGCAAGCGATTCTTCGCAAGAGTGGCCCGTCAACGCTGATTTTTTCACGTCAAAATCTGCCTTTTCAAACGCGCACTGATGAACAAATAGCGAATATCGCGCGGGGCGCGTATGTATTGCAAGATGTTGCTAATGCGCTTGTTGTGCTCATCGCGACTGGTTCTGAAATTGAATTGGCGGTAAAAGCAGCAGCAGAATTAGCGACGAAAAATATTCCGGCGCGCGTAGTTTCAATGCCGTCGACAGACGTGTTTGATCGTCAAGATGCAGAATATAAAGCCAGCGTGTTACCAAAAGGAATTCCGCGTGTAGCGATTGAAGCTGGCGTGACCGATTATTGGTACAAATATGTTGGTTTGGAAGGCGCTGTGGTGGGCATAGATACATTTGGTGAATCTGCTCCGGCTGGTGTGTTATTTAAGCATTTTGGTTTTACGGTTGAGAAGGTATTAGCCAAAGTAAATACGGTTTTAGGGGTTTAGCTTATTTAATTTAAATAAGTAATTTAAATTTTGGAGACAATAAAAATGACTATTCGCGTTGCAATTAACGGCTATGGCCGTATCGGCCGTAACACCTTGCGGGCTTTTTATGAAGGCGGAAAAAAGCAAGATATCCAGATCGTGGCGATTAACGATTTAGGTCCGCCGGCATCGAATGCCCATTTGACGCAATACGATACTGCGCATGGAAAATTCCCCGGTACGGTTATTTCGGACGGTGATTTCATGTTTGTAAATAGCGACAAAATCCGCGTATTTGCAGAGCGCAATCCAGCGAATTTACCGTGGAAAGAACTTGGGGTGGATGTCGTGTTGGAATGCACCGGTTTCTTCACGACCAAAGAAAAGGCATCTGCGCATTTAACAGCTGGCGCAAAGAAAGTCATCATTTCTGCTCCAGGCGGAAAAGACGTTGATGCAACTATCGTCTTCGGCGTAAACCACAACGTATTAAAAGCGACGGACACCGTCATTTCTAACGCATCTTGCACAACAAATTGTTTAGCGCCATTAGCAAAATCATTAAACGATGCCGTTGGAATTGAAACGGGTTTGATGACAACGATACATGCCTACACCAATGATCAGGTGCTGACAGACGTTATGCATGAAGACTTACGTCGTGCCCGTTCCGCTACGCATTCGATGATTCCGGCAAAAACAGGCGCAGCTGCGGCAGTGGGTTTGGTATTGCCAGAATTAAACGGCAAACTGGACGGCTACGCGATTCGTGTTCCAACGATCAACGTGTCTATTGTTGATCTGACTTTTGTCTCCAAACGTCCGACAACGGTCGACGAAGTAAACCAAATCATGAAAACCGCTTCCGAAGGTGCGTTAAAAGGCATTTTGGATTACAGCACAGCGCCTCTGGTTTCTGTCGATTTCAACCATAATCCAGCTTCGTCTACGTTCGATGCGACGTTGACGAAAGTTTCTGGCAATCTGGTGAAAGTATCTTCCTGGTACGACAACGAATGGGGTTTCTCTAACCGGATGTTGGACACAACAGTGGCGTTGATGAACGCGAAGTAATGTGGTTGAGTTTGTAGGTTGGGCTAAAGTCGCATTAACTCAAAATCGCAGCCCGACATTCAGCACCAAAATCATTTGGATAACAGCGTGCTTACAACGGTTTTATAAATTCCCCGCGAGGGGAATTTTTATATGTGCGCCCGGCAGGGCGCACTTACCTGGAGGTGAAAGTCCTCTGCTCGCCCGACAAGGGGAAGAGCTAACCGAACGGCAAGGGTGTCGTGGGCGACTGCGAATCTGAAGGAAGCCGAAGGCAAAGCGTTGGTCTGACGAACAGGAAGCGGATAAGAGGCGTGATAGCGGGGTGAGGTGGCATGTATCACTAAAGCCCAATACTTGTA
>Ga0209512_1005507_pt1 | contig 10498 bp, 11 predicted proteins | sample frozenSSSSmetaG_FD_184142 | JGI IMG/M metagenome (GOLD analysis project Ga0209512, IMG submission 184142) | Glacier valley bacterial and archeal communities from Borup Fiord, Nunavut, Canada, to study Microbial Dark Matter (Phase II) -... | ecosystem: Environmental > Aquatic > Freshwater > Ice >... | reverse complement strand
GACTTTTACCGATCTTTCTACCCCTGATGATTTTAGGCGATTTGCTGATCACGTCCGTGAGATCACCGGAGGTATTCCGATAGGGTTCAAGATCTCATCGAACCGGCTGGAGAAGACCATTGACTTTGCGCTTGCTGCCAGCGCTGACTACATCATCTTGGACGGCAGAGGAGGTGGAACAGGTGCAGCCCCCGCCATTTTCCGCGATAACATATCGGTGCCGACAATTCCTGCGCTGGCAAGAGCAAGACATCACCTTGAGTACAGAGGTGTAGCTGGTGATGTCACTTTGATTATTACAGGCGGACTTCGCACTCCAGCTGACTTTATCAAAGCGATGGCGCTGGGAGCCGACGGTATCGCACTCGCGAACGCATCTATCCAAGCAGTGGGTTGCATTGGTGCACGGATTTGCCACACAAACAAATGTCCTGCAGGAATTGCCACCCAAGATCCCGCTCTACGCGCGCTAGTGAATATTGACGAATCCGCCCAGCGAGTAGCTAATTTTTACACGGCGTCAGTGAATATGATGAAGGTAATGGCCAGAGCTTGCGGTCATGATCACCTCCAAAAATTCTCACAAGAAGATCTATCAACGTGGCATAGGGAGATGTCTGATCTGGCCGGCATCGAATTCTCGGGCTTAGGCCAATTTAAATTTTTTGATTAAAGTGTCTTCATCAAGCCATGTGAAATATATTCAATATTCGAATAACCAGAATTTTCAAGGATCTTGATTGCACTTTTATAAACTCCATCCAATAAAAGAGAGCGAGTATCTGTAATGGTCAAATTTTATTGTAGTAACATTAAGCCAATTTTGTCAGTTCTGCGCTTAAGACATGAGTATTGATAACCTAATTAATTTTGCCAGAACGTGCCGCTAAAGATTATTCATGAGAGTGTTGGCAACACGTACTTTTCTCTGATGCTACAAGCTAAAAGAAACCATAAACTCTTGCAGTCAATGGCCCCTATTTATCACGGATAAACGAAGTACATAACTTGTAAAACGTTCATCTAGGATAGACCAAGGTTGAACAGTTAATCTTCTTATTTACCATTAAACTTTGGCAATCTATGGAGCAAGTATAGTTTATGCTATTCACTTTGATTGAAGATAAATACTATCAGCACCTATCTAAAGAACATTTCTCCATATTGGCGTTTTGGCTCCAAATGTAGAAAAAGCTGGAAAATTCTATAGTGACCTCATGGGATGCTATCACATATCGAGCCAACTGTTATCACTGAAGAGTCGGATTCTCCAATCAGGCAAATGAGTATTGATTTCTTTGGAAGCGGTTGGATTCTATCAAAACTACTCCTATGCCGACTGGAGACAAAATAAGTGTTGAAATGTTTGATTTTAAGAGCAATTAGTCTCTAAAAGAGTTCGAGTGCTGGAAGACAAGCATATTTTATTTTTAACGCAATATACTGATATTAATGCTATTTTATAAAAATATGTAGCTCGCGGGGGCAAGCAAAGGATCCTTATACGTGTTATGGTTTAGTTGTAATTTTTTTATTAGTGAACTTAAGGAACAACAATTATGCTCTTAGATAATATTTCTGAAATTCAAATTAACTTACATGCTGAGGCAGAAAATAAAGGTTTTTATTCTAAATCTGAGCAAGAACTAGAAGAGACTGCTAATGCATTTGTGGAAGGCTTTTGTTTAAAAAATGATTTAGCTAGTCACACTGTTTCACCTATGTGCTGGAGTTTAGAATCTGCTGATCATGGCATATTTGATGATGGTGTCATTGAGCTGAAGAATATCAATAATGATGACACAGCATTTGAATATGTCGATGTTTCAGATGCGAAAGTAACTGCTCCTGAATAATGAAAATTAATGGGTATGTCATGGACTACTCATCAAGCTAAGACCGCTTAACCGTACCTACCCCAATCAACGACAATATTGGTGAGGTGACATTTTTAGTAGCAGCCTTATCCAACAGGAGAATGATCATGGATATGAAAGAAGAATACGAACAGACACTGCAAGCACAATTGGACGACTGGAATACGGAGATTGACAAACTCAAGGCAAAAGCTGATGGTGCAAAAGCTGATACACAACTTGAATACTACAATAAAATTGAGGAACTTCAGGTTATGCAGGAATCAGCCAACAATGAACTTGCCAAGCTCAAGAAAGCCGGAGACGATGTATGGGAAGACATTAAAGCAGGTATTGATAGTGAGTGAGGCTCTCTCGGTAATGCATTAAAGTCAACCGTTTCAAGATTTAAGTAAATATTATACTTGACCATCTCCAGCATTAAAGAATGTTACATACTTCAGAATGCTATGGCAGCAGGAAAACCCGTTCAATCAATGCGTGGGATCACTTGAGAAATTACTCGTTGTACACCGTGATTGAAAAAAACATATAGTTATTTAGCTTTTGGTCAATACATTCTCAAAATTTACTCGTTGTATTATCAATCGTAACGCTTATAGGAGTTGTCAATGTATTGAAGGGGGATATTTAACTTTCTTCAAGCTTATTATAAAAATAAAAAATGTAGTTAATGATTTTTTTGTGCGGCACTCGCTATCCGAAGGTGAAAGTCATTGAAAGACTAAAATAATTTACCGGCATACATGGCCTAATAATATCAGTTTTTCTTTGATCAGAATGATCAAATACTGGTATTAGATAGTGACAAAATATGTGGAATTTTTATGAATAAAATAACCTCAAAATCATAGGGTAACCAAGTTTATTTATATATGATGAATTTGGTGGTTTTAGATAAAGTTAAGTAAAGCTATATATCAGTTGTTTAAATTTATTAAAATGCAATCTTGAGTTGTTGGCGAATATTTCATCACAATAGCAATAAGAAGTGTTCAAGTTAGTAGCAGATAGTAAGCCAATTATACTTCGTTAAAATTAAGTGAATCAGTTGTGATTGGTTATGATTTGTAGTGATATACGCAACGAACACCACACTTTTATTTATATTAAAATCAATAGCTTAAAATAAGGCTCTCTTTCTACGAACCATGCGGTCAATTTGATAATAGATTATAAATCAGATGGTTATCTACAGAATAAAAACATATGTAGCTAAAAATGTCCCACCGTTCAAAAGTCTAAGCAATACATAATAGCTCTATACGGCAGCTAAGTGCCAACAGCGGTCAGTCATTTAACGGCAGCTTTATGGTTTTTAGTGGTCGGCACATGGGTGTTTTTCTATAAAAACCCCTCGCCTTGAAGGGCGTGCGGCTTCAATTCTGACTATAAATCACTTCATTATCATTAGACCATTACAGATTGTAATGGTCAAGTTTTAATGAAGTAACTTTAAGCCACTTTTTTCAATTCTGCCATTTTTTGCACAGGGGTCCTGTAACCAAGTGACGAATGTAATCGCTTGTAGTTATAAAAATAAATGTAACTCTCAACCGTACTCACTGCTGCATCATGATGAATAAAGCTTAGATGATTCAGTCGCTCTGACTTTAAACTTCTAAAAAAGCGCTCCATTACGCTGTTATCCCAACAATTTCCCCGGCGACTCATGCTTTGAGTGATCTTAAATGTCTCTAAATAATTAATGAAAAGCTTTGCTGAATATTGCACACCTTGGTCAGAATGAAACATGAGTTTTTTGGTATTAGGTTGCTGTCGTCGTATCGCATGACTTAACGCTTCTTTTGCCAATTCAGCATTGGGGCTTTTTGACATAGCCCAGCCAACAATTTCTTTGGTCGCCAAATCAAGTACGCAAGCCAAATAAGACCAACCTTGATGTGTTCGAATATAGGTAATGTCACCCACCCAATGAGTATTAGTTTGTTCGGGATTAAACTGTCGGTCCAGCAGGTTAGGCGCAATAAGATGTGCTTTACCCATATTAGGATAATAATGCTTTCGAGAAGGCCTAAGTGCTTTCACCAACGCCAGTTTCATCAAGGTGGCCGTTCGGTAAATACCCAGCTTAAAGCCCTTGATTGCCAAGGCTTCTTTCATGCGACGTCTACCATAGGTAGCACCTGTTTCTGATGAAATGGATTTAATGGCAGACATTATCATCACGTTTTCATCGTTGACTGGTTTGGCTCGAATTTGAGCATAATAGGTACTTTCACTCAGTTGAAACAGCGAACATAGTTCGTGAGTAGAATAGTTTGGATTTGCCTTCTTCATATCGACAATCAATTTAGACTGCTGTTTTCTCTGGCGAAGAAGGCTGCGGCCTTTTTTAGGATCTCATTGTCCCTTTTGGCTCGCCATAACTGTTTTTCTAATTCTTGAATTTTCTGCTGTTCAGGTGTTAATGCCTTTTTTCCTTGTGGTGTTTGTCCATTAACTTCAGCTAGATATTGCTTCTTCCAACGTGAAACGGCTGTTTCACCCGCGCCTGAAATATCCCTTATCTGATGATTGGTATAGCCTTCATTGACCATCAATTTGGCATATTCAAGCTTTTGTTCTGCTGTAAATGTTAAGCGTGCTTTTCGGGTCATAATAATTCCTAATATTTTTTCAAATTATAGGCTATAAATTACTTCACTTTTATTAGACCATTACAGCTTGTATTATTTCTCTAGTTAACGGGTTAGTCTTTCCTTCTGTACCTGCCTCGCTAGGTCGTGTGTAGCTCAATGGTGTAATATCTTTCTCAGTCATAATAAAGCTCCTCATTAGCTTTGTTTTTGATTAGTCGGGGCTGGTGATAGGACACCTCCCTCGACGGTTTAAAGTTATCCAACATAGATAACAATTCTTAAATGTTTATTTCTCTGCTCGGTTAATCGGTATTACATCGGCACTCGTCACCACGTCACATGCAACCGCCAAAACAATACGCTCCATAACTAAACTTGCTTTGATCCGTTCGTTTTCGTACTCAGCGCGGTTATAAACTGCCATTACACCTTCTAGCTTATGATTCAGTACACGTTCAACAATAAACGGCTCTACGCCGCTGTCAGCCATTCTGGTGGCACATGTGCGCCTAAGGTCATGCGGTGTATATCGGTCGCCGTTATCAAAGCCTAATCGCCGTCTAAGCCATGCTTGTATGTTTGTAGCTGAACAAATAGGCAATGGTAATTGGGCTTTTGCCGTCTCATTCAAATATACCCAATGCGCTTTGCCATTCTTTGCCAGTTCTTTGGGCACTATCCACTTGTCACCATCTTGATAGCCTTCTCTTGCTTCTGTAATACGTAAACTGGTTAGAAGAAGAAAACGTAACATTCGCACATTATCTTCGGTTCGTTGCCAGCCTTGATCGTTATTCTTCCAGTGCCACATATCCTTGATTTCTTCATCGGTTAGAACACGTTCGCGAGGATTAGCCACATATCCAGTAATACGGCTGGTTACCTCTAGCATCGGATTATCATCACGGTAGCCCAACTCAACGGCATAAGAAAATAACTTCTTAAGATTGCTTCTTAGCTGGTCAGCCGTCCGTGCGCCTCGTTTTGCATAGTCTTGAATAATGGAAACCAGTTGCGCCCGTGTAACGTCTCTTACTTTTTGTGTGCCAATCGATGGAATAACAGCGCGATCCATGTAGCCTTGTGCTAATGCTGGTCGCTTGTGTTTTCGGTGTGCGACTTCGTTCATATACTTAGTAACCAACTGCTCAACCGTCACCGTTGAAATGGTCGCCGCTGTGGTTATTTTTGCTGATTCAGTCCGTGCCCTTTTAAGGCTCATATCAGGGTGTTTACCGATGGTTGTTATGCTTGCCTTGCCATCTACACGACGACGCACCAGCCACGTTTTAGAGGACTTTCTCACTTGAATTATCAAGCAATCAGAAAGGTATAAACGTACGTCTTTACCTTCCCATTTTAGATTCTTGATGAAGTGTTCGTTATGGCTCGCTGGTATAATCTTGTCAGGCATAAAGTTTCCTAAATAAACTTTGATTGCTTAGGGCTGGTTAGTGTTGTCGCACTAGCCAGATCTGATTATACATATAAAAGAATTTTGTGTGCCAATCTGTGTGCCAATCGGGTTGGGATTGTATCAAGGACTACATGAGACCAATAAAAGTACTTTTCGTTTGCATGGGCAATATATGTCGATCACCAACTGCAGAAGGTGTGTTTAATAAAGTCATAGTCGATAAGGGAGTAGCCGATCGTTTTGTTATCGATTCAGCTGGCACACATGCCTATCATATTGGCGAACCTTCTGATGCACGTTCACAACAAATGGCAAAGAGTCGCGGAATAGACTTATCTAAAATTCGTGCTCGTAAAGTAATGCAATCAGACTTTGAACAATTTGATCATATCCTTGCAATGGACACAGATAACTACACTCTTTTGATAGAAGCTAGTCCAAATCAATATCACCACAAAATTAAGCTATTTTTGGATTATGCACCTGAACGAAAAGAAAAAGATGTACCCGATCCCTATTATGGCGGTCAAAATGGTTTTTCTAATGTATTTGATTTGGTTGAGGACGCATCAAAAGGCTTTTATGACTCGGTCATCAAGCAACAATCTCTTTAACAATCGAGGATGATTTCAAATCCTAGATATCAAACTTTGTATTTAGACATTATTAATTACTACTTACTGTAACCGTCAAATTTACACTGATAATCTTCCTAAGTAATTCCATGTTGACAATGAATTGCCTCACCTCATTCTTAAAATTATTAGACAAAATATATCGTTTTGCCAACAATGATATAATTTCCCGCTAAATGTCATTTCTGCATGCAGATTAATGACTTAACTCGTTGATTGTATAAGGGGAAGGTAGATGGAATCGTCTAGCCTAATGAAGGATGGTTTGACCTTAATGTTTTTTGGTATAGGGTTTGTATTTCTTTTTTTAACATTATTGGTTGGTGCGACCACTCTCATGTCACGCATCATTACCAAATATGAAAAAAATGTGGGTGTTTTACCGAAAGATGGAGTGCCATCACCCACAGCAGTAATTCCACGACATGGCCCAATTGCGACACCTCATATAGAAGACAAAACATTAATCTCAGTCATCAGCGCCGCGGTTCATACATTCCGTTCGCGTCATAAATAACCACCTCTAGCTTTTCACTATTAAGGCCATAACCATGACCGAACCTTCACTAAAATTAGGGATAACTGACGTTGTTCTTCGTGATGCCCATCAATCATTATTTGCAACTCGTCTTCGTCTTGATGACATGTTGCCTATTGCAAATAAGCTTGACCAAGTAGGTTACTGGTCTGTAGAAACCTGGGGTGGTGCAACATTTGATGCATGCATCCGTTATTTAGGTGAAGACCCGTGGCATCGTATTCGTAGCTTGAAAGCGGCGATGCCTAATACACCACAACAAATGCTACTGCGTGGGCAAAATCTTTTAGGCTATCGTCATTACGCAGATGATGTCGTCCGAAAATTTGTCGAACGTGCAGCCATTAATGGTGTTGATGTTTTTCGTGTATTTGATGCAATGAATGATCCTCGTAACCTTGAGGTTGCCATTAAAGCGGTTCTTGAAAATGATCGTCACGCACAAGGCACCATTTCATATACCATAAGCCCTGTTCATGATCTTACCATGTGGATTGATTTAGCAAAACGTATCGAAGATATGGGTGCTCATTCACTTTGTATTAAGGATATGGCAGGTTTGCTGAAGCCTTATGTGGCTTTTGAACTAGTTAGCGAGCTTAAACAAGCAATCGATATTCCCATTCATATGCAATCTCATGCAACCACCGGATTATCTACTGCTACAATTTTAAAATGTGTCGAAGCTGGTATTGATAATGTTGATACGGCAATTTCATCGATGTCGATGACCTATGGCCATTCTCCTACTGAATCTATCGTATCGATCTTTGAAGACACCGAACGCGATACCGGACTTAATATCGAATTACTTGAGGAAATTGCGGCATATTTTCGTGAAATTCGTAAAAAATATGCTCCATGGGAAGGTTCACTCAAAGGAATCGATTCTCGCATCTTAACTGCCCAAGTTCCTGGTGGCATGTTGACCAATATGGAAAGTCAACTTCGTGAACAAGACGCAGCAGATCGGTTTGACGAAGTGTTAGCCGAAATCCCTCGTGTACGTGCTGATTTAGGTTATATACCACTGGTAACACCAACCTCACAAATTGTTGGCACTCAATCGGTATTAAATGTATTAACCGGTGAGCGTTACAAAACTGTAACCAACGAAACGGCAGGCATTTTAAGAGGCGAATATGGCGCTGCGCCCGCACCGTTTAATACTGATCTACAAAAGCAAGTCCTTGATGGTGTAGCACCGATTACGTGTCGACCTGCCGACTTGATTGAACCAGAGATGGCTAAACTCACCGCCGAACTTCAAGCACATGCAATCAAAGATAATATTGAACTTGAAGTTGGCGATCGTGAAATTGATGATGTATTAACCTACGCCTTGTTCACCCAAGTGGGCTTGAAATTCTTGGCGAATAGAAATAATCCAGATGCGTTTGAACCCATACCCACATTAGAATCTGCGCAAGTTGCTACACAAAAAACAAATTCTACTGAACAAGATGTTTACACCATTTCAGTTAACGGCCAAAGTTATGTCGTTCAGGTCAATGAAGGTGGTGATGTTAGTAATATTTCAGCTCCAGCATTAGCGGCACCAGTGGCGACAGAAACATCTGCTGGTGAACCCGTCACTTCACCGTTAGCTGGTACGATTTGGAAAGTAGAAGTCAACTTAGGCCAAAAAGTTGATGAAGGTGATGTATTAGTCATTCTTGAAGCCATGAAAATGGAAACGCAGATTGTGGCATTCAAATCAGGTGTTATCAACGCAATTTCAGTTAAACCAAGTGATGAAGTCAAAGTCGGCGATCACCTAGTTTCTATCGCATAAGGGTTAAATATGGACCAACTAATACATCTCTGGCACAACACGGGCATTTATCAAATGCAGCCAGGGCAAGGAATTATGATCCTTATTGGCATGTTGTTACTGTATCTGGCTATTAAAAAGAATTTTGAACCTTTGTTGCTGGTACCAATTGGTTTTGGGGGCGTATTAGCCAATATTCCTGGGGCTGGATTGGCTGAAGCAGGTGGCATATTGCACTTGTTTTATACCGTCGGTATTGAAAGTGGCGCTTTCCCATTAATCATTTTTATGGGTGTAGGTGCGATGACAGATTTTGGCCCTCTTTTATCTAATCCTAAAACTTTATTCCTCGGCGCTGCAGCACAGTTTGGTATTTTTGCCACATTAATGGGTGCGGTTTTATTATCTACCTTCGGCATTTTTGATTTTAGCCTAGCAGATGCTGCCGCTATCGGTATTATCGGGGGAGCTGATGGCCCAACCTCTATTTACGTTGCTAGTAAACTTGCACCTGATTTATTAGGTGCAATTGCTGTGGCCTCGTATTCATATATGGCACTTGTCCCACTGATTCAACCGCCTATAATGCGTGCCTTAACAAATGATGCTGAACGTAAAATAAAAATGACTCAATTACGACATGTGTCACAGCGTGAAAAAATAATTTTTCCTTTAGTATTACTTATCCTAGTCGCATTTTTATTACCGGATGCTGCCCCATTATTAGGTATGTTTTGTTTCGGCAACTTGATGAAAGAATGCGCCGTAGTAGATCGCTTAAGCAATACAACTCAAAATGCACTGATAAACACCGTGACTATCTTTCTGGGTTTGGCTGTAGGTTCAAAATTAAGTGCAGACAAGTTTTTAGATTTCACAACATTAGGTATTTTGATATTGGGGATGATTGCTTTTGCTATAGGTACTGCTTGTGGGGTGATTATGGCCAAACTGATGAATAAATTCGGTGGTAGTCAAATCAACCCTTTAATTGGTTCTGCAGGTGTATCGGCAGTACCCATGGCAGCACGCGTTTCTAATAAATTGGGTTTAGAATCAGATCCACACAATTTCTTATTAATGCACGCGATGGGACCTAATGTTGCAGGTGTTATTGGTTCAGCAGTAGCTGCCGGCATTATGATTAATTACGTTGCTGGATAAATAGAAAAATGAAAGATATGTCACGTTCTTATAAGAGTATGTGACATATCTTAATTAGGCGTCATTTTAGCAAACGCCACTCTATCTGCCAGACCTTTAATCTGGCAAGTGTAGTCAGAAAAACGCGCTGGCGTACTTGCGGTAGCGTGCCATTCCAAGTCATCTATATTAGCTAGGTTTAGTTTGATATTTTTATCATAGGCTAAATCGAGTACGTGTTGCTTTGTCATATTTGATTTTAATTCAACGCAGAAATTATTAAGCTGATCATTGTTCCACATGGCATAAACAGGATATACCATCCCTACAACAAGTATAATCTGTACTAGATTAACAAACATTTTCACCGATTTATTCTCCTTTTCAATAGTGTCGAAGGAGGATACCTAGCCTAGTAAAATCATTCCGCGAACAACTTCACGTTTTTAAATTTAAACGCAAATCTTACTTTTTAAGTAAGTCACTTAATGCTGAAAAAGGATTATGAGTT
>Ga0209512_1005504_pt1 | contig 10502 bp, 7 predicted proteins | sample frozenSSSSmetaG_FD_184142 | JGI IMG/M metagenome (GOLD analysis project Ga0209512, IMG submission 184142) | Glacier valley bacterial and archeal communities from Borup Fiord, Nunavut, Canada, to study Microbial Dark Matter (Phase II) -... | ecosystem: Environmental > Aquatic > Freshwater > Ice >... | reverse complement strand
AAGCAAACAAAGTGCGCAAAGAACCTCTTCGCGTTATCCTGAACGGTCTTGGAAAAGACGCAGCCATGATCATCTCTCGTATCAATGGTTTCACCTACGTTCAAACCCAATTTGACTACTACACCAGCGACCTTGCTGTTGTAACCGAAATCCCTTACTCTACCGGTCTTCGTGCCAAAGTAAAATGCTACGGTTGCGACGACGTTCGTGAAGGTGTTGCAGTAATGCACAAAGAAGGCGTTGACGTTTCCATTACTGGTAATTCTACTAACCCTACACGTTTCCAACATCCTGTTGCTGGGACTTATAAGAAGGAATGCTATGAACAAGGTAAGAAGTATTTTTCTGTAGCGTCTGGTGGCGGTACGGGTCGTACTTTGCATCCTGATAATATGGCTGCTGGTCCTGCTTCTTATGGTATGACGGATACGATGGGAAGAATGCATTCTGACGCTCAATTTGCAGGTTCTTCTTCAGTTCCAGCTCATGTGGAAATGATGGGATTCTTGGGAATGGGTAATAACCCGATGGTAGGTGCTACTGTGGCGGTTGCTGTTGCGGTGCAAGAGGCGATGACTAAATAAGTCAAAATACTTTATAAGATAGTCCCCTGTAATATTGATTATTGCAGGGGATTTTTGTTTTAAAATCAGAGCTAAAATATAGAGATTTATTTTGAATCAAAACACTTTAGGTGGAGAATAAAACACAGCCTAATTCTTCTGATAAATCAACATTCATTCTCACATAAATCAATTGTTTTAATATTTGAGTTAGGGAGAGGCTTCAAAAAAGGGAGGGAATAAAAAATAAAAATTGAGGCTTTTAGTTTCTTATTAGCTGCCATTTCTATAAATTAGAAAAATGGCTGCTGTAATCCGTATAACAATCAATATATCAATATAATAATAGTATAAAAGCTAACTCAAATATGCTTAATTAAAAGCAATTTTGAGTATGGAAAGACACACCTATTCAGTTATATTTTATGTAAGTCCTTCAAAAATTAGAAAAAATGGGACAGCGCCTATAAATATACAAATAACATTGAATGGAGAAAGATCCTCATTTTCAACAGGTAGAATGATAAAACCTGAGGAATGGGATTCCAAAAAACAAAAATTAAAAGGTACTAATGAGCAATCAAAACTCATGAATAATTACCTTTCACAGATTAAAAACACCATCTATAAACAGGAATTAGAACTACTGGAAAGAGGCTATATCCTGACAGCAGAACTATTAAAAGATGCCTACTTTAATAAGGTAGAATCTATTCAGACTAAAACCCTGAATCAAATCTTTGAGGAATACATCAATAGTCAGGAGAAGATAGTTGGTAATGGTATTTCAAAAGCCACCTTTTATATTTACAACCACACTTATAGACTGATTAAGGAATACATGCTCTTGAAATATAAAAGAAATGATATGCACCTACAGGAGCTAAACTATTCTTTTATGAGTGACTTTAATATCTTTCTGAGGACAGAACACAAGCAGAAGACTAACACTTCCACAAAGCATTTAAAAGCCCTTAAAAGGATAGTAAACATAGCTCTGGCAAACAAGTACCTTCAAGTTGACCCATTCCTTAATTATAAGGTAGAAAGAGAAATAGTAGAAAAAGCATTTCTTACAGAGGAAGAACTGAGAATCATAATCAATAAGGATTTTGCAATTGCAAGATTGGGAAGGGTTAGAGATATCTTTATTTTCTGCTGCTTTACAGGTTTATCCTATTCAGATGTAAAAACATTGGATGAATCTCATTTTGAGAATGATGATAAAGGCAGAGTATGGATAAAGAAGAAAAGGGTAAAGACTGGTGTTTTATCAAGAATACCTCTCCTACCTATTCCTAAGCTAATATTGGATAAATACAAAGGAGGTGAAAAGTTACTCCCCGTTATAGATATATCAAGTACAGATGCCTATTTGAAGGAAATAGCTGACCTTTGTGGCATCAATAAAAGAGTTAGCTTCCATACTGCCAGATTTACTTTCGCAACCACTGTAACCCTTACAAACAGGATTTCTTTGGAGGTTGTTTCAAAAATGATGGGGCATACAAATACAAGAATGACAGCTCATTATGCCAAGATTATTGATAAGTATATTGGGGAGGAAATGGATAATATTGAAATGATGTATTAGAAATAAAAAGCCAATCAATAGTTCCGAATAGGATTCTAAAGATTGGCTTTATCTTATGAAATTGGAATTAAATTTTTTATTTTCAAACAACGTGAAAATTTTAATATATTTGATAATCAATTAAACAGTTTTTTTGAACATATTATGAAATATCTATCATTATGTCAATAAGATTAAATAAAGTTACAAGAGATTTAAATGTTGGATTGACCATTATTGTAGATTATCTAAAATCGAAAGGTTTTATTGTTGATAATAATCCAAATACCAAAATATCTGAGGATTTATATTTACTTATAGTGAATCATTTCAGTAAAGATTTTGAATTTAAATCTGCAGCTAAACAATTGGTTAATGAACATGCCGAAAAGTTGCAAAAAAAGATGTTAAATTTAGAAATAGAAAAAAAAGTAATTGATACTATTTCTAATGTGAAGCCAGAAATTGAATTAATTTCTGAAAAGGTTACTGAAGTGTTAGAATCTTGGGAACCTCCTACTAAATCAAATATAAAGGTGATTAAGACAATTGACCTGGATTCCCTAAATATATCTACACGTCTTAAGAAAAAGACTCAGGCTGAAAAGAGGAAGGAGCGAAATTCAACACCACTTGAAAAGGATTCAGTTAAACCAGATTTAAAAGAAACTATTAATTACAGACAGTATCAAGGGGAAGTCAAGACGTTTAATTGCATTTATGGATTTATAACGACAAAAAAATATGGAGATGTTTACTTTCATAAATCAAATATTGAAAATGCATTAGATATTGAACTTGGTGATATTGTAACTTTCTCATTATTAAAGCCCCAAACCACCGAAAGTCGTTATCAAGCATCAGATATTAAAATAGTTAAGAAAAATTATAAAATTATTATTGGGCAACCAAAAAGTATAGGAATAATAGAATGGTACTCAAACACGAGTGAACGTGGAAAAATCAAGTATTTGAATTTTGAGTTTCTATTTACAAGAAATTCCCTAAAATTTAAGAGTGTTGATCCAAAAGAAATAATAGATGGAAAGTTGTGTCTTTTTAATTTCTGCTATTCACTTGACACAAAAAAGCCATTGTTGGCAATAAATGTTCAAATCATCAATTGTGATAAATTGGAGGAAGATAGTATTAGTGAAATTAAAGAGTCAATAAGGAGGCTAGGCTATATTAATGATATTGAAATATATAGTTTTGTTAAGAAAATTCTGCTTCAACTTAACATTGATAATATTGATAATTTTGAAGTAACTGCTTTTTACAAAATGAATTTTTGGCTAGATAATGTTATTAATAGATACGATAGTAGTTATTTAGCACTACAAATCAGTAAATCAGAATCAAACAAGTTACTTGAATTAGTGTTTAGCAAAATAAGTAACTTGAGTGAGCAAAGTATAATAATTTTGGAACTTTTTCGACTAATTAAAAATGATGCTAAACTTATTAGTAAAGTAGAGAAATGGGTTAATCTATGTCCATATATTTCAATTGAAATTAAATCTGAATTTTTAAATCAAATTCGAAAACACCAGATTGAAATATTTAAGAAAGAAATAATTTGGGATAATGTATCAATATTTGATTTTAGGATTCTCTCCACAATAGATAAAATATCTATAATTGAGAAATTAATTTCACCCCTCAAAACAAGTCCAATTAAAGGTGAGTTCATTTATTCGAATTTGTATGATATTATTCGAAAAAAGGGATTTAATTATATCAATAATAATCTTAATATATTTTCTGATAAATGTCATGATAATATACGGGAATTATATCAGATTTCAAGAAATGCATGTATTGGATCAAATAAATATACAGAGAAAATCTTAAAAATAAAAAAATGCATTTTTGAGATACATGAAAATGAAATTTATGAATTTTTTAAGAGTAAAAACGAGAATAATCTAACTGATATATCGTTAATTATTGATTTTCAATTATCACAAAAGCTATTTGGGAGAGTAATTGATAATGAGACTTGGGATAAAATTTGTGCATTTGTGACAAAAAGTATTTTAATAGGAAGTGCAAAAGACCATATTGAATTTAATTTAGGTCTATCAGTACTAAGAAAACTGGATAAAAATGTAATTACTAAATATTGTGACAGTAATTATAGAGAAATACATTCAACTCAGAAATTGCGTTTGTGGCTTTATGATTTATATGGGAAATTCGATTATGAAGCATTTTATCCATATTATTATATTTTAAATCAAGCCGAGAGAAGACTTTTCAATAAGAAAGCAAAACTTACTATGAAAGTCGAAATTGATCAAGGACTTCTGAAGAAAAAAGAGCCATGGAAATTTGAAAAAATTATTAAGGAATTAAATAGAGAAATATTTGTATATTCTGCAACGTGGAAAAGTATTTGGTTTGATGATAAAAGAATTAGAATTTGTAAGGATATAAACTCTAATTTCACAGATTTTTTTAATTGGGATTTCTCAGAGGAACAATTTAATCTGTTTATTGATTTTTTGTCACGTAAAAAGATAAGTCCAATTTTAGTATTTTTAATCAAGGATGAGATTATTAAAATTCAAGGATTAGAAGATATCGAAGAAGAGATTTGGAAAATTCAATTGTTACAAGAAACAAATTTATGTTCCAATCATGGTTCCATGATCAAAATGCATGGTATCACAAAGATGCCTACAAATATGATTCTAAGAAGTAGATGTATTCAATTATTGAACAGATTACAATCAAATGAATTAGCAATAGCATATGTAGTTGAAAAATCTCCAAATAGCATTAATGATCCTTCAAATATTTATAACAAAAATTATTCAATTTTGTATTCAATAAAATTGAATGAAATTGATATTGCAGTAGTTTGGGAAAGTTTAGAAGTAGAAAAATCGAAGAGAACACATGTATTTAAATGTAGTAAAATTGAATATGAAAAATTATTGTCAGAAATTGAACTAAATATCTCAAAGGAGTTGTATGTAAGAAGTAGGTTGAATGGCACTACTCAAGATGATTTCTACTATCAAAAGAAATTAAAGTACTTTACAGGTATTAATCATGACAATTCAGAATATAAGATTTGGGAGGAAAGTTTATTTGAAATTCTACCAGAGTTAAAAAATCTAATTTGATTTGTATGTTTAATTTATTTACATTAAGCGTATCCCCCCTTTCACAAAAGACTCTACATCAAATGGTACACTCATACAAATAAAGATTAAGCTTTGTAGAACATATATGAGTCAAGAACAATCTTTGTTTGAATATATCACTGTAAATGTGCCACTCATAGCACTCACAAATGTGCCACTTTCACAGGCTGTAAATTGATTTCAAAAAGAAATAAATTTGTAACACAAGATTGAAATAAACACTACAAAAAACTGACTAACAAAGAGGGGTCACGATAGACCCGGACAAGGGGTCAACATCACCGGATTATACACAGTCTCCTTATCACACTTTTCTGAATACTCCCATTCACTTTGATAATTCTCTTGAAATATATTTATCAAAAGTCTCAATATTTGAAAACCATGCGCTTGATGATGGATGATAAGGATTTATCAATGCTATCTCATGATCAACACCTGTAATTTTGATGTGGCATACATACCATTCCGTTCTATCCAATTCCCCTAAATCAACTAAAAACTCATTTTGTTCTCGCAATCTGGAATTGAATATACAGCCCCAAATAATCACGATATTAGGTTGCAGTTGCACCAACGTTTCGTTGAAAGCGTGAAAATCTCTTTCAGAAAGATCCGATATTCTAGTTTCGCGGAAATAATTGCTTCTGGAAGGCAAGAAAAATTGGACATAATTGGTGAAAGCAATATGACTCCAAGCCTCTTCATAGTTGTCATTCCCAATCAACTTTGAAATGTATGTGGCAAATTTTTTATAGGTGCGTGGCGCATCTTCAATGCAATAACTTGGCTCATTGTGGAGCAACTTGCCAACCTTTTCATATTCTGGACACAACTTATCAAGTGGGCTTGAATTTTTATTCTCTTCATCGGTACAATTAGAGAAGAATTTACATTCTGTGTGATTGCAATAAAAACTTGCGCCTACCGCTAGAATCTTTTTGCCCATTATTCCTTTTTGGTATTTGTTGCCTACGAAAGGCATAAAGAATCGGTGTTTCATATTAAAGTTGTTTGATTAATTATCTTCATCATCTCAATCATCATTTTTAACTTCCTGTGACTTGGCATTTGCTTGTCAATCTCCGCTTCACTTACTTTTTCTACAGCTAATATTTTAGTCTTTTCTTTCATAATGGATTGCCCTATTATGGGTTTACTTCATATTTCGGATTAAATTCATTTTTGTGTGCTTCTAAGAAATAAGGACGTTTTTCTTTAGGCTTCAAAATATTATATAAAAGTATTCCTACGGCTATAGGAGCTAATGCTACACATGCAATACCAGCAACCATTCCTCCTCCTACCAAAGCACCAATTGTTGCGAGACCGGATGTAACTCCTGCAGCCGATAATCCCGCAACTATTCCTGTTGCTGAAATTAAACTTATCATTCCTCCTACCATGCAAACTGAGCCCCCACTGGCCACAATTTTTGCAACTAAATCGTCTTTGTCTTCTCTACTCATTTTTTTATAAGCATCAAAGTTTTTACCAGTCACAATCGTGAACATTATACAGAACTCGGCATAACATGCATCGGTTGGATAACTTTTACCTTCTGCTAAACGCGTAATTGAATACTTCGACATCGACATTGCCAAAGCAAGATCATCAATTGAAATAGAATACTTGTTCAAAAATGAACATACGAATGGAGCGAACTCGGCTCCTTTTGGGAATTTTTGATCTTCCATTGTTTTTAATTTTATAATTAAAAGTTGGTGCAAAAAAAAGCACCCACAACCAATTTGATTGTGAGTGCAAATGTATATTGAGGATGAAACCAGTACAATGGGCGCCTACTTATTTCTTTCCATGATTATTAATAATATTTGTTCAACATCTTTATTGCGTTTATTCGGTTTTGAATCGTAGCTTTTGATTGTACTTCTCATTTTTTCATCACGATTCCCTTTTTGATTCAATAAGACTTTTGATAAAGCCTCCCATGCAATTTTTTCATTATTCTCGTCAAATAGAGCCTTTATCACATAGATAAATTGCTTGTAGGTCTTACATTTTATTTTATCTGTTTCATTTCTGTCAATGGGGTCAGCTTCATTAATAACCCTCCAAGCTTTTTCGTAATTAGTATCTTTTTCCAAAAACCTCTTATTTGTTGCTTTAATAAAGAATATTGCAACTTTTTCTCGAAATTCTGGACTTAAATAATTCATTAACTTTTTGTATGCATCTTCGGTAAAAGCTGTATCAGTTTCCATATAATAGCTATCTCTATCGTATTGTAAGGGTTCTTTTTCATTGGCATTTATACACTCTGTACGAGTACTTTTATCGCTTTGAATCAACCCGAAATGTTTTTTATAAACATTTTTAATGATTCGAGTTGCACGTGCAGCTACTCCCACGATATCCTCTTCCTCATAAAGGGTTATCCAAAATGGCCAGTATGTGCTGTTATTAGCATTATTGGTCAATTTAAATCGGTGAACGAAACTTTTCCCTGGAAAAGTATTCGATAAAATTTTTGCAAGCTTTTCCTCTATTTCTTCCCATTCTTTATTAAAAAATTCAATTTGTTGGTTGTGATCACCTTTCAATGTCAGACCTTTACATCCATAATAGATACCGACAGTGGGTTCGTAGATATCGTATTCGATTAAGAATTCATAGGCTCGACAACCATCTTTACTCTTGAGAGGTTCCCCCAGCTTATACATGATGTGGTGTGGCGCTGCTTTGCCGAGATAACTATCATCTCTCCTGAAATCTTCTAAAAGACGTGATTTCTCTTCACCAGTCGCATTGCTTAGCCTTTTCATTTTGCTTTTGTAACCTTCAGAAGCTTTTGCCGTCATTCTTTCCCAATAGTTTTTGTTTCTAGCCTTTATGCATTCTTTCTCTTCAAACGAAAGCGACTTTTGACTATTCAAGTCACAATCCTTGCCACCATTATCCGTTGAAAAATAGCTTTTAGCAATTTCTACTTGTTGTTTTTTCCTGTCGGCATACGATGCAATGAACTGACAAGCTTTATAGGTGAGGTAATAATTCTCTTTCTCACGCTGTGCGCCAGAGCCTATCCTTACCATTTCACCTTTACGGTTAAAAAGGTCCTTGTCATAATATCCTAGAGTTTTAGCTTTATCGATCGAGCGTTTGGTGAGTTCAGAAAATTTCTGATACGTGCTGTATCCAAAGGCACTACATAGTTCGCGTGACGTCCAATAGGTTTTCCCTTGTCCGTCCACCTTTTTGATTGCTTCGAATATCGATTCTGTCTCCTTCATCTTTTAATTCATAGTGAAATAAATTCGGTTCATCCGACTAAAGCGTACTTTTTATCATTAAGTGCATAGATTTTCAGTTTGAAGAATTCCAAGTATCGATATCCAACGCTTTTTGAAACCTCGTCTTCTCATTCCTTTCGTCCGTTAAGCTTTCTGTATTTCTGAGCAATAACCACCTGAGTCCCTTTATCACCGATCGCTTATTCAGGTCCTTTTCAGTCAATTCAATCTACCTAACTATAATTTCTTCCCTCCCCCCATCATACCAATACCCCACAATCTCCCCCGAAATAATCAACTGTACCACTTCTTCAATTATATCCAACGGAGCAATAAACCATTCCCGGGGCGTATGTCGATTACCAAGATTATCAAATACATCTACGTTTAAACAGGAGTTGCCAAAAAAATTGTGCAACAATAATTCAAGCTTATGGGTATTCATATTGAAGCACTTGTAAGTCATAATAATTCGGACTTCAGCCATTAAATAGGTTGGTTCTTGTGCTGCTTTTTTAATGCGGTCTTCAACGGTAGTTGTGGAGAATCCGATTTTATAAAGGTGTTTTATGTCTTTGATTTCGGGCTTATCGCTTTTTGATTTCAATATGTAAATGAAACCGGATTCTTTGTCATCGTCTGTTATTCCTGAAAAGTTTTGGTTAAATTGCTCAATGCTTGTTTCATTTTTTTCTGTAATGGCATTGCCATTAGCGTATAATAATTTTTCGACTGAACGTTTCAGCATATTTGATTCTGTTCCATTTTCAAATATACACCTGGTTCGTCCATCTGTTCTGACTCTAGTTCCATCAGGTCTATAATGGTCATTTTTGGTGATATTTATTTTTTCAAGATAGAAAAGGACACCATTGTGCAGATAATAAGCACCTTCTATTAGATTCCCAAGTTTAAAATCTATTATGGAGCGATTGCCTTCTTTCAAATCTTTCTGAACCTGTTTAAATCTTGATTGATAGTTTTCAAAATCAGGACATGGTTTCCTACGTGCCACAAAATCGGTACTGGCTCTAACGTCGGGTCGTTGAACCAAATCAAAATCAAACAAACCCATATCGTCCTCGTCTAATAGATTTAGATTAATTTTATTAATAAATAAAAGCTAATTTATTAATCATCAGCAAAAATAGAGAATTCATCTCATATTCTAGTGTAATTATGATAAAAGATTTGTGCTTAAATTTTTAAAAAGTGTTCTTACTTTTCCACTCAAAAGGTCTTGTCAAACTCAATTATGCAAATTTTCTTAAAACCATTTTCACCTCATCCAAATCTTCCAACGTCTCAACAAACAAAGCACAACTTGGTCCATTCCAAAATTTCTGTACACTTGCAGCCAATGATTTTATTGTATGGTTTTTTATTTCACTTCTTGTTTTATCCTCCGATTGCATCACTATTATTCTAATTTTCTTGTTTGAAATTAGAAAAAAGGAAACATTTTTTTCCTTTTTAACAGCGATGTAATGTTTCTTGGGATTGAAAATTAGGGATGGATTTGCGTTCAACAGATCAGCCTTCAACTCATTGTATATTTGTCTTACAGCTTCCGTACTTCCTTTTAAGTGGTATTCTTCGGTGTATTCTACTTCCTCCGAATTATCTAAAATATCTTCTTCTATTTCTGCAAATTCAAGGTTTTCAAACTCTGGGTGCATGGTGTAGATAGTATCACCATTGTTTGTGAATTTTTTGATTTGAATCAGCTTAAGCATTTTCCCCCAGGTATCGGAATAGGTATCTATAATCTCGGGGAGCTCTTTTTTCTCGCCATCAATGATAAGTAAAACATTTTGACTGCGATCGAGTGTGTCTTTTATAAACTTATAGATTTCATTTTCGCCTAAATATTTTTTGAATTCTTTTTTAAGATCTTCATCGGTATTTATAAATTGAAAAATCTTTTCGACGAGTTCGTTTTGGCTTTTAAAGTTTT
>Ga0209512_1005497_pt1 | contig 10513 bp, 11 predicted proteins | sample frozenSSSSmetaG_FD_184142 | JGI IMG/M metagenome (GOLD analysis project Ga0209512, IMG submission 184142) | Glacier valley bacterial and archeal communities from Borup Fiord, Nunavut, Canada, to study Microbial Dark Matter (Phase II) -... | ecosystem: Environmental > Aquatic > Freshwater > Ice >... | reverse complement strand
AGAAAATTTTTTACCCTAGGAGACTCCCGTCATGAAACGCAAAAATTTTCTCGGCCTGGCCTTGGCCGCTGCCGCACTGGCCTTTACGGTCGCTGCCCCCGCGCAAACCTACAAGTCCGAATACAAGATGTCGCTGGTGCTTGGGCCCGCCTACCCCTGGGGCAAGGGCGGAGAAATCTGGGCCAACCTGGTGCGCGAACGCACGCAGGGCCGCATCAACATCAAGCTTTACCCCGGCGTCTCGCTGATTCAGGGCGACCAGACCCGCGAGTTCAGCGCGATCCGCCAGGGCGTGATCGACATGGCCGTGGGCTCGACCATCAACTGGTCGCCGCAGGTCAAGCAACTGAACCTCTTTTCACTGCCTTTCCTGATGCCCGACTACGCCGCCATGGACGCACTGACCCAGGGTGAGGTAGGCAAGGAAATCTTCAAGATCATCGACAAGGCCGGCGTGATGCCGCTGGCCTGGGGTGAAAACGGCTACCGCGAGATCAGCAATTCCAAGCTGGCCATCAAGAAACCGGAAGACCTGAAGGGGCTGAAAATCCGCGTCGTCGGCTCGCCGCTGTTCCTCGACACTTTCACGGCTCTGGGCGCCAACCCCACCCAGATGAGCTGGGCCGATGCCCAGCCAGCCCTGGCCACCGGCGCGGTAGACGGCCAGGAGAACCCCATGGCCATTTACACCGCGGCCAAGCTGCACACCGTGGCGCAAAAGCACGTCACGATGTGGGGTTATGTGGCTGACCCGCTGATCTTTGTGGTGAACAAGGACATCTGGGCCTCCTGGACGCCCGCAGACCAGGCCATCGTGAAGCAGGCCGCGATTGACGCCGGCAAGCAGGAAATCGCGATTGCGCGCAAAGGCCTGGCCGAAGCCGACCGTCCGCTGCTCAAGGAAATTGCCAGCCAGGGCGTGACCGTGACGCAGCTGAGCCCGCAAGAGCGCGAAGCCTTCGTCAAGGCGACGCGTCCGGTCTATGAAAAATGGAAGAACCAGATCGGCGCCGACCTGGTGAACAGCGCTGAAAAATCGATTGCAGTTCGCAAGAAATAAGCAGTTCGCCTGATGCAAAAACAGCAAGTACCGGCTACAGCAGGTAGTCGCCGCTTTCTTCGGGCTGGAAAAGAATCTGCCGAATTTCAGCCGAAACCGGATCGCCGTGCGGCGTGGTCCAGCGCGCCACCTGGCCCACCGTCAGACCCAGCAGGGCGGTTCCGACCGGGGACAGCACAGAGACAAAGCCCGTCGCCGGCTCGGCATCCGGCGGATAGCACAGGGTCAGCTTGCGCTCGTCGCCAGTTTCGGTGTCGGCCGTCAGCACCTGCGAATACATGGTCACCACATTGGGCGGCATTTTGTACGAACAGATCAGTTCAGCGCCATCAATCACGTCCGCCATGGGCGACCCGGACTCGGCCGTCGAGAACGGGCCGGGACGCCGGAGCAGCTTGCTGATACGGATGTGGTCAAGCTCGGTCAGCAAGCGTGCTGGCAGGGTTGAAAAAGACATGGGAAACTCCTGAATCAAAAAGCCCGGAGCAGACTTGCCGGGCCAAGCGCGCTGGTGGCGAGGGCCCGGTGATCCAGAAAAAGCGCTAAGAAAGAAGAATGGGGAGTGGATCGCCGGGCTCAGGAATGTGCCACGGGCTGATGCGGCCACTGCAGAGGACAGCCCGCGCACGCCGCCACTGCCGCAAGAGCGGCAGACAGACGAGCAGTGGTGTGCGGGGTGATGGTCAAGGCGGTTCGCATAAAAATGACGGCTTCCATGATGGCCAGAATCGCCAGCCCAACGCGGGTCGGGACTGTGCGGGGCTCAGTGCTGGAGTATCTTGTTGAGGAATTCCTTGGTGCGCGCCTGGCGGTTTTCAGGATGGCTGAAAAACTCGTCCTTGGAGCAGTCCTCCAGAATCTTGCCGCCCACATCCATGAAAATCACGCGGCTGCCGACCTTGCGGGCAAAGCCCATCTCGTGGGTCACCACCATCATGGTCATGCCGTCTTCAGCCAGACCCATCATGCAGTCAAGCACCTCGCCGACCATTTCGGGGTCCAGCGCGGAAGTGGGCTCGTCAAACAGCATGGCAATCGGGTCCATGCTAAGCGCCCGGGCAATCGCCACGCGCTGCTGCTGGCCGCCTGAGAGTTGGCCCGGGAATTTGTCCTTGTGCGCCATCAGGCCGACGCGGTCCAGGTATTTGAGGCCATGGGTTTTGGCCTCGTCGGGCTTGCGGCCCAGCACCTTGATCTGCGCCAGCGTCAGGTTTTCGGTCACGCTCAGGTGCGGAAACAGCTCAAAGTTCTGGAACACCATGCCAACACGGCTGCGCAGCTTGGGCAGGTCGGTTTTGGGGTCGTGCACGGCTTGACCATCGACAAAAATCTCGCCTTTCTGAAAAGGCTCCAGTGCGTTGATGACCTTGATCAACGTCGACTTGCCCGAACCCGAAGGCCCGCAGACCACCACGACTTCGCCTTTTTCAATGCGGGTGCTGCAGTTGTTGAGCACCTGCACATCCCCGTACCATTTGGAAACTTCTTTCAACTCAATCATCTGATTCTCCAGTGTGCTTTTTGCGGCCTATTGTGCGTTGACAATAAATTCAGCGAATGATGGCGATCCGGCTTTGCAGCCGCTTGACCAGGTAGGACATGCCGAAGCAAATCACGAAATAAACCACTGCGGCCAGCAGGTAGGCCTCTTCGGTTCGGCCGTAAATTTTTCCGGCGGTCGTGAAGCCCTTGAGTAAATCGTAGGCGCCAATGGCATATACCAGCGAGGTGTCCTGAAACAGGATGATGGTCTGCGTTAGCAGTACCGGCACCATGTTGCGAAAGGCCTGCGGCAAGATGATCAGCCGCATGTTCTGGCTGTAGGTCATGCCCAGCGCCCGCCCGGCGTTGACCTGCCCGCGCGAAATCGACTGAATGCCGGCCCGCATGATCTCGCTGAAATAGGCGGCCTCAAAGGCCACAAAGGTGATCGTGGCCGACAGTTCGGCGCCTATGGGCCGCCCAATAATGGCAGGCACCAGCAGAAAGAACCACAGAATCACCATCACCAGCGGAATCGAGCGCATGCCGTTGACGTAAATCGTCGCGGGAATCACCAGCGCTTTCTTGCCTGACAGGCGCATCAGCGCCAGCAGCGTTCCCAGCACAATGCCGCCCAGCGTGGCAATCACGGTCAGCTGTACGCTGAAAATGAAACCGTTCTTGACGAACTTGGAGATGATCTCCCAGTTGAAAAAACTCAGGTCAAGTCCCAGCATGTCAGTGTCCTCCGCCTGCTGATCCGGCCACCACAAAGCCCGGTATCTGCATTTTCTTTTCAACGAAAGCCATCGCGCGGTTCACCGCAAAGGCCGAGATGGCGTACAGCGCCGTCACAGCGATGTAAATCTCGACGCCGCGTGAGGTTTCTTCCTGGGCCTGCATGGCGAACATGGTGAGTTCGGCAATCGACACGGCAAAGGCAACCGAAGAATTCTTCAGCAAGTTCATTGACTCGCTGGTCAGCGGCGGCATGATGATGCGAAAGGCCATCGGCAAAATCACATAGCGGTAGGTTTGTACCGTCGTGAAGCCCAGCGCCATGCCTGCGTAACGCTGACCACGCGGCAAGGACTGTACCCCGGCGCGCACCTGCTCGGCAATACGGGCCGAGGTAAAAAACCCCAGAGCCAGCACCACCAGCACAAAGCCAGGTACCTGCAGCATCACCGGAAACATTTTAGGCACCACAAAATACCAAATAAAAATCTGCACCAGCAGCGGGATGTTGCGAAACAGCTCCACCCACGCATTGCCCAGGCGCACCAGCCAGGGGCTGTTGGGCAAGGTCCGAAACGTCCCCATGAGGGCGCCCAGCAACATCGCCACGACCCAGGCCAGGGCGGCAACGGACAGCGTCCAGCCCCAGGCATCCAGCATCCACTCCAGATAGGTGCGGCCGCCCCCATCGTCATTTAAAAAGAATTTCCAGTCCCAGTTCATGCCGGCTCCAGCCTGTTGTTGTGCGCTATTGAATCAATTTCTGGCAGATAAAACAACAAACCCCGCCAGAACCATCACCAGCGGGGTTTGTTGAGATCACTGACTGGCGTTACTTGATGACGTACGCTTCCATGGGATTGTCATTGGGCGTTGCCCAGGCGGCCTTGATGCTGTCGCTCACAGGCAGGCCAACACGGACGTTCTTGGGAGGAATCGGTGCCGTGAACCATTTGTCATAGGCCTTGGCCATGTCGCCCGACTTGATCATGTCCTTGATGGTGTCGTCGCCAATTTTCTTGAACGCTGCATCATCCTTGCGGATCATGATGGCGATGGGTTCGACGCTCAGCACCTCGCCAACGATCTTGATGTCAGCCGGATTCTTGGACGAGGCGATATTGCCCGCCAGAATGGAGCCGTCCATCACGAACGCGTCAGCGCGACCGGACTCGAGCAGCAGGAAGCTGTCAGAGTGGTCCTTGCCATAGACTTCCTTGAAATCGACACCGTTGGCACGCTGGTTTTTACGCAGGGTCTGAACCGAGGTCGTGCCGGTCGTGGTGGCCACGTTTTTGCCGTTGAGCTGGGCAATCGAAGTGATGCCCGAATTGGCTTTGACCGCAATCCGGACTTCCTCAACAAAGGTGGTATTGAGAAAGGATACGTCCTTGGCGCGGGTGGCGTTGTTGGTGGTCGAGCCGCACTCGATGTCCACGGTGCCGTTTTGAACCAGCGGAATACGGTTTTGCGACGTGACCGACTGGTATTTCACATCGAGCTTGCGGCCCGCTGCTTTTTCCAGGTTGGCCACGATGCGGTTGCAGATCTCGACGTGGTAGCCGACATACTTGCCGTCACCCAACGTGTAAGACAGGGCGCCCGACGAATCACGAACACCCATGGTGACAACGCCGGAGGCTTTGACTTTGGCAACCGTGTCGTTGGCCTGGGCAAATGCAGTGCCGCCCGCGAGCAGGGCAACGGATAAAGCGATGAGCTTGAGTTTCATGGGATCTCCAGTAATGAATGAAACGGTAAATAACCTATTTTAGGAAGTTGGTAACTCAGCCTGGCCTAGGTTTACCCGCACTCTTTTAACACGGTGCAAAGCAGATTCGGCGCAGTGGTTCATTTTTTTCCGCACAAAAAAAATCAGCGATATCCGGGTTTTCCAAGATGGTGCATGCCTGAAATTCCAAAACGACAGCCTTGCCTACAAGCAGGCTTTGTGCCAGCCCTGGTTGAACCGCGCGTTCGGGCATCAAGTCATACGGCTGAAGGGGGTTCAGCACAGGGAGTGGAAACACAGGCAGGCCTCAAAGTTTGAACGTCCCGCACTTTAAATTTTGGAACTTCAAAACGCCAATGCTGTTTCAGGCCACCGTCATGCATTTTTTTATAACGGCATAGGGTAACTACCCGGTCGTATCCGAGGCCGGGGCCTTGCCGAGCTTTTTATTTGCGCGCAGGCGAATCACCACCCCGGCTGCTGGGCTTGCCTTTGGCGCTGGTTTGCGACTGCAAGTAGGCCCACAGCGCTTGGGCGTGAACTTTGGCAACTTTTTTGGCGGTGGGCCGCTCGCGGTACACACGCAGGTCCAGCGTCATCTCCAGCTGGCTGCCGGCGCTGACCAGCTTTTTAGCCCGCAACTCCTTCTTGACGGCGCTGAGCGGCAAAAACGCAATGCCATGTCCCTCCAGCGCCATCGCCTTCAAGCCCTCGGCCATGTCGGTTTCATAGACCCGGTCCAGATGAATGGCGGTGCTGGACTGCTTGAGAATCAGCTCCACCATGCGCCCCAGGTAGGCGCCCGGCGCATAACCCAGATAAGGCAAGGCCTGCCCGGCGCGGCCAGGCAGTCTGAACGCCGGCTCGCCAGCGGCATTGGGCCGGCAAAACGGCGCCAACACTTCCTGGCCCAGCGACACCATTTCATAACGGTCAGGGTCTAATTGAAAAGGCTGGGATTCGTGGTGGTAGGTCATGAGCAGGTCGCAACTGCCTTCAACCAGCCGCAGCACCGCATCATGCACATTGAGCGTAATCAGGCGGCTTTTGATGGGTCCGAACTTCTCGCGCAGGCTGCTGACCCAAGCCGGAAAAAACGTGAAGGCCAGCGAATGCGGCACCGCAAACTCGATGAAGTCCTGCCCCGCCGAGGTATGGCCGCGCAGCATGGCCCGGGTCGACTGAAGCCCCTGCAGCATTTCCAGCGACTGGGTGTAGAGCGTCTGGCCGGCCGGCGTCAAGCGCGTGGGGTAGGAGCTTCGATCCACCAGGTCGGTACCCGCCCAAGCTTCGAGCGCCTGGATTCGCCGCGAAAACGCGGGCTGCGTGACGTGGCGCAACTGGGCCGATCGGCTAAAGCTGCGGGTGTCCGCGAGACTGACGAAATCTTCAAGCCATTTGGTTTCCATGAGGGAATTATCGGCGTGCGCGCGCGGCTGGCGACAGGAAAAACGCACTGAACCGGTCCTTCAGGAACTCAACGGTAATACGCATGGCAGGTCACGGCGCGGCACCTCGCTGTTATATCTACTCCGTTTTTAATAGCTACTCGCGCCCGCTGCATATGCGCTAGACCCCTATTTCATCAAGAATATGCTCGCTCGCCTGCTGCTGCAGCGCCCACATCTCGGCATAGCGCCCGTTGGAAGCCAGCAGCGCGGCGTGACTGCCGCGCTCCACAATGCGGCCTGCGTCCATCACCAGGATCTCGTGGGCGTCGACCACCGTGGAAAGCCGGTGCGCAATCACCAGCGTGGTCTTGTTCTGCGCGGCGGTGCGCAGTTCGGTCTGAATGGCGCGCTCGTTGGCCGAATCGAGTGCCGAGGTGGCTTCGTCAAAAATCACCACCGGCGGGTTTTTCAGCAGCGTGCGGGCAATCGCCACACGCTGCTTTTCGCCGCCCGAGAGTTTCAGGCCGCGCTCGCCGACCATGGTCTGGTAGCCCAGCGGCGTGGAGGCAATGAAGCCGTGAATCCGCGCCGCGCGGGCGGCCTCTTCGACTTCCTGGTGCGTCGCGCCGGGCTTGCCGTAGGCGATGTTGTACTCGACCGTGTCGTTGAACAGCACGGTGTCCTGCGGCACGATGCCGATGGACTGGCGCACGCTGGCCTGGGTGACCTGCTTGATGTCTTGCCCGGCAATCATGATGCGTCCTTGCTGCACATCGTAAAAGCGGTACAGCAGGCGCGCCAGGGTCGATTTGCCGGCGCCCGACGAACCGACCACCGCCACTGTTTTACCGGGCGGAATTTCAAAGCTGACGTTGTGCAGAATCGGCCGCGCCGGGTCGTAGGCGAAGCTGACGTTCTCGAAGCGGACCGCGGGCGCACCCTCGATGCGCAGCGGCTGCGCGCCGGGTTCGTCGGCAATTTCGCGTTCCCGCTCCATCAGCGTGAACATCTTTTCCAGGTCGGTCAGGCTTTGCTTTATTTCGCGGTAAATCACACCCAGAAAACCCAGCGGAATGTAGAGCTGGATCATGAAGGCGTTGACCATCACCAAGTCGCCCAGCGTCATGCGGCCTTCGACCACGCCCTGCGTGGCGCGCCACAGCATGGCCACCAGGCCGATGGCAATGATCAGTTGCTGCCCGGCGTTGAGCAGGCTCAGCGTGCGCTGGCTCTTGATGGCGGCCTCGCGGTAGCGCTTGAGGTTTTCGTCGTAGCGCAGCGCCTCAAACTCTTCGTTGTTGAAGTACTTGACGGTTTCGTAGTTCAACAGCGAGTCGACAGCTCGGCTGTGCGCCGACGAGTCGAGCTCGTTCATGGTCTTGCGGAACTGCGTGCGCCATTCGGTGACCTTGACCGTGAAGAAAATGTAGAACACCAGCGCAATGCCGGTGATACCGGCAAACCAGACGTCGAACTTGACGGCCAGCAGCGTCAGCACCAGCGTGACTTCAATCAGCGTCGGGATGATGCTGTAGAGCGAGTACGAGATCAGCGAATGCACGCCGCGCGTGCCGCGCTCGATGTCGCGCGTCATGCCGCCGGTCTGGCGCTCCAGGTGAAAGCGCAGGCTGAGCGCGTGCAGATGGCGAAACACCTCCAGCGAAATGCGCCGCGCCGCACCTTCGGTGGCCTTGGCAAACACCAGCTCGCGCAGCTCGGTGAACAGCGTGGTCGACAGCCGCAGCAGACCGTAGCCGATGAGCAGGGCCACCGGCACCACCAGCACGGCCTGCACATCGCCGGGCTTGAAGTTCATGGTGTCGACCAGGTTTTTCAGCAGCAGCGGCACGCCCACGTTGGCCAGCTTGGCGCCCACCATGAAGGCCAGCGCCGCCGCCACGCGCCATTTGTACTCCCACAAATAGGGAAACAGCCGTTTCAGCGTGCCCCAGTCCGAACGCGCCGGGGTTTGCGGGTCGGCCGTGGGCCCGGTGGAGGTGGCGGAAGGCGCGGAAAGGGAAGAATCAGCCGTGGTAGCTCGGGAGCGCATGAGGGACAATCGTTGGGATTTTAAAAATTTCTTGTGAGATTGTGCCTATGTCTTCTGAATCAAGCGCCCCGACGGGCCATCCCGACACCACACCGGCCAGCGCCCCTGCCGACGACCATCCCCTGAACGTGCAGCTGCCCACCGACAAGGAACTGGTGCTCAAGGTGATCCCGATGCCGCGCGACTGCAATGCCAACGGGGACATTTTTGGCGGCTGGGTCATGGCCCAGGTAGACCTTGCGGGCGCAGTGGTGCCGGCCCGCTATGTGGACGGCCGCATGGCGACGGTGGCGGTCAACCAGTTCATCTTCAAGCAGCCAGTCCGGGTCGGCGACATTTTGTCGTTTTTCTCCAGCGTGACCCGCATTGGCACCACCTCGATCACGGTGCAGGTTGAGGTCTATGCCGAGCGCTTTCACTCGCAGGGCCGCTACATCAAGGTCACGGAAGCCAGCGTCACCTATGTGGCGATTGACGATTTTGGCAAACCGCAAAAGATCACCAAGACCGGATTGCCGTTCAATAAATAAGGCCCCGTTGACCTGCAAGGGTTTTCGTTCCCGCCTGTTTTCAGTGCGCAAGGAAGTCTCAAACCCAGGCCGCTCTCCGGCCCGCCGCCGTGGCCGGTTCAAAACGACAGTAATTTGACTTGCTTGCGATTTCGCAAAGACCATTTTTCGTGTGCCGCGTATCTTTATTCCTCATTAAAAACTGGGGAATAAATCATGCAAATCGGTCCATCTGTCCAATTCGGCTTTTTCAAAAAATGGGGGTGGGGGTCTTCGCCAGGCGGCATCAAGGATCACACACCGATGCCTGACAGCGCGGCGATTCAAGTCAGAAAAGGATCCCTCACGATGAAACGCTGGCAAGTTCTTCCTCTTCTTTTCGGTCTATTCTTCGCATTTACGGGTGGCGTGGTCAACGCACAGACCACTGGCGACAGCGCCTCTGCAGCGCCGTCGCGTGAGCAGGTCAAGAAGGAACGCGACGACTTCTTTAAAAGTCACCGATATGACGCAGCCTCCGAGAACTGGGTTCTGAAGCCGGGCTTCGAGCCGCCCACTGGCCCGATGTCACGGGCAGAAGTGAAGGCTGAGCGCGATGCGTTCTTTAAAACTCACCAATATGATGCAGTCAGCGAGACCTGGGTGCCGGTGAAGGGGGAACCGCGTGACCTGAGCAAGCTGACGCGCGCGCAAGTGCGCACTGAGACGATGCAGTTCTATCGCACGCACGAATGGGATGACGTCACGAGCACTTGGGTTGCGAAGAAGCCGAGGTCCACGAAGCCCACGAAGAAATAGTTGATGTTCCCCCCGGAGAACCTGCTTTCTGGCTGAATCAAATCCGGGGGTTCCATCATCGGCCAGCCGAGGCCTTTTTCTCTTTTCAGGTCTTCAGGCGCTGCGAGGCAAATTCGCCTTCATAGTCCTTGGCCAGCGACAGCTTTTCAGCCTCGCTCAACACCTTTCCAGCCAGCTGGAACACGCCCTGCTCTTCGTCCTCAAGGTGGTGGTAAATCTTGTGGTGCAGCGCTTTGGCCGTGGTCAGCCAGGCCGGTGAGCTGAAATCGGTGGTGTCCAGCTGCTCAACCAGCTTGTCCAACTGGTGATGCTCGGCGATGCCATGGCGGGAAGGCTCCTGCGTCATGTCATGCGCAATCAACGGCACATAAAAAAATCGCTCCTCGGCGGCGGCGTGCGCGGCCAGTTCGCGCTTGAGTTCATTGAAAAGCGACGACCTCTCAAGGCTGTCGCCCTGGGTCTGGACCAAGTGGTCCGCCAGCGCGCGCTGGGTAACGTGGCTGATGCGCAAGGCTTCAAAAATGTTCATTCATTCATTATGCGGACCAGGCTTGACGGCGCGTGTAGGTCAACGGCGGATTGTGTGCCGTTTTTTTTTGCGGCTGCTTTGACACGCTATTTTGCTATTACTCATAAGTCAGTAATATAGGAGACAGATGGATGCCGAAAGAATGACTTTACCAACGCACTGTCGTTGGCAATATTTTGCAATTGCGCGTCGACTCGGCATTGCAACTTTTCTCCGGCTTTCAA
>Ga0209512_1005496_pt1 | contig 10513 bp, 12 predicted proteins | sample frozenSSSSmetaG_FD_184142 | JGI IMG/M metagenome (GOLD analysis project Ga0209512, IMG submission 184142) | Glacier valley bacterial and archeal communities from Borup Fiord, Nunavut, Canada, to study Microbial Dark Matter (Phase II) -... | ecosystem: Environmental > Aquatic > Freshwater > Ice >... | reverse complement strand
GCGAACCACTTGCTTACGCCTTGTGTGGAGTTCTAATAAAGTTTGTTTTCTCGCGTCTTCTTTTTCCATCTGCCTTATATGGGAATCAATTTACTTTTTTCAATACTTAATCGTGCCGGATCAATAATTAGAGCAATCGCAACTTATTGCAACCCCACATTGTAAAAATTTTATTGCGATAATTCTATTGCTGTTAACGTCTACGTAAAATCCACAGGCTCCGCGTTGTTTCGGTAGCATTAAGAATCAAAATTAATTCACGCAGCATAAGAAGTTTTTTCAGCTCCATGAATAAATGAAGTGACTTTAACTTTCAGTATTACTTGCTTCTATTTCAATGTACCGCGCTTTAATAAATGCGACGGCTCCACAGACATCCGGCCAGCATCCCATTCCCGTTTTATGCGATTGAAAAATGGCGCTTGGGCACGATTGCTGTGCTGTCTCAACGTGGACTGCATCGCATCAGCTATGCGTTCAATAACCTGTTCCGGTTTTTTGACAGAACACATTTGTCCAAATGCCAGCAACTCTTTCCGGGTTGGATAATTCCTGACCCCGTTCATTTTGAGTGCCATCGTCCGGCCAACCACCACGCCTTTCGATGTATTACTGATCAAGTCATAAGCACTGGTCGTCACCACATCATAAAGCGGTGAAAGCGTCGGACTCATATCGGACGCAGGATGGTCGTACAGCAGTCCAAAATTTTTCAAATGTGCATCACCATTACGTACCATGACGGATAACGCGACATATTCAAATAACCCATACAAACTATCAAGGCGTTGCTCATCTTTGCAGTACAAATTGATTGCTTTTGCAACGGATTCATAACTGCTTTGATATTTCTCATCTTTTTTGCTGGTCTTATTCATCAAAACCGCCATATCTTCAAAACCAAGTTGCCGCCCTTCGTGAAGATCAAAGCGCTCCATTACAAATAACGACCCATCATCGGATAACCAAAATGGTGGTACCTGAATTCCAGCACTCTTTGCCGCGCTCATACAAAGAAATTCGTTAACAGCAAGATGCGGATAATCCTCACCACTTGCCTTAACGATTAAATCAGAATGAATTATTGTTGCCCTCTCGCTTAGCTTATCTGCATCAGGAATCATGACCTTGGGCTGAACGCCTGAAATACCTGATTCCAGATAAGCATCCAGTAAAAATTCAAACAGACGAGCAGACGATGGCTGCGTGAGTAATTCACCCTTGCCCATTTGTGCTTTTCAGCTCGTTTCATAAAAAAGTTAATCTCAACTAGCACATATTAGCGAAACTGATTATCTGAGATATCGCACTTATTCATCAAGTCATCAAAATAGCCGGTTGTTTTACTGAGTAACACACTAAAACAACCGGTTGTTTTGATAAGTTACCAGACTGTTATTTTTTTCAGTCCGTCAAACTCTTTACCTCGCCACAAAAATTTCTTGCAATTCAAATCAACTTCGACAATAATCTAAATACGAATTATTATCATTTAGATTGTAACGGTACATTTCTTGAGGAATTGTTCATGATTGATCAGCCAACTAAAGTATCCGACAAACCTGAGCTGCTGATTGCGGCGGTATTGCATTTGATGTCGCATTACAGCACCGGCAATACGCTTAATAAAGATCAACAGGTTTGCGTGAAGTTGGCGGCGGTGATTGAACGGCATCTGACGATATTATCTGAGCTACCCGATCTAGGTCCGGTGTTGCGCGCTACGTGTGAACAGTTATCCGAACAATGGACACGCGTCGTGGAACACACCATGCCACAACAACGAAAATCAATCTGGCGTCCTGGCGTTTAACTTAACGAATCAACTTAACTACTACAGTGTGAAAAAATGATCGTCTGCGTTTGCCACAATATTTCCGAAAGTGAGATCAAGGCCGCCGTTAAAGGAGGTTTGGATGACATGCATTTATTGCGTGAAAATTTAGGTATTGGAACCTGCTGTGGCAAATGCAAATCCTGTACCAAAAAAATCTTGCGTGAGTGTGGTGCAGAGGACATAAGACAGAGAGCAGACGACAGTAAACCTTTTTTCATTTCATTGACACCTGTTTTCTGACATCGTCCCTCTGATTTGCACTATCATGCGGCTTCTTATAATTGAATGCGAGGTCGTATGAAAGGTGACACAACAGTGATCAAATTATTGAACGCCCAACTCACTAATGAATTGAGTGCGATCAATCAATATTATCTGCACTCCAGAATGTATAAAAACTGGGGACTGGATAAGATAGCTAAAAAAGAATTCGAAGAATCGATCGGCGAAATGAAGCACGCTGATAAATTAATCGACCGCATCTTAATGCTGGACGGACTGCCCAATTTGCAAGCGCTTCATAAACTGATGATCGGTGAACATACCGCTGAAATGTTGGAATGTGATTTGAAGCTGGAAATTGCGTCGCAAAAAACAGTTAAAGAAGGTATTGCGGTTTGTGAAGCACACAACGATTATGTTTCCCGTGAATTATTTGAAGAGATACTTCAAGATACAGAAGAACATATCGATTGGTTAGAAACACAGATTAATTTGATTGGTAAAGTCGGCGTTCAAAATTACTTGCAAACGCAAATGAGCAGCGAAAGCTAATTTCATCTTTCCAAACCAAAAGGACGCCGGAGTTGAACTGACTCCGGCGTCCTTTTTTTATGTAGGGTGGGCACGTTTTTGTGCCCACGCGGTATCGTTAATAAGTCGGGAATGGTGTTAAGAATGGTGTTGCTCAACCAACCGCGTGGGCACATAAACGTGCCCACCCTACATTAATGCGGCACCGTCTCTTTAAATGTCGGACGCTCCGATAACTTCTCAACTAATTTAGCCAGATTCGGATAATCAGTACGCCAGTCCAGATCAGGGAAACGGAAACTTAACCACCCCAACGCGCAACCGACACAAACATCGGCCAGACTGTAATACACACCGTTACAAAACGCCAACTCACCCAAACCCGCAGACATTGCTTTTAACCCTGCACGAACCTTACTCATCTGACGATCTATCCAATCCTTGCTTTGCAATTCTGGAGGGCGTTTAGTTAATTCCAGGCGAACTAAAATTGCCGCATCCAACACACCATCTGCTAACGCTTCCCAACATTTCACTGCCGCACGTTCCCTGCCCTGAGCCGGAATGAGTTTACTGACCGGAGTGAGCGTATCCAGATATTCCACAATGACATGCGAATCAAACATGCAACTGTTATCGTCCATGATCAGACAAGGTACTTTACCGAGAGGATTTGAATCTTGAATAGTGGTATCCGGTGCCCAGACATCTTCCAGAATTAAGTCACATTCCAGTTTTTTTTCTGCTAAAACAATCCGGACTTTGCGCACAAAAGGACTTGCTGTTGAGCCTAGTAATTTCATAGTTATTCTAAATTGAAGTGAGGCGGGATTATATCATTCATCAATGCGACAAATGGTAGAATCACGCCTTTCCACAAAACCCGACTGACCTCACCAAACGGCATGAACAATAACTCACTCACCCCGCTCTCCGCCCTTTCCCCGCTTGATGGCCGTTACGCTAACAAGGTTGATCCATTGCGCTCCATCTTGTCTGAAACCGGGTTTATGCATCATCGCGTTAAAGTTGAAATTGCCTGGTTACAAGCATTATCAAATGCCGGCTTCGCTGAAATAAAACCTTTCTCAACCAATGCAACGCATTTCTTAACTAACCTGGCGAATAAGTTTGGTGAGATTCATGCAGCACGCATTAAAGAAATTGAAGCGGTGACTAATCACGATGTGAAAGCGGTTGAATATTGGATTAAAGAACAGGTTAAAGATGTTCCTGAATTGCTGGCAGCCACCGAATTTATTCATTTTGCCTGCACATCAGAAGATATCAATAACACCTCACACGGCATGATGTTATTAGCTGCGCGCGAACAGGTGATGTTGCCGGCTTTAACTAAATTAATCAGCAAATTAACTGAAATAGCACACGACAATGCTGCGTTGCCGATGCTGTCACGCACGCACGGACAACCCGCCAGCCCAACCACATTAGGCAAAGAAATCGCCAACGTCGTTGCGCGTTTAAACCGTGCCGTAAAACGGATTGCCGATGTAGAGATACTCGGAAAAATGAATGGCGCAGTTGGTAATTACAACGCGCATTTATCGGCTTATCCTGATGTGGATTGGGACGCGTTTTCCAAACAAGTCATCGAACAACGATTAGGTTTAAAACATAATCCCTACACGACCCAAATTGAACCGCATGATTACATGGCCGAACTGTTTGACGCTTTCGCACGTACCAATACGATTTTGCTGGATTTGAACCGCGACATTTGGGGTTACATTTCTATCGGCTATTTTAAGCAACGCACCAAAGCCGGTGAAATTGGTTCTTCCACCATGCCGCACAAAGTGAATCCGATTGATTTTGAAAACTCCGAAGGTAATCTTGGTTTAGCGAATGCGGTACTTCGCCATTTATCAGAAAAATTACCGGTCTCCCGCTGGCAGCGCGACTTAACCGATTCCACTGTGTTACGAAATATCGGCGTGGCATTGGGCTACACGTTATTGGCGTATGACAGTTGTTTGCGCGGATTAAATAAATTGGAAGTCAATCCGATTCGAATTGCCGAAGATTTAGATGCAACGTGGGAAGTGTTAGCCGAGCCAGTACAAACGGTGATGCGTCGTTATGGCATTGAAAATCCGTACGAGCAATTGAAAGAATTAACACGTGGCAAAGGCATTTCAAAAGAAGCGTTGCGCGAATTTATTTTGGGATTAGCCGTTCCGGAACCAGCGAAAAAATTATTGCTTGAAATGACGCCGGCGAATTACGTGGGGATTGCAAACGAATTGGCACGCAAGGTTTAACAATCGACCGTAAATTTTAACCCTCTCATTCCGCGTAAGCGGAATCCTTCTCAATTCACACCCAACAACCAAAAGCAATCACGCAAATGAAAAAATACACAAAAACCGCCATGTTTTTTCACTGGCTAATCGCCCTAATGATCATTGCCACTTTTAGTTTCGGCTTAATTATGGTCGACATGCCGGGTATCACCCCAACCAAATTGCGTTTTTATTCCTGGCATAAATGGGCAGGTATTACTATTTTGGGCTTAACTTGTTTGCGTTTGTTATGGCGGCTTGGCCACACTCCGCCAGAATATCCGTCCAATATGCCTGCATGGAAAAAATACGCGGCATCTGTTTTGCATGTGTTTTTATATGTACTCGTTTTTGGTATACCGATCTCAGGATATTTATACAGTCAGTCTTCAGGAATTCCCGTCACTTATTTAGGCATTTTTCCGATGCCAGTCATCATGGATCCCAATCCAGAATTAAAACCGCTGTTAAAAAACCTGCACTACGTTTTAAATATGACTTTACTTGCCAGTTTTAGCTTGCATGTATTGGCAGCGTTAAAGCATCAATTTATTGATCGCGATGGAACAATGAAACGAATGATTCCTTAACATCACCAACAAAGGACTTTATGAAAACCCTCTTTAAAAATAAAACGATTACCGCCCTCTTTTTTCTCATTGCTGTTACGGCAATCAGCCTGGCGCATGCAGCGCTCACGTTTGATCCAAAGAAAAGTACAGTGACCATTACGGCCAAACAAATGAATGTGCCGATGAGCGCTAAATTTAATAAAGTGAATGCGACAATTGACTACAATCCAAAAACACCTGAAACGACCAAAGCTAGTGTCGACATTGACATCAACAGTTTTGATCTGGGTGACCCTGAATACAATAAAGAAGTGTTAGCAAAAGACTGGTTTAATGCAGCACAATTTCCTAAAGCCACCTTTGTTTCAACAAGTATGAAACCAACTGCTGATGGAAAACTGACTGCTTTTGGTAAGCTCACCATCAAAGGAAAAACTGCTGACGTCAGTTTTCCGGTAATAATAAAAAAGGAAGCAAATTCAACTATGTTTGACGGTTCACTTCCAATTCACCGACTTGCCTTTAAGGTCGGTGAAGGTGATTGGGCAGATACAAGCATGGTTGCAGATGAAGTCGTTATAAAGTTTCACGTTGTAGTGCAGTAGCTCGTTATTAAATCGTTTCTAATTTGACGTTCACATTCAATAGGAAGAATCACATGAATTTATCCAGACTCATCGCGTTGGCCGCATTAACAGTAGTTGCAGCGACTCCTCAGGCTTTTGCGCAAACTTACACGATTGATCCCAGCCATACTTTCCCCAGCTTTGAAACCGATCACATGGGCATTTCCATCTGGCGTGGAAAATTCGATAAAACCAGCGGCACAGTGACACTCGATAAAGAAGCTAAAACGGGTAGTCTGAACATTGTTATTGATACCAATTCGATTAACGTCGGTTATCCAAAATTAGATAAGCATGTCAAAAGCAACGATTTTTTAGACACAGAAAAATTTCCGACTGCTACTTACAAAGCCGATCATTTTAAATTTGATGGCGACAAACCCGTTGCCGTGATGGGTGAATTAACATTAAGGGGCGTAACGAAACCAGTCACGCTTACCATCAACAAATTCAAATGCATCATGCATCCGATGTTAAAACGCGAAGTCTGCGGCGCGGATGCTTCTGCTGAATTTAAGCGTACCGATTTTGGGATGACTAAATATTCACCACCGTTTGATCCTGTTATTAAGTTGGCGATTCAGGTTGAAGGTATTAAGGCCGATGAAGTCAATGCAAAAGTAGCCGCTGAAGAACCAGCGCCTAAAAAGTAATAATGGTTTATCTCAACAAAAAAGCCAGCATGCGCTGGCTTTTTTGTTGAGATTTAAACGGCTAACTCAAACAACCGCACCATCCGTTTCATCTTTCGGTTTAATCGGCTTGATCAAATCTTCCCGTTTCACACCCAACCACATAGCAATTGCGGCAGCCACGAAAACCGAGGAGTAAATACCGAAGCAAATACCAATGGTTAAGGCCATTGAAAATCCATGTAACGTTGCGCCACCAAAGAAATACATCGATAACACCATCATCTGAGTACTGCCATGCGTAATGATCGTCCGTGAAATTGTGCTGGTAATAGCGTTGTCGATCACTTCGGTCACAGAAAATTTGCGATGCTTGCGAAAGTTTTCGCGGATCCGGTCAAAAATAACCACGGATTCGTTCACCGAATAACCCAACACCGCTAACACGGCAGCCAACACAGATAAGCTGAATTCCCATTGAAAGAAAGCGAAAAAACCAAGAATAATCACCACGTCATGCAAGTTAGCAATAATGGCGGAAACCGCATATTTCCATTCAAAACGCAATGCCAGATAAATCATGACGCCCACCACCACCATGGCTAAGGCGTACAAACCATTAGTCCAGAGTTCCTCGCCCACTTGCGGCCCGACAATTTCAACACGCTGCTTAACAACGCCCGGATCATGTTGCTGCAAAGCGGCTAAAACTACGTCCGTTTGTTGAGCTGCGGTTACGCCGGTTTTGGGAACTGGCAAACGAATCAGCACATCCTGAGCGCGACCAAAAATGGAAACGCTGGCGCCATGAAAACCTAACTCTTCCAGGGTTTGCTTCACTTGTTCAACATTGGCGGCTTGCTTATAACTGACTTCCATCACCGTGCCGCCGGTAAATTCAATCGACAAATTCAATCCGCGATGCAACAGAAAAAATACAGCTGCTGCAAACGTGAGCGCTGAGATGATATTGAATATCAACGCATGGCGCATGAAAGGGATGTCGTTTTTAATGCGGAATAATTCCATGTTCAATCCTAAAAATTTGACCTTACTGTTTACTTCCTACCCATGACCCTCAATATTGACGCGGGTTGCGAAGGTACTATTTACTCCCAGTTTCACGAGCCCTCTCCCCAACCCCGCCATAAAACATTTTTGGCTCAGGAAACAATTCGCTCGGACAATGTGCGGTTCCATTACTCAGCTGGCTTCCAAATCTGACCAATCGACAACTTTGCCAATTTACGCCGGCGTCCGTACCAAAGATTCACTACACCGCGCGAAACAAAAACGGAGGAGAACATCGACGTCATAATGCCCAGGCAATGCACTACGGCAAAACCGCGAATTTGTCCGGAACCAAATATCAGCAAGGCTAACCCGACAATCAAGGTCGTCACGTTTGAATCAAAAATCGTTGCCCATGCACGTTCAAAACCAGCCGTAATAGCCGCCTGAGGCGAATTTCCCGCCCGCAGTTCTTCACGTATCCGTTCATTAATTAATACGTTGGAGTCAATTGCCATACCAAGTGCTAAAGCAATCGCCGCCATACCTGGCAAGGTTAATGCTACTTGCAACACCGACAGTAACGCGACCAGTAACAGTAAGTTAAACGACAAGGCCATGACGCTGAATACACCAAACAGCATGTAATAAATGATCATGAAAATAGAGATCGCGATAAAACCGTACAGCACGGAATCAAATCCTTGCTTGATGTTTTCTGCACCTAATTGCGGCCCGATAACGCGTTCTTCAATAAACGACATCGGTGCAGCCAATGCACCAGCGCGCAATAACAACGCTAAATCATTCGCCGCTTCTGTCGTTCCCATGCCGGATATTTGGAAAGAAGAACCGAGTTCATCTTTGATCACTGGCACGGTCAACACTTCGCCCTTACCTTTTTCAAACAAGACGATACCCATTTGTTTGCCAATATTGCCGCGCGTGGCGTCGCGCATTTTGCGTCCACCGTCACCATTTAAATCAAGACAAACCGCCGGTTGCTGATGTTGATCAAAACACGCTGATGCACCAGATATATATTCGCCGGTGATGATCGGATCTTTACGCAAAATGACAGGTGCGCCTTTTCCCACTTTAAATAATTCAGAACCGAAAGGCACCGTCGCAGTTGCGTCCGTCCCCTCCAAAATACTGTCATCGCGCATGCGCACTTCTAACGTCGCGGTCCGCCCGATAATATCTTTCGCACGCGCCACATCAACCACGCCGGGCAGTTCCACAACAATACGGTCGGCACCTTGTTGCTGGATGATGGGTTCTTGTGTTCCGAGTTCATTAATACGCTTGGCTAACGTCGCAATATTTTGCTTAACGCCTTCGGCTTTCGCCAGTTGTAAAGCGGCTGGTTTTAACGTAATCGTGAGTCGCATTAAATTTGAACCGTCCGTGCCACTACCTGACTCGACAACATCAGCGTCAGGTTGTTGTTCAACGATCAGATTCTTTGCTTTTGTGAGTGCAGCAAGATCAGAAAATTGAATGGTAATCTGATTCGCACTACGCTCGATACCTGAATGACGAATATCTTTATCGCGCAAACTGGAACGAATGCCAGCTTGCATTCCTTGCAAGCGCTTGGTCAATACACCCTCGGTATCCACCTGTAGTAAAAAATGCACACCGCCGCGCAAATCCAAACCGAGAAACATCGGCAGTGCGTGAAGATGTTGTAGCCAAGCTGGCGTATTAGACAACGAATTAAAAGTAATGCTATAGGTCGGATCGGTCTGATCAGGATTAAGCGCTTTTTCTAAATCTTCTTTGGCTTTAAATTGCGTATCAGGATCAACAAAACGCACTTTGACCACACCTTGGGTGCCATGCATTTCAAAAAATATGCCGGTATTCGCTAACTGAGCAACTTTCAAAATACTTTCTACCCGCGCCTCCATCGCTGAATCAACTTTAACGGTTGATTTCGCGCTATTGACTTGTAGGGCTGGTGACAAAGTATAAAAATTCGGCAAGGTGTATAACGCACCAAACAAAAGTGCGATGACGATTATTACGTATTTCCAGGCGGGGTAACGATTCATAAGCGATTCAATGGAAGGAAAATTGAGGGGGGGGATGGATAAAAGTGCAGCGTAAGAAATGACGAAAACGGGGCAAACCCCGCTCATTCATTATTGCTATTACACCGTTTTAATCGTGCCCTTAGGTAGCAGCATGGACACGGCGCTTTTCTGAACAACGACTTCCGTATTGTCAGCAATTTCAACCGTCACATAACCCTCTGTTACTTTAGTGACTTTGCCTAAAATGCCACCAACAATGACGACCTCATCGTTTTTTGCCAATGCCTCCATCATGGCTTTTTGTTCTTTCTGACGTTTCATTTGCGGACGGATCATCAAAAAATACAGCACCACAAACATCAGGACAATTGGTAAGAAACTCATCAGATTACTTTCTACGCCAGTAGTGGCAGCAGCTTGAGCATAAGCGTTAGTTATTAACATAATTTCCTTAATGGTTATTGGAATAGGGGATGAAGCAAAAATAAGGCTGCGTATTCTAACATTACACATCCGGCGCGGGTAATCTGATGTCACGTGCGATTGGCTGTCCCATCAAGATTTCGCATACCCTTGGCATCGTCATTCCCGCGCAGGCGCTAATCGTTACCCACAAATCTTAGTCAAGTAGGGCGTAATAGCGCAGCGTATTACGCCGCATGTATTTCAACCAGAAAACAGGCGTTTATTTTTCTGATCAGGCGGGCGGTTATCATGATGAATTAACCTTTGCTGGT
>Ga0209512_1005495_pt1 | contig 10516 bp, 13 predicted proteins | sample frozenSSSSmetaG_FD_184142 | JGI IMG/M metagenome (GOLD analysis project Ga0209512, IMG submission 184142) | Glacier valley bacterial and archeal communities from Borup Fiord, Nunavut, Canada, to study Microbial Dark Matter (Phase II) -... | ecosystem: Environmental > Aquatic > Freshwater > Ice >... | reverse complement strand
AAACTACGTCATGCCGCGGGCAATTTTTACATTAATGACAAGCCTACAGGTGCTGTGGTCGGACAACAGCCTTTTGGCGGTGCGAGGGCGAGCGGTACAAATGATAAAGCCGGATCAATATTAAATCTCTACAGGTGGCTAAGCGCAAGAACGATCAAGGAAACCTTTAATCCGCCCGGGGAATATGGATATTCTTTTTTGAATGAGAAGTAATTGTATTTTTATAAAAAGATAATTTTTGAAGACGGTACTCAACGAACAACAACTTGCCATCACTATAAAACGACTCAGTCACCAGATACTGGAGAACCATATGCATTTACAAAACACAGTGATCATCGGCATTCAGCCGCGTGGTGTTTTTGTGTCGGACCAGGTGGTGGATGAGCTGAAGAAACTGGTGCCACCCGGGGCTATTAAATATGGTATACTGGATATTACTTTTTATCGGGACGATGTCAGAAAGAGCATACATGTACCCGATAAGACCAAGATCCCCTTTACCATCGAAAATAAAAATGTGGTGTTGATAGATGATGTGCTGCATACCGGACGTACGATCCGGGCGGCACTGGATGCGCTACTGGATTTCGGCAGGCCATCCAAAGTGGAACTATGCACGCTGATAGACCGCAGGTTCAGCCGGCAACTGCCCATTCAGCCTGATTATGTGGGCAAGTCCATAGACAGTATCATCTCCCAGCGTGTGAAAGTGTTCTGGAAATCCAGGGATAACAGACAGGAAGTGGTGTTGCTGGAAGGATCGGTCGTGGACCCGAAAGATGACCTGCCCGGGTAAAAATTAATGTATGTATCTCATAATCTTATAACTTCGCCGCCTGAAATGCGACTTTCCGTAAAACACTTGCTGGGCATACGGGATCTGACCCCGAACGATATCCAGGTTATTTTAGATACGGCTATCTCATTTAAGGAAGTTTTACAAAGACCGGTAAAAAAAGTTCCTGCGCTACGGGACGTTTCCATCCTTAATTTATTTTTTGAGAATTCTACCCGCACCAGGATATCATTCGAACTGGCGGAGAAAAGGCTAAGCGCGGACACGATCAATTTTACCATCAGCAATTCATCTGTTTCAAAAGGGGAAACACTGCTAGACACGGTTAACAATATCCTGTCCATGAAAGTGGATATGATCGTTATCCGTCACAGTGCCTCAGGAGCCCCGCATTTCCTTGCACGGCATATTCCGGCAGCGATCATCAATGCCGGTGACGGGATCAATGAGCATCCTACACAGGGCCTGCTGGACGCCTATTCCATCCGTGAAAAATTCGGAAAGCTGGAAGGAGTGAGGGTTGCCATCATCGGCGATATCATGCATTCCCGCGTGGCGCTCAGCAATATTTACCTGCTGAAGAAAATGGGCGCGGAAGTGACTGTAGCAGGCCCGCCTACGCTGATCCCCAAATACATGAAAGAAGCCTTCGGCGTACGTGTGGAATACAACCTCCGCAAGGCGCTGGAATGGTGCGATGTGGCCAACGTGCTTCGCATCCAGCTGGAAAGACAAAACCAGGTGTTGTTTTCCTCGCTTCGCGAATACAGTCTTGCGTATGGAATAAATAAAAAACTGCTTGACAGTTTAAATAAGGAAATTGTGATCATGCACCCCGGTCCAATCAACCGGGGGGTGGAGCTGGATAGTGACGTGGCGGACAGCGGACAGTCAATTATCCTGCACCAGGTGGAAAATGGGCTGGCCGTGAGAATGGCAGTGCTGTATCTTTTATCCGGTCAGTCAGAATCTTTATAATGTTCTTTTCAGGACCGAACACAAACTAAAAGTTCATCTTCATGGCGCGCATTGCATTATTCCCAGGTACATTTGATCCCATTACCATTGGACACATTGATATTATTGAACGCGCATTGCCATTGTTTGACCAGCTCGTCATAGGGATCGGCCGCAATGCGAGTAAAACTTCCATGTTTTCTGAAGAAGTACGGCTGGGCTGGGTAAATAAAATATTCAAAAAAGAAAAACGGGTTTCCGCACTGATATATGAAGGGCTAACAGTGGCGTGCTGCCAGAAAGTAAATGCCAATTTTATAATTCGTGGTATACGTTATGTAAATGATTTTGAATATGAGAAAGCCATTGCAGATATGAACCGCAGCCTCGACACCAATATTGAAACGGTTTTTCTCACCTGCCTTCCCCAGTATACGTCGGTCGCTTCCACTCTGGTACGAGATGTACTGCGCAATGGGGGAGATGTCACACAATTTTTGCCTGATGTGGTGGCCAAAGAATTAAAACCCGCCCGCTGACAGCACATCTTTAATTAATCCGAATGTATTGCTGGTATACTCTCCAAGATCGCCGGGACCAACCCATTCTATCCTGGTTATATCTTCTTCTGTTTGCGGAACCACGAATTGTTTACCCGGCGCATTAAATAAGAACCAATGCGTTTCCTTTAAGTAATATACTTTTTTGTCTTCATAAGTGTGGTAACTGACAAGCAGCGGTTTGAGGATATTTAATTCCGACAATCCGGTTTCTTCAATCACTTCGCGCCCAGCACATTGTTCAATTGTTTCACCCGGTTCAAATTTCCCTTTCGGAAGGTCCCATTTATTGCGACGGAAAATCAGGAGTATCTTTCCTTCATCATTGGTAACCAGACCACCGGCTGCCATTATCAGTTTAAATTTTTTAAGCAATTCATCGGTATCTTCTACTATCCTGGGTTCGTCGTCGAAATATATTTTAAGGGACATATAGGTGGTCTGTTGGTGCAAGTTATACTATTCCATTATTTTCGCATCATGACAAACGAAAAAGCCGTCGCTGAAAAATTATTGCAGATCAATGCCGTTTCTCTACGGCCCAATGACCCTTTCACCTGGGCATCGGGATGGAAGAGCCCGATCTACTGTGACAACCGGAAAATTTTGTCGTATACCCATATCCGTGAATTCGTTAAATCTGAAATGTGCAACCTCATTTTTACACGGTTTCCCGATGCCGAACTGCTCGCCGGTGTTTCCACTGCAGGTATCGCCTGGGGTGCGCTTGCCGCCGACCAGTTAAAACTGCCCTTTATATACGTCAGGCCGAAGCCAAAGGAACATGGCCTGGGCAACATGGTGGAAGGCCATTTTGAAAAAGGCCAGAAGACCGTTGTTATAGAAGATCTTATTTCAACCGGGAAAAGCAGCCTGCAGGTGGTTGATGCCTTACGGCAGTCGGGACTCGAAGTGATGGGAATGGTTTCTATATTCACCTACAGTTTTGCCACTGCCACAGATGCTTTTGCAAAAGCGGACGTTAATTATTACTCCCTGACAAATTATCCTACAATGATTCGGCTTGCCATAGAAAAAGGTATCGTAACACCCGGGCAGGAAAGTGTTTTGTTAAACTGGAAAGACGATCCTTCGTCCTGGAAAGGATTTTGATTACTTTAGTTTAAATATCGTGTATGAAGAGAATAATCGTACTTGCACTATTGGTTACCGGCGTAGCATCAGCATCTGGCCAGGTGGTAAAAAAGAAAGGAATTCAAACAATAACGATCCGTACACCAGGAGTTATGTGCGAGACCTGCAAAATTCGCGTGGAAGAATACATGGTCCGGGAAGATGGGGTGCAAAAAGTGACGGTGGATTATAAGCACAATAAAACAAAAGTGACCTATATATCCGAGCGCACCAATGACGGAAACATTAAAACCGCCATTGCAAACCTTGGATTTGATGCAGATGATATAACCGCTAATAAGGAATCTTACGACAAACTGCCCAGCTGTTGCAGGAAGCCTGAAGACGGGGGAGATGAGCCAAAGAAAAAATAATGAACTACAAACCGAGCTATCGTTATCCCGGCCTGCCGGGATGAAGGAAAGTCCGGACAGCATAGAGCAATGTACCGGTTAAGAGCCGGGTTCCGCCTTGTGCGGAAACAGATAGTGCCACAGAAAATAACCGCCTTGTCTGCTAAAGCCCAATGGCCAGGTGGACACGGTAAGGGTGAAAAAGTGAGGTAAGAGCTCACATTCCTGGATAGCGATATAAAGGAAGGGTAAACCTTACATGCTGTAATGCCATGTATGCCAGTCTCAGAGGGTTGCTCGCCCGATCCTTAGGGAAGACTGGTGGGTAGGCAGCAAGATCGTTGCAGTAATGCAACGGCCAGATAAATGATAGCTTAGAAACAGAATCCGGCTTACGAGTTTGTAGTTTTTTTTGTTCAATGAAGCGCGCCTGCGATTTCCATCATCCAGGCAATTCCCAGGTGCACAATTAAACCTCCCCAGATGGATCTCGTGTTATATACCACCGCACCGAGTATAATGCCTCCGAAATAGGAACTGATACATTCAGCAACCGGCTTTCCAAAGTGGATTGTACAATAAAATACGGCCATAGGAAGAATAGCACTTTTACCTCCATAGTTAATGAATGCAAGGATCAGAAAACCTCTGAAAAACAACTCAATAGTAAAAAAATCCAATCCATAGCATAGTTCGAAAATAACGTTCTGTATACTGCTCAAGGGTGAATGGATCATCTGTAACTTGGGATAAATACTTTGAAAGTCCGCTCCCTGACCGGCAATAAGCACTAACGGAAGCATTAGCAGCAGCAATAGAAAATAGGGACGTGCATTAAACGGTTCAATCCTTACACCAGGAAGCAATCCTGTATTTTTACCTGCTTTCCATAGTAAACAAATAGAAAACGTGGCTGCAATCGCTTTCAAAGGCCATTGTAAAATAGTATTTAAATAATTGTCTTCCAACAGTATAAAGGTTGAAACTTGTAATGATACTTTAAGTGAAAAAATAGCTGGGGCAATAACTAACAATAGGAAGAAATACTTTGTAAAGGACGTTCCCTGAAAAAACCGGGTGCATACTAACCAAGTGATTATAAATGCCGCCGCATACAAGAAGTAAAAACCGAAAAATCTATTGGTAAAGCTGGAGGACGAAAGCAATTCATCATTTAAATCATAAGTATAGTTATACCAGACTAAATAACTCAAGATCAATGAGGTAACAATAAAAACTACCCAGTTAATATTCCGAAGATAATCCGCAATATAACCTGTAATTTGTTTCATAGATTAGATCTTCTGAAAACTTGACCTGATAGTGGAAAACAAGTCTGTGGCAGACATACGGACTGCAAGCCTGATCATATTGGCAAATGCTTTTGCATGGGAGATGCCGTGACCGATAATGACCGGTTTTGACACTCCTAATACAGGAGTGCCGCCATAATTTTCAAGGTTAAAACGTTCGAAGTAGTCATTGGTCAGCTGCTTTTCAGCTGTAACATCGTAAAAAGATTCTGCCATTTTAAGGATTATATTTCCTGTAAAACCATCGCACACCATCACATCGGCTTTATCCCGGATGATATTTCGTCCTTCTATATTGCCAACAAAATTGATCAGGGGATTTTCTTTAAGCAGTAAATAAGCGGCTTGGGCAAGCAGGTTGCCTTTGCCTTCCTCTTCACCTATATTAATTAGCGCTACGCGGGGATTGTCTATTCCTGAAATAAATTTAGCATACAGGGAGCCAAGTACCGCAAACTGGTTAAGGTGTTCTGGTTTGCAGTCGGCGTTAAGCCCTACATCGACCAATATGCTGATACCGCCCTTATCCTGAGGAATAATACTGGAGATTGCCGGTCTTAAAACACCTTCGAAAGCTTTTATGCTGTATAAGGCTCCTACGAGCATCGCGCCGGTATTACCTGCGCTGACAAAGGCGTCACATTGTCCTGCGGCCAGCAACTTAAAGCCAATAGAGATGGAGGATTGCTGTTTTTCCCTGAGCGCTCTGGTGGGATGTTCATGCATACCTATGACCTGAGGAGCATGGATCATGGATGCCAGGGAAGAGCTGATGCCGGATGCATTTAGCAGGGGAGATACCCGCTGCTCATCTCCGATAAGTAAAAGATTAACCGGAGAATCATTTTCCGCAAGAAATAAAACTATGCCTTTGACTGCTTCTTGCGGTGCGAAGTCGCCACCCATCATATCTAAGGCGATAGTCATCTCCGGAAAGTTGTACTTTAAAGTTAAAGGAATTACTTGATGGGAGATTTCTCCATCACCACCTTTCCTTTATAATACAACTTGCCTTCACTTACATGAGCGCGGTGACGCACATGCATCTCACCTGTTGTTGAATCTTTGCTCAACGTAATTACCTCAGCTTTATAGTGAGTCCTTCTCTTTGCACTCCGCTGTTGGGAATGTCTTCTTTTGGGATTAGGCATAAATCAATATTAAATCAGTTGTCTAAATTCTTAAATTTTTCTAGCCCCTTCCACAATGGGTTGGCGACCGGTTTATCTTCAGGCACCAGCTTTTCCAGCATAGCCAACGCTTCTTTGTTGCAGGATGGTTCTCCGGTCTCATCAGGCCCGCACATCCTTTGCATCGGGATACTCAGGTTAATGAACTCATAGAGCCACTCCGACACGTGCAAATGACTTTCGCCCTTGGATATGTAATAAATATCCGGATCTTCTTCCTGCCCGTTCATCACATCCGGTTCTTCCACCATCTTGATCACAATGTTGAACTCGTCCCAGAGATCCAGCGGCAAACCGTTTCCGCACCTGTCGCATGTTAGTTCCACTTTTCCCCCCACTTCAAACTTCAGCAACATAAATCCTGGATTTTTGTCGATGGTCAGTTTGATATGAGCGATACAGTTTCTGAAATCCTGCTCCTGGTAATCTGCAAAGAACGTATCATCTATATCGTATTCAAACTCGTGAATACCGGGCTTCAATCCCACAAACGCAATATCGTAATTCCGCCGGCTGCTCATTCACGCTCCTTTTAAAAGAGTTTGCAAAGGTAAAGTAAAAAAAAGATTTTACCACGCTATCTGGTAAATAAACGGCCACTTTTTACCTGTTATGTACGTTTTTTTAGAAGAACTGTCGTAAGCGATGCCATTCATTTCTTCCGCATTGGGATATTTTGTTTTAATTTCTTTCACAATACTTCCCAGGTCCAGCTTAGCAACCACATGACCTGAAGCTGGATCGATCTTCAATATCTCCGAAGTGAGCCAGTGATTGGCATAAATGGAGCCGTTCACGAACTCCAGTTCGTTCAGGTTCGAAACATACCCATTGTTGTCCTGGACAGGAAGCATCTTCACAAAAGCCATGGAGTCAGGATCCAGGAAGTACAGATTACTGGACCCGGTGCTCATAATGAGATTAGTTCCGTCATTTGTCAGTCCCCATCCCTCGCTTTTAAAGCTGAAATTCTTTATTTTTTTAAATGTTCTGGCATCGTATACAAAGCCTGTCTGCGATTTCCAGGTAAGCTGGTACATTTTATCATTAAGAAAAGTGATGCCTTCACCAAAGTATTTTTTGCCCAGGTCTATCTTTTTCTCAAAACTCCCTGTTTTCAGGTCTACGGGCCCCACCCAGGTGTGATTGGTAGCGGGATCATCCGGCGCGCCGGTACTTTCATATAGCTGCCCATTGTAAAAGGTGAGCCCTTCGGTGAAAGAAAGAGTATCGTGCGGAAACTGGTTTAGCAGCTGGTAACTGATCAGTACCGGTGGGGGAATGTGATCTTCCACAACACTGCTTTCACTATCCCTGGCAGGAGAATCATTGTTATTATTGCAGGCTGCGGCAAAAAAGACCGTCAGCAAAAAAATCATTAACCGTACTTTCATTTACATTTTTAAAGTGCCAAAAATACTATTCCGTTGCGAATGAAGTGGGAACAATAACATAATTTTCAGTCCCGCTTGCATTATTGGGTTATTTTTTATTCTTTTACATGTTACGCTCTTCCCGATCCAATTCCTTTAATAGACCGCTGACCGTCGCTGACGGAAATCCTCCTGTGTAAAGCTATCACAAACGTGTTAGCATGCGATCTATCATTTTAACAGCCGTATTTATTCATGCGCTCTCCTGTAAGGCATTTTCCCAGCAGGCATCTTCGGAAGTGATCACCATTCCCGTGGTGGTGCATGTAATTTTTAATAATTCCGGGCAGAATATCAGTGACGCTCAGGTTTTGTCACAGATTGAAGTTCTTAATTACGATTACAATAAAAAGAATATGGATGCGTCAAACGTTCCCGATGCCTTTAAAAGTGCTGCCGGAGATGCCAGGATAGCGTTTAAACTTGCTACGGTCGATCCGATGGGGATACCCACCACAGGCATTATCAGGAAGAGCACCAGTTCCATAGCTTTTTCTACCGATGATAAAATAAAATCCTCTCTTACCGGTGGGGATGATGCATGGAACAGGAACCAGTACCTGAACCTGTGGGTGGGTAATATTACCGGCGGCATCCTGGGTTATGCGAGCACACCCGGCTGCGCTGCAGCAAAAGATGGGGTGGTGCTCCGGTACAATGTATTTGGCACCACTTCGAATGTGCAGCCTCCCTTTAATAAGGGCCGTACCGCAACGCATGAAATAGGCCATTGGCTGGGCCTGCGTCACATTTGGGGTGATTCTCCCTGCGGAGATGATAAAATAGACGACACCCCGCCGCAATCGGGCCCTACCCGGGGATGTCCTTCAGGGGTGATATCTACCTGCTCAGCAGGTACTGGCGGCAACATGTATATGAACTTTATGGATTTTACGGATGATGCCTGCATGAGCATGTTCACTAACGGCCAGGTTGCAAAAATGCATGAATTATTTGCCGGTGACGGAGCGAGGTATACGCTGCTCTCATCTGATAAAGCATTCGGTTCGAATAATATCGTAGTCGTGCCCCCGGTAAGCGGAGATATCATGGTGTATCCGAATCCCGCTGTGAATGAATTAAAAGTTTCTTTAGGCGTCGACGGGAATATTACAGAAAAGCAATTGATCATATATAATCACCTCGGCCAGGTGGCCCTTCAGGTAAATATTACCCGGAAACAAATGAGCATTGATCTGTCAGGATTAAAGGCGGGCATTTATTTTATTTCCTGCGGCGGGAAAGCAAAAAAGTTTATGAAAATGAATTAATACACCAGGTCTGCCATTTGTCTGCCTGCAACCGGCGCAAGGGCTACACCCATTCCGCCCAATCCTACCGCACAGTAAACATTGTCTGATATTTTTTTGACGATGGGCATTTTCCCGGGACCCATACCCATGATACCGCTCCACCTGTCTGTAACCGTGAAGGGGGTGCCGGTCAACAGATGATCCCTTATAAATGCCTCCAGTTTTTGCTGAATATTATCCGTGATATCCAGGTGAATGGTGCCTTCCTGGTCAGGAGCCGAATTTCTGGCGCCGCCTATTAATAACCTGTCGTCCAGGTTCCTGAAATAATAATACCCTTCGTCAAAGTGAAAAGTTCCTTTGATCTTCAGGGAAGGAATGGGAGCAGTGAGCAGCACCTGCCCGCGCGCAGGCGTAATATCGAGGTCGGGCAGTAATTGTTTTGCAAAAGCATTAGTGCACACAATTATTTTTGTAGCGGATAAATTGAACTGTCTGTCGGTTATTAAAGTAATACCGTTTTCCCCGGCTTCAAAATGTTTTATTTCTACATTCGTCAATACGTGGACACCCATGCACTGGACTTTCTGCAATAATGCCTGGCTAAGTTTTCCCGGATGCAGGCTTCCTTCCTGCCCGGTCCGGATGAGATGGGAAACATTATTAAACCCGAACTTTTTTATGCTTTTGTCAGCAAATTCAAATGTTTTTTTCTTTCCTGTAACAGGTGACAATTGTTTATTGAGCCAGTTGATCTGGCCGGACAACTGGTCATAACGGTCATGGTTAACCGGACCGATCAGCTCATAGCCACCACAAAGATCAAAATCTATTTCTTTTTTCTTAAATACTTTCTGAATTTTGGAAATACCCTTATAGCGCATTTCTGCCAGTCCGAGCATGCTTTGCTCACCCATAGAGACGGCATCGCTCATCAGTTCTGTAAGACTACCGAAACAGGCAAAGCCTGCATTACGGGTACTGGCACCAGAGGGAATTATTCCCCGGTCAACAATTGTTATCGCAAGACCCGGATGGCGTTTTTTTAAATAGTAAGCGCACCACAATCCGGTAAATCCGCTGCCGGCGATCAATATATCGGCGGGGGAGAGGAACGATTCTTTTTCCCAGACGGAAAGGTGCATATATTAATTTTTGTTGAGTTTTGTTTCACGCGAAGACGCTAAGTTAAATACAAAAGGCGCATAAGGCATAACTTATGCGCCTCTGCGCTTTCTTTGCGTCTTTGCGTGAAATGTTTCTTGGCGCCTTTGCGTGAAATGTTAATTTTTGTTGAGTTTTGTTTCACGCGAAGACGCTAAGTTAAATACAAAAGGCGCATAAGGCATAACTTATGCGCCTCTGCGCTTTCTTGGCGTCTTTGCGTGAAATGTTTCTTGGCGCCTTTGCGTGAAATATTAATTTTTGTTGAGTTTTGTTTCACGCGAAGACGCTAAGTTAAATACAAAAGGCGCATAAGGCATAACTTATGCGCCTCTGCGCTTTCTTGGCGTCTTTGCGTGA
>Ga0209512_1005491_pt1 | contig 10523 bp, 8 predicted proteins | sample frozenSSSSmetaG_FD_184142 | JGI IMG/M metagenome (GOLD analysis project Ga0209512, IMG submission 184142) | Glacier valley bacterial and archeal communities from Borup Fiord, Nunavut, Canada, to study Microbial Dark Matter (Phase II) -... | ecosystem: Environmental > Aquatic > Freshwater > Ice >... | reverse complement strand
TACTGCCGCTATCATGGAGATGAATGAAGGGAAACGGTTAATGGCCGATGCCAACCTTACCTTGCGCATTGCTTATGGAAAGATTGAAGGATATAAACCGGCTGACGGGGTGACTTATAAATGTTTTACCACATTAAAAGGAATCATCGAAAAAGACAATCCGGAAATCGCTGATTACAATGTTCCGGAATCATTAAAAAAACTCTACACTACCCGCGATTTTGGTCAGTATGCCAATGAGTCAGGAGAAGTACCCGTGGCATTTTGTGCGTCAAACCACACCACAGGCGGCAATTCGGGAAGTCCGGTAGTGAATGCACAGGGAGAGTTGATTGGCTTAAATTTCGACCGTTCATGGGAAGGTACGATGAGCGATATCATGTTCGATCCCGATCAGTGCCGCAATATCGCACTCGACATGCGTTATGCCCTCTTTATCATCGATAAATTTGCCGGGGCTGGTTATTTATTGAAGGAGATGGAGATTGTGAAATAGGAAAGATGGTTTTGCCTGCAGCTGGCGAATTTACTTCTCATTTCGCTCAATCTCCCCGTCATTCCTTCTTATCACAATTCAACAATTGTAATTCCACTACCTCCAAACTGAACATGTTCGTCGCGACAGTTTTTAACGGCTGGTTCCGATCTTAAATAGCTCTGAATCAATTCTCGTAAAATTCCATTACCTTTCCCATGAAGAATATGGAGTTCACTTACATCAATCATGATGGCTTCATCTACAAACTCCCTGATTTTTTGGAGGGCCTCTTCTGCACGTAAACCACGCACATCAATATTCGGTTTAAAAACAAGCTTCCGCTCACCGATGTCCTGGTTGATACGGCCAATTGTATTGTTTTCAACTTTTCTTTGCTTGACTTCGCTGCGCGCAACGGACACAAGTTTGCTGCGTTTTACGACCGAGCGCAGATGCCCGAAAGCAACTGTTATATTATTCGATTTAATTTCAAGCACTTCACCCAACGTATCCTGACCGGGCAATCGAACCCAACCTCCAACTACAATTTCGGCAGGTGCTTTTTTAGGAACAATTACCTCCTTTTTTTTCTCTTCGACCTTAACCGGGCGCTCTTTGCGTTGCAACTCGTTTTGCTTCAGTTTCGCCATTTTCCGAAGGATCCGCTCGTCATCTTCCTCCCCTTTCCGGGAAATCTCAACCTTAAAATCCTCCAATTTCTGACGTGCTTCCTGTGTCCGCTCCTTGCCCGCGTCAGCCTCTTTGATATCGCGAATTGTCTTTTCAATAATTTTGTTGGCCCCCGATACAATCTCTTCAGCCTCCCGCTTTGCTTTATCGAGAATTTCTTTGCGTAACTTTTTGGTCTCGGCAAGACCCGATTCGTAATTTTCAGCCAACTCGTCAATCCGCTTCTCTTCCTGTCTGATTTTTAGCCGTTTGCTCTCCCAGTATTTTTTATCACGAACAATTTCGCGCAAGTGTTTGTCAAAATCGATGTGATCGACCCCGATTTTATTGGTGGCATCCTGAAGAATATCTTCAGGAAGTCCGATTTTACGGGCAATTTCAAACGCAAATGAGCTGCCAGGTTTTCCGATCTCCAACTGGAAAAGCGGCTCCATTTTGTGCGAATCATACATCATTGCACCATTGGCAATTCCGGGTGCTGACGATGCGAAATGTTTTAGGTTGGTATAATGGGTCGTGATCACGCCAAATGATCCCAGTTCATTTATTTTATTCAAAATCGATTCAGCAATAGCACCACCGAGCATTGGCTCTGTTCCAGTTCCGAACTCATCGATCAGTACGAGTGAATCGGGTGAACAGTTCCTTACAAAGAATTTCATATTATAAAGATGCGAACTATAGGTACTTAAATCGTTATCCAATGATTGATCATCACCAATATCCATAAAAACAGCCCTGAACAAACAGGTGTGGCTATCAACCTGAACGGGAATCGGAATACCGCATTGCAACATATACTGCAAAAGTCCAACAGTTTTTAAACAAACCGATTTTCCGCCCGCATTAGGTCCTGAAATCAATAAAATTCGGTCATGCTTGTCAAGCCGGATATCCAGCGGAACGATTTTGCGCTGTTCCCGGGCCAGGTTGATTTCCAAAAGCGGATGACGGGCTGCAATCCAATCAAGCTCGATTTCGCGTAAAAGGACAGGCTTAACCGATTTGCTTTCAATAGACCAGATCGCTTTGGCCCTGATAAAATCGAGGATCGCCATCACCTGGTACGAATAGGCAATATCATCGGCATACGGACGAATATCGTCTGTAAAGCGTGTCAATATTTTTACAATCTCGCGTCTTTCAGCCGACTCAAGTTCGCGGATGCGGTTATTTGTTTCAACAATCTCCTCCGGCTCCACATAAGCCGTTTTTCCTGTCGCCGATTCATCGTGGATAATACCCTTGATTTTCCGTTTATTAGCTGCGCCAACTGGGATCACAGCACGCCCGTCGCGCATTGAAACAGAAATATCTTTTTCGACAAGTCCTTCCGCCTGCATCTTCCGCAAAATGGTGCTCATTATTTTCGAAATGCTCGATTGCAATGAGAAAATATCACGACGAATTTGGGAAAGCTCCGGTGAGGCGTTGTCTTTTATTTGTCCATGTTTATTGATAATCTGGTCAATACGTTCGTAGATAAACGGAAAAACCTGCACATTCTGCACCACATTTTTCAACCGGGGAAAGGTTTCTTCTTCCGTATTCCGAAAGAAGGCGACAATACCACGGACTGTTTCGAGTGAACGGCGCAGATCAAACAGTTCGAACACCTCGAGAAAAGTCCCAACAACTTTCGACCGCTCCAATGCAGGTCGCATATCGATAAAATAGCCATTGGGAAAATTCATCCCATCACTAATAATCTTCACAAATTCAATCGTCTCATCCAATTGACGTTCAACATTATCACGACTGGATGAGAAACCACATTCATCAACCTGCTCTTTCCCTAAAGTACTCAGACAGCGCCCCTGAAGAATCTCACGAATTTTATCAAAACCAATCTTACTCTCAAAATTTAAAGGATAAATATCCATACCAGTTTATAGATTACGCCACAAAAATAAATAGAAAATCGGGAAGTGAAGGTGGAATCAGCAGATTCGCCTTTCCAATGAGACATATTATCACATTACTGTCCAAATTCGTACAATCAGATTTGTAAAAAACGTACAATAAACCAGATTTAAATTCCACTTCCCAACCATCATCTACATGAATTACTGATACTTATAAAGTTTGGCACAATAACTGATAATTCCATTGCGAAAATGATACGAAAACAATTAAAAAATAAGATATCATGAAAACAACATCGTACAACGCAGAAAAAGAGATCAGGGTTGGAATATTAGTTGCAGTATTTGCAATATCCATTTTCACCGCAGTCAGAGTTAAAGAACTTCAGTTGAACGAAGCAACTAATTCGAATGAAACCAGATCAAGTCATATTTTGACAAACAACGTAAACTCTCCCTCAATGCCAATACTCGATGCAAGATTAATTGACGAACCAGCTACAGAAGTCGCATCATTAATGAAAAACATTGAATATAAAGCATCTGAATACGTTAAAGCCGAAATAGCAGCAGAAAGCCAAAGATTTCTAAACAGAAATAACGAAGCAGTCGAAACGGAAGCAGCACTTGCAATTGAGCCATGGATGACCGCCAACGAATATAAAGCTGCCGATTTTGTGAATGCTGAAATGGCACTCGAAACCGAAAGATTTCTGAACAGCAATGACGAAGCAGTCGAAACGGAAGCAGCACTTGCAATTGAGCCATGGATGACCGCCAACAATTATAAAGCTGACGATTTTGTAAATGCTGAAATGGCACTCGAAACCGAAAGATTTCTGAACAGCAATGACGAAGCAGTCGAAACGGAAGCAGCACTTGCAATTGAGCCATGGATGACCGGCAACGAATATAAAGCAGCCGATTTTGTAAACGCTGAAATGGCACTCGAAGCTGAAAGATTTCTAAACAACAATTACGAAGCAGTCGAAACAGGAACTACAGAAAGCGAACGAACATTAGCTAACGAATAGTTAATCGGCAAATTACAATTGCAAGGAAACGGAAAACAGAATTGATTTCTTCTCCTTTATTACAAAAAGCTGCCCGGCAAACCGGGCAGCTTTTTGTAATGTTACCTGATAAAATTTGTAAATTCCTTCTTTACTCTTTTGGGAGATTCAATTGTACCGGCAGTGGCTTTTTTCATTTTTAGCAGCCATGTCATATTTTTACCCAATACGCTCATAATCTGCATCCCTTCTGCATCTTGCAAAACTTCACCAGCACTTCGCCCATGAATTATATTCCAATAATTTGATGTGGCGATAATCATTTCGGAATAATTCAGATAATGATTCAGGCTATCAAATGTTGCCGATCCACCAGATCTTCGAACCGCAACGACTGCTGCTGCCACTTTTTGACGGAATAAACCTCCGTTCGAACCTGCAACATAAAACAGTCGGTCTAAAAAACTTTTCATCGTTCCTGGTATGCCTGCATAATGCACTGGCGCCCCAAGGATAATACCATCAGCATCCTTGATTTGCTGTATCCATTTGTTCAGATCATCCGTTTTAATCACGCACTTTTCATCCTTGTTTGCAGCACATTTGCCGCAGGCCAGACAGCCATGTATCATTTTATGACCGATGTGCAGAATTTCAAACTCAATTCCACTTTCTATAAGTTCATCACCAACCATTTTCAAAGCATGATAGGTGTTCCCTTCTTTGTTGGGACTTCCGTTAATTGCTATTACCTTCATTAAAATACGTCTTTTGTATTGTTCTCCAAAATTAGATTTAAAAATTGAATAGCTATTAAATAAATACCCGTTTCCAACTCCTTGACAAGTTTTGTCAATTACAAACTGTCCATTTTCCGATAGTGAAAGATTTCTACTCCAAATTTTTAGGTGTTTGTTGACGAATAGCTTTCGCGTTAAGTGGTGATATGACCTTTTTACCGATGTTTGACTCAAGTTCTTTGCGGGCAACTTTTGCTACATTTCCTCCTTTGACCGCGACCTTTTTGCTATCCTCAAATGTTTTTGGTTGTATTGCTTGTGATATATCTTTTGTAGAAGCTTCTGCAAGCATATTGAGAATCAGTTCGGTATTGGTCATATTATCGCGAAGATTCTCTTTTTTCAACCCTTTGTATTGTTTAAATTCTTTGGTCGTTTTTCCTGCCCAGGTTTCGGTAATAATGTCGGTGAGCGTGGCAAATTGCACTCCCTCTTTCACTCCGCGCTGTTTCCATTCATCGGTTAGCTCTTTGCGAACCTCAATGCTTTTCAACCGTTGATTGATCCAACTTTCAGAGTAACCCAGTTGCAGGTATTGTTTCATTGCACGATCAAAAGTCAGTTCCGGGTCTTGAAGTTCGTCCAATCTTTCCCTGGCTATTTTTGCCAGCCAAACTTTAAAAGGCTCAGCCTTTGGTGAGGGTATGGATTGTATCAACCGAAAAAGCTGTTCAGCGTCAGCCACATCGGTCAAATACATTTTCCCATCAGCTGATGGCATTTTCAGTTGTCCCAAAAAATGGGACAACTCACTTCCCTCTGATAATAATTTAGTTTTAAGGGCGTTCCAGTACTTCCGGGCTCGCGGACTATCCGTCAAAACTTCAATTACATCCACAATCGAGAAGTACCATTTCTCCTGATCATCATCCCAAAGAGTACGAACTTTTTTATCATCAAATAATTTCAATGCGCTCTTTTGTATCATAACCTAATGATTGATTATTGCAATTTATATATTAAAGTCCTACACCACTAACTTTTAATTGACAAACAAATTTAGTGATAATATTTTTGTCAAGAACATAATTCAAATCATTTTGCGATGCCTGCTGATTAAAATCCGGAAATCTCATGGATTTACTCTCGCATACAACTCATCGTATTCCAAACTGTCCATTTCCGGACAGCTGACGATTCAAAAAGCGTACAGTATACAATCAAAATAGATTTCAAAAAAACATTTAACTACTTATTTTACTACTATTTATAATCTATGGCACGATTGATGTAATAAACCAATCAGAAAATAATTTTAAAAATAAAATAAAATGAAAACAACAACTTACAGAATAGCAAACGTGATGAGATCAACAGTAGTATCTTTAATTATTCTGGTTTCGTTCTCTGGAATTACAAATGGAGAAAATTCAAACAAGGAAGCAATCGCTATCGTAGAACACGGATACAATGCACAGAAATTTGTGAATGCTGAATTGGCAACCGAAACTGAAAACTGGATGAACAGTGACGCAGAAGTTGCAGATCCAGAACTTGCACTTCAGGCATCAGCATATAATGCACAGGAATTTGTAAATGCTGAATTGGAAACAGAAACCCAAAGTTGGATGAACAACAATGGCGAAGTTGCAGAACAGGAACTTGCACTTCAGGTTGTTGCTTATAACGCACAGAAATTTGTGAATGCTGAATTGGCAACAGAAACCCAAAGTTGGATGAACAACAATGGAGAAGTTGCAGAACAGGAACTTGCACTTCAGTTAGCAGCTTATAATGCTAAGGAATTTGTTGAAGCTGAATTTGCCGCAGAAATCAAAAACTGGATGAACAACGCTACAAATGATTTCAAATCTGAAAAAGCTTTTAATAACAACAATGGACTGGCAAACAATTAAATAATTGGAACATCATTGATATGGTTCAATGATGTCAGTCAAAATCAGAGTCTCGTCTGATAGATGTAACCCGGCAATGCCGGGTTTTTTGTTGCTTATCAAAATGTACCATACAATGCGTATTCATCCGTATTGCAGAACACCTGACTGTAAATATAAAAACCCGGACGGTTTGTTTCGATTTTACGATTCAACTGCAGCACCGGATGACCCGATCCCACCTGAAAATATTCTTTTAACTTTTCATCAGCCACGATGGAAAGGATCTTTTGCTCACCGCCTTTCACCTCCACCTGGTAATTCTTGCGCAGAATATCAAACAACGATTTATTCTCAAAATTCCGCGACGTAAATCTCGGAAGATTAATATTGGGAATCATCGTAATATCAAAAAACACAGGCTTGTTATTCACAAACCGAAGGCGCTCCAAATAAATACAACCCGATTCGATCTCTTGCTGGTTCAAAGGGAAAGTGAACGCTTCGGACCAGTTTCGGATTTCAGGCTTTACAACAATATGAGTCAACAGATTATCCTGACCAATCGCTGAGGTTGTACCCGTCAGCGAAAGAATACCAACGCCTTTGGGAATCCCTTTCACAATACTTCCCTTCCCCTGATGCCTCACAATATAACCTTCGTTGGCCAAACGATCGAGTGCTTTCCTAATTGTTGGGCGCGTTACCTTATGAACGGTGCACAACTCGTTTTCCGAAGGAAGCAAATCACCTTCATGAAAAACACCATCCGTAATATGCGAACGTAAAATTTCATATACTTTGCGGTGTTGCGGTATTAAAGCGTTCTGTTGCATAAAATCGATCCCCGGTTGATTACGATACAATTGCAAAAATAATAAAAGTTTTAACAAAAATATAAATTTGTGTTTACATGATAAAAATAAAAATATTTCATATATCACTATGAATCTATAGTATAGACTATATTTTTATTTTTATACAAATAATTTAAATATTTACTTGTAAATACAAGTTGAATGAAATATATTTGCAGAAAATATTTTTCCTATGGCTACTGTCGTTATAATGCCTAAACAAGGCCAATCTGTTGAAAGTTGTATAATTACCGAATGGAACAAAAAAAAAGGTGACCAGGTTACGAAAGGTGAAATACTTTTTGCCTACGAAACCGACAAAGCCTCCTTTGAAGAAGAAGCCCTCGTGGATGGTACACTTCTCGAAATTTTTTATGAAGAAGGTGATGAAGTCTCTGTGCTGACAAATGTATGTGTGATTGGTGCAGCCGGCGAATCTGCCGATGCTTACCGGCCAGGAGGTGCAACTGCAAAAAAAGTGGAAAGTTCAGAAATAGTTGTTAAGCAAGAAGCTATAATAGCTAAAACTGAAGAGTTGGCGACCAAAGTGGTCAATCAGGAAGCAGGAACAGGAGCTATTTCACCACGGGCAAAAATTCTGGCAGATAAAGAAGGTATCCTTACAACAGGATTATCGGGAACCGGTCCCAAAGGACGCATCATTGAGCAGGACGTTCTTGCCGTAATAACAGGTAATCCAAAAACGACTCCCTTGGCTAAGAAAATTGCCGGTCAGGAACAATTGCAACCCGCTGCAACAGGAAGTGGATTAGGCGGTTCTGTTACCGCAAAAGACCTCACTGCTCCAAATCCGGTTTACAGCAATGATTTTGAAATCAAGAAATTATCGAATATACGCAAGATGATCGCCAAAGCGATGCTCAATTCACTGCAAAATTCTGCACAATTGACACATCACCTTGGTGCTGATGCACGTAGAATGCTCGAATTGCGTCGAAAAGTAAAAAAAGCCAATGATAATGGTTATCCTGTGAACATTACCATCAACGATATGGTTTGTTTTGCAGTGGTTAAAGCGTTGCGGAAATTTCCGCAGGCAAATGCCCACTTTCTTGGCGATAGTGTGAAATACTTTAATAAAATACACCTTGGGGTAGCGGTCGACACCGATCGCGGATTGATGGTTCCTGCAATCAGAAATGCAGACGACCTTTCAATTCAGGGGCTTTCGAACCAGATGCGCGAAATAACCGTTTCGTGTCGTAAAGGGGCAATCAATCCTGAATTGCTCTCTTCTGAAGCCGCTTCATTTACCGTTTCAAATCTCGGAAATTACGGAGTAGAAATGTTTACTCCCGTAATCAACCTTCCGCAGGTTGGTATTTTAGGAGTTAACACGATAGTCCCGCGTCCGAAAGATTTAGGAGATGGAGTTTACGGATTCGTTCCGTTTATCGGTCTTAGTCTTACCTACGATCATCAGGCATTGGACGGTGGTGAAGCAACCCGTTTCCTGAAACAAATCGCCATAGAAATCGAAAATCTTGAGTTTGAACTTTAATAAAATAGGAGATTCTACGATGAGTACAACATTCGATTTAGCAATTATTGGCGGGGGTCCTGCCGGGTATGTAGCAGCTGAAAGAGCTGGTCAAAAAGGACTTAAGGTCGTTTTAATTGAAAAAGGAGAACTGGGCGGCGTTTGCCTCAACGAGGGATGTATTCCTACGAAAACCCTGTTATACAGCGCAAAACTATACGACAATGCTCTTGGAAGCAGTAAATATGGCATTGATATAAAAGAGGTGACTTTCGATTTTTCGAAAATGATGGCACGCAAACAAAAAGTAGTCAAGAAATTGGTTGGCGGCGTTGGCATGAAAATGAAAGAACATCATGTTGAAGTCATTAAAAGTGCCGCATTCATCAAAGGGCGTTCAGCTGCAGGAATTGAAATCACTGCCGGTGAAACAGAAATCCTCGCGACAAACCTGTTGATTTGCACAGGTTCAGAAGCGTTTATGCCACCTATTCCCGGACTTGGCGCTCCGGGCGAATTGATCCTCACGAACAGGGAAATTCTTGAGTTAAAGGAAAGGCCTGATTCTTTGGTTATTATTGGAGGTGGCGTAATCGGACTCGAATTTGCGAGCTTCTTTAACAGCCTTGGCACCAAAGTAACCATCATCGAAATGCTGGATGAAATTTTAACCGGCATGGATATCGAAATGAGTACCATGCTTCGTCAGATGTATACCAAGAAAGGAATCACCTTCAATATTTCAGCCAAAGTGACTGAAGTGAAAGGGAACGAAGTATTCTTTGAAAAGAACGGCAAAAAAGAGTCAATCACAGGTGAAAAAATCCTCGTAAGTGTTGGACGTAAAGCAAACACTGCAGGTTTCGGCCTCGAGAATATCGGAGTAGAACTTTACCGTGGTGGCATCAAAGTAGACGAAAAGATGCGTACAAATGTACCGAACGTTTTTGCAGCAGGAGATGTAACAGGTTTCTCATTACTTGCACATACTGCCAGCCGCGAAGGCGAAGTGGTGGTAAACAACCTTACGGGACGTGCTGACAGAATGCGTTACAATGCCATTCCTGGTGTTGTTTACACAAACCCTGAATTCTCGGGTGTCGGGTATACCGAAGAGAGTGCAAAAGCACAAAATATAGAATACCGTGTCGCCAAATTACCAATGGCATTTGCGGGACGTTTTATTGCCGAAAATGAAGGCGGAAGCGGACTTTGCAAAGTGCTCGTTGGTGCTAAATATGGCGAAGTAATCGGCGTTCACATGCTTGGAAATCCTTCAGGCGAAATTATTTACGGAGCATCAATGGCCATCGAAATGGAGATGACCCTTAAAGAGATGGAGGAAGTTGTATTCCCTCATCCTACAGTTTCGGAAATATTTAAAGAGACTATTTTTTCCTTCTAAAACCAATCACCAAATCATCGTAATACCAATAAATATTTCATATGCCTAAAGTTCAGTTTATTGACCCGAGTGTGGCCAG
>Ga0209512_1005490_pt1 | contig 10525 bp, 9 predicted proteins | sample frozenSSSSmetaG_FD_184142 | JGI IMG/M metagenome (GOLD analysis project Ga0209512, IMG submission 184142) | Glacier valley bacterial and archeal communities from Borup Fiord, Nunavut, Canada, to study Microbial Dark Matter (Phase II) -... | ecosystem: Environmental > Aquatic > Freshwater > Ice >... | reverse complement strand
CGGCCTTGAAGAGGTCCTCCTCGACGCCGAGCTTCGCGAGTCGGTCGGCGAGGAAGCCCACCGCTTCGTCGTTATTGAAGTCGGTCTGAGCTACCCATCGCTCGGGCTTGGCGCCCTCGACGATGTACAGGTTGCCGTACGTGCCACCCTCGACGCGCACGACGAAGTCCTTCTCGTTGATCGCGCGCGGACGGATGACGATTCGCGCCTTCGCGGGCTCGGCGGCCTGTGCGGCGCGATCCGCCTGCACGAGCTCGGCAAGCGCAAACGAGAGCTCACGCAAGCCATGGCGCGAGACCGCAGACACGTCGAACACACGGTAGCCGCGGGCCTCGAGTTCGGGCCGAACGAGGTCGGCAAGCTCCCGCCCTTCCGGAACGTCGGTCTTGTTAAGCGCAATGAGCTGCACGCGGTCGAGAAGCGGCAGTTGGCCCTCCGGAACCGGGTACGCGGCGAGCTCGCCCAGAATGATTTCCAGGTCGCTGATGGGATCGCGCCCCGGCTCGAGGGTCGCACAATCGAGCACGTGCAAGAGAGCAGTACAGCGCTCGACGTGCCGCAAGAATTCGAGACCGAGACCCTTGCCCTCGCTCGCGCCTTCGATGAGACCGGGAACATCGGCGATCGTGTACCGAATGTCGCCGGACTCGACCACTCCGAGGTTGGGATGCAGGGTCGTGAACGGATAATCCGCGATCTTCGGCTTGGCCGCGCTCATGGCCGCGACGAGGCTCGACTTACCCGCAGACGGATAGCCGACGAGGGCGACGTCTGCCACAACCTTGAGTTCGAGCCGGATATCCCCCTCAAAGCCGGGAGTGCCGAGGAGCGCAAAGCCGGGGGCTTTGCGCTTCGTCGTGGCGAGGGCCGCGTTGCCGAGCCCGCCCTGGCCGCCGGGGCCGACAACGATGCGCATGCCCGGTGCATCCATGTCGAGCAGCGGATTTCCGTCGGCATCTTTCACGACCGTGCCGACGGGAACAGCGAGCACGAGCTCTTCGCCCGATGTTCCGCTCTTGTGGTCGCCCTGACCAGGTTGGCCGTGCTCAGACTTGCGGTGCGGCGAGCGGTGGAAGCCGAGCAGTGTCGTGGTGTGCGCATCGCTCACAAGCACGATGTCGCCGCCGTCTCCGCCGTTGCCGCCGTCGGGACCCGCGAGCGGCTTGAACTTCTCGCGCTTGACCGACACGCAACCGTTGCCGCCGTGGCCGGCGAGCACATGGAGGGTGACCTGATCGACGAAGGACGCCATGGCACTCCTCCTTCTGTTGTCTGAGTGAGCTGTGGGTGCGGGTTGTTGTGTTCCGGTTCTTAAACGGGAAAAGCGAGCCGAAGCTCGCTCCCCGCCGATGCAGTAGCCGCGAAGCGGCAAAAAACTAGTCGACTGCGACGATGTTGACGACGCGACGGCCGCTCTTGGCGCCGAACTCGACAGCACCCGCAGCGAGCGCGAAGAGGGTGTCGTCCTTGCCGCGACCGACATTCACGCCGGGGTGGAAGTGAGTGCCGCGCTGGCGAACGATGATCTCGCCTGACTTGACCACCTGCCCGCCGTAGCGCTTGACGCCGAGGTACTGGGCATTGGAATCGCGGCCGTTGCGGCTGGAGCTAGCGCCTTTTTTGTGTGCCATGAGTGCTGTCTCCCCTACGCGATGCTGGTGATCTTGATACGAGTCTGCTCCTGGCGGTGGCCTTGGCGCTTCTTGTATCCGGTCTTGTTCTTGAACTTCTGGATCACGATCTTCGGACCACGCTCGTCGCCAATGACCTGAGCGACGACCTTGATCTTCGTGAGCGCCTTGGCATCGTGGGTGATCTTGTCACCGTCGACGTACAGCACGGGCACGAGCTCGACGTTGCCGTCTTTGTCGCCCTTGATGCGGTCGAGAACGACGATCGTGCCGACCTCGACCTTCTCCTGCCGCCCACCGGCGCGCACAACTGCGTATACCAATTGATTACCTAACTATTTGTAAGCTCGAGGCGCTCCATGCGGGCTTGGCCCAGCAGACACCAAGATTCGACATTACTCGACTTTTGCGCCCCCGGCAAACGCTGGTGTCAGCGGACGAGTCCCTGCAGCAACGGCGGGTATGCCATCCCCGCGAGAACAGCGAGACCGGCGAGAGTCACCAAGCCCGCCATCGCGATTACCGCGACCTGTCCGAGAATCGCAATTAGGCGAAAGAACGTCATGCATACAATCTAACCGGGATGCCGGCACGCCGACGACGCACCCGCTACACGTCGATCAGGCCCTCGATGTGATGCTCAGACGGATGTGCCGTGCGCCACACCCACTGCAGCACTCCCCCGAGCACGCCGAGCGGGAGGAGCGTGATGAGGGCGGTAAGCGCGCTCACGAGCGCGTGACCGAGCTGGGGTGCGATCTCGCCCGGAGCGCCAATCGACAGCATCGCAATTGTCGCGATGACGCCAAGAGAGACGAACCACAGCGTCGCACCCACGCCGGTCGCGAGGATGGATCGCGTGATGACGTGTCCGACCCGCAGCTCGTGTGTGATCGGTGCGATCACCCACAACGCGAGGAAGTAGCCCGCCGTGTACGGCAGGATCGTGGCGAGCGCCAATCCGAAGGTCGCGGTCGGTGGCTCCAGAAGCTGCACGAGAGCAAGCAGTAGGCGGCCAGCGAGAATCGTGAGCCCGACGGCAAGAGCCGTGACGGCTGCCACGAGCGCGCCGCGCGTGCGCAGCATCCGCTTCACCGGAATCTGCAAGACGCACCACCTCCGTGCTTAGGATCGTTCTCATGACCGTGCTGATCGACCAGCCCATCTGGCCCGCTCACGACACTCTATGGGCCCACATCGTGAGCGACGAGTCGCTGGATGAGCTGCACGCGTTCGCGGCGGCAGCGGGCATCCCCGCGCGCGGTTTCGATCTCGACCACTACGACGTGCCAGCACACAGCTGGGCAGACTTGGTTGCACAGGGCGCGGAGCCCGTTGGCATTCGCGAATTCGTTGAGCGACTGCAGGCCAGCGGGCTGCGAGTCGCGCAGCGCGATCGCTAGTCGGTCGTGGGGGCGCTCACGACCTGGCCCGCGCTGCCGGCCCGGCGTGAACCCCGCGAGCGACCCGTGCCGGCTTGTTTCGGCTCAGGCAGCGCGTCGAGCACCGAGTCGAGAATCTGCTCCGCGTCCTGAGTGGAAATCCGTCGTGGCGGCCGGGACTGCTTGGCGACCGGAAGCTCAAGGATCTCGACGGGTGGCGCATCGCTGCGTGAACCGTGCGACGGGGCCGCGCCACTCGGTGCAACGCCGTCAACGGTCTCGGGCTGGTGAGTGGTAGCGATTTCGTTGGTATGAACCGTCACCGATGCGACGCGCGCGAGAGCGTTGCGTACGTCCTCGGTGATCGCGTGCGTTCCGTTGCTGCCCACGCCGTTTTTGACGGTCGTGGATGGCACTGTGGGTGACCCGCCACCGCGGTTGCGGCTGCGCCGGCTGCTGCCAGTCTGCTCCGGCTGGGCGGTTTGCTGCTGCTGGCGGTGTTTCGTCACGGGATCGTGGTGCACGATCACGCCGCGACCGGCGCAGACCTCACACGGCTCGCTGAAGGTCTCGAGCAAGCCGAGGCCAAGCTTCTTGCGGGTCATCTGGATGAGACCGAGCGAGGTCACCTCGGCGACCTGGTGCTTCGTGCGGTCGCGGCTCAGGCACTCGACGAGTCGACGGAGCACGAGATCACGGTTGGACTCGAGCACCATGTCGATGAAGTCGACCACGATGATTCCCCCGATGTCGCGCAGCCTCAGCTGGCGCACGATCTCCTCGGCGGCCTCAAGGTTGTTCTTCGTGACCGTCTCTTCGAGGTTTCCGCCGGAGCCAACAAACTTGCCGGTGTTGACGTCGACGACGGTCATCGCCTCGGTGCGGTCGATTACGAGCGATCCACCGGACGGCAGCCAGACCTTGCGGTCGAGGGCCTTCTCGATCTGCTCGGAGACACGGAACTCGTCGAACGAGTCGGTCGTACCTTCGTAGGTGTGGAGGCGGTCGAGGAGGTCGGGAGCCACCGAGCGCAGGTAGCTCTCGATGGTCTGGCGGGCATCCGAACCCTCGATCACGAGTCGGTGGAAGTCTTCGTTGAAGACGTCACGCACGATCTTGATGAGCAGGTCAGGTTCGGAGTGGAGAAGTGCGGGCGACTGGACGGTCTCGACCTGGTGGCTGATCTCGGCCCACTGGGTCGTCAATCGCTGCACGTCGAGTGTGAGCTGCTCCTCTGTGGCGCCTTCTGCCGCGGTGCGCACGATCACGCCGACGTTCTCGGGCAGCACCTCCTTGAGGATCTTCTTGAGGCGCGCGCGCTCGGTGTCGGGCAGCTTGCGGCTGATTCCTGACATCGAGCCATTAGGCACGTAGACGAGGTACCGGCCCGGCAGGCTCACTTGCGAAGTGAGTCGTGCGCCCTTGTGCCCGACCGGATCCTTGGTGACCTGGACGAGCACGCGGTCGCCCGGCTTGAGCGCGAGCTCGATGCGGCGCGCCTGGGTCTTGCCGTCGCTATCGAGAGCCGCGGCATCCCAGTCAACCTCGCCCGAGTAGAGCACGGCGTTTCGGCCGCGACCGATGTCGACGAAGGCCGCCTCCATGCTCGGAAGCACGTTCTGCACGCGACCGAGGTACACGTTGCCGATGAGGCTCGCATCCTGCGACTTCGCGACGTAGTGCTCAACGAGCACGCCATCTTCGAGCACGGCGATCTGGATGCGGTCGAACTTGCTGCGCACGACCATCACCCGGTCAACGCTCTCGCGGCGCGCGAGAAACTCGCTCTCCGTGACGACCGGGCGCCGGCGGCCGGCATCCCGACCGTCACGGCGGCGCTGCTTTTTGGCTTCGAGGCGGGTCGAGCCCTTCACCCGCGTCGGCTCATTGCTGACTACGGGCTCTGGGCGCGGCTGGCGAACGCGCACGACGGTGTTGGGAGCCTCGTCGCCGGGACGCAGTTCTTCACCTGGGCGGCGACGCGAACGGCGGCGCACGGCTCCACCCTCCTCGGGCTGGTCAGCCGAAGCGGAGCTGGCCGAGTTTGCCCACGGTTGCTGCGCTCGCTGCGGCGGGAGAGGCGGGAGGACGGGTGCTTGGAAGAGAAGGGACGTTGTGGGGCGCGCGGCCTTGATTACGACCGTCAGAGTCTCGGAGATCGTCTCTGCGTCGCTTGCGACCGGCGCGCTCTTCTTCGGCTGACTTCGTCGGGCAGGTGCCTTCGCGCTGGCGTCGACCGAGGACTCGCCCGACACCTCGGCCGCCGCGACGTGGTCGCTCGCTTTCTTCGCCGGCGGCTTGCGGTTCGACCCGCCGGTCTTGGCTTCGCCGGTCTTGGGCGCGGGCGCGACGGTCGCCTCGGCCACTACCTCCCGCTCAATTACAGATGCGGAGTCGGGTGCTGGTTCAGTCCCTCTACGCCCGAACAGGCGGCTCTTCTTCTTAGGGGCATCTTCGGTGTTTTCGCTTGTGTTCACCATTGCTGGTGTACTCCTAGCCCGGGTGGGCAACCGCGCCACCCACCGGGTACTCTCTCGTGCGCTATCCCGTGCGGTGTAATGCGCTGGGGACCGCTACTAATTCTTCAGGTTCTGCACCGGGCCGGTTTTCGGTGGACTTCTCGCCCTTGTCGAACTACTCACGGTGCAGCACTATCTTGTGCGCTGTCACCGCACTTCGGAACTGGCTATCCGACTCTCGCAGCCTGGGCTGCGCATGAGGTCCGGTTGTGTTCCGATTCGGAACCGCCCGGTAAGCATTATTTGTGTCATGTCGAGCGCGGCTCAACTGACTAGAGCAAATTATCGCACGTTTACCAGTTAGTCGGGATTTGGCGCGTGCAATAATCCGAGCATGACTGAGCTTGTGGCCCCACGTAACCGGATTTCGCTCGCGATCGTGCTGATCGTGACCGGCTTGATCGGGTGGTACTCCGCCTTCGCGCTCACGCTCGACAAGTTTGCGATCCTTGCCAACCCGCAGACTACGCTCGACTGCAATTTCAGCGTGATCGTGCAGTGTGGCAAGAATCTCGAGTCGTGGCAGGGCGCGATTCTCGGATTCCCGAACCCCATCGTCGGGCTCGGCGGGTTCGTCGCCCCGATCGCGGTCGGCGTGGCACTTCTGGCGGGGGCGTCCTTCGCGCGCTGGTTCTGGTTCGCCCTCAACGTCGGGGTTGGACTCGCGTTCTTGTTCTGCCTGTGGCTGATGATGACAAGCATCTTCGCGCTCGGCACGCTGTGCCCGTGGTGCATGGTCGTCTGGTCGGTGACGATCCTCATGTTTTGGACACTCACGTTCCAGAACGCCAAGTCAGGCGTCCTTGGCAACGGCGCAGTGGTGTGGGGCGAACGCCTCTACGCCTGGGTGCCGCTCATCACGTTCGCGACCTATTTGATCATCGTGATCGTGGCGCAAGTGCGCCTCGACTTCCTATCGACGCTGATCTAACCGCGGATCGCCCGGCCTAGAACCAGAGCGCGAGCTCCCGAGCGGCTGACTCGGGCGAGTCGCTGCCGTGCACGAGGTTCTGTTGCACCGCGAGTCCCCAGTCGCGACCGAGATCGCCGCGGATCGTGCCGGGGGCAGCGGTTGTGGGGTCGGTCGTCCCCGCGAGCGAACGGAATCCCTCGATCACTCGGTTACCGGCGAGACGCACAGCCACGATCGGGCCGCTCTGCATGAACTCCACAAGCGGTTCGTAAAACGGCTTGCCCTGGTGCTCCTCGTAGTGATCCGCGAGCAAGTCAAGGTCGGCTTCGACCATCTTGAGATCGACGAGTTGGTACCCTTTCGCCTCGATCCTGCGCAGGATCTCCCCCGTAAGGTTGCGCGCGACTCCGTCGGGCTTGACGAGCACGAGAGTTTCTTCCGTTGTCATGATGCTTCTTCCTGCGCGGCGCGCTTGGCGATATCGATCTGGCGGCCCTTGACGAAACAGTAGACCCAGATCGCAGTGAACCCGGTGCCGATGAAAAACATCACCGGCAAGACAATTCCGAGCGCGATGAGCACGGCCTGGAGGGCCCAGCCGACCCAGACTCCCCAGGGATAACGCAGCAAACGGCCCGAGAAGAGCAGCGCGACGATGAGCGCGATGCCGCCGCCGAACGCGACTGCCGGCGGAAGTGCTCTAACGCCGAAAGCCGTGAGCATGACAAAGAACATGAGCACGGCTTCGAGGCCGAGCACGATGCTGAGGAGGCTTTCGCTCACGGAACGAAGTCGGCGCGGCCGGGGTGGTTTCGGCTCGCTCACCTCTTCCACCCCTCCGAGGTCGCGAGCGCGATCGCTTCGCCCACGAGGGTGATCGAGCCGGTCACGAGCACCGCCCGGCCGGTCTTGCCCGCGGCCCACGACCGGGCATCCAGTAGCGCGCTGTCGAAGGAGTCCTCCTCGGTCACGTCGCTAGCGACCTCTCGCACCAGTTCTGCGAGGTCAGCGCTGGCTACCGCGCGCTCGGATTGCGATCGGGTCGCGATGAAGCGCGTCGCGATCGGAGCGAGCGCGTGCAGGATCCCCCGGGCGTCCTTGTCTTTCAGCACCCCGATAACGACCACGACTTCCTCGAAAGTGAAATACGTGCCGAGTGAAGCCGCGAGCGCGCGCGCGCCGTGGGGGTTGTGTGCGGCATCCACCAGCACGGTCGGTTCGATCCCCACGACCTGCAGTCGGCCGGGGGATGTTGCGGCCTCGAGCCCCTCGGCGAGCACGTCACCCACGAGCGGCTGGGTTCCCTGCCCGAGAAACGACTCGACGGCGGCGATTGCGAGCGCGGCATTGTGCCCCTGGTGGTCCCCGAAGAGCGGAAGGAACAGGTCGCGATAGGTGCCGGCAATCCCGCGCACCGTGATGACCTGTCCGCCGACGGCAACCGCGCTCGATTCCAGCGCGAATGCGGTGCCCTCGACGGCAAGCGTCGACTCCGTCAGTTCGGCGGCCCGCTCGAGTTCGGCGAGCGCTTCGGGCGCCTGAAGCGCAGACACGACGTCGGCGATCGGCTTGATGATTCCCGCTTTCGTCCGCGCGATCTCTTGAACTGTCGAGCCGAGTCGCTGCGTGTGGTCGAGATCAATCGGAGCGAACACCGCCACTTGCCCGTCGGCGACGTTGGTGGAGTCCCACTCGCCACCCATCCCCACCTCGATGACCGCGACATCCACCGGCGCATCGGCGAATGCGGCATAGGCGAGCACGGTGAGGGCCTCGAAGAACGTCAGAGACTCCTCACCCTTCATCTCGAGCTCGGCGTCCACGATCTCCAAGAAGGGGCGGATGTCGGCCCAGTTCGCGGCGAGCGAGCGGTTAGAGATGGGTTGACCGTCAACCACGATCCGCTCGTTGATGCGCAGCAAGTGCGGGCTCGTCATGAGCCCTGTGCGCAAGCCGTACGCGCGCAGAATGCTCTCGATCATGCGGCTCGTCGACGTCTTGCCGTTGGTTCCCGTGACGTGCACGATCGGGTAGCTGCATTGCGGATCCCCGAGGAGCTCGACCGCGCGCCGAGTGGCCGACAGCCGCGGTTGGGGCGCGGCCTCCCCGATCCGTTCGAGCAACTCCTCGTAGACGCGATCAGCGTCTTCCTGGTACTCGGCATCTTCGAGCTCCCAGTCGGAGTCATCGTCAATGTTGGTGCCTTCGTTGCCGTCGGCGAACGGGCTCAGATCGGCCAGTGGGTGGCGGTCGTTGTCGTCGACCGGGTCGTCGCCCAGGTCGTCATCGTCACGCTCAGACATTCACTGCTCCCACTTTCGCGACATCGACTACCAGTACACCAGCATTTGCGTACTGGCCGATCGCGAGCACAGCGCGCTGGGTGCCCGCGTCGCCGGTGAGCGCGGCGGCTGTGGCAGGGGCGGCCGAGACCGTGAATGCGGTCTCCACGGCGAGTGTTTCTCCCGCAATCATGTCGGCGTGAGTCGCGAGGGCCGCGACATCGGCATCGGATGAGCCCGTAATCGTGACCGTGATGCGGTCGCTGACGTCGAGGCCGGCCGCCTTCCTCGTGTCTTGGATCACACGAATCAGATCCCGAGTGAGCCCCTCCGCCTGAAGCTCGGGCGTGGTCTGCGCGTCGAGAATCACGAAGCCGCCATCGCCCAAGAACGCGATCGCACTGCCGGGTTCGGCGGCCTCGAGCTCGAGCTCGAACTCGCCGACATCAAGTCGCTCGCCACCGACCTCGACGCCGTCACCGTCGACTCGCCATGACCCGGCCTTGGCCGCCTGAATGACCTGCTGCACGGCTTTTCCGAGGCGTGGGCCCAGTGCGCGAGCGTTGACGGTGAGCTTGCGCGAAATCCCGAAACTCTCGAGCGATCCCTCGTCGAGCGCCTCGAACGCAACCGCCTTGACGTTGAGCTCGTCGCTCAGGATCGCCTCGACCCCGTCGAACCACTGGCTTCCCGCGGTGACGATGGTGAGCTTCGCGAGCGGCAGTCGCACCCGAAGTCCGCGTGCCTTGCGCAGCGCCAGGGTGGCCGAGGCAATCTCGCGCACGTAGTCCATCTCGGCGACGAGTTCGGGATCCGCGGGGAACTGCGCCGCGTCGGGCCAGTCCTCGAGGTGCACGCTGCGTCCGCCCGTAAGCCCGCGCCACATCTCTTCTGCGATGAGTGGGATGAGCGGGGCCGAGACGCGCGTGACTGTCTCGAGGACCGTGTACAGGGTGTCGAACGCGGCCTCATCACCCTCCCAGAACCGGTCGCGGCTGCGGCGGACATACCAATTCGTGAGCACATCGGCGAAGTCGCGGAGTTGCTCGGCCGCGAGGGGGCTGTCGAGCGACTCGAGCTGCTCGGTGACGGAGGTGATGAGCTCGCCCGTCTTGGCGAGAATGTACCGGTCGAGCAAATTCTCCGAAGAGTATGCGGCGGTGCCCTCGTACCGAGAGGCGCCCGCGTAGAGAGTGAAGAAGTAGTACGTGCTCCAGAGTGGGAGGAGCAATTCGCGCACGCCACCCCGAATCCCCTCCTCGGTCACGACGAGGTTTCCGCCACGGATCACCGACGACGACATGAGGAACCAGCGCATTGCGTCGGCGCCGTCGCGATCGAAAACCTCCGAGACGTCCGGGTAATTGCGCAGCGACTTCGACATCTTCTGACCGTCGCTGCCGAGCACGATGCCGTGGCTGATCACGTTGCGAAACGCCGGGCGATCGAACAGCGCAGTCGACAAGACGTGCAGCAGGTAGAACCACCCGCGGGTCTGGCCGATGTACTCGACGATGAAGTCGGCCGGGCTGTGGCTGACAAACCACTCTTCGTTCTCGAACGGGTAGTGCACTTGCGCGAACGGCATCGAGCCCGAGTCGAACCAGACATCGAGCACGTCGGGGATGCGCCGCATTGTCGACTTCCCCGTCGGATCGTCGGGGTTGGGACGAGTGAGCTCGTCAACGAACGGCCGGTGGAGATCCTCGAGCCGCACGCCGAAGTCCGCTTCGAGTTCGTCGAGCGACCCGTACACATCAACACGCGGGTAGGCGGGGTCGTCACTCTTCCAGACCGG
>Ga0209512_1005485_pt1 | contig 10533 bp, 9 predicted proteins | sample frozenSSSSmetaG_FD_184142 | JGI IMG/M metagenome (GOLD analysis project Ga0209512, IMG submission 184142) | Glacier valley bacterial and archeal communities from Borup Fiord, Nunavut, Canada, to study Microbial Dark Matter (Phase II) -... | ecosystem: Environmental > Aquatic > Freshwater > Ice >... | reverse complement strand
CGGGGAAGGCAACGGCCTGTTCCGTGCCTTCGATGCGAAGACCGGCAAAAAGCTCTGGGAGTACCAGTGCGGCGCCGGCGTGAACGCGCCGGCCACGTCGTACATGGTGAACGGCAAGCAGTACGTGGCGGTCGCTGCGGGCGGCAACACGCAGCTCGACTTCAAGCGCGGCAACACCGTGATGGTGTTCGCGCTGCCCTGAGCCGCACGCGAACGTCGAGACGAAGAAGGGACATCGACTCTGAAGCACGCAGCAGCAAGACGCCTCGCACTCGCCCTGGCCGCATCGGCGGCCGTCGTGGCTCCCTTCTCCCTCGCCCGAGCCCAGACCGTGCCAACTGCGTCGGCCATGCCGGCCAAGGCAGCGGTCTGCCTGGCCTGCCATGGTCCGGCGGGCAGCCCGATCGACGCGAGCTACCCCATCCTCGCGCGGCAGACCTCGCGCTACCTTTATCTCCAGCTGAAAGACTTCCAGGAAGGCCGCCGCAGCAACCCGCTCATGTCGCCGATGGCGGCCGACCTCACGCGCGATGAGATGCACGCCTTGTCCGACTGGTTCGCCGCGCAGAAGCCCGCTCCGCAGACCTTCGCGTCCGACTCGGCCAAGGCCCGGCTCGGCAAGGCCAAGGCCGACGAGACGCTCTGCACCATGTGCCACCTCGGCGGCTTCGCCGGGCAGAACGAAGTGCCGCGCGTGGCCGGCCAGCAATACGCCTACATCGTCAAGCAGCTCGGCGACTTCAAGGCCCGCCGCCGCACCAACGATGCCGGCAGCATGACCAGCGTGGCGAACACGCTGAACGAAGACGACATCGTGAACCTCGCGCACTACCTGACGGGCCTTTGAGATGAGCACGCGTTCCCTGGCCGGCCGCACGGCAGCTGCGACGCTGCTGGCCGCTGCCTGCGGCATGGCCGCGGCGGCACCGTTCGCCTATGTGCCCAACGAAGGCTCGGGCACGCTCAGCGTCATCGACACGGCCACCGACCGGGTCGTGGCCACGATCCCCGCCGGCGAGAAGCCGCGTGGCACCGTACTGAGCCCCGACGGCCGCACCGCGTGGGTCAGCGACCAGCCGAAGAACGAGCTGGTGGTGATCGACCTGGCCGCGAAGAAGCGGACCGGCACCGTGCCGGTGGGCGCCTCACCCGAAGGCGTGGGCATCTCGGCCGACGGCAAGTGGGTGGTGGCCGCCGTCGAGGAGACCAACGAAATCGTGTTCGTCGACACCGCAACGAACACGAAAGCCTTCGCCGTCACCGTGCGCGGCAAGAACCCCGAGCACGCGGTGTTCACGCCCGACGGCCGCTACGTGTTCGTGAGCGCCGAAGACGGCCAGGCGGTCGACATCGTCGAGGTCGCGAGCCGCAGGCAGGTGGCGCAGATCCCGGTGGGCGTGCGGCCGCGCGGCATCGCCTTCTCGCCCGACAGCCGCACCGCCTACGTGGCGGCCGAGAGTTCGAACGAGGTCTACGTGATCGACGCCGTCGGCTTCAAGGTGCTGCAGAAAATACGCGCCGGTCTGCGATCGAACGGCGTCGCCGCGCACCCCGACGGCAAGCGGCTCTACGTCTCGAACGGCGGTGACGCCACCGTCTCGGTGATCGACCTCGCCTCTGGCAGCGCGGTGGCCACCATCGGCGTCGGCCAGCGGCCCTGGAACATGGCGCTCACGCCCGACGGCAAGAAGCTCTACGTCGCCTGCGGCCGCTCGGGCAGCGTCTCGGTGATCGACACCGAGAAGAACGCGAAGGTCGCCGACGTGGCGGTCGGCAAGCTGCCCTGGGGCGTGGCGATCCGCTGAGTGCAGCACCCGATGACGAGGCGGCGATGAGCGCGGTGCCGCGCGTGCCGCGGGCCGAAGTGCCGGGCGCACCTCGCCAGCCGGTAAGCTCGCGCTCCATGTACACGCGGTTCTTCGGGCTGAAGCAGGAGCCTTTCTCGCTCGCGCCCGACCCGCGCTATCTCTACATGAGCAAGCGCCACCGCGAGGCGCTGGCCCACCTGCTCTACGGCGTGGGCAGCGGCGGAGGTTTCGTGCTGCTCTCGGGCGAGATCGGCGCCGGCAAGACCACCGTGTGCCGCTGTTTCCTGGAGCAGATTCCCAAGCGCTGCAACGTCGCCTACATCTTCAATCCCAAGCTCACCGTCATCGAGCTGCTGAAGACGGTGTGCGACGAGTTCCACGTGCCCTACCGGCGCGTGCGCGGCGAGCCCGTGACGGTGAAGGTCTTCGTCGACGCGCTCAACGAATTCCTGCTGAAGACGCACGCCGTCGGCCAGAACAACGTGCTCATCATCGACGAGGCGCAGATGCTCTCGGTCGACGTGCTCGAGCAGCTACGCCTGCTCACCAACCTCGAGACCAACGAGAAGAAGCTGCTGCAGATCGTGCTCATCGGCCAGCCCGAGCTGCGCACCATGCTCGAGCGGCCCGACCTCGAGCAGCTGGCGCAGCGCGTGATCGCGCGCTTCCACCTGAAGGCGCTCTCGGCCAAGGAGACCGAGCACTACATCCGCCATCGCCTCTCGGTGGCCGGCATGACGCGCACGATCCCGTTCGATCGCCGTGCGCTGCAGCGCATCCACGACATCGCGCGCGGCGTGCCGCGGCGCATCAACCTGCTGTGCGACCGCGTGATGCTCGGCGCCTATGCCCACGGCAAAAGCATGATCGACGTGGCGATGATCGAGAAGGCATCGCGCGAGGTCTTCGGCCGCTCGGAGTCGTCGGCGCCCGATCGGTCCGGCATCGGCCGTGGCGCGGGCTGGTCGCTGATCGGTGGCGCGGGCGTGGCTTTGGCGGCACTGCTGGCTTTCGCGGTGTACGGCGCCTGGCGCAAGTTCAACGACCCGCCGAGCGTGGCGGCGGCACCGGCTGCCGCGCTGGTCGCCGCGGGCACTGCCGCGTCGTCGACCGGCGCGGCATCGATGCCGGCACGTGCCGCGAGTGGCGTGCTCGTGACAGCGGCAGCGAGTGCCGCGAAGATCAGCGCGCCTGCGTCGGCCGCTGCGCTGCCGGCTGCATCGGCGTCGATGGCGAAGGCCGGCGGCGCCGCGGTACCCGCGGCGCTTGCGACTGCCCCGGCAGCCACGATCACCTCGAAAGCCGCATCGCCCGCAACGCTCGCATCGGCGCCCGCGTCGGCGCCCTCCGCTTCGACCGACGCCGCCGAACTGCGCGCCTTCGGCCTCGACGAGCGTTCGGCATGGCGCACGCTGATGCCGATGTGGGGCGCTCCCGTCGCGGCCGGTACCGACCCATGCGCGAGCGCGGCAGCGCACGACCTGCGCTGTTCGAAGTTCGGCGGCTCGCTGGCGATGGTGCGCAGCCTCGGCCGGCCCGGCTTCATGACCGTGCGCGACGAAGCCGGCAAGAGCGTGCACGTGGTGCTCGTCGGCTTGGGCGAGAAGACGGCCACGCTTCAGTCGGGCAACCGCAAGACCACGCTGCCGCTGCCCGTGCTCACCAAGGCCTGGCGCGGCGACTTCGGCACCGTGTGGCGCCTGCCCGCGGGCTACACGACCGCAGTGGCCGAAGGCGCCTCGGGCGCGATCGTCGACCGTCTCGCGACGCAGCTCGCATCGCTTGCGAACGAGCCCGCCCCGGCCGCCGGCCAGACGATGGACGCCGCGCTGCGCACGAAGGTCGCGCGCTTTCAGTCGGCCCACGGGCTGAGCCCGCTCGGCAAGGCCGGGCCCACGACATTCATGCAGCTCAATCGCGCCACCGGCGTGGCCGAACCGCGGCTGGCCGGCGACGGCGTGGCACCGTAGCGCGGCCGGCACACCGACCATGTCGTACATCCTCGATGCCTTGCGCCGCGCCGATGCCGAGCGCGAACGCGGCGAAGTGCCGGGCCTGCAGTCGCAGCAGCAGCACGCTGCGCTCGACGACGAAGAGGCGGCACCGACACGCTCGCGCTGGATGCTGGCGGCGATTTTCGCGCTGGTGATCGCGCTGGTGGCGGCCGTCGGCTGGAACTTCGTGGGCGGCGAGCCGCCGCGATCTCCGGTCGTCGTGGCCGTGGCACCGGTGCCCGTGCCCGTGCCCGTGCCCGTGCCGATTGCACCACCGCCGACGTTGGCCGTCGCGACCGCACCATCGGTCGCTGCCACGCCCGCGCCTGCGCCGCCTCCCGTCGCCACGGCCCGGCTGGCCGAGCCACGGCCCGCGGTGCGACGCGCGCCGGCGTCGAGTCCGTCGACAGCACCGCCTGCCACCCCGACCGCGCTCGCCACTTCGGTCCCCGCCGACAAGCCGCCGACCGCAGTGCCTCGCGCGGCCGCGCCCGAAGCCCGCATCTACGCGCGCGCCGAACTCCCGGCAGACGTTCAACGCGCGCTGCCGCAACTGGCCATCGGTGGCGCCAGTTACTCGAACGACGCAGCCAGCCGCATGGTGATCATCAACGGCCAGGTCTTTCACGAGGGCGACAAGATCTCCGCCGGTCTGGTACTCGAGAAGATCAAGTTGAAGGCCGCCGTTCTCGCCTACAAGGGCTGGCGTTACCAGCTCGACTACTGAGGCCACGGCCGCACTCCTGCATGCCCGCCGTGTCGCCTGCTTCGGCACACTGTTCTTCCTGGCGGGCGTGCGGCGGTTCAGTCGCCGCGACCGCGCCGGGCACGCAGGCCGGCCCGGTTCGCGGCGTAGCCATCACCGGCGATGCCGGCATCGCGATGAAGCCGTTCATCAGCCGCGACGGCAGCACGCTGTCCTTCAACGAATCGAACGACCCGGGCAACGACACCGACATCTTCGACACGACCCGCGTCGACGACACCACCTCTGCATTCGCCGGCCGGGTCGCCGGCCTGGCCACGCCGGCACTTGAAGGCACGCCGACGATGAACCGCGACGAGCGCTTCTCGGCGCTGTCGGCCGATCACCTCACGCGGTGGTTCACCCGCATCGCCAGCGGCAGCAGCGCGCCGCGGATCTGGCGCGCGCGGCGGGCCGGTGCGAGCTCGGCGCTCGAGGCGCCGGTGCGCATCGAAGGCCTCGGCGATTTCGCCGAAGCGCCGGGCTTGGGCGCCGGCGAATCCCGGCTCTACTTCCATCGCGAGGAGGGCGTCGGCTACCGCACCTTCACCGTGCCCACGCCTGCACCTTGAGCTTCGTACGCGGCGCTGGCGTTGCACTGGTGCTGACCGGCACTGGCGCCGTTGCGGCGCTGGGGGCCGTGACCGGTACGGATTGGCCGGCCTACGGCGCCGGCAACGAAGGCAGGCGCTGGAGCGAAGCGGCGCAGATCACTCCGGGAAACGTCGAAGGCTTGCGACGCCAGTGGCTCTACCGCACCGGCGACCTGGCGCGGCGCGAACCGGCGCTGATGAAGCGCATCAAGTTTCAGACCACGCCGATCCTGTCCGAAGGCGCGCTCGTCTTCTGCTCGCCCTTCAACGAGGTGATCGCGCTCGACCCGGCGAGCGGCGTCGAGCGTTGGCGCTACGACCCGAAGGTGGCGACGGACCGTCGCCCGGCCAACCGCTACAACTGCCGCGGCGTGGCGCAATGGAACGACGCGCGCGCGTCATCGGCTGACGCCGCATGTGCCGCGCGCATCTTCAGCGCCACCGTCGACATGCGCCTTCTTTCGCTCGACGCGAAGAGCGGCGCACCGTGCCCGGGGTTCGGAGATGGCGGACAGGTGCAGATCGATCCCGGTGCGCTGCGCTGGCCGGGCGAGGTGCAGGTCACGTCGGCGCCGGTGGTGGCGGGCGACGTGGTCATCGTCGGCTCGGCCATCGGCGACAACGCGCGCAGCGACGCGCCGGCCGGCGACGTGCGCGCCTTCGATGCTCGCAGCGGCAAGGTGCTCTGGCACTGGGATCCGATCGTGCGCGCGCCCGGCGCGGCGACCGGCAGCGGTCCGGGCGCGGCCAACGTGTGGGCGCCGATGTCGGTCGACGACAAGCGCGGCCTCGTGTTCCTGCCGACATCCAGCCCGAGCCCTGACTTCTTCGGCGGCTTGCGGCCCGGCGACAACCTCCACTCCGATTCGGTGGTCGCATTGCATTCGGCCGACGGCACGCTCGCCTGGGCGTTCCAGATCGTGCGTCACGACGTGTGGGATTACGACGTACCCGCGCAGCCGACGCTGGCCACGATCCAGATCGAAGGGCGGCCGCGCGACGTGGTCGTGCAGGCGACCAAGCAAGGCTTCGTCTTCGTGCTCGACCGCGACACCGGCACGCCCGTCTTCCCGGTCGAGGAGCGCGCCGTGCCGCAAGGCGGCGCACCGGGCGAGGTGCTCGCGGCCACGCAGCGCTTTCCGGCCGACCTGCCGCCGCTCGTGCCTTCGCAGCTGCCGGCGAGCGCGGCCTTCGGCTTCTTGCCGTACGACCGCGGTGCATGCGAAAAGAGCATCGCCGCGCTGCGCAACGAAGGCCTCTACACGCCGCCCAGCGAACAGGGCACGCTCGTGTTTCCTTTCACCGGCGGCGGCGCCAACTGGGGCGGTGTGGCGATCGACCCGCGCGGCGTGGTCTACGTCAACACCAGCCGCGCGGCCCATGCGATCAAGTTGATTCCGCGCGCCGACTTCGCGCGCTACAAGGAGGCGCATCCCAACAGCGAGGTCAATCCGCAAGCGGGCACGCCGTTCGGCATGCACCGTGCGCTCGTCGTCTCGCCGTTCGGTGCACCGTGCAACCCGCCGCCCTGGGGCACGCTCGCAGCACTCGACCTGCGCACGAAGAAGATCGTCTGGGAGTCGCGCCTCGGCACCACCGAAGGCCGGCTGCCGTTGGGCGTCGCGCTGCGCACGGGCATGCCGAACTTCGGCGGCCCGGTGGCCACGGCCGGCGGCCTCGTCTTCATCGGTGCGGCCACCGACCCCTATCTGCGTGCCTTCGATGCCGCCACCGGCGCCGAGCTCTGGCGCGGCCGCCTGCCCGCACCGGGCATGGCCACGCCGATGACCTACGAGTGGCAGGGCCGGCAGTACGTCGTGGTCGCGGCCGGCGGGCACGGCGAGGCAGGCACCGAGACCGGCGACGCGATCGTGGCGTTCGCGCTGCCGGCCGCGGGCGAGGCGATGCGCAGCTGGTGGGACCGGACGGTCGAGCAGCCGGGTGGGCACGGCTGGCTGCGGGCTGCTTTGGCCGGGGTGGTCCTCTCGGTCTTGACCGGCGGGTTGCTCGCATGGCGTAGAAAAACAAAAGCGGCCGCGCGGTCGCAACTCCCGTAGGCTCCGCGCATGTCCCAAGCCGCCTTCTTCCACGCCGACTCCAACGCTGTGCGCTTCTGGGTCGAGATCGACGGCCACCCCGTGGGCGCGAGCATCAGCCGCGACGCGTTGCACTACGCGCTGCGACCCGACGGCCGCAACGAGGATCCGATGGAGACCTTCAACGCACATGCGGCGCAGCTCGATGCGGCGGTGCGGCGGCGCGTGGCCGGCGGCTCGATCGAGCCGGTGATGCTGCGCGAGCACGACCTGCGCGCCGGCGCCTGACGGCACCGCGCAGGCGCCGCCGGCGCTTGCTCCGCGGGAGCCCGCCGCCCGCCCGCCCGCAGCCCGCCAGACGCGCGCTCGCTCAGTACTGCGTCGCCGGTAGCTCGACGGTCAGCCCGTCGAGCGCATCGCTGAGGTCGATCTGGCACGAGAGCCGGCTCGTCGGCCGGCGCGGTGCGGCGGTCATCTCGAGCATGGCTTCCTCGTCGCTCGAAGGCGCGGGCAGCCGGTCGGCCCACTCGGGCGTCACGAAAACGTGGCAGGTGGCGCAGGTCATGAGGCCGCCGCAGTCGGCCTTGATGGCGTCGATGCCGGCGTCTGTCGCAGCCCGCATGAGGCTTTGGCCGGGAGCAGCGGCAAGTGCATGGCGGGTGCCGTCGGCTTCGATCAGGTGCAGGGTCACAGGCATGGGTCGGTGGGTCCGGTTTCTCGAGGTTCGATGGGACTAGAAACGGCTGAAATATTCGCGCGCCTGCCACGCCGCAGAGTCGGTGGCGGCGTCGTGGCGGGCCAGCTCGCTCTGCTTGATGCGCACCAGCCACTCGACCACCTCGGGCGTGAACGCGCGCACCAGCGCCGGGTCGTCGCGCAGGGCGCTCAGCGCCTCGCCGAGTGAGACGGGCAGGCGCACTTCGCTCTCGCCGGTGCCGTAGGGAGAAGTCGTGGCCGGCGGCGGAACGAGTTCGCGCGAGAGCCCGTCGAGCCCGGAGTGGATCTGTGCCGCCACGTACAGGTAGGGATTCGCGCAAGGCTCGCCGATGCGGTTCTCGATGCGCGTGGCGGTGCTACCGCACTGGCCGAGAGCGCGCAGCATCGCGCCGCGGTTGTCGCGGCCCCAGATCACGGACTGCGGCGCCATCGCGGCGCCCGCGAAGCGCGCGTAGGCGTTGATCGTCGGCGCACAGAAGGCGGCACTGCCACGCGCATGCGCCAGCAGGCCGGCGAGCCAGTGCGTGCCCACGGCCGAGAGCGTATGCCCGGCGTCGCGCGGCGTGCTGCCCGGCGCGGGCTGCGTGGCGCTGAACACGTTCTCGCCGCTGGCCAGGTCGACCAGCGATTGATGCAGGTGCCAGCCGCTCGCCATCGCGTTCGGGAACGGCGGCTTGCAGACGAAGCTCGCGTGATAGCCGGCGCGCCGCAGCGCCTGCTTCACGCCGTTGCGGAACAGCACCATGCGATCGGCGGCGAGGAGCGCATCGGCCGGCTCGAACACGGCCTCGACCTGGCTCGGCCCGAACTCGATCTCGAGCGACGCGAGCGGCAGGCCGAGGCCTTCGCACGTGGCCTGCACGATGCGCAGCGGTTCGTCTGCGAGGTCGCCCCACGCTTCGGAGAGCAGTGCATGGCCGGGGTGGATCATCGTCACCGCCGGCGGCTCGCCGGGCCACGCGGCGAGCATCGGGTCGAGCGACGGATCGTCGTGCGGGCGGGCGAGCTTGTAGATGTGCAGTTCGACCTCGAGCCCGCACACCAGTCCGTAACCTTCATCGGCCAGGCGCCCGAGCGCCTGCTGCAGGATGAAGCGCGTGTCGAACGGCACCTCGGCGCCGTCTTCGAAGCGCGCTTCGGCGCGCAGCCAGCCGGTGCGCTCGGCCCACGGCAGTACGCGGAAGCTGAACGGATCGGGCAGCAGCAGCAGGTTGTTGGCGAAGCCGAAACCGGCCGGCGCATCGCTGCCACCCTGTTCGAACACGCGGAAGGCGGTGCGGTCCGAGGTGTCCTTGAGCAGCAGCGTGCTCACCATGCCGATGCCGTTCGCGATCGCGCCCGGCACCGCGCCGGCCATCAGCGTCTTGCCGCGCAGCATGCCGTGCAAGTCGCACCAGCCGACGCGCACGCGGTCGATGCCCTCGGCCTCCATGCGCAGCGCGACGCCTTCTGCAGCGGCTGCGCGTGCCGCGCCCGATGGCGCTGGCGTGCCCGTGTACTTGCGCGGCGGCGTCACGCGCGCAGCCAGGCCGCGCCGGCCCGCTTCGCTGCCACCTGCTGCCGCCAGAACTGTTCCCACGACGCCGCGGGCGCGATGCAGTCGATCGTGTCGGGACCGCCCGGCGGCGTGCCGTCGCCCGCGGTCATCGGCATCGACAGCGGCATCGGTGGCCGCCCGCCGGCACGCACGGTCTCGATCGCCTTCAGCAGCGTGCGGCGGTTGGCCATGATCGCCTTGTCGGTCGTGCCGAGGTGCTCCTTCGTGCGGTCCTGGACGCTGCCCATGCTCTCCACCGCCCATTGGTCGTGCAGGTTGATGTCGTCTTCGCCCATGCCGAGGTAGGTGCGCGTGGCCTGCTCCGCCGCATCGAAGCCCCAGCCGTCGTTGCGGCCGTGCCTCGGCGCGTACTCGGGCAGCGTGACGGCGGCGAGCCGCTGCGCACGCATCGCCGCATGGTCGAGCGGCTCGGTGTAGCTGGTGAAGAACGAGTACCAGTACGTGTGCGTGTCGTCGACCGGCACATGCATCTGCGTGATCGTGATCGTTTCCGAGAGCGGGATCACGAACGTCGCCGGGAACAGGGCGTGCGTCATGCGAACGTGCGTGAGCGCCTCGGTCATCGGCCGGATCGCGATCAGCCGCATCAGGCCTTCGGAGACGCTCTCGAAGCGGATCTCGGGCTGGCAGAACTCACGCATGACGCGCGTCATCGGCCAGCGTTCGCCCTCGACTTCGCCGGCGCTCGCGCCGCGGAACTGCCGGCCATAGGTGGCGGCCTCGTCGAGCGAAGCGTCGCTCAGGTAGCGGTGCAGGAACGAGGGATGCGCGGGGTCGATGCCGACCTCGAACGCCTGCAGCCAGTTGCATCGCCACAGGCCCTTGAAGGCGTAGCTGTGGCTCGCCGGCGCCGCGAACGCGTCGAGCTTCGGCAGCTCCGGCGGCACGGACCCTTCGGGCCCGAGCCACGCGAAGATCACGCCCGACTGCACCTTCACCGGATAGGCGCGCTGGCGCACGCGCATGCAGAGCGTGGAGCCCGAGGGTTCGGCCGGCGTCTCGAGACAGGTGCCGTCGGCCGCGAACTTCCAACCGTGGAACGGGCAGCGCAGGCCCCCGTGCTCCAGCCGGCCGAAGGCGAG
>Ga0209512_1005483_pt1 | contig 10537 bp, 5 predicted proteins | sample frozenSSSSmetaG_FD_184142 | JGI IMG/M metagenome (GOLD analysis project Ga0209512, IMG submission 184142) | Glacier valley bacterial and archeal communities from Borup Fiord, Nunavut, Canada, to study Microbial Dark Matter (Phase II) -... | ecosystem: Environmental > Aquatic > Freshwater > Ice >... | reverse complement strand
ATGGCGGGGTCAACCTTTGGCCCGATACGCACCATAAACATATTAGCCGAGTCCATCATCACATTCGGCTCGTCGGTATCCATCTTGTTAAACCCGGCACTTTCCAGCACCTTTTTGAGCATATTGCGATAGTTGAACTTGGTCATACCCAACTCCTCGTTATCCCAATGCCAGGAAAACTCCACCGAAGTAACAATTTTATCCTCGAACCAACTATCGCCCTCGAAGGCCGCTTGCAACAGCCCTTTGCTAACCCCCATCCCGCGCCAGTTGCGCCCCACCTCAATCGCCCCAAAATCGTAAGCCTGTACCGTACTGCCCGGCTTGTTCAAAATGCTCCAACGGTCATGCTGGTCGGTCAGGTGCATGCTGATATAGCCCGCGATTAAATCCTCGGCGGTGTGGGCTACTATCACATTACCGTATTCCATGCGGGCAATTTTGAGCAGGTTTTCATGTTGACGTTCCAGGTCGTAGCGAAAGAAAATCCCCACCGCCCCTTTGCGCGCCAAAACCTGCGCCCAATCTGGCTCCTCCGACAAAATACTGTTAGTGCTATCGGCCTGGGAAATGTTATAACCCGAATGGCATCCTACGCTGTAAAAAATAGTGTTTCGCATATCCACATTCGAGGCTAATAACTCATAAGCCCCCATTGAGGTAGTAGCATCGGCGGCCTCGGTGTAGCCTGAACTAAAGTGCCCAGCAAGAAATACCATATCATAGCGGTTTGCCAATAACTTTGTCCGTAAGTTGTCGGCAGTCCAGGCCGAGGGGTTGCTGGACGGTAAGCCGCCGGGTTGGATTAGGGAGTCAACCGTAGTGCCGTTGGGTAAGGCCGTTTGCAAATCGCTTTTGACGGCGGTGGCAGCATCCGATACAAAATCGTAGCCTGTCACCAGAGCGGTTTTAGGCGATACCTGTCCGTTGGCATCCAGATAAGCCTGAATTACATTGCTAATCTCCGGGGCTGTCTCGACCAACCGCCCTACCGCCAAATCTGGTACAGGCATTTCGTAGCCCGATAGGTCAAGCACCCGTTTAGAGCCGTAGGCATCCTGACTCAAAAACTTGTTGGATTTAAGAGCCGCCGCCGCTGCCCCGTTGGAGACCACCGGAACTTTGTAGTCACTTTCGGGAGCTAGTCCGGCTTTGTCGGCGTAACGCACAAAAGGTATTACGCTATCCGGCCCCAGCACCACCACATATTGGAGTTGGGTAGACGCGCCGGGTTGCCGATAGCTATCCACTACCCGCTTGACCTCGCTGGCGACAATATTTTTAGCGAAGGAACAATCTTTATTATTATCGGCCTGAGTATTAGCGGCGGCAATCCGTTGGTAGGTCGGGTTGGATAGGTCTAGTACAATCCCGTTAACCTCCGGGCGGCTCGCCAGTACCGCCAACTTACTTTGTAGCTGGCTTTTATCTTGCGCCGTGCCAGTCATTCGGCTGAAATCAGTAACAAAAACTGTGCGGTACTGCCCGGCGGTGGGGGCAGTCGCCGGAATAGTATCATTTACCCCCGTAACGGTGCTACAGGCGTTGCTTTCGACTTTAACATCCAGCCGGAAGGGGTTGACGTTGCTGGTGCCTTTGGTACTTTTGACCCGTATATAGAATGTGCCATAGTCCGCATTAGTATTGTTGAAGATATATTCGGGAGCAACTCCCTCCAGAGCCGAAACACTTAAAATACTGCGCTCCACCGCCGCCGAATAGCTTTCCGGCTGATAATTGAGTGGGGCGTTCAGGTCGGTCAGGAGGGCAAAAGGCGGTCTCGCCTCCGCCATATTATCTGAAGGCAGAAATTCGTAAGGTAGAAATTCATAAGGAGCGGCCTGGGCACTGGTGGCGGTCAGGTCGTTTGGCCCGGAAATTTTGTTATAGGTGGCCTTGATGTCACGATATAAGGCCAAATCATAGTTACCGGGCAAATTACTATCGGCGGTTGCCCCCGAAAGTTTCAGGGTAATACGGCTTTCGGGCGGAGCGGTAATTTTAAACCATTTTGAACCGTCGGGCTTAACAATAAACTGGCTGGCTGTCGCCGTGCCAATAGTAGCACTTTGGGGGGTCAGGGTTACAGATAGAGCATCGGCCCAGGTGGTATAGGATAGATTAGGGTCGAGCGGTAGGGTAATCACCCGGTTATTAAGGGGGTCTGCTACTAATAAGTTGCCCGATTTATCGAGGCTAATATTAGTTGGTTTATTCAGGTCGCCCGTTTGATTAGGGTCATTATTGATAGAGTTAGTGGTAAAATCAGGCTGTCCATAAACTACGGTGGCATAATCGCTTCCATTAGGATAAAACAGAATCCGGCTGTTACCAGTGTCCAGAATATACAAGCCGCTATTATCTACCGCCACTCCTGTCGGGACGGACAGATTAGAAGTCCCCAAAATTGCTGCTGTATAAGTTTTGGTGGGGATAATAGCGTTACCCACAAAATAGGATACCCGGTTGTTGCCGCTATCCGCTACGTACAGGTTATCACTTGAGTCCACCGCCAGCCCGCTTGGTACATCCATACTTCCGGGGCCAACGCCAGCACCGACGGTGGTAAAACTACCATTCTGCCCGTAAACCCGAATGGCAGTAGTGCTATTACTTGGATAATATAGCACCCGGTTATTGCCACCATCGGCGACATACAAAGCCCCAGTACTATCCAGCGTAACATAGGCCGGGCGGTTCAGGGTGGTGGCACTTACCGCCCCGCCGTTATTATCCAGATTGGTAGTAAAACTGCCACTCTGCCCATAAACTTTGGTGGCGGTAGTGCTATTACTTGGGTAAAACAAGACCCGGTTGTTGCCGTAATCCGCCACATACAGGCCGTTGCTACTATCCAGTACCAAACCACGCGGGAAACTCAGACTGGTGGTACTGACCCCGCCATTGTTGCTCTGCCCGCTAGTAAAACTGCCCGCCTGTCCATAAACCCGGTCAGGGGTGGTGCTGGCGGGGGGATAATGTAGCACCCGATTGTTAGACGAGTCACTGTCCCGCCAGTGTCATCCACGATACTGGCTTCGGGGGCGTTTAGGCTGGCGAGGGTCGGCGGCTGATAAGAGGATTGCTTACTGGTAAAACTGCCGCCTTGCCCATAAACCTGGTCAAAAACAGGGTAAAAATTATTAATAAAATCGCTGGCGGGGTTAGCTTTATGATAAACCACCACCCGATTATTGCCCTGGTCGGCAATATAGAGATTTCCGCTGGCATCGGTGGCAATTTTAGCGGATTGGACATTCTGGCGAAGCTGGGAGGGGTTGGCATAGTAGCCGTCAGCGTTGATAAAATTACCAATGAATTTATCGTTAGCGGGGTTGGGGTCTTTGTTAGGGTAAAAAGCTACTGCGCCGTAATCATTACTGACGAAAGCCCCATCGGCACTGAGTGCTACCCCTAACGGATTACTTAATTCATTAAGGAAATTAGTGGTAAAGTTAACGAATTGCCCGAAAACCTGGTTAGCGGTGGTGTTAGTGCCACTATAGACCAATACGCGGTTATTACTAAAATCGGTAATATAGAGGTCATTGGTGGCACTATCTACCGTCAAATCCTGCGGTTCGGTTAAACTGGTGGCACTAATCCCGCCGTTATTAGAGACAGCCGAAGTAAAATCAGGTTGTCCGTACACCCGGTCTGGCGTGGTGTTACCGCTGGGGTAATGCAGCACCCGATAATTATAACTATCAGCCACAAATAAACCACCTTGATTATCCAAAGCCAAACCAGTCGGCGAACTTAAAGTGTTAGGCCCAATCCCGCCATTATTAGAACCGTTGCTGTTAAAATCGGGCTGTCCATAGACCCGGCTGGGAATAATACTGCCAACCGAATAATACAAAACCCGATTCCAGCTCCTATCCGCAATATACAGGCCGCCCGTACTGTCTACCGCTAAAGCCTCCGGGTTATATAAACTATTAGCACTTACACCAGTCTGATTGACCCCCAGGTTAGTAGTGAAATTACCACTTTGCCCATACACCCGGTCAGCCGTGCTTGTGCCGCTAGGGTAATGTAACACCCGGTTGTTAAAATAATCGGCAATATAGACTCCACCTGCCCCATCAGGTTTTACTGCTTTAGGGCGGTAAAGATTATTAGCGGCGGTAATAGCGTTATCTATCCCGGTTTTGCTGAAATTGTTGTTTTGTCCATAGACCCGGCTGGCGGTGGTGCTATTGCCAGAATAAAATAGCACGCGGTGGTTGGAGTTGTCAGCCACATAGAGACCGCCACCACCCGCCTTTGCCGCTAGAACAAAACTCAGGCTGGTCGCACTCACGCCGCCGTTGTTAGGAATGAACGAGGTAAAATCGGGCTGCCCATAGACCCGTGTAGCGGTGGTGCTGACCCCGGAGTAATATAACATCCGGAAGCCATCCGTAATGTATACCCCGGTAGCGTCTACGGCAATCCCAAAAGCTCCATTCAGACCATCCGCCGTTACCCCCCCCGCGCTGTTAGTAGTAAAACTGCCGCCCTGCCCATAGACTCGGCTAGCGGTGGTGCTAACCCCGGAATAAAACAGGGCGCGTGAATTGATAGAGTCCGCCACGTACAAATTGCCGGAAGGGTCGAGGGCAAGCGAATAGGGGTTATTCAGACTGTTGGCACTTATCCCGCCATTATTCACCAGGTTAGAGGTAAAACTGCCGCCCTGCCCATAGACTCGACTGGCGATGGTGCTGCTACCAGCATAAAACAGGACGCGGTTATTCCCGTTGTCAGCGATATAAACTCCCAAAGCGTTCACCGCTACCGCTTTAGGAAACCTGAGACTATTGACACTTATTCCGCCGTTATTTTCCAGGCTAGAGGTAAAACTACCACCCTGCCCATAGACCCTGGTGGCGGTGGTACTGCCCGCCGGGAAATACAAAACCCGGTTATTCTGGCTATCAGCTACGTAAACCCCATCGCTGCTATCTACCGCTAAGCCCCAGGGCAGGCTTAAAGAATCGGCGGCGGTAGGCGGATTGAACTGGTTGTAGTTATAAAAGCGGTTCTTCTGGCCTAAAACGCGGGTGGGGACATTGCTGCCACTGGGGTAATACAACACCCGGTTATTATTACTATCAGCCAGATATAGCCCCCACCCCGCTACTGTCCAGGTCCATCTGCACCGGGTAATTCAGGCCCGCCCCCGAAACTCCGACTCCGTTGGCCCTGGTATCGTTGAAATTATCGTTCTGTCCGAAAACCCGAATGGGATTATTACCAACCAGGGCTTTGGCGGGCTCGATTTTCAGGGCACTTAACAGCAGGGCAAAAATCAAGGCGACCAACCCAACCCGACCAATGTTAATCAGGGGCTTTTTGGAAATCTTTCGCTTGCTAATTTTTTTGGAGGTTTGGCTAGGGAATGTTTGGAATGGGCTGAGGTTGACCTGTTGTGACAGGCTAAAAAAGATAACCAGCATCTATTCACTGAAATCTCCTTTTAGGGTAGAACAATATTCCGTTGATTAGCTAATTTAAATTTCGTAAAAGGAATTAATTAAATTTTTTTCATGCGATAGATTTTAATTATAGCACGCCTTCTGGTTCTGGAGTCTACTTCCTAAAATCTTTTATCCGGGCGGCAACTTTATAGATTTTGTTAGATTAGTGGGGTAAACTAGGGGCAGAACTCTTGAAAGGATTTGGAAAATGAATCTGGAACACGAATTAAGCCTATATCTGCGGGCCCGCTTTACCCTGATTATTCTGGTCACTCCTGAAGAAGAACGCGCTTTGCAGGTGGTGAAAGCGGTCTGCGAGAAGGCCCAACGTCCCTGTGTTAGCTGGGATTTGGGGGATGGTTTTCATGTGATGACGGGGGGCGAAGGTGGTATGACTCCCGCCCGTGACCCCATTTCAGCCCTTGAGCAAATGGATAAAACCACTAATAATACCCTCTTTGTGCTGAAAGATTTCCACGATTGTTGGGTAAATCCCCAGGTCAAACGCAAGTTACGCAACTTAGCGCAACGTTTTAAACAAACCCGCAAATCTTTGTTGATAACCTCACCCAGCTCTAAAATCCCCGATGAGCTTAAAGATGAGGCGGTAATACTGGATTATGAATTGCCGGGTACGCCTGAGTTGGACGAGGTTTTGAAGAAATTAACCCAAACTCCCGGCGTAAAGGTAAATCTTACTCCGCTTGGTCGCGAGAAATTTGTCCAGGCCGCTCTGGGTTTAACGATTTCTCAGGCTCAACGGGTTTTTTCCAAAGCGATTGTTAAAAACGGCTCACTGGACGAACGCGATATTGAGCTTGTTACCGAGGAAAAGAAACAGATTATCCGGGAGAGTGAGGCTCTGGAATTTTTTGGCGTAACCGAAACCGCCGAAGATGTGGGTGGGCTTGAGGTGCTGAAAGATTGGCTGCGTTTGCGGGAAAGGGCCTTCAGTCAGGATGCCCGTGATTATGGTTTGCCCGCCCCTAAAGGGGTTATTATGGTGGGGATTCCAGGCACGGGTAAGAGTTTGACCGCCAAGATGATTGGGGGGTTGTGGCGGATTCCGCTGATTCGGCTGGATGTGGGGTCGTTATTTGGCAGTCTGGTGGGCGAATCGGAAGAACGTACCCGCCGCGCCCTGAAATTGGCCGAAACGGTTGCGCCCTGTATTGTCTGGATTGATGAAATGGAGAAGGCTTTCTCGTTTGGGGGCTTCGATGGTGGCACTAGCAAGCGGGTTTTCGGCACGATTTTAACCTGGATGCAGGAAAAGACTTCGCCCTGTTTTGTGGTGGCAACCGCCAACGATATTTCCAGTTTGCCGCCAGAATTGTTACGCAAGGGGCGTTTTGACGAAATATTCTTCCTGGATTTGCCCACCCAAACCGAGCGTCAGGAAATCTTCGAGGTACATTTACGCAAACGCCGCCGCTTGCCCCAGGATTTTGATGTTTTGCGGCTGGCGCAGGAGTCGCAGGGTTTTGTGGGGGCGGAAATAGAACAGGCAGTAATCGATGCAATGTACATCGGCTTTAACCAACGCCGCGAGTTTACCACCGCCGATATTTCCAAGAGTTTGCGCGAGTTAGTGCCCCTCTCGGTGTCGCAGCGCGAGACGGTGGAAGGGATGCGGAACTGGTTGCAGGAGGGTCGGGCGCAATCGGCCTCTTTCAAGGAGAGTTGGCAGGCCCAACAGCAATTTGTGCCGCTCCAACTGGAACTTGGGCCAAATGGCTGGCGGATTAAGGACACGGAGGAGAGCAATCAGGCATGAATTGGAACTCTTTCAAAGATTTAGCAACCAAGATTTACCAGTTGTTGCCGGAAAAAGAACAAATTCGCCATCATGCGACCCTTGAAAAGCTAAAATATCCCTTATATTCTCAAGAGACTGAATCAGTAATTTTATTTCGCAATCTGATAAAAAGTTTTGCCAGTAAGGAATTACGCGAAAAATGTTATAACCTGCTTTTTGATAACATTACACACTTAGAGTATCTGATTTTGAATGAGATTTTTGATGACGAGTTCATCAAAAAATTAGTGGTTGAGGCTGATGATGAACAATTAAAAATCAAAGTAGTAACTCTTTTAAGTCGTACTCATAATCAGGCACTTATCAATAACATTTGTTGGGTCTGGTTGGAAACCCGTAATTCTGCCCTTGAAAAGTTAATTGTTGGGAAAAGGTGGCTAGGTCATAGCAATATCAGATTGAAAATATTTACCGCCCTAAAAACTGGACAACCTGAAACAATTGATGAACTTAGAACTTTTGAGGCGGTGCCGTTAATAGAGGCTTATCAAGATAAAGACCAGGTTATTTCCCAAATGGCTGAAGCCCTTTTATGGCAAGCGGAGGGCCCTACCCTTGAAACCTTAGCAAGGCTTTGGGTTGAGAAACAAATCCCCTTACTTTTGGAAATTTTAGCTTTAAAAAATTACAAGTCTAAAAAATACCTTAAAGTAAGGGTTTATTTGGGCCTCCTTTTAGATGATTGGGCTGAAATAGCAGCATCCTGGTCCAAAGAAATAAATTATCTGGTTCCAGCCGCCGAAGATACAAACCCTATTATTGGTGAACGGGCCAGAATCGTACTACGAAAGCTTAATAAAAAATACCCTATACAGGCTCTTTGTCAGATGATAATCGCCCAGGAATTGCCCCAGGCTCAGGCCGCAGCGGTGGAGGCGGGCTATCTTCCCAGCGATAATACCCAAAAGGCTCTATTTTATTTTGTTACCGAGCAGTGGGCCAAATACGAGGCGATTGACTTTGACCATCGGATGCTACGGGCAGCTTATCAGGCGGCTAAACCCGAAGGGCGGCGCAGACTGGCGGGGAAGGTGCGGAAGGCGGGCAAGGTTGATTATCTTTCGGCAATTGCCGGGGGCGATTTGCAGAGCCGCAGCACCGAAGTAAATCTGGAAGAAGCCGAAGTGTTGGTGCAAATCCTGGATAGCAACCGGGAGTGGGAAAAGTTATGGGCGTTGGTTTTTGACTTGCCCTTACATTGGAGCGTGGAGGCGGTCAGGAAATTAGCCGGGAGTGAGTGGCAACCGCAAAAAGAAGATGACCGGGCTGTTTATGAAAAGCTGAAATCGCTGGTGGCGACTGAGCTTGTGACGCTGGAGGATGAGGTTAATAAAGTGTTGCCCCCGGCTTTGTTACGGGCGAAGGCCCAGGTATCGGGGCGGGTAAATGATGTGGCCTTTTTCCCTGTGCGCCCGGTGATTGCGATTGGGACAGGGACGGGCAAAGTGGTATTGTGGGACATGCAACAGGCCAGACAGGTGGAGGTTATTGAGGGCTTTCCAAAGGCGATTGGGCGGGTGGCCTTTACGCCGCAAGGGGAGTTGGTTTGCGCTGAACGTACCACTAAAAAAGAGCCTTGCACGATTTATCACTGGCGCGACGGTAGCCTTTTTCAGTTGGGGCAACATGGCTCTAACATCACGGTTTTAGAAGCAATAAGCGATACGCAGGTGATAAGCAGTGGCAGTGACGAGCGGGTTTCGTTGTGGAATCCGATAACCGGGCAGCATGTTCAGGATTATAGCCAATCAGCCTATAGTTACAATTATTCTATGACTACTATTGGCAGAAGCTTTTGGGCGCGTTCTGTCTGTCTTTTTCCTGATAGACAGAAAATTGCCCTGCTATCAGATTATATACTTTTGGTAAGTTTGCCGGAGCTAAGTTCGTTTAGTAGCTCCATCAAGCTACCAAATCTGGCCCAATGTGCCACGATTGCCCCAGCGGGTAACGCCCTGATTCTTGGACAGAGCACCGCCCGCCTCTTGGTGTTTCCCTTAGACGCGAACGGCAGATTTGAGTTTAGCCCAAATAAGGGTCAGGTGCGGGAAAATTATAATCTGGCTGGTGATCAGACCGGGACGGTGCAAGGGCTGATTACTTTGCCAGGGTTGGGTTTGGTGGCGATGGCGACGGCGGACGGGATTGTGGAATTTATCGAGTGGGACAAACGCCAGACAGTGGGGCAGATACATGCTCCCGGCGAACGGCTGACCTCCCTCAAGCTATCGCCAGACGGAAACTTTATAGCTATTGGTGACCGGGATGCTTCTTTCTCGCTGTGGGATTTGCGGGTACTGGAACTGCGGCGGCTATTTCGGTTGCCACTAGCGCAGGCTAAATCGGTGCATATGGTGGCCTTGAGTCAGGTGCAGGAAAGTGGGTTAGCACTGCCCACCGCCATGCAAGCGACCCTGTGTTACCTTGAAACCGCCCTCCGTCACCGCTTTCGCTATGATGTGGAACTGGTTGATGTGCCTTATATTCAGGTTGGGGATTTTGATATTGAGTTTTAAGAGAGGTAACTATGTCGCATTTTACGGTAATCCAGACCCAAATTATAGATGATGAGGCTTTGTTAGCGGGGTTGAGCGACCTCGGCTTTAAGCAGTTGGAGCGGCACGAAATCGCTACCCCGCTTTATGGGGTTTTGGGAGATATACGCCCTCAAACGGTGGAGGTTGTTATTCGGCGACAATTTATTGGGGCTGGTAGCAACGATATTGGTTTTAAGCGGCAGGAAAATGGCAGCTATAACGCCATAATCTCGGCCTATGACCGCCAGCGTTTTAATGGGGAGTGGCTCAACAAACTCAGCCAGCGTTACGCCTATCACCTGACCAAAAGCCAACTAGCCGAGCAAAATTTTACCCTGATTAGCGAGGAAAGTCAGGCGGAAGGGCGGATTCATTTGCTGGTGCGGCGGGTGGTTTAAGGTTGAGCCAGGAGGGGTTAGATGTTCAATAACTACGTAACCGATATAATAAATGCTCTGCATAACATACCAGATTGGATGCAACGTCAGTTCCAGCAGAGTTTTTATAACCGTTTAGAGGTAATCGGGAATAGCAGTTATAGTGGGCAATATCTGGCCTCGATTGTGGTTGGCTCACCCCATAAAGCTCTAAAACAGGAAGCCCTAAAACGCCTGAATAATATTACCGACCAGACGGCTATAAACGGGGTTTGTTCGATCTGGTACAACACCCGCTATCCCGAACTTACCGAGTTATTGCGACAAAAAGGTTGGGTA
>Ga0209512_1005480_pt1 | contig 10539 bp, 5 predicted proteins | sample frozenSSSSmetaG_FD_184142 | JGI IMG/M metagenome (GOLD analysis project Ga0209512, IMG submission 184142) | Glacier valley bacterial and archeal communities from Borup Fiord, Nunavut, Canada, to study Microbial Dark Matter (Phase II) -... | ecosystem: Environmental > Aquatic > Freshwater > Ice >... | reverse complement strand
TGCTGTTTAGTAGTTATTCTCATGTTTTGATATAAAATTCATCTTATCAATTATGTATCGTAATGTCAATGGAAATAAATTTTATTAAGTAGATTACAGTTCCACCAAAATAATACAACATGAGATTTAATGATCAGTTTCAAAAGCATTCTTTATTTACTTTTTTACTTTGTTTTATAATTTCACTTCCTACAAGTTTATTAATCGCCCAAAAAAAGCAGTCAGTTGCTGCAACTAAAATTGGCGGAACTATTTATAATTCCAGTGTATTAAAAGGATTAAAATGGCGTAATATAGGGCCTTTCAGGGCTGGAAGAAGTCTGGCCGTTACAGGTGTAGAAAAGGAACCAATGACATATTACGCTGGACAAGTTGGAGGCGGTGTATGGAAAACTGTCGATGGAGGGAATACTTGGCTTTCTATTTCAGATTCTAACTTTACATCTTCTTCGGTTGGTGCCATTGCTGTTGCCAAATCAAATCCTAATATTTTGTATGTGGGAATGGGTGAAGTTGAAATGAGGAGTAATGTTTCTTTTGGTGATGGTATATATAAATCTACTGATGCCGGTAAATCATGGAAACATATTGGTTTGAAGAATGGAGATGCTATTGGTTCAATTGCAGTGCATCCTCAAAATGCAGAGGTGGCATATGTGGCAGCAATGGGAAAAATATTTGGGCCAAACAACGAACGGGGATTGTATAGAACAAAAGATGGTGGCACCAGTTGGCAAAATATTTTAAAATATGATGACAGCACGGGTTGCGCAGATGTAAAAATGGATCCAGTGAATCCATTGATTTTATACGCTTCAATGTGGAAGGCACACCGGACCGCATATTCATTGAGCAGTGGTGGAAAAGGTAGTGGTTTGTATAAAAGCGAAGATGGAGGAGACACATGGAAATTGATTTCTGAAAACCCGGGTATGCCAAAGGGGCTGATGGGTAAAATCATTTGTACTATCTCTCCTGTAAACCACGAACGACTTTTTGCCGTGGTAGAAAATAGTAAAGCAGGCATTTATAAAAGTGATGATGGAGGTAAGAATTGGGAATTGGTGAGTACCAAAAATGACCTGACACAAAGACCCTGGTACTTCAGTCAAATATTTGCCGATACAAAAGATGAGAATACTTTGTACGTTCTAAATGTTGAATTTTTTAAATCGATTGATGCTGGTGTAACCTGGAGTAAAATTTCTAACCACCATGGTGATAATCATGATATGTGGATCAATCCTGATAATCCCAAAAATTGGATCATGGGAGATGATGGAGGGCCTGAAGTAACTTTTAATGGAGGGAAATATTTTACTGATATAGATTTACCTACTGCACAGTTTTACCATGTAAACTTAGATAATGAATTTCCCTATAATGTATACGGAGCGCAGCAGGACAACAGCAGCATAAAAATTGCCAGTCGTACCAATGACAATTCAATCGGGGCTAGTGACTGGTATTCGGTTGCTGGTGGAGAGGCTGGTTACATAGTGCCGGATCCGTTAAATGCAGAAATAACTTTTGGTGGAGAATATGATGGACAGCTATCTACCTACAACAAAAAAAATAAGCAAACAAGGGCCGTGTCTGTATTTCCTGAACAACACAGCGGCGCAGGTGCTGAAGACTATAAATACCGTTTCAACTGGACCTATCCAATTGCATTTTCTCCACACAATCCTAAAATGATGTACGCTACTTCTAACTATGTGCATCGTACATTGGATGGTGGACAAACATGGCAGAACATCAGTCCTGATCTTACCCGGCATGATCCTGCTACTTTAAAACCAAGTGGCGGACCAATTACTTTAGATAACACCGGAGCAGAAGTTTATGCAACTGTTTTTGCATTTGCGGAATCACCTCTAAAAGCAGGTGTATTGTGGGCTGGAAGCGATGATGGCCTTGTGCATATTAGCCAGGATGGTGGCAAATCATGGCAAAATGTTACCCCTGTATCATTGCCCGATTGGGCAATGGTAAGTTATGTTGAACCTTCGCATTTTGACGTGGCTACCTGTTATGTTTCTGCTACAAGATATAAGCAGGTTGATAGCAAGGCTTATATTTTTAAAACAACTGATTTTGGTAAAACATGGAAGTTAATCACCAACGGTTTGCCAGCAAATGTTTACAATCGTTGCGTAAGGGAAGATCCTAAGAAAAAGGGATTGCTGTATTGCGGATTGGAAACTGGTATCTATGTTTCGTTTGATGATGGTGATAACTGGCAAAGTCTTCAACTTAACTTGCCTAACACACCAGTACATGATATACAAATTCAACAGAGAGAAAATGACCTGGTGATTGCAACACATGGCCGCTCCTTCTGGATACTGGATGATATAACGCCTTTGTACCAACTATCTGATGCAGTTGCAAAATCTGCATACCATTTATACCAACCAAGAACTTCTTACAGAACAAGAGGAGGAACTATCGACGACCCCAAAACACAGGAAGGCACCAATACACCTGACGGTGTGATGGTGAGATATTACTTAAAAGAAAAGCCATCTAAAGAAATAAAATTAAAATTTGAAACTGCAGCAGGCGATAGTATCATCACCTTTTCAAGTCTTAAAAATATCAATGGCGAACCCGGAGAAATTTCTAAAGATTTTTATGAAAGCAAAACAAAAAAATATGGTGCTCTTTCCATCGATAGTTCCATCAACATGTTTGCCTGGGATATGCATTATCCTCCGGCAAAAGGAGACACAGGAGTAACATTTGAAGGAAGTTTTGCCGGGCCTTATGCGGTGCCGGGAAATTACAAAGTGAGTATGTTTGCAGGCGATTCATTAATTGGAACACAACCTTTTACCATAGTTGCCGATCCACGGAATCTTTTTACCACAGTGGATTTAAAAGAACAGTTTGATTTATCAATGCAGGTTCACAATAAGCTAAATGAAATAGGAAAAGCAACTAAACAAATTGCTTTCGTGCGTACACAGTTGAAGAAATACCTGGAAGATACAGAAGACTCCACCGATGTAAGAGCAGCTAGATTAATAGTAAAGCCAATTATTGACTCACTTACTAAAATTGAAGAGGCTTTATATAATCCTAAGATAAAAGCAAATGAAGATGACCTGCGTTTTCCGATGCGGTTAGAAGAAAAGTTAGGCGGTTTAAATGCAGCCATACTTTCTGCTGATGCAAAGCCAACAGCTTCTATGCATGCATCCTACCAATCAATGAAGGAAAGAATTGATCCATTATTAACTCAGCTTAAACAGGTACTCGAAAAGGATATCAGTAAATTTAATGAACTTGCAAAATCAAAACAAAGATTACAAGTTGTTACGAAATTAAAAGAGTAAAATTGTTAATGATCGCCTCAACGCTGGTGCATCTATACCTGATTATTTAAATTTATAAAAATGATTAACGACGCAACTACAGAAGAAATAGAAATGGCAATGAATGCAGCATGGACTGCATTTCATGTATACAGAAAATTACCATTGTTAAAGCGGGCCGAATTTATGAAAGCCATTGCCATAGAGTTGGAAAATTGTGGCGACACATTAATTGAAACAGCAATGGCTGAAACCAATTTGCCCGAAGCAAGATTGCGGGGCGAAAGAGGAAGAACCATTTTTCAACTAAACAGCTATGCTGCCGCTTGTGAAAAAGGCGAGTGGCTTGGGGCAACTATTGATACTGCCATTCCAGATAAAGTGCCACCAAAACCAGATATCAGGAAAATGTTAGTGCCACTTGGCCCGGTGGTAGTTTTTGGTGCAAGCAATTTTCCTTTTGCTTATTCAACCGCAGGAGGAGATACGGCTTGCGCTTTTGCGGCCGGTTGTCCGGTTATTGTAAAAGGACACCCTGCCCATATTAAAACATCGCAAATGGTTGCTGATGCCATCTTGTTGGCAGCAGATAAATGCAACATGCCCAAGGGGATTTTTTCACACATACACGGCACCAGTTTTGAAACAGGCAAGGCCTTGGTAACACACCCGCATACAAAAGCAGTAGGGTTTACGGGTTCTTATACAGGTGGTAAACAATTATTTGATTGGGGTAATCAACGTAAAGAGCCCATTCCTGTTTTTGCTGAAATGGGCAGTGTCAATCCTGTTTTTTTATTGCCTGAAAAATTAAAAAATGGGGCTACTGAAATGGCACAACTTTATGCAGGTTCCATTACATTGGGCGTTGGACAGTTTTGTACAAATCCGGGATTGATTATTGGTATAGAAAGCGAAGCCCTGCAAATCTTTATTCATGATTTGGGTAAAGCAATTCAAAAAATTACGCCAGCACCTATGTTGCATCCTGGCATTGTTGCGGCGTATAAGAAAAATAAAGGCAATGCGTTATTGCAGGATGATGTTCATCTGATAGCGGAGTCTGAAATAATAATGAAAGAAAACGACGGTTTACCCACTGTTGCAACTGCGAGCGGGAAAACATTTTTGAACAATCCTGTATTACACCAGGAAGTGTTTGGACCTTATTCAATTGTTATACGTTGCAAGGATATGGAAGAGATGATTGAAGTAGCTAAACTCCTGGAAGGTCAACTAACTGCTACACTAATGGCTACAGATGCAGATATCACAGGTAACGATGAATTGGTGGAAGCAGTAAAAAATATATGTGGACGATTTATATTGAACAATGTTCCTACTGGCGTGGAAGTTTGTTTAAGTATGCACCATGGAGGACCATTTCCATCCTGTACCGACTCAAGATTCACCTCAGTGGGGGCTGATGGTATTAAACGTTTTGCAAGGCCAATTGCTTTTCAAAACTGGAGCAATTATCTTTTGCCGGATGAATTGAAAGATGAAAATCCGCTGGGTATTTGGAGAACGGTAAATAATGAATTAACTAAAGCAGTAGTATAAATTAAGATGAAACAGATAGCTCGCTGGTTTGTTTATTTGTTGAATAAGCAAACCAGCCTGTAACTGCTGCTGAAAGTATAAAATAGGTTATCAAAAAACTACCAATCCGGGAAAAAAATTTACTTGCTCCAAACCAATCACCGAAGTAAATAACAAACCCAATTCCAATCAAAGCAGTCACAATTTCCCAAACAATGGCAGATTTATTTCCATCCATCAGTTCAGAATAGGCGTATACATAAATAAAAACAAAACCTCCGTAAAGGAACATTTGCGGACTTCCAATTTTTGCAATGTTGCCAAATAAATAGCTTATCAATAACAGCAATACAATCATCTGAATCCATATCCACACATTCAATAACGCAGCGCTTTTTGTGTTATATTTTTCGAAGCTGTATACATTATCTATTTTATACACGGGGTATTTAGTAGCAACATCTGCAGGTCTCCATCCTGTCGGCATAAACCAGATACGCAATTTATCTTTAAAACTTTTTGCATACCAGGCATCCTGTATCATCAACCACATGTGTTGAAAATTTATCTTGATGGGGTTCCATGTTCTCACTGGCCTGGTAATACCATAAACTGGTTTTACATCAGGTAACTCCTCCTGGAATGTACCAAACAGTTTATCCCAAAAAATAAATATCTGAGAATAGTTTTTATCGATGTACTCTTTGTTGATGGCATGATGCACCCGGTGGTGTGATGGTGTAACCAATATCTTTTCTAAAAACCCCATCCGGTTAATATGTTGTGTATGATACCAAAACTGAGCAAACAAATGTATAGGTGCAATAGTAGCAATTATTACAGACGGCACTCCTAACAATGCAGCGGGTATTAACAGGAACGCAAATAATCTTACAAAAGTAGAAACGCTTTGACGCAACGCACAGGCAAGATTAAACTCTTCGCTGCTATGATGAACAATATGACTATTCCAGAAAAAATTAATTGTATGATCAATCCGATGTACCCAATAACCTGCAAAATCCAACCCAATAAAAGCAATTACAATTGTAAGCAGGCCTGACTGTAAATGAATAATGGCAATACGTGTTACAAGCCATTCGTAACTTAAAATGGCAACACTTAAACCCAATACATCTTTGGTAACATTGGTAACACCGGAACTTAAACTGGCGATCAGGTCCATGTTGGGGACAGTATCCTTTCCTTTGTACCATCCGTACCATTTTTCCAGTAATACCAGTGCTAAAAAGGCAGGCATGGCAAAAAGCAGCATTTTTCCGTACTGTTCCATATAGCTGAGAAACTTTAATTAAGTTGCAGTACAAATTTAATAAACTGGTTTGAAAAAAATATTTAATTGTTTAACCTCTTACAACTGCTGCCATCCTTTTTTTTAGATTCAGGTGTTGTGAAAAAACTCTTTTATCTTTCCATCGTACCGAAAGTAAATAGAGAATATTATTGCAAAGTTTAATAATTGAAGTAAAGTTCAGGTAAAATGTATATCGTAAAAAATAAAATCACAAGTATGAAAAGAAAATGTTTATTCATTGCAATTCTTTTTCAATCTACTATTGTTCTTTCTCAATCAGGTCTGGAAAAAATTGAATTTGTCAATTTTTCTAAAGTAAATATTACTGATGACTTTTGGAAGCCAAAGATTGATAAAGTGGCAACCGTTACCATTCCTGTTTGCATTGATCAGACAGAAGTAAAAACACCCCGAATAAGAAACTTCGAAAAGGTAGCAAGAAAAAAAGGAGAGAAACACGAAGGTATTTTTTATGATGACAGTGATGTATTTAAAGCGCTGGAAGCGATGGCTTATTCTTTAAAAACACATCCCAATCCAGCTGTGGAAGCAAAAGCAGATGAATGGATTGATAAAATTGCAGCAGCCCAACAACCCGACGGCTACCTGAATACTTTTTATACTTTGAATGAACCACAAAACCGCTATACCGATATGAGCATGCATGAAGATTACAATGCAGGCCATATGATTGAAGCAGCTGTGGCTTATTACAACGCAACAGGAAAAAGGAAATTTTTAGAAGTTGTTATTAAATGGGCTAATCATTTTGATGCTTTATTTGGCCCCAATAAAAAACATTGGGTAACCGGGCATGAAGAACTGGAACTGGCACTTGTAAAATTGTTCAAAATAACCAATGATGAAAAGTATTTAAAATTGTCAAACTGGTTATTGGAAGAAAGGGGACATGGTTACGCAAAGGGCTATACATGGACAGATTGGAAAGATACCGGGTATGCGCAGGATCTGAAGCCATTGATCGATCAGACGGAAATTACCGGGCATGCTGTAAGGGCGATGTATTTATATTCTGGCGCAGCGGATGTTGCTGCGCTTACCGGCAATATGGATTACCTGAAGGCAATGAAAAAAGTTTGGGAAGATGTTGTATTTAGAAATATGTACATCACCGGTGGCATTGGCAGCAGCGGCGGTAACGAAGGGTTTAGCAATGATTACGATTTGCCGAATGAAAACGCTTATTGCGAAACCTGTGCAAGTGTCGGTATGGTTTTCTGGAACCAGCGTATGAATGCATTAACAGGAGAAAGTATGTACATGGATGTGCTTGAAAAAAGTTTATACAACGGAGCTCTCGACGGTTTATCATTGGAAGGAGATCATTTTTTTTATGGTAACCCGCTGGCATCTTATGGAAAAAATAACCGGAAAGAATGGTTTGGTACCGCCTGTTGCCCGGCCAACATTGCAAGATTGGTAGCATCGTTGGGTAACTATATTTATGCGCAAAGCAAGGATGGTGTTTGGGTAAATTTATTTGTTGGCAGTAATACCACCGTTGTTTTACCAAAAGGAAATATTGATATAAAAATGGAAACTAATTATCCATGGAATGGCAATGTTAAACTACAATTGAATACAGCTAAAAAAATAAAGTATGCGCTGCATATCCGTATACCGGGATGGGCCAGAGGTATTCCTGCTCCCGGCGGGTTGTACCATTTTACAGATACCACATCCTCCAAATTAACTATAAAAATAAATGGCCTGCCTGCCGTTTATAGAGAAGAAAAAGGATATGCCATTATTGACCGGGAATGGAAAAAAGCAGATGTGGTAGAAGTGGAAATTCCAATGGATATTAAAAAAATTATTTCAAGAGAAGAGTTGAAGCAAGACAATGACAGAATTGCATTGCAACGTGGCCCACTGGTTTATTGCTTTGAAGGTGCCGATAACAACGGCAAAGCATGGAACATAATTTTACCCAACAATGCTTCATTTACAACGGAACCGTTTGCTATAAAAAATGAAAAAGTGCTGGCCCTGGAAGCCACGCTTCCTGTAGTAAATATTAATCCAGATGGAACTTCTTTATCTACAGATCAACAGAGAGTGAGGGCAATACCTTACTATACCTGGTGCAATCGTGGCAGCAATCCAATGCAGGTTTGGCTGCCCACAAAAATGAAAGATATAAAAATTAATAACTGATAGTCTGTTAAGTAATGACAAAGCCCGAAAGGGATCAGTGGCAAAAAATAATTCTTAATGAAACACATAACTATTATCGGGGGCGGCGTTATCGGATTAACAAGTGCTTACTACTTACAAAAAGAAGGGTACGAGGTAACCATAATCGACAAAGGCAATATTACTGATAGCTGTTCTTTTGGCAATATGGGATACATATCTCCCAGCCACTTTGTGCCATTGGCAAGTCCCGGTATTATTTCGCAGGGATTAAAATGGATGCTTAGTTCTACTTCTCCCTTTTACATAAAACCCAGACTGGATATTGATTTGATGAAGTGGGGGTATCATTTCTGGAAAAGCAGTACTGCGGCCACTGTTGAAAAAAATGGACCTCACCTGATTGATATTTTAAAACTAAGCCGTAAATTAATTGATGAATTGCGGAAGGATATCGGAGATACTTTTTCTATGGAGGAAAAGGGTTGTTTGATGATGTGCAAGCAACAAAAAACTTTAGACCATGAATTTCATCTTGCAGATCAAGCTGAAAAATTTGGCTTGAAGGTGGAACGCCTGAACAAAGCAGCAGTGCAGCAACTTGAACCTGGTGTAGAACTTGATGTTGCAGGTGCGGTGCTATTTAAAGATGATTGTCATTTACATCCTGGTAAATTAATGACTGCATTAAAAAGCTATCTGGATAGCAAGGGAGTACAGTTTAAACTCAACACAACTGTGATAGGTTTTAAAAAATTAAATAATAACATTACTGCAATTGTAACTGATAAAGGAAAATTTGACTGTGATGAAGTTGTATTGTCGCCCGGAAGCTGGCTACCTGTTGTTGCAAAAATGATGGGTATTAAAATACTATTACAGGGGGGGAAAGGATACAGTTATACATACCCGGATATGAAAAATAATATTAAATATCCTGCAATATTGGTAGATGGAAGATGCGCCCTTACACCATGGGGAAACCAACTAAGAATTGGAGGTACTATGGAAATAAGCGGCCTTAATAATAAAATATTAGTAAAACGTATGCAGGGTGTTTATGATTCAGTAACAAATTTTTATCCTGGATTAAAAATTGATTTTCCTGCTGCTGATAAAATATGGAATGGCCTTAGGCCGGTATCGCCTGATGGATTGCCTTACATAGACAGGGCTACTGGTTTTGAGAATGTGATAATAGCGGGAGGCCATGCCATGTTGGGTGTATCTGAGGCAACAGGAACGGGCAGATTGGTTACAGATTTAATTCAACGCAAAATAAGTAAAATAGATATCAGTGCTTTTAAAGCCGATCGTTTTTCCTGATAAAATAAAAAAGGCGATTGACCAATATTTTAGCATTGATCAATCGCCTTTTTTGCACATCTTATGAGACTACTACTCTTTTTTAGGAGCTATCACCGGCACCGCTTTTTCCCTGATCAATTTGTTTAATTCCACCACTTCAACATCCATTAATTGTTTTAGCTTTTTAAGTTCAATATCGGCCATCGCACTTAAGTCAGTATAAGCTTGTTTTACCTGCTGGGTTGGGGCATTGTAACCACTGTTGGCATAATCAAACAAACCGCCTATTTTATCGTTTAAACGAATGGGATAGTTCAGTACATCTTGCCCGCTCTTGGATTTTGTTTGATACAGGGCTTCTTCAATCACCGTTAATTGTTTATTGATGGTATCACCCTTTTCTTTTATTTCTTTTGGCAAATCTTTTCCCTGGCGCTCGGCAAAACCATTGATCTGTGTACGCATATCCCGGATATTTTTAATGGCTTTTTGTATTTCACTAAATTTATCCCTGATGGTAATAAGCGTATTAAACTGGTCTTCATATTCCTGCTGCGTTACTTTGTACGTTGGGTTTGCCAAAATTGTAAAAGGTATCTCAGCAGAATCTTTATTCACTCTCACCTTTGCAAAGTACTGTCCCGGTGCTGCTTTGGGGCCGCCAACGGAGCCATTCCACAAAATCATTCCATCTATTTTTTCTGCTTCAGGATAACTCATATTCCAAACAAACTGGTTCATGCCTTTAGTAATGTCAAATTGATCTTTTTTCTCTTTGGCATCTGTTGCAAAAGTTTTAATTTCTTTTTTATTTTTATCCAGTATGGTGATACTTGCCTTCATGCTGTCAGCAATATCTTTTACATAATAATTAATCACCGAACCATTGGGTGGATT
>Ga0209512_1005475_pt1 | contig 10551 bp, 10 predicted proteins | sample frozenSSSSmetaG_FD_184142 | JGI IMG/M metagenome (GOLD analysis project Ga0209512, IMG submission 184142) | Glacier valley bacterial and archeal communities from Borup Fiord, Nunavut, Canada, to study Microbial Dark Matter (Phase II) -... | ecosystem: Environmental > Aquatic > Freshwater > Ice >... | reverse complement strand
CACCGCCCTCGATGAACTTGCGAACGATGCCGCTCGAGGTCTCCTGGTCACAGCCCCACTGGGAATTGCCAAAGGTCATGGTGCCAAGGCACAGCCGCGACACGAGCAGGCCCGAACGGCCCAGATAGCGATATTTCATAAGCAATCTCCCAACCGCGAACCATCCTCCGGTTCACGCCGGGCACCAGACAGCCATCCGCCCCTAAGGTAAACCCCGCTTTGGTCGGATGTGAGGAGCTACGGCGTGGGTGGCGGATATCCTAGCAGTTGCGCTTGTCCGATCCACCAGACTCCGTATCGTCGCCCTCAGCCCCCTACTGCATCATCGGACGCTTCAGGAACTTGTTCCGGTCCGCCGTTTTTACCCTCAGCCAGCTCTCGCGCCCGTCGCGGACGATCCGCATCGGCACTTCCGAGCCGGCCGGCCCGGTCTCCCACAGCTTGCGGTAGAAATCCGCCAGCCCTTCGACCCCGCCGTCGCGCACATCGAGGATGATGTCGCCGCGCTGGATGCCGGCCCGCGCCGCCGGTCCGTTCTCCGACACGCTCATCACCACCACGTCGCCGTCGCTTTCGGCCGAGAACACCCCGAGCCACGGCCGCGGCTGCCGCTCGGCGTGCCCCTTGCTCAGCATGTCGTCGAGGATTGGGTGCAGCAGGTCGATCGGTACCACCATGTTGATCTCGACCGTCTTGCCCGAGCGCATCATCTGCAGCCTGAGCGAGCCGATGCCGAGCAGGTCGCCATCCGCCCCGATCATCGCCGCCCCGCCCCAGCTCGGATGCGCCGGCGCGATGAAGATCGCCTCGTCGATTAGGTACTCCCAGTAGCCGGCGAACTCCTGCTTGGCGACGATGGCGGAGCGGATCGACTTCCCGGTGCCGTCGGCGAACACCACCGGATCGCCGACCTTCGCCTTGCCGGATTTCCCCAGCTCCAGCGCCGGCAGGTCAAGCGGCTGCAGGGCCTGCACCAGCCCGAACCCGGTCTCCTGGTCGTAGGCCAGCGCATGCGCCGCGATCACCCGCTCGTCATGCGTGGTGAGCCACACTTCCTCGGCTTCGGTGATGAGGTAGCCAATGGTCAAAACCAGCCCGTCCTCGCGGATCACCACCCCGCTGCCCTCGCGCAACGTCCCCAGCCCCTGGGCGGTGAACGCGTCGTCGGGAATATGAGCACGGACGGCCACCACTGACCGCAAACTCGGATCGATCGTCATTTCAATGTCCCGCTGTTCGGATGGCAGGCAAAGAAGAACCTAACCCGTCCCCCGCCTCAAGGCCATGCCGCGGGTATCAGGTATGAACGGGAATTGATGGATGCAAGGGGTGGCTCAGGCAGCTCGCCGAAGCTCGAAGGTCCGCCCGCCATCACGCGTCGTCACATCGCCGTACCGGACATAGGCCTTCAGCGTCAGCGCAATATCCCGCTCGATCCGCTTGCCCTGCCGGAACCGCGCCGCAATCTCCGCCGCGCTGACCGGACCGGGGGCTGCGGCCAACGCAATGGCAATCACCCGCGCCCGCTCCACCTCACCCGGCGGGAAGCTCCGCCTGCCCTTTTCTTCCGGCGCCACCAGCCGCAGCTCGCCGCGCTCGGCTTTCTGCACCGAGCTGCCAAACCGTGCGATCTGGTAGTCCGGCCGCAGCCACCGCACGATCCCGCGCGCCTCCTCCGCTGCCCGCTCCCGGTTCAGCGCCACCAGCCGTTCGAGCACCTGCTCGTCGTCCATCCCCGCCGGCCAGCCATAGGCGCGCAGCACCGCTGCATCGAGTTCGTCGTGGTAGTCCTTCAGTACCAGCACCAGCGCATCGACCTTCACCGCCTCCTCGCGCGCCGAAAGCTCCCCACCCGACAGCAGCTTCTCGAGCACGTTGTACGTCTCGGTCAGCGTCACCTCCGGATGCACCGACTGCACCATCTTCCGATGCGTATCGAGCCTTTCGGCAATGTCAGCGATCTCGACCTTCACGCGCTCATCGGGATCGGGGAACGGAAAGGAGTCGAAGCAGACGGATTTCGAGTAACGCGGCCTATCCTCCAGCGTCCCGCCCTGCGCAAGTGCCCAGCACACATGGACTGCCGATGAGAGAACGCCGAGATGGAAGGCGTCGTCCGACGCAGTCACGACCAGCATGTTGTCAGCGATGACCGAAGCATCGAGGAACTGGAATGTCCTGTGTTTCGAGGTTTCCACCGTTGCAATGTAGCGAGTCTGTGCTGCCAGCGCCGGCCTGAGGTCCTTCCGCGGCTCTCCGAACACCCACCACGCATCCCGATAGCTCTGCCGGTTGTTACGATCCCGTTCGGGTTTGACCGTCAGAAGCAGACGCTGGTAAACTTCCGGGTATCGATCCCGCACCTCGGCAGCCTCCAACCCGAACAGATCGATCACCATCACACCACGCGACCGCCCGGTCAGGTCGCGCCCATTTCGATAGTCCCTGATGTGGCGGTCCAACCCTGTGTGCCTGCCGAGTCCCAGATACTCGGCCATCGGCCGGTCGACGATGAAACCCGAACCGTGCAGCTTCACTCCCGGCGAGCACAGCCCCGCATTTCCAAGTAATCCAGTTGCCTTGGTCAGATCGCCGCCAAGCGTCAGGTCCGCATTGATCCGCCCCACCCGCTCCCTGAGTTCAATGCCAGGCTCATCGGTATCAAGCCCCTCCTCCCGCACCACCTCATACACCGCCCCCTCGCGCGTCCCCGCCTCCGCCACCGTCATCGCTATCCGCACCGCTGCGGCACCTTTGCTTGCCTTCGTCCACGGATGATCCGGCACCGCGAACACCAGCGAGATCGGTCGCGTCCCGGACAGGTGCCGCTCCACTGCTCGCCGCTGGAACACCTGGGTAATCGAGTTCGTCGTCACAAAGCCGAACCGCCGCAGCACCGTGTCTTTCACCACCAGCAGTTCTGCCGCCCGGTCCCACCAGTACATGACGAAGTCGGCGCTATCGTTCATCTTGCGATGCCCTGCCCATAGCGCCTCGGCATAGCCGTCGCCCATCCGCGACCGGATATCCTTGCCGCCCACGAACGGCGGATTACCCACGATGAACTCCGCTTCCGGCCATCCCGGACGCTTCGGCGCGCCCACCCCATCCCAGTCCAGCACCGCATCGCGGCACTCGATATTCCGGAACGCCCGCAGGATCGGCTCGTTCGGGTGCTGCCGGTTCGAGCGGTAGTGAATCTGCAAAAACCCGATCCACAGCACGAGCTCGGCAATCGCCGCCGCTCGCGGGTTCACCTCGATGCCGAGGAACTGGTGCGGGTCCACCCGATGCGTCTCGAACCCCAGCGCCTCCTGCCCACCCAGCGATACCAGCGCCTCCAGCACCTCGTCCTCAAGCTGCTTGATCTTCTCCATCGCCACGTAGAGAAAATTGCCCGTGCCGCACGCGGGATCGAGCACCCGCACCTTGCACAGCCCGTCGTGGAACGCCGTCACCGCCGCGATCGCGGCCTTGCGGTCGCCCTCGCCGACCAGCTTTTCCACCGCCACCGTCACCGCCCGCCAGTCCTCCCGCAGCGGCTCCATGATCGTCGGCACCACCAGCCGCTCGACATAGGCCCGCGGCGTATAGTGCGCTCCCAGCTTCGAGCGCTCCCCGGGGTCCAGCGCTCCCTCCAGCAGCGAACCAAAGATCGCCGGCTCGACGTTGCGCCAATCCTTCGTCGCCGCCACGCACAGCTCGCCGATCTCCTCCTTGTTCAGAGGCAGCACCACCGGGTCCTTGAAGAACTCGCCGTTGAAGTGCCGCACCTTCACCCGCAGGCTCGCCGCCAGCCGGCCCTCGTTCATCGCCGCCCACAGTTCGCCCACCACGCCCTCGAAGATCGACGGATCATCGACGCACTCGCCGAGCAACCTTGCAAAACTGTCCTTGGGCAGCAGCTCAACATCCTCGGCGAACATCGTGAACAGGCAGCGCATAAGGAAGTTCGCCACCTCCTCGGGCGCGAACCCGCGCTTTTCCAGCGACTTCGACACTTCGGCCAACCGCCCCGCCACCTCCCGCGTTGCCTCCGCGGCCCGCCGCGTCGGGTCGAGCGCCTTGGGATCGCTCCAGATCAGCCGCAGTTGCTCCCGCACCTCCGCGCTCCGCAGGTCCTCCAGGTAGATACGGAACCCCTGCCGGTCGGGAAACTGCGTGTAGTCGCGCCCCTTGCCATTGAAGTCGGCATAGACCTCTAGCGCATGCCCGACGTCGCAGACGATGATGAAGGGCGGCCAGTCGTGCTCGGCCGGCAGCATCAGTGCGTATGCTTCGGCCTGCCGCCGGGCGTTGGACATCAGGATGTCCCAGTTGCGCTCCGCGCCTCGCCGCCCGATCTGCCGCTGCGCCTCGGGGCCGAACATCTCCTCCTGCCCACCGATGGGCTTGTTGCCGCCGAACCACCGGCTCTGCTTGGCCTCGAGGATGAAACAGTCGCGCTTGTACAAGTCGATCCGCTTGTGCGCCGAACGCTCCCCGTCCTCGCGCCGCACCACCGCTCGCTCGAACACATAGTCATTGTGCTCGTGCGCCGCCGTCGCCGGATCGGGACGCGACACCCCAAGCACGTCGCAAAGCTCCGACAGGAACAGCGCATAGTTGGCGCGCTCCGCCCCACCTTCCCGTCCCTGCCACCGCGCAATGAACTCTTCTATACTCGCCGACAACGCCCGCCCCCCAGCGGGCGGCCAAAAGCACTACCGATTCGCAGCTCGACAAGCCTTGCCGAGCCACTACGGATCACTACCTAGAGCATTGTTTTGGCTTCGTTCGCCGGCCGTTCGCCGAACGTCCACTTTTGACCTTCTGGCTGAAAGGGAGCACCCCCATGAAACCGGATGAGGCCTTATCGCTGGCCCGCTAATGTCCCGGCGCGCAGTGGGGATTGGTCGAGGTGCGCGCCCTGGTTCTGGGCCACGGACTTTTCCCGAAACGAAATGTAGAACTCCCGTTGCCCCTCCCGTCATAGTTGTATCCGGACCGTGATCCGGGCGCGACCAACAGGAGACGACAGATGAAGTACATGCTGCTGATCATGGGCGACGAGAAGGCCATGGCCGCCAATACCCCGGTCAACGATACCGGCATGAACCCCGACTACCACGCCTACAACACCGCCATGGCCAAGGCCGGTGTCTATGTCGGCGGCGAGCGGCTCCGCCCCACCGACAGCGCCACCACCGTCAAGATGCGCGACAAGAAGGCCGTGGTGCTGTCCGGTCCCTACGCCGAAACGCAGGAGCAGCTCGGCGGCTACTACCTGATCGACGTGCCAGATCTCGACGCGGCGATCCAGTGGGCCAAGGATTGCCCGGCCGCGCAGTTCGGCACCATCGAAGTCAGGCCCATCTGGCCGACCCGGCCGGAGTGACGAACAGGATTCCGGCTCGCCTCCGAAGATTCCTCCGGGGGCGAGTCGAAATCGCCGGCCACCTCGCGTCATTGTCGTATCGGGATCGAGACATCCCGGCCAACTCAACGGGAGAGACTCCGTGCGCTACATGATGCTGATCCACCACGACGAACCCGCCATGGCCGCGGCCGACCAGAAGCAGCTATGGCAGGACTATGCCGCCTTCAACGAGGCGCTGAGCAAGGCCACCGGCGCCTCGAGCGGCGAGCGCCTGGAACCGGCGAAAAGCGCCACCACTGTGCGCACGGCCGGCGAAAAGACCGACGTGCTCGATGGCCCCTATGCCGACACCAAGGAGCAGTTCGCCGGCTATTTCGTCATCGACGTGCCCACCCTCGAGGAGGCCGTCGCCTGGGCCAAGCGCTGCCCCTCGTCGCGGTTCGGCTCGATCGAAATCCGCCCGCTGCATGTGCCGCAGGCCGGCAGTTGGAAATGACCAGAAACGAGGCGGTACGCACGGCTGAGCGCGTAGCACGCGAAAGCTATGGCCGCCTCGTTGCCTTCCTTGCCGCCCGGACGCGCGACGTGGCCGGCGCGGAGGACGCGCTCAGCGAGGCCTTCGCCTCGGCATTGCGGATGTGGCCCACGGATGGCGTGCCCGACAATCCCGATGCGTGGCTGCTGACCGTCGCCCGCCGGCGGCAGACGGACGCCTTGCGCCGCCGCCAGACGCGCAGTACCGGCGAGGAGCATTTGCAGCTCATGGCAGAAGAAATCGAAGACGCTGCCAGGAGCGCGGCCGAAATCCCCGACCGGCGCCTCGCGCTGATGTTCGCCTGCGCCCACCCCACCATCGAGCGCGGCATGCGAGCGCCGCTGATCCTGCAGACGATCCTTGGCTTGACAGCGATCGACATCGCCGCCGCCTTCCTCATTCCGCCCGCCACTATGGGGCAGCGGCTGGTGCGCGCCAAGATGCGCATCAAGGATGCAGGCATCCCCTTCACCGTGCCCGAAAAGGAGGAACTGCCGGAACGGCTCGACGCGGTGCTCGATGCCATCTACGCCGCCTACACCAAGGGGTGGAACGAGGTTGGCGACGCCGCGCCCGAACTCGCCGACGAGGCCATCTGGCTCGGCCGCCTGCTGGTGTCGCTGATGCCGTCGGAGCCCGAGGCCAAGGGAATGCTGGCGCTCATGCTCTACGCCGAGGCTCGCCGCCGTGCCCGCCGCGACATAGATGGCGCCTACGTGCCGCTTGACCGGCAGGACACTGCCGTGTGGGACCCAGAAATGTTGAGGTCGGCCGAGCAGCTGCTGCGACAGGCCAGCGCCGGGGGACCTTCGGGGCGCTATCAGCTCGAGGCGGCGATCCAGTCCGCCCACACGGCGCGGCGGATGACGGGAGCCGACACCTGGCCGGCGATCCTGGCGCTCTACACCCACCTCGAGCGGCTGACGCATTCGCCGGTGGTGACGCTGAACCGCGCCGTTGCGCTCGCCGAGACCGATGGCCCGGAGGCGGCGGTCGCACTGCTCGACACGCTGGCGCCGGACAAGCGCATGGAGGATTATCAGCCCTACTGGGCGGCGCGCGGCCATCTGCTGGCGCGGCTAGGCCGCAAGGACGAGGCCTACGCGGCACTGACCCTCGCCATCGGCCTTTCGACCGATGGCGCGGTACGGCACTATCTGCAGGGTCGGATCGGTCAACTCGCCGACGGCTAGGCGCCGAAGAACTGACGGGCCTGGTCGTCCGTCGGCATGCGGCCGTCGGGTGTCAGCTTGTCTACCGTCTCGGGGATGGCGGTAGCGAGACGCTGCAGTAAATCCTCTCGGCTGAGTCCGGTGCGGGCCGACAACTCGTCGAGGTTTTCGCTGCCGATGGCCTGTTCGACCTCCTGCGGCGACAGTCCCTTGGTGGGTACTCCGGGGGTGACCCAGGAATCGGCGGTCTCCGCCTGGCCGGCGGACTTGAAGCTGTTCATCAAGTCCCCGAGGCCACCGGCAAGGCCGCCACCGGCCGCGCCGGCACCGGCGCCGCCGAGCAGGTCACCGAGGCCGCCGAGCAGCCCCCCGTTTGTCCTGCCGTCGGCACCGGGGGACTGGAGGCCCTTCAGGGCCCCCGAAATCTTGTCCCGGTTCTGGTAGCCGGCGACGGCGAGCAGGCCCAGTAGGGCCAGCATTGAGGGCATGCCCTTTGCCATTTTGTCCTCCTCAGGCTCGACGGCGGGCGACGAAGCCCCAGACCACGAGCACGATGATGGCGCCGATCACCGCACCGATGAGCCCCGCGCCCTCGCCGGGTTGGTACCACCCGAGCGCCTGCCCGAGATATGACGCGACGACCGCCCCGATGATGCCGAGGATGGTGGTGAGGATGAAGCCCGACGGCTCGTTCCGGCCCGGTACGATGAACTTAGCGATCAGGCCGGCAACAAAGCCGATCAGGATCGTCCAGAGAATTCCCATTACTGTCTCCTTGGCGACTGAAGTGGCGCTGGCGGTGAAATCGCTCAGCAGCGTGAACGGTTCCCGCGCCGCGCACACAATCGTCTCGGCGACTCGCACCTATGGCGGCCGCGACACCGCCGACCGGCTGCGGCGCGACATCGACCGCATCCTCCAAGGTTGAATACTAGCGCTACGGATGGGGTTGTTACTCATTCAACCCGGCATCCGCTCCGTCCTAGACTACCCCGTCGATCATTCCACGGGGGCGGGGAAAGTGTGGAGACTTGCGATCATTTCACTGGTTGGTGTCGGCCTGAGCAGTTGCAGCTCGCTGCCGAAGGGTGGCACCGGACCGATCATTGCACCGGCGCGAATCGTCGAGGCGGTGCGGTGCGAACTCGCCAGGGCCTTTGCACCAGGCAATCCAGACCCGGCCGGCATCATCGGGTGGAAGGTTCTCACCACCATAACAATCGACGATGCCATCGGCTACGAGGTCCACCCCGGCATCGCCGGGATGTCGGGCAAATCCGGCAAGGCGACGTGGAAGGCACCGACCGGCGGCATCGGCTACGTGGGCAGCACCACGCGCCACGCGGAAACCGAGTACAAGGTGCGCGACATCCGGTCGGCGATCGAGCGCGCGCCCTGTCCCGACCCGGACGCGCCGACGGCCGCGCGGGGCCTGCCCATCGCCACGTGGCTGCGGAACTTCGCCGGCGGACAGCCAGCACCGGAAACGGGCGCCGCTCCGGTCAAGACAAGCCTTCACAGGGTCTACACAGCTTCGGCCTCGGCCGGCGGCGGCCTGACTTTCGCCTTTGCCGACTTCAGCCTGTCGTTCGAGGGGAACAAGGCCAGCCTGAGCAATACCTACACGATCGACGTCCGACGGGGGCCGCAGACCGGGCCGAGCGCGCCGTTCATGTCGGCCGGCCTCGCTGAAGCGTTCGGCTTCAACGAGCTGGGCGAACTCGATGACTTCTCCGACCTGCGCCGGGACCGCGACAAGGACGAGGAGGACGAGACGGTGATCAAGGTGGCGCCGGGCCAGTCGATCATCATCCAATAGCGGCAACGGGCCATCGCCGGCCGATCTCCCTTGCCCGCGCGCCTCGGTTCCATTATAGCCACGCGCCATGAAGCACCCGTCACCCCTGGAGGACGGGTGCGTGAGCTTTGTCTGATCAAAGTTCACACCAACCCATGAATGGAACATTCAATGGCTACTGCTGCTAAAGAGCTCAAGGCTCAGGCGCGGAGCGGGGTGGGCAAGGGGGCCGCTCGTGCACTGCGTCGTGAGGGGCTCATTCCTGCCGTCATCTATGGTGACAAAAAGGCTCCCCTGCCGATCTCGATCTCGTACAACGAGGCGATGAAGTCCATCTACGCCGGTGGCTTCCTGTCCCACATCATCACCGTCGATGTTGATGGCGAAAAGCACCGCGTCATTCCGCGCGACTACCAGCTCGATGTCGTCAAGGACAAGGCGCTGCACGTCGACTTCCTGCGCGTCGGCAAGGGCACCAAGCTCAATGTCCAGGTGCACGTCACGTTCACCAACGAAGACGCCTCGCCGGGCATCAAGCGCGGTGGCGTGCTGAACATCGTCCACCACACGCTCGACCTGACGGTTGAGGCCGACAACATCCCCGACCACATCGAAGTCGATCTGACCGGCAAGGATATTGGCGACATCATCCACCTGTCGTCGATCAAGCTGCCGGCCGGCGTCACCGACCACAGCCACGAAGAAGACGTGACCATCGCCTCGATCGTGGTCCCGGCTGGCATGAAGTCGGACGAAGACGCGGCTCCGGCCGCCGACGCTGCCCCGGCTGCCGCTGCTCCCAAGGCCTGAGGCTTAACCGGCGCCTGGCGCCAACGCATCTCGAGGCGACCCAAGGGTCGCCTCTTTTGTTTTTTGGAGTCAGCCGATGCACCTCATCGTCGGCCTCGGCAACCCCGGGGAAAAGCACAGGCTCAATCGGCACAATATCGGCTTCCTGGCCGTGGATGCGATTGCCCGCCGTCACAACTTTCCAAGCTTCCGCGAGAAATTCCAGGGGCTGATCTCCGAAGGCAGCATCGAGGGCGAAAAAGTGCTGCTGCTGAAGCCGCAGACCTTCATGAATTCGTCCGGCGACAGCGTGCAGAAGGTGGCGAAATTCTACCAACTCGGCGCCGCCGACATCTCGGTGCTCTACGACGAGCTCGACCTGCTGCCCGGCAAGACGCGGGTGAAGGTGGGTGGCGGCAATGGCGGCCATAATGGCCTGCGCTCGATCGACCCGCAGATCGGCCTCAACTACCGTCGCGTGCGGCTGGGCATCGGGCACCCCGGTCACAAGGACGCGGTGATGCACCATGTGCTCGGCGATTTCTCCAAGACCGACCAGCAGGCCTGGCTTACGCCGCTGCTCGAGGCGGTGGCCGACAATGTGGCGATGATCGTCAAGGGCGACGACAGCGGCCTGATGAACAAGCTGGCGATCGCGGTGAAGGGCGACGGCGCCGAGCGGACGCAGCGCCCCGAGACCACCGATCCCACTCGCAAGAAGGCGCCGGCGACCTCGCATATCCGCCAGGCGCGCCCGACGGAACTGCAGGCCAAGGTGCCCGAAACCGGGCCGATGGCCGACATGCTGAAGAAGATCTTCGGCAAGAAGGACTGATGGCACTAGGACGGGGGCACAAGGACGGGCGCCCTGCCAGCCAAGCCGATTGACTTTCACGCC
>Ga0209512_1005474_pt1 | contig 10552 bp, 5 predicted proteins | sample frozenSSSSmetaG_FD_184142 | JGI IMG/M metagenome (GOLD analysis project Ga0209512, IMG submission 184142) | Glacier valley bacterial and archeal communities from Borup Fiord, Nunavut, Canada, to study Microbial Dark Matter (Phase II) -... | ecosystem: Environmental > Aquatic > Freshwater > Ice >... | reverse complement strand
AATATGCGATAGGGGATGTTAATACCAAATGGGGTGCAAAACGGGCAGCCGCAGGCCATCCAAAACCTTTTCCGTTAAAATATGTGGAAGTAGGTAATGAAGATGCCGGTGTTGAAATTTATAATGAACGGTACAACATTTTCCATAAAGCGATCAGTGCCAAATACCCGAAGATTGAAATCATTTCCAATCACGGGCTAAATGATAACCTGGCCTCCGTGCAGGATTTGGACATGATTGACCCTCACTATTATGTTGCTCCGGATTGGTTTTATGCCCGGGCCAATACCATCTTTGATAACATCCAGCCCAGGCCAAAGCATACCGCCTATGTGGGTGAATACGCTGTAAACAGAAATGTGGGTACGGGTAATATGAATGCTGCTTTAAGTGAGGCCGCATTCCTCGTAGGTGCCGAACGGAATTCAGATTTTGTAAAACTGATGTCCTATGCCCCGCTGATTGAAAACTCAAATAAACGCGACTGGCAGGTAAACCTGATCTGGTTAAAATCGGACCAGTCGATGGGCCGATCTTCCTACTATGTGCAAAAGCTTTTTGCCAACAATAGGCCGGATATCAATCTGCCGGTTATACTAAAAGAGAAAATGACTGTTTCAGCTACTCCTTTTGCCGGCAATATCGGTTTAACTGCAAACAGGGTGCAGGTAGAAGTGAAGGACCTGAATTTTACGGGCCAGGAAAATGCGGGACCAGTTGATTTCAACAGCTGGAAATCGGAGGATGGCAAATGGGTTGCAAGCGGTAACATGTACACGCAAACGGATACGGGTGGTCGCCACATTACCATGCTACAAAAAAGCTTTGGCAACGGATCGCTTGCGTTTAATGTAAAAAGGGCAAAAAGGGCAGGTAACCCCCAGGGCAACAGGGGCGGTGGAGGAGGTGGCCGTGGTGGTTTTGGTAATAATTTCGCATTTATGTTTGGTGGTACGGATGATAAAAATTATTACCAGCTAAGCTTTACACCACGCACTGTTACGCTGGAAAAAATGGTGAATGGGACACCGCAATATGTAGCTGAACCGGCACGGCTCGACGTTGAAGACGACCGCTATTACAGCGTACGGATCACTACTTTGAACGATCAGGTAGAAGTATTCATGGATGACAAATCCGTGATCAAATATAAATTTGCACCAGACATAAAACACTATGCCATAGCAGGATTAGACCAGGCAAAGAATGAGATCATTGTAAAGGTGGTGAATGCCGAAGCTACGCCACTGAAAACCACTATTAACCTGGAAGGCGCTACAGGCATTAACCCGATCGGGCAGGTGGTTACGCTTTCGGCCGATGCATTAACGGATGAAAATACTTTTGAGCAGCCTTTGAAGATTTCACCCAAAGCAGCAACCTATCAACAATTCTCCAATTCTTTTGATATGGAGTTTAAACCGTATTCCTTAACTATTTTGAGAATTAAGAAAAAATAGGCCATGTATAAATCACCTGTCTTTCTATGCGCATGGATGTTGTTGACTGTATACGTAACTGCGCAACAAACCACTCCTGCTGATACAACCCTAAGGCGGCCACAGGATACTGCCAGGCGGCGGCCGGTGCCCCCGCCGATAGGCACAATCACCCCAACCAGGCAAACGCCGGTTCATGACCCGGTGATGATAAAGCAGGGCGATAAATATTACCTGTTTTGCACCGGCGGCGGTATTGCCGTTTTCTCCTCTACTGATATGGAAAACTGGAGAAAAGAAGCGCCGGTGTTTGCAACAACACCCGACTGGGTTGTGGCAGCGATTCCATCATTTAGAGGAAACAGTATGTGGGCACCGGATATCAGTTATCACAATGGCCTTTATTATTTATACTATTCGGTTTCCGCTTTCGGAAAAAATACTTCCTGTATCGGCCTGGTTACCAATAAAACGCTCCATACAGATGATCCGGATTATTTATGGGTGGATCATGGAAAGGTGATACAATCTATACCCGGTAAAACAAACTGGAATGCCATTGATCCCAATATCATTACCGACCAGTCCGGAACTCCCTGGCTTTCATTCGGATCATTCTGGGACGGCCTGAAAATAGTAAAACTCACTAAAGACAGGATGGCGGTAGACGAGGACCTGGATAAGATACCTACCATTGCCAGCAGAAAAAAAGATCTGTCCGTTAAGGCGAATATGGCACCTACCGGTGATAACCCGGTGGATGCAGGTGGTAATGCGATTGAAGCCCCGTTTATTTTCCGGAAAGGCGCTTACTTCTATATGTTTGCCTCCATAGACTATTGCTGCAAAGGGATCAACAGCACGTATAAAATGATAGTGGGACGTTCCAAAAATGTAAAGGGCCCCTACCTTGATAAAGAGGGCCAGTCAATAGCAACCGGGGGAGGTAGCATTGTTCTGCAGGGGGATAGTTTGTGGTTTGGCGTAGGGCATAATGCTGTTTGTACTTTTAACGGCAATGACTATTTGATTTTCCATGGGTATGATGCCATGGATAGAGGCCGGTCAAAACTGCGCATTGAAAAAATGACATGGGATAAAGATAAGTGGCCTGTTGTAAAAGTGGAGCAACCTTTTATGGTGAAACCTAAAAGCTAAGCCAATGTGATTAGGCGGTCGTCAATTGTCAAAGGGGAATGGTGAATGGTCAATGGAATGGTGAATGGTCGATAGTGAATAGATATCAATATCTATGAGTCAAGACTATTCATATTTTGCTTAATGATTATTGACAAATCATGGTTACGTTTTTCTGCAAGGGCAAATTCAAAACAACCAGCTTACCGGTATCCTGCTCCGATAATTTTGACTTTGAATTCAAACCGAATCCAATAAGGGTATTGCGAATAAAAAAAAGGTAATAAAAGCATTGGTTAACATTTTTGATCATACTTAAACAAACAGCTTCAATATGATTTATAAAATTAGCGGCAGGCATTTTCTCTATTGTTGTGTGGTTTTTATGACGACATTCACCACGGATGTATCAGCACAGCATGCCCGTATAAAAATTGACCTGGAACGCACGGTCGGGGAAGTAAACAAACATATCTATGGAAATTTTGTAGAGCATCTCGGCCGATGCGTTTACGGCGGAATTTTTGAAGAGGGCTCCAGTCTATCAGATGAAAATGGTTTTAGAAAGGATGTGATGGTAGCGGTCAAAGAATTGAAGCCATCCATTGTGCGATACCCCGGTGGTAATTTTGTTTCCAATTATAACTGGCTCGATGGCGTAGGTCCATTACAAGAACGCATCCCCCGGCTGGAACTTGCCTGGGGTACGCTGGAAAGCAATCGTTTTGGGACCAACGAATTCGTGGAGTATGCAAAAAGAATTGGAGCTGATCCATATATTTCTGTAAACATGGGTACCGGCACCATTGAAGAGGCCCGCCGGTGGGTAGAGTATTGTAATGTGAAGGAAGGCCCTTTTTATGCAGAACTCCGGAAAAAACATGGCTTCCCCAATCCATACAATATCAAATACTGGAGCCTGGGCAACGAAATGGATGGGCCCTGGCAAATGGGGCATATGAGTGCGGAGGACTACAGTAAAAAAGCCCGTGAAGCCGCCAAGTTAATGGTTCGTACTTCACCCGGGATACAACTCATTGCGGCAGGCTCATCCAATTACCGGGTAGGCGCAGATCCCGACTATTGGAACCATACCGTGCTGAATGAATTGAAAGATGTGATTGATTATATAGCGCTGCATATTTATGTAGGTAACCTGGATAGCAACTATTATAATTTTATTTCCACACCACTGGTGCTGGAGCAACGTACCAAAGTTGTAAAAGGAATGATTGACCAGGTAATGCAAACAGCCAACCGGCCCGGTAAAGATTCAATCCGAATTGCATGGGACGAATACAATGTGTGGTACAGGGCAAGAAGTGGAGAAGCTGCAAGAGGCAAACGTGCATTGGAGGAAAAATATAACCTGGAAGATGCCCTGGTAGTGGCCGGTTTTTTAAATGCTTTTATCCGCAATGCGGATGTAGTAAAGATGGCGAACATGGCCCAATTGGTCAATGTAATTGCTCCTGTTTTTACCAATGAAAAAGGCATGTACAAACAAACCATTTTTTATCCCCTGCAATTGTTTGCCAATAATATGTTTGGAACTGCTTTGAATGTTTTTGTGGATTGTAAAACCTACAATACATCCAGGTTTTCATTTAATAGAAATGAACCTGCCACACAGGTCAATAATGTGCCTTACCTTGATGTGTCAGCAACTTATAATAATGGGGAAGTTACATTGTGCGTAGTGAACAGGAATAAGGAAGAAGCCATTACTACAGATATTATTTCTCAAAATGGTTCTTTTAATGGAAGTTTTACAGTGGATGAAGTAAACGGTCCGGATATTAAAGCGATGAATGATTTTGACAAGGAACCCGTTAAAACAATTGGCAAGTCGGCCATCCGAGCCAAAGGCAATACAATCACGTATACATTCCCTGCTCATTCATTTACTATGATAAAAGGTAAAATGGATAAATAACTATGAATAATAAAGCTAGGCTGCATCGTAAATTTAACAGGCGGCATAGCTTTTTTATTAAAAATAAAACTAATGATGTTTTCTCCTGTTGATAAAAAACATCGTTGCTACTTCTAACATTCAGGATCAATCTTTTTAAAGCCTTGCCCTCGCAGTCCTGGTATTGCGGCCATAATAAACAGCTGCCGGATTCTGCTGCCCGGCGTAAAGCTGTTACAGCAATCCATATAATGTTGGGTCGTATGCTTTTAAATCCTCAGGGGTTTGTATTCTTTGGTCGCCGTCGTAAAATTCTAGTTCGACCGGAACCACCATTGTGTGCCTTTGGCCCAATATTCTGCGGAAGTGTTGATGTCATATTGCCACTTATACATTCGCTTATTTTTCGCAACCGATAAAATTAAAGTCCAGATAGTGTATACTGTCTGGGCTTTTTTATTTGGGCATTGATAATAGGTTTCGATTAATGTGATGATGTAAAAAGCTTTGCAAATAAAGTAAGTCCTTGCCTTTATTCAGCTCATATTTATCACATTTCAACTTAATCGACTTGATTTTTAAGCCGAATGGGGACCAGGCCAAAATAGGTTATGCTAAGCTGTAGCCGCTTAAGCATTGAGGTTCTGATTTGTTTTCAAACTCGTATTTACCATACACCTTTCACAACGATATACTATGGTTGCCATTTATAAACACCTCCTGCTCTAAGGCTTTTTTATATTTCAACATCAACAGTAAAACCTCCTGTATATTTTTTTCTGAATCTAACGTGTAATCCTTTACAGCGCTGTATTGTTTGTTGAACAAATCCCGGTTCCCAAATTTTTCCATAAGCATTTCGCTGTTTTCCGGAAGAAAGAAACTGGCCCTTTCGCCCAAATATTTTTTAAACTCGGTTTGATAAATGCTAATGCCTGCAAAATCAAAATCGCCAAAGTGCAGGTAATTGTTTGGTATAGCGGATAACCATTTTATAAGATCATTGTTTTGCGGATAGCGGCTTACAAACAACGGTTGGATATTTGCAAATAAATACCGTTGCATTTCTACCTGGCGAAAGTTTTCCGGGTTTTCAATACCCACAATGGTTACTGCAGGATCGGGTATAAAATTTTCATAATCATGGATGAAAGTATAACTGCCCGGCACGGGATGAATGATGATTGGATTGCTATTTAATTCAGCGTTGATGGCATCGTAACTATTTACCAAAAAACCTTTGAAAGTTCTTACTGACAGCAATTTTGAATCACCCGATATTGCCACGTTTGCTGCCCTGCTTTGTTCTTCGCCTTCAATTATTGTTATGTATTCATCCAGGTTACTTATGCCAAAATGGTTACTTAAATAAGCGGCAACATCTTCTTTGTTAGGAATAAAAAGCAACGCTTTTGTTTTGCCAATTTGTTGTTTTTGAAGCAACCCATCTTCCAGCATTTTTTTAACTACAGCGTGCTGCATGGTACTGCTCGCAATGCTAGTACCGGGCAGCAAAAGTTGCTGTAATTTTTTGGCGATATGGATTGGTAACTTCAAATTAAATTGCCGTTTAGACGTTTTTTATGCGGGGTTTAATTGTGTAATGATCCGCTTAATTTTTGTATTGCGCTTATCATCTTTTTCCAGCTTGTAAATATGTTTGTAATTGAGTGCATTGGTTTCTGTAGGCGAACCATTGATCAGCAAAATATTCCGGTCATTGGCAAATTGCAAAATACCCCTGATATTGTTGGGATGCAGTTTGCCAATTTCATCCATCATACAATGCAGTCTGAAATCTTTGAATCGCTTGCTGGCTCCATCTTTAAACACATTCAGTAGCATAATATTAATCATCGCCTTCACCAGCACATCCGTTCCTTCACTACCAACGTTTGATAATTTTTCTACCCAGCCGGTATCATTCTGGTTTTCTTCAATCCTGAATTTCAATTCAAAAGAATCCGATAGCGCAATGCTGTCTTTGCGATATTCGCCGATGGCTTTGCTGAGTTGTTTCAATAACTCCACCGCTTTTTTATTTTTACTTTCCTGATCGGTTGAGGAGAAAAGATTCAATCCGCCAATATCATACGCATGCTCATCATTGTAAACTTTTATCTGCATCAGCAACTGTACTACTTTATTGGCGCTGGTTTCAATCTTCAATTCTATTTTACGAATGGCCCCAACAAAGTTTTTATTGTCAAAATCCTTGTTGATGCTGGTAATTACTTTTTGAATATCGCCCGCCTTACTCATCAGGTCGCCGGTTTCTTTGCCCACCAGTTTAATCACATTGGCAAAACGTTCATTCACCCGCTTTTCATATTCTTCAATCTTACTGTTTTGTATAAACTCATTCAGGTCTTCTGCAAATGCCTGGTGAGAATGTTTGTCGGTAAGTGCTTTGGTAAAATTGAAAATATTGTTGTCAGAAAAATTATCAAGGAACCTTGTCGCCGCTTCTTTTAAATCATCCAGCCGCCGGGCGGATGTGTAAAAACAGCTACTCAATTTATCAATTAAAAACACACAGGTTTTATCATTCCTATAGGTCTCTTTTTCTTCAGTATAGGCCGATGGCAAAGAAAGGTATGCCTCTGTTTGATGAAAGCGTGTAAGGGCCTGGGTATCCTGTTCCAGCTTATATAATTCCTGCTGCAGCTGGTTTAAATAAGTATCTGTCTCTTTTATTTCGACAGCTATCTTTTCCTTGTGCAGATTGAATTTTTCTTCTTCCAGTATGTATTGCTTATCAAGATTGGCCTTGCTGCTTTTAAAACCATCGGCTTTATCAATCAGCTCTTTCTTATCTTTTTTATACTCCGCAACAAGGTCTCTTTTTTCTTCAATAAATTTCAATTCGCCATGGATGAGTTGTATTTTTTCATCCAGCGCCGCAATGCGTTTTGTATCCGCTCCCTTGCCTGCCAGTTCCTGTTGCTGTTCGCTTTTTAATTCCTGCTGCTGCTGCTCCAGCGTTGCTTGTTGTTTTTTTACAGCCGCTTGTATTTGCACCAATTGCTGATTTAACAACAGATCAATACCGGCCATTTTTTTTGCGTATTCTCTTTCTTTTGCTTTAGCCTGTTTGGTTAAATCATCTTCTGTTTGCTGCAGGTTTTGCTGGGCCTGTGCCAATGCTTCGCTGGCCGCTCCAAGTGCCAGGTCAATCTCTTCCAGCGCTTTTCGCCTGGCCTCCGTGGCTTTTACCTCATAATCTTTTTGCTGCAATGTTGCCTGCTCCAATTGCAGCCCGTCTTGTTCCTGTTTGTATTGTTTCTCCAGCAGACTATCCTTTGCATCCTTTATTTGAGGCTGATATTTTTTCTTTACTTTCTCCAGTTTGGCAATTTCTTCCGAGTGCAGTTTGTTTAATTGTTTCTGTTGAATGTCGATACTACGCTCTGCATCTTTTAATTCGGCTTTGTATTCTGCCAGTGTTTTAATTTGAACGGGCATATCGCTTACATCCAGTTCAATGCCATACAAACTGTTATTCTCTTTTTTTAATTGCGGACTCAGCCCTTCATTAAATAGCAATTGCTCATTCACAATTTTACCAATACTGTTTTCCCAGCCCGGCTTATTTTTATTAAGCCAGCCATATAGGGCGGTTTCATTGTTTGCTAATTTTTGGGTGATGTTTTTTACCTGTTCTTGTTGTAGCGCAATACCTGCCTGTAATTTTTCCTGCTCTCTTGTTGTCGTTTGCTGAACGGCAGTTTCTTCTATCTCCCATTGCTTTTGCAAAGTGCTGCCGGTATTTTTTAAATGCTCCAGCTCATGTTTATTTTGTTGTATAGATAGCTGGTATTGTGTTACGGTCGCTTTCGCATCTTCCAGTTCTTTTTCATAAAAGCGCTGATGTGTAAAAGTAGCTCTTTTTAAGCGCTCTTTTTCCAGCATCTGCTGTTGTTGATCTGTCGCCTGCCTGGCCTGCTGCAAACTTTGGGCATTGTTTTGCTTAATATCTGCCAACGATTTTTCCAGCGCAAACCGGATGTCTTCTTTATCCAACCCGGCTTTCTCTTTCAGGTTTAGCTGCTCTTCTTTTTTATCCTGCTCATAAGCCGTGGCTGCCTGCGCCGCTGCCTGCAAAAGACTTTCGTATTTTTGAGTAACTTCTGCAAACTGGGTGGTAAGCAATGCTTTCTCTTTCGTAATTTTTTGCAGTTCTGTATCCAGTTCTTTCTTTTTTGCCACCCTTTCTATAATGCTGTCAATGGATTGCTTGCTGTAATAATCGGCTTTTTCTTTTGCCTTCTTAATGTCATTTTCAAGTACACTGATTTCACCTTTTATTTTATCTGCCTTGTTTCTAAAACGTTGCTCGGTGGCGGTGGTTTTTTCAATCAGTTCATTTTTTTCGGCAGTTAGTTTTTCCTTTTTGTCCTGCAGCTTTGGAATACTGCGCTGTACCTGTGCCGCTGCCCATGCCAGTTGCAGCGAAAAATTATTCTTTTCGTTTTCCAGGTGTTTAATAGCCAAATGATTTTTCACCACATTGTCAGCCTGTTTAATAATATGTGGTTGTTTGTATAAATGGATGTCGTTTAACTGCGACTCAAAGTTTTTTAAGTGATGGGTATAGCTTTGCAAATCGATGCTGATGTCTTCTTCATTCAGCGACATGATGATGGTTTGCTTAATAAATTCTGCTTCCAGTTTACTGTTTAAAAACACATTCTGAATGGTACGTGGAATGTTCTGGTATTGCTTGCTTTGCAGCAAAGCATATTTGGCAAAATCTTTTTTACCGGCTTCGTTGTTGCCATACAAAATATCCCGGTATTCTTCGTAGCGGTCAATTTTTCGGCTATGGTCAATGCGTTGTGCATCCAGTACCTGGCGGTTGTCTTCCCATTTCTCAAAAGCATGTCCACCGGCACTTACAAAGTGGTCCCGGTTGTAAGCGGGATCTAAAAATCGAAAGCAAACCTTGCCCTGGCTTTTAAAAGCCACAATACAAAATGGTCCTGTTTCCCTCAGTACTTCATAAATTAAAAATGAGTTTTGATAAGGGAAATAGTACTCTGCAAAGTTTTTCTTTTCTTTCGAAATGCCCAGCTTCAGCGTATCTGCATTGTAGAAAAACAGGATGGCACGCAGCAGTGTACTTTTTCCAACGCCCTGTGTGCCGATCAAATGAACATTGCCATCCACCATTACTTCTGCATATTGTATGGTAGCGCTGTTGATGAAAATGATTTTATTTAAAGACCTCATGCTGCTGTTTCTTCTTGTATTTGTATGCTTACAATTAATTGTTTGATGTAGTTGAACGATGCCAGCACTTTGTATTGGTTGTTCAGTTCATTTTGTAATTCTGCAAAGCCGGGGTTGCACAATTGTTTTTCTATCAGGTTGTTGATCCTCTCCTGGTAACTACCGTCTCCGGTTAGCCGCTTCATTATTTCCAGCTTGTCTTTCAGGCTGGCATCCATTTTTACCTGTACCAGAATATCTGCGGGTGTAAATAGAAAGCCGGGTGTAAAACTACTGTTGAATGCAGTGAAAAAATCAACCACATCTATCCAGCGGTAGGCCTGTTCTATCTTGCTTTCCAGCGTAGCTTTTACTTCGCTCCTGGAGAAATAGAAATACTCATCTCCTTTCTCCAGCACAAAACCAATGGCTATAAAATAATTGTACAGGTCGTCAAAGTTTTCATCTACCACATTGTACAACCTTCGATTACCATCGTCTACACTATTGCTGCAAATAAATTTCCCCTTGCTAAGCGTGTCAAAAATATCGGCGGTATGCCTGTTATGTATATTCATTTTACTACTGTTTTAAAGATGAAGGATACGGCATCCTGTTGAATGGCAAAACGGTGCGTATTTATTTTGCTACCACCATTGCATATTCAACCTGTTCGTCTGTTTGAAAAATGTCTTTAATGTTTAACTCCTGTTCATACATCGAAACCATCTGGCAAAAGATGGTGATCTTCTCTTCATAGCTTACTGCCCTTGGATATTTGTACTGCATAATGTAATTGTGCAAATGATGACTACTGGCAGCAAATCCTCTTTTTATTTCTTCCAAATCA